>Ga0126379_10001961_pt1 | contig 12864 bp, 13 predicted proteins | sample PanSoiMetPlot_24_FD_92640 | JGI IMG/M metagenome (GOLD analysis project Ga0126379, IMG submission 92640) | Tropical forest soil microbial communities from Panama - MetaG Plot_24 | ecosystem: Environmental > Terrestrial > Soil > Tropical forest > Bulk soil | place: Panama | collected 2016-02-17
TCTCTTACAGCCGCAAACGATCGCGCCGGGCGCGACCGGCAGCGCCAATGCGCGGCTATTCGCCGGCGCCAAGGAAGTCTCGGTAGTCGGCATCGATTTCCCCCTTGGGCCTGGCGGCTACAACCAGGCGCTCCATCTCAATCATTTTGACCTGCTGATTGATTGGGGCTGGTTCTATTTCATCACCAAGCCGATGTTCCTTGCGCTCGACTTTTTTTTCCAGCTGGTTGGCAATTTCGGCATCGCCATCCTGATTGTCACTGTGCTGGTGAAGATCGCGTTTTTCTGGCTCGCCAACAAATCCTATGCATCCATGGCTAAGATGAAGGCGGTGCAGCCGCAAATGGCCATGATCAAGGAGCGCTATGCCGACGACCGGGCGAAGCAGCAGCAGGCGATGATGGAGCTCTACAAGAAAGAGCAGATCAATCCGATCGCCGGTTGTTTGCCGATCGCGATCCAGATCCCGGTCTTCTTCTCGCTTTATAAAGTGCTGTTCATCACCATCGAAATGCGGCACGCGCCGTTCTATGGCTGGATTCACGACCTCTCCGCCGCGGATCCGACCAATATCTTCAATTTGTTCGGGCTCATTCCGTTCGATCCGGCGCTGTATTCGAGCTATCTGCATCTCGGCGTGTGGCCGGCCGTTATGGGCGTGACCATGTGGGTGCAGATGAAGCTCAATCCGGCGCCGCCCGACCCTACGCAGCAGATCATCTTCAACTGGATGCCGCTTATCTTCACTTTCATGCTGGCCGGATTCCCGGCGGGGCTCGTGATCTACTGGGCCTGGAACAACACGCTCTCGGTGATCCAGCAAAGCGTCATCATGCATCGCAACGGCGCCAAGATCGAGCTTTGGAATAACCTCAAGAGCACCTTCATAAAGCCGAAACCGAAACAGCCGGCGGAATAGCTTTGCCGCGCCGCCGCCGCTAAACGCTCGCGATCAAGACCAGTTTAGTTCCGAATAAAAACGGGAGGCTTGCGCCTCCCGTCCCCGTGCTTGGCTCCAGCTTTGTTGAAGGTCAGCTGTGGCTGACCACATCGACATCCACATTGGCAAGGCCAGAGAAGCCCAGCGCCCGTGCCGCGGCCGGCGTCAGATCGATGATGCGGCCGCGGACGAAGGGCCCGCGATCATTGATCCGCACTACGACCGAGCGACCGGTGCTCTTATTGGTGACGCGCACCATGGTGCCGAACGGCAGGGTGCGGTGCGCGGCGGTGAGCTCGCCAGGCGATACATGCTCGCCGTTGGCGGTACGGCCATACCCGTAAACTGAGGCGATTCCGCTCTGCGCCGAAGCCGCCAACGGCAGCCCGAGGCAGACGATAAGAGCCGATGTAAACGCAGTTTTCTTGAGGCTAGAAACAGCCATGACCATCCTGTCTGATTGTTGATGGGAAGGGTGATTGAGTCCGCGGCTCGCGGACTGCTCGCGCTATGGCCAGCGAATTGTGACCATTGTGCGTCGCAATATTCTAAAAATCGGCTGCGCCGGAGAATGAAATCCTTGTGGCAACAAAGTGCCCGCTTGTTGTCTTGATCAATAGACTGAAAGATAAAGACTTTCTGTGATTTTTTCCGTTCACCGCAGAGTCGGGGCCCGCGCAGTTATGCATCATTTGCAACGCGCCTTGATTATATTGCAGTGCGGGATACGGAACTCTTGGCCGTCCTCTTCGTTTAGCGGCGCTGTAAATTGTTACGCGGCTGCGCTCGGCAGCACGTAATCCTTGAACTGGTCGCGCAGCGCCGTTTTTTGAATCTTGCCGGTCGCGGTGTGCGGAATTTCGGCAACGAAAGCGACGTCGTCCGGCATCCACCATTTGGCGATTTTGCCTTCAAGGAAGGTCAGCATTTCCTCTTTGCTTGCCTTCTGGCCCGCCTTGAGGACGATCACCAGCAACGGCCGCTCATCCCATTTCGGGTGACGGATCCCGATCACCGCCGCTTCCGCAACTTTGGGATGACCGACAGCAAGATTTTCCAACTCGATTGATGAGATCCATTCGCCGCCGGATTTGATCACGTCCTTGGAACGGTCGGTAATATTCAAATAGCCGTAACGATCGATCGTGCCGACGTCGCCCGTGTCAAAAAATCCCTCGTCGTCGAGAATATTGCCGTCGTCCTTAAAGTAGGCCCTGGCGACCGCAGGGCCGCGGACTTTCAGCCGTCCGAACGTCTTGCCGTCCCACGGCATGCGGCGGCCCTGGTCGTCGGTAATTTTCATCTCGACCCCGAATGGCGAGTGCCCCTGCTTCTGCAAGACGTCGAGAAGCGCGTCGCCCTTGAGCGCGGCATATTCGGCCTTCAGCGAGCAGGTGGTGCCGAGCGGGCTCATTTCGGTCATGCCCCAAGCGTGGGTCACTTCGACGTCGTACACATCCTGGAAGGTTTTGATCATGGCGCGCGGACAGGCCGAGCCGCCGATCACGACGCGGCGCAAATAGGGCAGCTCGCCGCCGGTCTTTTCTAGATGCTGCAGCAATGCCAGCCAAACCGTCGGCACGCCGGCGGTGCAGGTGACTTTGTACTCGGTGAGCAACTGATAGATCGACGGACCGTCGAGTTTTTGCCCCGGCAAAACAAGGGAGGCCCCCGCCATCGGCGCGGCAAAGCCGATCGCCCAGCCATTGGCGTGAAACAGCGGCACCACCGGCATTGCGACGTCGCGGCCCGAGATTCCAATCATATCCGGATGCGACGCCGTCATCGCATGGAGCACATTGGACCGGTGCGAGTAGAGCACACCCTTGGGGTTTCCGGTGGTACCGGACGTGTAGCACATGCCGGCAGCAGTATTTTCGTCAAACGACTTCCAGGCAAAATCGCCGTCGGCCTCGGCCAGCCACTCCTCAAAGGGCACCGCGTTGCGGAGCGAGGTTGCCGGCATGTGCGCGGCGTCGCAGTAAACGATGGTGCGTTCGATTGTCGGAATGCGGTCGGCGATCTTTTCCAGAATCGGTAAAAACGTGAGGTCGGTCATGATCACGCGGTCCTCGGCGTGATTGATGATCCAGACGATCTGATCGGTGAACAGGCGGGGATTGACGGTGTGATAGATCGCGCCGATGCCCAGAATGCCGTACCAGGTCTCCAGGTGCCGCCAGGTATTCCATGCGAGCGTCGCCACCCGGTCGCCCAGCCGCACGCCGTCGCGTTCGAGCCGTTGCGCCACGCGCAGCGCGCGCTTGCGAATTTCGGCGTAATTGGTCGTATGCATCGGCCCTTCGATAGATCGCGAGATCACGGGCCGCTCGCCGGCATTGATCGCAGCGTGATCAATGATGCGATGGCACAACAGCGGCCAGTCCTGCATCAGGCCCTGCATCGGTTACCTCCCTGTCCTGCACGCGCTTGCCGGGGCAAAGCCCCTCGTTCAGATCGTGCATTGACTGTTTCCGCCCCTAAGGCGCCGACAGTCGAAACCGCCCAAAATTAATCGGATGTCGCGCCAAGGCAAACTCCCCCTCGGCCCTGGGATGTCGCCATTTTGCAAAATAGCTTCCACTGTCTGCGGCCATGGTCTAACCATGCCAGTCAGCCGATCCTCCCTGAACGCCTGCTCGATTGCGCCGGAGACATCCGCGTGAAAGCGACTGTTGCCACGGTTGTACTGCTATTGGCGGCCGCAAACGCGATGGGCAATGCCCTGGAGCAGACTGGCGTGCATGGCGCCGCAGCATCCTCGCCGCGGGCCCGATCCGCCCACACGGCGCCGCAGCCACACGCGCCTCCGCTTGTGCTCCCGGAGCAGCTCGCTCCGCCCCAGGAGGCCTATGCCTCGTTTCCGGAACCCAACGGCGCTGCAGACGCGGCGCCGACAGGCCCGTCTGCCTGTCAACTGCGGCTGGCGAAAATCGCGGTTTTTCAGGCGCTCGGCACGCTGGTTGGCCCGGGCGACTGCGGCGCCCCGGATGCTGTGCAGTTGCAGGCCGTGGTCTTGCCCGATCAGACGAAAGTGGCGGTGACCCCGCCGGCGACGTTGCGTTGTCCGATGGCCGAGCAGGTGGCGGATTGGCTGCGCGACGATGTCGCGCTCGCGCTTGGGGAATCCGGGCCGCCGCCGCGCGTCCTCGACAATTTCGACTCCTACGAATGCCGGGGACGCAATCGCGTGCGCGCTGCAGCCTTAAGCGAGCATGGCCGGGCTGACGCCATCGACGTGCGCGGCTTCAGGCTGGCCGATGGTCGGGAAATCAACCTGACGGACATGAGCGCCGCCAAAGACTTGCGTGCGAAAATTCGCGCCAGCGCCTGCGCGCGATTTTCCACGGTGCTCGGCCCCGGCTCGGACGGCTATCACGAGGAGCACATCCATCTCGATCTCGCCGAGCGGCACAATGGCTATAAGCTTTGCCAATGGGAGCTGCGCGAGCCGCCCCCGCCACAAGCCGAATCGGCCGCGCCAGCTGACGAAGCAAGCGAGCAAGCCGCGGCAGTAGCCGCCGGCGAAGTGCCGCTGCCGCGGCCGCGGCCGTTAGCGGCCAACTTGACGGGTAACAGAGAGAAAAAATCCGAAACAAAATGAGCGAGCGCAATTGAGGCCTCATCGGCACGGAGTTGCGGCTTGCGCCCGCCGCTGCACGATGACATCAAAGCAGTAGTCCGGCGCGCCCGCGATCAACGCACGCATCGACAAACAAGGATCCCATGCCTCCGCTCAGCAACCTGGCCGCCCGCGACGTTGAAACGCTGGTGCATCCCTACATCAACCTCGCCAGCTTCCGCGAAAGCGGGCCGCTCATAATCGAGCGGGCGCAAGGCGTCTACGTCTATGACACCGAGGGCAAAGGCTATATCGAAGGGATGGCCGGGCTTTGGTGTACAGCGCTCGGTTACGGCAATGAAGAACTTGTCGAAGCGGCTGCCGCCCAAATGCGGAAGCTTTCTTTTGCCCATCTGTTCACTGGCCGAAGTCACGACCCCGCAATCGAGCTTGCTGAAAAGCTCAAAGAGATCGCGCCAGTCCCGATCTCAAAGGTGTTCTTTTGCGGTTCCGGCTCGGAAGCCAACGACACGCAGATCAAGCTTGTCTGGTACCTCAACAATGCGCTCGGCCGGCCCCACAAAAAAAAGATCATCAGCCGTGTCAAAGCCTATCATGGGGTGACGGTGGCGGCGGCTTCGCTCACCGGGTTACCGGCAAACCACCGCGATTTCGACCTGCCGCTGCCGGGTTTCTTGCACGCCGGCTGTCCGCATCACTATCGCTTCGCACAGGAGGGCGAGACCGAAGAGGCGTTTGCAACCCGGCTTGCTGCTGAACTGGAGGCGATGATCCTAAAAGAAGGCCCCGACACGGTCGCAGCCTTCATTGCTGAACCGGTCATGGGAGCGGGCGGCGTAATCGTGCCGCCGCAGAGTTATTTCGAAAGGGTCACGGCGGTTTGCGCCAAGTACGATGTGTTCACCGTGAGCGATGAGGTGATTTGCGGCTTCGGCAGGCTCGGCACCGCGTTTGGCTGCGAGAAGTTCAACTTCGCCCCGCAGGCGATTTCGGTGGCCAAAGCGCTGTCTTCGGCCTATTTGCCGATCGCCGGCGTGATGATTCCGGAGATCATGTATCAGGCGCTGCTTTCGGAAAGTAAAAAGATCGGCGCCTTCGGTCATGGTTTCACTTATGGCGGCCATCCAGTCTCCGCCGCGGTCGCACTCAAAGCGATCGAAATCTATGCGCGGGACCGGATATTCGCGCGCGCCGCGGAACGGGCGCCGCAGTTCCAATCGCGCCTGGCGACCCTCAACAGTCATCCTCTGGTTGGGGAGGCGCGCGGGCTCGGCCTGATTGGCGGTGTCGAATTGGTGGCAAACAAAAAGTCCAGGCAAGCATTCGCGCCCGCGCACGGAGTCGGCCCGCGCGCCGTGCGCTTTGCCGAAGACGAAGGACTGATCGTGCGCGCGGTGATGGGCGACGTGCTGACATTGTGCCCGCCACTCATCATCACCGCTGGCGAGATCGATGAACTGTTCGATCGCCTCACCCGTGCGCTTGATAAGACCCTCGATTGGGTCCGGCGCGAGCGCCTCGATCAAGTGTGATCACCCGACGCAGAAAACAAACGGCGCCGGACGATGCCGGCGCCGATCGCTCTTCTTTCGAAGCTTGCCGTGATTAATAGGTGCGCCCGGCCCTTGGCTGCGGAGCGGCGGCCATCATAGCGCTGAATGGCGAGTCGTTCTGCTTGGGCGCCAGCACGACAACAATGGTGCCAACCTTGACGCGACTATAGAGATCGATCGCGTCCTCGTTGGTCATGCGGATGCAGCCGGATGAAATCGCCTGGCCGATATATTCAGGCTGATTGGTGCCGTGGATCCGGTACAACGTGTCTTTGTTTCCGGAGTAAAGGTACATGCCGCGGGCGCCCATTGGATTGTGCGGGCCACCCGTAACAAAAGCCGGCAATGGACCGAGGCGAGCCTGCTCGCCTGAAGTGGGCACCCAGGCCGGCCATTCCTCCATACGGCCGATCTTGGCAATTCCGCTCCAGGCCTGCGCGTCTTCGCCCACCGCGATGCCATAGCGGATCGCCTGCCCCTTCGGCAGCACGTAGTAGAGAAACTTGTTGTCGCTATCGATGACGATGCTTCCGGGCGCTTCCTTGCGCGTAAAGTCGACGATATGGCGCTGATACGCCTCCGGAATTGAGGCCTGCGCATAAGGCAGATTGCCCATCAACTGCTTGTCGCGCGCGTTCCAATTGGCCTGCGTCGACGGCTGGAGCGTCTCTTGCATGCAGCCGCCCAGCGCGAGTCCGATGATCACGAAAGCTATGCCACGTACGGTCATAACGCGTTGACTCTCCGACCGCCGGCCGTGCGGCCGGTCCATCTACATACTTGAACACCCAATACCCAAACCGTCGTGGCGGTGCCAGACGCTAGCGGCAACTCGGAGCAAGGTCCGCGCCAAGTGTTGCAGGAAAGCCGCAGTTCCCGTGGCCTAGGTGGATAACCCCGACGCCGCCCCGAAATCTAAACCCGAATTCGCGGATGAATATGATCTCGAGCCGTTAAGCAGGGGTTTACCACGCCCGGCGAAGGTAGCTGTCCAGCCGGCAATGTCACGGCAAGGCACGATTCGCCGCGCATTTCCGCCTCACTCACCGCCTAAGGCTCCAGCCAATCCACAGAGGAAACGAACGGGGTACGGTATGCCGAATACAACTGCGGCGCGTAACACAACAATGAGCCAAACGCCTGAAGAACATAAGATTTCCGACAACAGCCCCCAGCCGGCCCTCGATTCCCGCTACGGGCAGATAGGAATTTCGGCGGTTGCTGCGGCGGCGCGATACCAGGGCGCCGCCAAGAATCCGGCCTATGCCCCCACGCCATACGATTGGCGTCTGAAATACGCCGAAGAACTGGCCTAAGATCCTCAATCGATGGCGCTGGAACGGGGGCACCGGGGTGTGCCCCCTTTTTAATTTTTGACCGCCGAAGCGGATTTACTCGGTCGCCGATACTTGCGCTTTGTCCTCGCGCGTCAGGCATACCGCGAAAGCTGCCAAAGCCGCGACAATAACGCCAATTACCACATTGATTATCATCGAGTCGCTATTCTGGAAGCCGAGCAGCCAGGGCGATACGATGAGCCCGATCCCGGCAACGAGGAGGAACCATTCTTCCCAGACCGCAAAAGCGGCGAGCGCCGCAATCGACAGCACCGCGATAAGGATGCCGACGATGGACGCGGTCTGCCATTGGGCGCCGGCAGACAGATCAAAAAGCCACGGTGAAAAGAACAGGACGCCGCCGAGGATGAAATTCACCACGTCGCAGAGCCGCATGCTCGACCAGTCGTCCATTTCCTCCTCCCGCATCGTTGGCGCGCGAACCGCGCCTATGGAGGAACCGCATGCCAGGATTTTGGTTCCGGCGCGATGCGGCGTGAGCACACAGCGGTGAACCCGACCGCGGAGTCGCCCGATTTCTCCCCCGCCGAGATTGATGTCGGCCGCCGCCTATTCGCCGGAGAGTGGAGCTTTCTGGGACCGGCGGGAGCCGTGGATAGGCTGCCCCCATTAAACGGGATCGAGATCGCTTTCGCCGGCCGCTCCAATGTTGGCAAATCCTCATTGATCAATGCGCTTACTGGTCGCCGCGCCTTGGCTCGGACCTCCAACACTGCCGGTCGCACGCAGGAATTGCTGTTCTTCGGTAACCCGCGGCACCGGCTCACGCTCGTCGACATGCCGGGCTATGGCTACGCCGTCGCGGGCAAGGAAAAGGTCGCCGGGTGGGCGCGGCTGATCCGGGGCTACTTGCAGACGCGAGTGAACCTGGCCCGCGTTTATGTGTTGGTCGACTCGCGGCACGAATTGAAATCCGGCGATGAAGACATGCTTGACGTATTGAGCCAAGCCGCCGTCAGCCACCAAATCGTGCTGACGAAATGCGACCAGATCAGCGAGGCCACTCTCGCTCGATGCGGCGATATCATCAAAGCTGCAATCGCGAAAAGACCAGCGGCATTTCCCGATTTGATCGCAACCTCCGCCCACACCGGCGCAGGGATCGAACGCCTGCGCGCCGCCATCGCACGGCTCGTCGAGGAACGCGGTCCGTTGGTATCTTGAGAAACTCGCCGGCGAACGAAAAATAAAAGGTGAGGCGCGAACCGCGCCACACCCCAGTCTCGCACTCTTGCAGTTGCGTTCGTTACGGAGCAGCCCGCACCTTCGCGGTTGCCGTCGGCCGCATAAACCCTGTCATCGTTGCGCTCAAGGTGCTCCCGGTCAGCACGAGTGCCGCGCCGGCGACCAGGAACGCGATCAGGGTCAAGGGCCCGGTGAAAATGCCGGCAATTGCCAGAATGCCGAGCACGATGACCGCGAGTCCCGCCATTGCTTGCAGGCCCGAAGAACCGGCTGCGACTTCAGACGCCATCACCCGCAACATCGGACTCCGGGTTTGGAATCGCGCCGAGACGGAGCGCGACGTCAGTAGCTGCCACACCGCTGAGCTTGAGATGACCAGCGCCGCGCCGAACGCAATCGCCGACACCGCCGTCAAGACCGGTGCGTGGACGCCAAGCAGCGCCAGCACGCCGAGCACGATGCCCGCAAAGCCGACCAGGAACAGCGCCGACAGGCTGCCGCCGGTCGCCGCTGCCGATTCCGTTTCCGGACCGCTCTCGATCAGAGCGAACTCGGTCAGCATGGCGCCGCCTTGGATCAGCAGCGCTGCGCCGAACACCACGGTCGCGATCGACACCAATATTTCCGGCTTCACCCCGGCAAGAGCAATGATCGCCAGTACGATGGTCGCAATACCGCCAAGCGCATCGACAAAGCCGCCATAGGAGGCGACGTCGCTGGAGGCGGTGGATGAATAAGTCATTGCCATGGGAACCTCCAAACTTTCGCTGAGGAGGCCGCCCGGCGCTCTGTTTACTTGCCCACGGAAGTAAGCGAACACGCTTGCGCGCGTCGCTTGGGAACCTCCGTCATCGCCTGACAAGTCGCGTATCGGGTGCGCCTCGTCAATGTGACAACCGTCCGAATGCCTTGATGTTCCTGTGACTTCTTGACCAATTGCCCCTTTCTCGGCTTCGCTGCCGCAGCTAAATAGCCGCATTCGGCAAAGGAGTTCCTTCATGGACGTGACGCCATTTCAGCAGGCTCAGATCCTGGCGGAAGCCTTGCCGTATATGCAGCGCTATGACGAGGCGACCGTCGTGGTGAAGTATGGCGGGCACGCTATGGGCGACGAGCATTTGGCGCGTGAATTCGCGCGCGACATCGTGCTTTTGGAACAGACGGCAATTAATCCGGTCGTGGTGCATGGCGGTGGCCCGCAGATCGAAGCCATGCTCAAGCGCGTCGGTGTCAAATCGCAATTCGCCAATGGTCTGCGCGTCACCGACGAACAGACGCTCGAAGTCGTTGAAATGGTTTTGGCCGGAGCCATCAACAAGCAGATGGTCGGCTACATCAACGAAGCCGGCGGTAAGGCCATCGGGCTGTGCGGCAAGGACGGCAATATGGTTACAGCGCGCAAGCTCACGCGCACCGTAGTCGACCCCGGTTCCGAGATTGAGAAAATCGTCGATCTTGGATTTGTCGGCGAGCCGGAAAAGGTCGACACCACCGTGCTCGATCAGGTTCTCGGCCGCGAGCTGATTCCGGTCCTGGCACCGGTCGCAGCGGGCACCAATGGCGGCACCTTCAACGTCAATGCCGACACCTTTGCTGGCGCAATTGCCGGCGCGCTCAAGGCCAAGCGTCTGTTGCTGCTCACCGACGTTGCCGGCGTATTCGACAAGTCGAAAAAGCTAATCAAGGAGCTGACCGCCGACGAAGCACGCCGCCTGATTGCCGACGGAACGATTTCCGGCGGCATGATTCCCAAGGTCGAGACCTGCATCGATGCACTCGAACGCGGCGTCGAAGCCGTCGTCATTCTGGACGGCAAGGTGCCGCACGCGGTGCTGCTCGAGCTGTTCACCGAGCTCGGCGCCGGCACCTTATTCCGCCGATAATCCGCCGCGCCGGACGATGTCTGACGGCGAATGAACGCCTCCCCGCTCCGCGACCGCATGCACCGGCTCGCTCCCGGTATTGCCGCGGGCACTTCGCTCGGCATCTCCGATGTGCTGGCAAAATTCGTATTGACGGACGGAGTCGACGTCGTCTCGATGCTGTCGTTCCGCAGTCTGGTTGGCCTTGCCTTCGTAGCAAGCTGGTTTCGTTTCGGGCGCCGTCCGACCGCCAACGTCCAAGTGCGCGTCGTCTCGACGGCCGTTGGAATCATTTTTGCCGGACTGATTTTCTGCTTGTTCAAGGCGATCGAAACGATCGACGTGCCGACTGCAATCCTTTCCTATTTCACTTATCCGCTGCTGACCGGTTTGACGGCCGCGGTCGCCGGCCTTGAGCCGTTGCGCTGGAGGGGGATGCTTTGCGCCATCGTTGCATTCTGTGGGCTCGCACTGCTGATCGAGGCGCATCCCGCAGGCTCTGCCGTTGCGGGAGTGGCATATGCGATCGGAGCCGCCGGTTGCCGCACTGCAGTTTTGCTGGTGACGCGGGCTTATCTCGTCGGCGCTGACGCACGCGTGACCACCTGGTATTCGATGCTGGCGTCGACAGTGATCTTTTTAGTGGCGTCATTCGCGCAACAGGCATGGAACCTGCCGCACTCGGGTTTGGCCTGGACTTACCTCGTGGCGCTGAGCTTTGCCACGACGGCGGCGATCCTGTTTGTATTTCTCTCAACCGTCCGCATCGGCGCGTTTCGCACCGCGGTGATCATGCATCTTGAGCCTTTAACCGCGACGATCCTCAGCGGCTTGATGCTCGGCCAAGCCATCACGCCCGTACAGGCGTTGGGCATAATCATCATGCTCGCCGGGCTCATTGCATTTCAGGTATGGCGATAACGCACGGACCGTTCGATCGTCCGGCGCCGCCGATGATGTACGATCTAGCCGGGGCGCGGGTTCGGGAGCAGCGTCATGGACGGGGAGTCGTTCGTAAAAAATCCGCATTGCCATTTGGAGCATCCTCATCCATCGCGCCGAACGTTTCTGGCGGCCGCCTTGGCAGGCTGCGCCGCAACGACCATCGCGATGCGCGGCCGCGCGGTGGCGGCCGACGGATCGAAGCTGATCGATACCCATCATCATTTCTACCCGCCGCCTTACCAGAAAGCCTGGGCCGACTGGGAGGATCAGCGCAAAATCCCCCACCTTGGCGTTCAGCTCGCCTGGTCCCGCGATCAGGATATCGAGGCGATGGACAACAACGGCGTCACGACAAGCATATTGTCGCTTGCCTCGACGCCCGGAACTTGGTTTGACGCCGGCGCGCAGGCCGCGCACGACATGGCGCGATTGTGCTGCGATTTCGCGGCCGAAATGGTGCGCGATAAGCCCGGCCGCTATGGTCTGTTCGCGCCGTTGTCGATGCTTGACATCGACGCTACCCTCAAAGAGATCGAATATGCGTTCGATACGCTCAAAGCCGATGGCGTCAATCTACAAACGAATTACGGAGATAAGTGGCTTGGCGATCCGACTTACCGGTCGGTTTTCGAGGAGCTGAATCGGCGTAAAGCGGTGGTCTATGTACGTCCATCCGCTGGTCGCGAGCTGCTGCGGCAGGCTCAACGCCGGCGCGTTCCCTGCGGTGATCGAAGTACCGCACGATACGACGCGCACCATTGTGAGTCTTTTGCTTAGCGGAACATTCGCGCAGCTGCGCGACATCAAATGGCTGTTCTCGCATGCCGGCGGCACGATCCCGATGCTGGCCGGCCGTATTGAGTCGTTTTTCGATCGAGCCGGCAACCATGACCGCTTTGCGCCTGACGGGATCGAAGCCGAATTTCGCCGTCTCTACTACGACACGGCGAATGCGACGCATCCGGCGTCGATGGCGGCGCTGACCAGCCTCATACCGATGTCACAAATCACTTACGGCAGCGATTACCCATATTATCCGCTCAATCAGATCGAAAACTTACGGCAGAGGCTTTCGCCGCCGGATGTCGCCGCAATTTCCAGTGGTAACGCCATGCGGCTGTTGCCGCGCCTGGGCACATAGGAATCGCGGTCTTCACGTCCCGGTGAATAACGTTCGCCGTTCGCGAATGGAACACGCCACGCGCCATGATCAAATGCTGTTGATCCGACTCGCGCGGCCGTGTCATCGTCGGCGTGAGGCCACAAACTCGGCCAACTTTGCGCCGAAGCTTCCGCTAATCACGCAAGTCTCACACGTATAAAAGCTCGAAGGTGGAGCAATGCGCGGCTTCCACAACAGCTCCTTCGATCCGCAGACGCTCGTGCTTTTGGAAGCGGCTTTCGACGAGGCGTGGCTAACGCTCAAGTCGATCGGCAA
>Ga0126379_10001962_pt1 | contig 12863 bp, 12 predicted proteins | sample PanSoiMetPlot_24_FD_92640 | JGI IMG/M metagenome (GOLD analysis project Ga0126379, IMG submission 92640) | Tropical forest soil microbial communities from Panama - MetaG Plot_24 | ecosystem: Environmental > Terrestrial > Soil > Tropical forest > Bulk soil | place: Panama | collected 2016-02-17
AGAGCTGAAAGCTTCCATGACCTACGTCCTCTTCATCATCGCGGCGGCGCTGACCTTCGACTTCATCAACGGGATGCACGACTCCGCGAACTCGATCGCGACGGTCGTGTCCACGAGGGTGCTGACGCCGCTGGCCGCCGTCATCTGGGCGGCTTTCTTCAACTTCATCGCGGCCTTCACCTTCGGGACAGCGGTCGCCAAAACGATCGGGACCGGCCTGATCGACGTCAACGTCGTCAACTCCAACGTGGTTTTCGGGGGCCTCGTTGGGGCGATCGTCTGGAACCTGATCACGTGGTACTTCGGCATCCCGTCCTCCTCCTCGCACGCCTTGATCGGCGGCTACGCCGGAGCGGCGGTGGCCCGGGTCGGCATCCAGGCCATCGTGCCGGGAATGGCCTGGGTCAAGACGCTCTCCTTCATCGTCCTGTCGCCGCTGATCGGGATGCTCTTCGGATTCATCCTGATGACGAGCGTGTCGTGGATCTTCCGGAAAGTCCCTTACGGCGCCGTGGACCGGTGGTTCCGGCGCGCGCAGCTGTTCTCGGCGGCGGCCTTCTCCCTCTCACACGGGACCAACGACGCGCAGAAGACGATGGGAATCATCGGCGGTCTCCTCGTCGCCAACCAGCAGCTCTTCGCCGACCCGGGCTCCAGGTTCCACTGGATGCACCTGCCGAACCTCAAGGAGGTCCCGATCTGGATCATCCTCTCGGCGCATGCCGCGATCGCGCTGGGAACACTGACGGGAGGCTGGCGGATCGTCCGCACGATGGGGAGCCGGATCACGAAGTTGAAGCCGTTCTCGGGCTTCTGCGCCGAGACGGGCGGAGCGGCGACCGTGCTGCTGGCGTCCTACGGGGGGATCCCGGTCTCGACGACCCACACCATCACGGGGGCGATCATTGGCGTAGGGGCCACGCAGCGTTTCTCCGCCGTGCGCTGGGGCGTGGCGGGGCGGATCGTCTACGCCTGGATCCTGACGATCCCGATGGCGGCGGTCGTCGGGGCGCTTGCGTACGGAATCCTCCAGGCCCTCAGGCAGTGAGGAAGCCCCGGTGAAGACGCGGATCGCCGTGGCCCTCGCTCTCGCTGTCCTCGCCGGCGCGACCCGGCTCCACGCCGCCATTCCCGACGCCGCGCCGTTCGACGCGGTGCTGTCCGAGCGGGCAAAGAACGGCGGGTTCGATTACGCCGGGACAACCGGGCAGGACCGCAAGCGGCTGGCGGCGTACTTGACCAACCTCGGCGACGCGCAACCGGAGACCATGACCCCTGAGGAGAAGAAGGCGTTCTACATCAACGCGTACAACGCGCTCGCCATCCAGACGCTCCTCGACCATCCGGGCCGGAGTATCCGGGACATCTCCGGCGCCTTCAACCGCTCGCGCTGGAAGGTCGGAGGGGAGATGCTCACGCTCGACGACGTCGAGAACCGGCTGCGGGACATGAAGGACTCGCGGATTCACTTCGCCATCGTCTGCGCGTCGCGCTCTTGCCCGCCGCTCGCCCCGCGCGCCTACACCGCCGCGGGCGTCGAGGTGGCGTTGGAGAAGCAGGGGCGAGCCTTCGTCAACGATCCCTCCCGCAACGTCATCGACCGTGTGAAAGGGCGCATCGCCCTCTCGAAGATCTTCCACTGGAACCGCAGGGAGTTCGAGCGCGACGGCGGCGGCAGCCTCCTGAAGTTCGTGTCCCGATTCGCGTCCGACCCGGCCACTGCCTCCTACGTCGCGACCTTTCCGAACGACCCGGAGTTCGAGGACTACGACTGGTCTCCCAACCAGCCCTGAAAAAAGGGCCCCCGAAGGGGCCTGGAAGGAGGAGATCGATTGCGTGCTGACTTCTCTTACGGAGGACGGGCGCAGCGCGTCTAGGCGGGCTTCGGGGACTGCATGATCCGGCTGCGGCTGAAGAAAGGGCGCGAGACCTCCCTCGAGCGACACCATCCCTGGCTCTTTTCGGGCGGCATCGCCTCGGTAGAGGGGGACGGGGCCGACGGCCTCGCTGAAGTGTTGGATTCGCAGGAGCGCGTGCGCGCGCATGGGAGCTATTCACCCGGCTCCCAGATCGTGGCCCGGCTCTGGACCTTCGACGGCCGCGTCCCCGACCGCGCCCTCCTGCTCGAGCGCTTCGAGGCGGCCAGGCGCCTTCGCGAGTCCGTCCTCCCTCCGCGGACGACGGGTTACCGGGCGGTCAACTCCGAGGGCGACCTTTGCCCCGGGATTCTTCTTGACATCTATGGCGGCGTCGCCGTCCTCGACCTCCTGACCGGCGGAGTCGAGAAATGGGAGGAGGACACCGTCTCCGCCGTCAACTCCGTCTTCCATCCGGAGGAGCTCCTCGTCCGCCGCACCGGCTCCGAGCGCGACCGCGGAGCTTCCAAATCCGAGATTCGAACTTCGAAATCCGAAATCCGTCTCGTTCCTTTCTTCGAGAACGGCCTCCGGTTCTTCGCGGACGTCGCGAGCGGCCAGAAGACCGGGTTCTTCCTGGACCAGCGCGACAACCGGATGCGGCTCGGCGCGCTCTCGAAGGGGCGGACGGCGCTGAACCTCTTCTCCTACAGCGGAGCCTTCTCGGTGGCGGCCCTGGCCGGCGGGGCGGAGCGCGCCGTGGACGTGGACTCCTCCGACGCTGCGCTCGAGCTGGCGCGGGAGCATCGCCGGGCCAACGGGTTGCCCGCGGAGGAGGCCGACTTCGTGCGGGCCGACGTCTTCGATGACCTTCGCCGCCGCGCCTCGGCGGAGGAGCGGTGGGACATCGTCGTGTGCGATCCGCCGGCCTTCGCGAAGAAGAGAGGGGACGTGGCCGGGGCCGCCCGCGGCTACAAGGAGATCAACCGCCTCGCCATGTCGCTTGTGAAACCCGGGGGGTTCCTGCTGACCTGCTCCTGCTCCGGCCACGTGGACGCCGACCTCTTCCAGAAGATCGTCTTCTCGGCCGCCCTCGACGCCGGCGCTTCGTTCTCCATCACGGCGCGGCAGGGGGCCGGGGCCGATCACCCCGTCTCGCTGGAATGCCCGGAAGGGGAGTACCTGAAGGGGCTGTGGCTCTCGAGAGCGATTTGAACCCGGTTGCGATCCTGGGCCCGGCGCCGCCCGACCGCGGCGGGATCGCTCACGAGACCAGCCACCTCGCCGAGGAGCTCGGGCGGCTCTGCCCCGTCCGCTACTTCACGTTCTCGCGGCCGTATCCCGGCTGGCTCGATCCGCGGCGTTTCAGCCATGACCCCGGTCTCGCCCCGGCTCCCGCCGAGCCGGTGTTCGACTACCTCTCCCCGCTTTCGTGGCGCCGCGCGGCGGATCGGATCGCCTCCGCCGGCGCGTCCGCGGTGATCGTTCCCTGGTGGACGTCGTTTTGGGGCCTCCCCGTCCGCGCCCTCTTTCGGAACCTCGCGCGGTCGAGCCCCGCGACCTCGCGCGTCCTGCTCTGCCACAACCTCGAGGACCACGAGAGCGGCATCCTCCAGCGCTTCTTGACGACCGGGGCGCTCGACGCGGCCGACGCCTACGTCGTCCACTCGGAGGCGGACCGCGCCGTTCTCGAGCGCCGCTATCCGCGGCGGCCGGCCGCCGCCATCCCGCTGCCCGCGCTGCCGCCGCGCTTTGCCCGCGAGGAGGCGAGGCGGCGCCTGGGGATCGAGGGCCGGCTGGTCCTCTTCCTGGGCCTCGTCCGCAGGTACAAAGGCGTCTCGACCCTTCTGGAGGCGGCGCCGCGCATCGCTTCGGAGACGGGCGCGCGGATTGCCGTCGTCGGCGAGGTCTTCTCGGACGCGCGCGACCTCGAGGGCGCCGCGCGCCGGAGCCCCGCCGCGGCGTCGATCCTCTGGCACGACCGATACGTCACCGAGGAGGAGATGGCGCTCTGGCTCGCCGCGTGTGACGTCGTCGCTCTGCCCTACCGGGAGATCTCGGGAAGCGCGATCGCGGCCCGCGCCATCGGAGCGCTGCGTCCCATCGCCGCCTCGGCCGTCGGCGGCCTGAAGGAGGTCGTCGTCGCCGGCTCGACCGGCGAGCTCTTCGAGCCGGGCGACGCCTCCGGGCTCGCGGCCGCCGTTTCCGCGATCCTCGAGCGCGGGTTCGAGTTTTACCGGCCGGGCCTCGAGCGCGCGGCGGAAGACATGGCCTGGCCCCGGTACGCGCGGCGCATCCTCGACTTCCTCCGCTCGAATCCGTCCGAGAAAAATCCGGCGGGTATACTCCCGCGGCCATGGATTTCGAGCTGACGGAGGACCAGCAGCTCCTCCGATCCGCCGTCCGGGAGTTCGCCGAGGAGGTCGTCCGGCCCCAGGCGGCCCGGATCGACCAGACGGGCGAGTTCCCGAAGGACGTGTTCCACAGGGCCGGCGAGCTCGGCCTCGCGGGCGTGTCCGTCCCGGTTGAGTGGGGCGGCTCGGGCATGGACGTCCTGTCCTACTCGATCGTCATCGAGGAGATCTCGCGGGTTTGCGCCAACACCGGCGTCATCCTGTCGGTCAACAACTCGCTGGTCTGCGACCCGATCGAGAAGTACGGCAACGACGACCAGAAGAAGCGCTTCCTCGAGCCGCTGGCGAAGGGGCAGAAGCTGGGCTGCTTCGCCTTGACCGAGCCCAACGCCGGCTCCGACGCCGCCAACCAGCAGACCCGCGCGGTTCGCGAGGGGGACTGCTACCGCATCAGCGGCCAGAAGGTCTTCATCACGTGCGGGGAGAAAGCCGACCTCTGCGTCCTCTTCGCGATGACCGACCCCGAGAAGAAGGCCCGCGGCATCTCGGCCTTCGTCGTGGACACGGAGACGCCGGGGTTCGACCGCTCCCGCCACCAGGTCAAGCTCGGCGTCAACGCCTCCGGGACGGTCGAGATCTTCCTGACCGACGTGATGGTGCCGGCCGCGGACCGCCTCGGCAAGGAAGGGGAGGGGTTCAAGATCGCGATGTCCACGCTCGACGGCGGAAGGATCGGCATCGCCGCGCAGGCCGTGGGCATCGCGACGGAGGCCTTCGAGGCCGCGCTCGCCTATTCGAAAGCGCGGCGGGCGTTCGGAAGGCCCATCGCCGACTTCCAGGCGATCCGCTTCTACCTCGCGGACATGGCGACGGAGGTGGACGCCGCGCGGCTGCTGACCCGCCGCGCCGCCGCCGCCAAGGACGCCGCGAAGAACGGCGGCCGCTTCGGGTTCGAGGCCGCGGTGGCCAAGCTGTACGCCGCCGAGATGGCCCAGCGGGTGACGACCAAGGCCCTCCAGATCCACGGCGGGTACGGCTACACCAAGGAGTACCCCGTCGAGCGCAACTTCCGCGACGCCCGGATCACCGAGATCTATGAAGGGACGAGTGAGATCCACCGCCTGATCATTGCGAGAGAGATCTTCAAAGAGGCGGGAGTGGCGATCTAGATGCCCCAGACACGGATGTTCCGGGACCGCGTGGTCTCGATGGAGCAGACCCTGGAGGGGGGCGAGAAGAACCTGGAGCTGCTCAAGGCCCTCTGCCGCGAAGCGATGCCGGAGTTCAACTACCGCGAGCACTCGCTCGACCACGAGCGCGACCTCTTCGTCATGGTGCTCGAAGCGCCGGACGGCCGGACCCGGAGAGTGTCGTGGACGCGGATGGTTCTCTTCGACGCCGAGCGAATCCCTTCCGTGACCGGGAACCCGCTCGGCAACATGCGCAACAAGATCCTGGAGTTCCTCAAGGCCCGGGCCACGCGGCCCGAGATCGTCGTGACGTTCCGGCACCTGGAGGACGGATGGGCGGACACACCGGAGCCGCGGCGCGAGAAACGACGCCGGCGCGGCCGGGGCGACCGCGGGCGCCGCGAGGGAAGACGCGAGGCTCTTGAGCGGCCGCTCGACGCGGCCGGAAGAGGCCAGGCGGCCGCTGCAGGCCATCCCATGGCGAAGAATCGGCGGCCGCAGGCTCCGCCCTCGGCTGCTCCTTCGCAGGGGACTCCCGGAGCACCGGGCGGCGGAGGAGGAAGAAGGCGCCGGAGGCGGCGCCGCCGCGGCCGCGGACCGGGCGGGCCTCCGCAGGGCCCCGGCGGGCCGCCGGCTTCTCCATGAATTTCGAGATCTCGGAAGAGCACTCCCGAATCCGGGAGGCGGTCCGCGAATTCGCCGAGAAGGAGATCGGTCCCGGCGTGGCCGAGAGGGAGCGCGACGAGCGCTTCCCGCGGGAGGTCCTCGCCGGCCTGGCCGAGATGGGCGTCCTCGGAATGCTGGTGCCCGAGGAGTTCGGCGGCGCGGGGGCGGACGCGCTTTCGCTAATCCTCGCCTTGGAAGAGCTCTCCCGGGTCTGCGCCTCGACGGCCGTCATCGTCTCGGTCAACAACTCGGTCTTCTGTTACCCGGTCTGGAAGTTCGGCTCGGACGAGCAGAAGCGGACCATCCTGAAGGACGTCGCCTCCGGCAAGCTCCTCGGCGCCTACGCGCTGACCGAGCCGCAGTCGGGGTCGGACGCGGCCAACCAGAAGACCCGGGCGGTCCGGGACGGCGACGGCTACGTCCTGACCGGGGAGAAGGTCTGGATCACCAACGCGGGCGAGGCGGCCTGGTACCTCGTCATGGCGATGACCGATCCCCCCGCGGGAACCCGCGGGATCACGGCGTTCCTGGTCTCGGCCGAAGACCGGGGATTCCGCGTCGGCGCCAACGAGCCGAAGATGGGGCTGCGGGCATCGAAGACGGCGGCGATCTCCTTCGACGAAGTCCGCCTCCCGGCGTCCCGCCGCGTCGGGGCCGAGGGCGAGGGTTTCACGATCGCGATGAAGACGCTCGACCACTCCCGCATCGGGATCGCCGCGCAGGGGATCGGCATCGCGCGCGCCTGCTACGAGGCCTCCGTCGCCTACGCCGCCACGCGCGAGACCTTCGGCAGGAAGCTCGCGGAGCACGAGATCATCGCGTTCCAGATCGCGGACATGCGGGTCCAGATCGAGGCATCGAAGATGCTGACCTACCGCGCTGCGGTCCGGTCGGAGATCCCGGGCGTGCGCATCTCGCGCGAGGCCTCCATGGCGAAAGTCTTCGCGACGGAGGCATGCAACGCGATCGCGGCCCGCGCGGTTCAGATCTTCGGGGGATACGGCTACTCCCGGGAGTACCCCGTCGAGCGGTACTACCGCGACGCCCGCGTCACGACGATCTACGAGGGCACGAGCGAGATCCAGCGGATGGTCGTGGCCAAGAACCTGCTCGCGGGGAGATAGAGATGGAAGAGACCAAGGACGGGCCGTTTCCGGTCGACTCGCCCTCGACGCCCGAGCCGGCGGCTCCGGTCCCGGCCGCGCCCGCTCCGGCCGAGCCGGCTTTCGTCGCCGCGCCGGCTCCGCCTCCGACCGCTCCTCCCGAGCCATCGGTCGCGGCGCGGCCCGAGCCTCCGCCTCCGCCGCCGTCCGCTTCGCGCGGCGCGCCGCCGCGTCCGGACCGCGAGCGAGGGCCTCGCCCCGAGCTCGTCGAGGTCAAGGAACCGGTGTACCGGGAGGCCGGCGCCTACCGCCTGAGACTCGACCCTCCCGACCTGGCGAGGCTGCGCGAGCTGCCCGGCTCGAAGGACAAGACCGAACGGGAGCTCGGCGAGCAGTTCTTCGACGCCCAGGCCGCGCGCCTCGTCGAGTCCATCGCGGGAGACATTCCGGCGGCTTCCGAGATCCGGGTCGTCGTGGATCCCTACTCCCGCCAGGCGTTTCTCGCCGTGGGAAGAACGATCCGGGGAATCGTGAGTTTCTAGCTAAATATCGGCGCTGAAGAGTTTGACCGGGCCTCGATTCAGATGAGCTTTCCTCTGATGCGGATCCACCGACACCGCGACGTCTCCGGGCGACGCCCCGGCGTCGGCGAGGTTTTCCGCCCAGCCCTCCACCCGGAAGCGAAGGAAGTCCTCGGCCAGCGCCGGCTCTTCCTTGGTCTCGAAGTCGGGCAGTGACTTCAGCCGGTCCACGTTCTCCCCGTCGATCGAGAACGTGTACCCCTCCCTCGTCATCCTGTACGTTTTTCCCGAGGCGTGCAGGCTCACGGAAGGAATATTAATGCGGCCGGCGCGTTTTTCCGCCCCGATGAAACCACGCATTCGGACCCTCCTGCTGGGCCTCGTCCTCGCCGGCCTCTTCGTCGGCCCGGCGCGCGGACAGGCGATCCGCAATCACTTCGAGTCCGACTCGATCGGCCGTCCGCCCGCATTCTTCGACTTCGTCGTCCTGGGCGCGCCCGGCCCCGCCGCCTGGAGGGTCACGGGCGGCCACAACCCGCCCTCCGCTCCGAACTTCGCGGCGCAGATCCTCTCCGAAAGGCCGAACGACTCGATCGCCGCGGCGCTGCGCCGAAACGCGAACTACCAGGACGGGACCTGGTCCATCGCGCTGATGAACGAGGGGGGCCAGGGAGGCATCGTCTTCCGGATGGTGGACGAGAAGAACTTCCTCGTCCTCCTCGTGGATGTCGCGGGAGGGGATGCGACGCTCGCGTCCTTCCGCAACGGGACGCGCCAGGAGCTCGCAAAAGGAAAGGCCGCGATCGTCAACGAGTGGGGGTTCCTGAAGATCACGGCGAAAGGGCCGAAGATCTCCGCGACCTGGGACTCGAAGCCCCTTCTCGAAGCGACCGACCCCGCGCCGGCGGCGGGCCGCGCCGGAATGGCGACGGCGGGCCACGCGATTACGTCTTTCGACGAGTTCGTGCTCGAGCCCGCGGCGAAATAGTTACGGCGCGATCGTCGCGGCGTAGCGGAACTTTCCTCCCTCGACCTTCAGGATCACCGCGGGTTTGACCGGGTTGCGGTCGGCGTCCATCGTGAGCGCCCCGGTCACGCCCGGGAAGTCCGCCGTCGAAGCGAGGGCGTCGCGGAGCCGCTTGCCCTCGGTCGAGCCCGCTCGTTTCATGGCGTCGGCGACGAGCCGGGCCGCGTCGTAGGAGAGCGTGGCGATCGAGTCCGGAAGGATCCCATAGGCCTTGCGGTACTCCTCGACGAACGCTCGCACGGCGGGAGAGGGATCGTCCACAGAGTAGTGGTTGGAGAAGCAGGCGCCCTCGATGGCGGCGCCTCCGATCTCGACGAGCTTGGGGGAGTCCCATCCGTCCGCGCCGAGGAGTGTCGCCTGGATCCCGAGCGACCGCGCCTGGCGCGCGATCAGCCCCGCGTCGGTGTAATAGCCGGGGATCATCACCGCTTCGGGCGCGGCGGCCTGGATCGCGGTCAGCTGCGCCGAAAAGTCGCTGTCGCCCTCGGCGTACTTTAGCTCGGCGACGATCCGCCCTCCGAGCGCCGTGAAGGCGTGGCGGAAGGCATCCGCCAGGCCGACGCTGTAGTCGCTCTTGGAGTCCACGAGGAGTGCCGCCGTCTTCAGTCGGAGGTTCTGCCACGCGAACGTCGCGACGGCCTTCCCCTGGAAGGAATCGATGAAGCAGGCGCGGAAGATGTAGTCCCCTTTCTTCGTGACCTCCACGTTCGTCGAGGTGGGCGAGATCATCGGGACCTGGTAGTTCTGCGCGATCGGCGCGGCCGCGAGGCTCCGCGAGGACGCCTGCTCCCCGATCAGCGCCACGACGTGGTCCCGCGTGATGAGCTTGGAGACGGCCGAGGCCGCCTCGGAGGGGTCGTTGTGGTCGTCCTCGACGAGCAGGTCGATTTTCTTGCCGAGGACCCCGCCGGCCGCGTTCAACTGGTCGATGGCCAGCTTCGCGCCGTTCTTGCCGGAAAGCGCGAAGGTCGCCTGGGGCCCCGTCAGCGCCCCGAAGAAGCCGATCTCGATCTTCTGGGCTTCGGGGTTTTTTTCGCCTCCACAGCACGACGCGAGAAGGGCGATCAATGCCAGTCCCGCGAAGCTTCTCCCGCGACGCATCGGAGGGATTCTAAGCTCGCGCCGCGCTTGATAGCCTTGCACCCCGATTCGCCGAAAGGCGTACTTAGAGGGGCGATGAACGATCAGAAAACCTACGACGTCGCGATCATCGGATCGGGGCCCGGGGGATACGTCGCCGCGATCCGCGCGGCTCAGCTCGGGCTCTCGGTGCTGGTCATCGAGAGGGAGTCGCGCCTGGGCGGCGTCTGTACGCTGCGAGGCTGCATCCCGACCAAGGCGCTCCTGCACACGGCCGACCTCCTGGAGGCGGCGCGGCACGGCGCCGAGGTCGGCGTGGCGACGCGCGAGGTCCGGTTGGAGCTCGCCGCGGCCATGAAGCACAAGGAGAAGGTCGTCCGCCAGAGCTCCAACGGCGTCGCCTTCCTGATGAAGAAGAACAAGGTCGACGTCGTCAACGGCTTCGGCCGGATCGCCTCGCCCGGCCGGATCTCCGTCGCCGGCAGCGACGGCGCCGAGACCGCCTACTCCGCCCGCAACATCCTGGTCGCGACGGGGTCCGCGCCCCGCTCGCTCCCCGGGATGGAGATCGACCACAAGACGATCCTGTCCTCGGACTCGATCCTCGAGGTGACCGAGATCCCGAAGTCGCTGCTCGTCATCGGCAGCGGCGCGGTGGGGGTCGAGTTCGCCTCGGTCTTCTCCCGCTTCGGCTCCAAGACGGTGGTCGTCGAGATCCTTCCCCGCGTCGTCCCGATCGAGGACGAGGAGGTCTCACGCGAGCTCGCCGCCTCGTTCAAGAGGCAGGGCATCGCGGTGTACGTGGACACGCGCATCGAGAGGGTCAACCGCACGGAGGGGGGAGTCGAGGTCCTCGCGCGCTCGGCGGGTGAGAAGACGGAGAACTTCAAGGCTGAGAAGATCCTGATGGCCGTCGGGAGAAAGCCCCTCTCCGAGGGGATCGGCCTGGAGGGCGCCGGGGTCGCGACCGACCGCGGCTACATCCTCGTGGACGGGATGATGCGGACCAACGTGCCGGGCATCTACGCGATCGGGGACGTCGTCCCGACGCCACAGCTCGCCCACGTAGCCTCGGCCGAGGGGATCGTGGCCACCGAGCACATGGCCGGGAAGAACCCCCCGCCGCTCAACTACGACCAGGTCCCCGGCTGCACGTACTGCACACCCGAGATCGGCTCGATCGGCCTGACCGAGGCGAAGGCGCGGGAGCGCGGCTACGACGTCGCGGTTGGCAAGTTCCCCTTCTCGGCCAACGGCAAGGCCCGGATCCTGAACGACACGAGCGGGTTCGTGAAGATCGTGGCCGAGAAGAAGTACGACGAGGTCCTGGGTGTCCACATCGTCGGCCCGCACGCCACCGAGCTGATCGCCGCGGCCGGGTCTGCGTTACGGATGGAGGCGACTTCCGAGGAGATGGCCCGGACGATCTTCGCCCACCCGACGCTCTCCGAGGCGATGCACGAGGCCTCGGAGGCCGTCGAAGGCAAACCGATTCACATTTGAAGCGGAACTAGTCTCCCGGTCCCCTCGGCAGCTCTCCGTTTCCCGCGGGCATCATCGGGAGATCGCCGGGAGCGGACTGCGTCGCGGGGGCCGGAGGGTAAGCGAAAGTCTTTCCCTCTTTGTAGTCGCCGGGAGAGTTCGGATAGCCGATGTTGGAACCCGGCACCTGCCGGGAATCCCACTCGGGCTTGTACTTGCGATCCGGGTTGAAGAGCGCGCTGCCGTCTTTCCGCTGGCCGGGCTGTGATCCCGCCTCCGCCGATCCGGGGGCGGCGCCGTTGGCGGCGGCGGAGCCCGAGCCGGGGCCGGTGGGACCCAGCACGATCAGGTCCTTGCCGGGCCGAGGGCCGCGCGCCGCCCCGGCGGGCGCGGGGGCCGTCGAGAGACGCTTGACGTCGGCCCTCTTCACGCTGACGAGGAGGCCGTCCGGGTAACGGTGAAAGAGGAGGGCCGTCCCGGTGTCGCGAGGCTGGTCCTTCGCCCACGCGATCTCGCCTCCCGCGAGCTCGATCCGGTAGACCGTCGCCGCGCTGGGAGCGGGGCCCGGAGCGAGGCCCAGAAGGGAAATCGCGACCGCCGCCAGAACGTTTCCCATGGGGACCCTGATTATACCGTTCAGAGCCGGGTCTCGGCCCCGCGGTAGCCGGGGCAAGCAGGAAATAGAATGGAAAATCTTCGACCCATGAGCCAGGAAAGAGAAAGGGCCCCGGCCGATCTGGCAGCCCTCCGCATCCGCCGCGAGCCCGAAAAAAGCCGTGGTCCACGCGGGTGGCTGCTCGCGCTCGCCCTGCTCGTCGTCGCGGCGGGGGCGGCGGCGTTCCTCTACTCCGGTCGCGCCCTGCGGGGCCGGACCGTGGAGACGGTCTCGGCGTCCATCGTGACGGAAGGGCAGGCCACCACCCTCCTTTCCGCGACCGGCTACGTCGAGGCCGAGCGCAAGGCGGACCTCTCGCCCAAGATCACCTCCCGGATCACCGAGCTGAACGTGACCGAGGGGACCCGGGTGCGCAAGGGCGACGTCGTCGCCAGGCTCGATCACACCGACCTCGACGCCCAGCTCGCCGACGCGAAGGCGACGTGGGTCAACGCGAGAGCGGAGATGGAGAGGCAGGACGCGCTTCGGAAGGAAGGCCTCGCTCCCCAGTCGGCCGTGGACGCCGCGGTCGCTTCGGAAGCCTCGACTCGAGCGAAGGTGGCCTACGTGGAGGCGCTGCTCTCCTACACGGAGATTCGCGCGCCCTTCACCGGGGTCATCACCGCCAAGCGCGCGTTCGTGGGAGAGGCGGTCTCGCCCTTCGGGTCCTCGCCGTCGGGGGGCGGCTCGGGCGGAGCCATCGTGACCCTCGTCGAGTTCTCGACCCTCTACGTCGGCGCCGACGTCAACGAGTCCAACCTCGCCAGGTTGTCGGACCGCCAGCCCGCGGAGATCTCGCTGGACGCCGTGCCGGACAAGACCTACCACGGCTTCCTGCGCCAGATCGTCCCCTCGGCGGACCGGCAGAAGGGGACCGTCCGGGTCAAGGTCGCCTTCCTCGACGCGGACGACAAGATCCTGCCGGACCT
>Ga0126379_10001963_pt1 | contig 12863 bp, 7 predicted proteins | sample PanSoiMetPlot_24_FD_92640 | JGI IMG/M metagenome (GOLD analysis project Ga0126379, IMG submission 92640) | Tropical forest soil microbial communities from Panama - MetaG Plot_24 | ecosystem: Environmental > Terrestrial > Soil > Tropical forest > Bulk soil | place: Panama | collected 2016-02-17
CACGCCGGGTCGTGCTCGGAGATGGGGCCGTTTGGATTTGGAACATCGCAGTTTCCGGATGCCACGCAGATCGTCGATCGCTATCACGCTAAGCAGCACTTGAGCGATCTCGAAAAGCTCTATACGGTCCCATCAACCCGCGAACTACTCGGTGGGTAGAAAGCAGGAAAGAAGAACTCGATATCGGAAAGTTTCCGGTTCTACTCACCGCGATCCGGCGCCAGGTCCCTCGCTCCGATGAGGCTCGCCGTTGTCTCCACTATTTCCAGACTAACCGCGAGCGTATGCGCTATCCGGAGTTTCACGCCCAAGGCTTGTGTACTTCTACGGGCGTTGTAGAGGCCGGTTGCAAGGTGGCCATCGGCACACGCCTCAAACGTGCCGGAATGCATTGGAGCGTGCGCGGCTCCAACGCCATCATCGCTCTCCGCTGTGCCAAGCTCAGTGGTCGCTTTCAGGACTTCAGGGAGCGCAGATCAGAAAGTCGGGCCGCATGAAGATGACCTCGCCAATTTCGGCGCTCGAATCAGACGGTGACGAAGCGGGGCCAATCGTTTTCTGCGCCACACCTACCGCGGAGCTTGAGACTTTCGCCGCCTCTGCGGCATTTGCTAATATCTGGACCAGTGCCTGGTCGTTGCGCGCAGTCCAAACGCATCGTGTACCGCTCTAGCGCTGTCGAATGGGCCTTGAACGATCGAGGCAGCGCGCGGGAGAAGCGGGCAAAGGGTTTAGTCCAGCTTCTTGCGGGCGAAGTGGAAGAGAGAGCCGGCTAGAAGCAGGAACATGATCAAGCCGAAGAGATTGTTGGTGGCCAGCGAGCCAAGCAATCTCGGGCCAAACGAGAAAAGATCCGGCCGCCAGGGTAGACGCAGGACGGCAGAGACCCAGTGAGGAACGTGATTGGCGACTTCCGGGTCCTGCAAGAGATTGATGATAATTCCGAGCAGTCCGAAGATTCCGCCGGCGGCGATTAGCCCGCTGGAATAGAGCGCTCCTGGACTCGCCTCACTGTCGGTGCTGGTTTTTTCCTTCATGCTGGCTTCCACGACCCAACGCACCAATCCCCCAGCGAACATCGCCGCAGTGGTGGCCACAGAAATGTAAAGGCCAGTAGCGAAGGCCAGTGAACGGATTCCGAGAATTTCCACCGCGATCACTAGCGCAACGCCCATCAGAACGAGACGCCAGGGAAGCCGCTGATTCAGAATGCCGCTGATGACGGTGGCCATGAGGCGTGCCTGAGGAGCGGGAGCCTTGTCGCTGCCGATGCCCTGAGCCCATTGAAATTCGATCTGGTGGGTGGAATCGCTGTAGAGATATTCTCCGTCGGGAATTTCGTGGGAGCCAAGAGAGTTGATGAGCTTGTAGTTCTGGCCCTTGAAGGCAAAATTGTCGCGCTCAACTTTCACACCGGTGGGAAGAGATTGCAGGTTGACGGGAATTTGCGTGGGCAGATATTTTTCCAGGCCCTTGTTCATGATGTTAAGCGTGACGCCGATGGCGACGGTGGAAATGGTGACGCCGACGAGTAGTCCCATCTGCTGCCAGAAGGGCGTGGAGCCGACAAGGAAGCCGGTTTTTAAATCCTGGGAGGTGGCTCCTGCGATGGCAGCCGCGATGCAAACTACGCCGCCAATCATCAGAGCGAGAACCGAATAGTTGGGAGCGGTCCAACCGGCAACGAAAAAGATGGCACAGGTGGCCATCAAGGTGGCAATGCTCATGCCGCTGATGGGGTTGGAGGAATTGCCCAGCAGGCCGCTGATGCGGCCAGCGACGGTAACGAAGAGAAAGCCGAAGACCACCACGAAGACGGCTGCGAAGAGGTTTTGATACCAGCGAGTCTCTGCGCCCTGCATGGGAAGATAAGTGAGCATGACCCACATCATGGCAACGATTACGGCCGACCCTATGACAACCCAACGCATCGGTACGTCGCGTTCCGTGCGGAGGGAGCCGGCGTTATCGGCTGTGCCTTCGACGCGCACATCCTTCATTCCGGCGCGGAGAGCCGCGATGATCGTGGGCAAGGTGCGGAGCAAGGTAATCAAGCCCGCAGCGGCAACGGCGCCAGCGCCCATGGGGCGAATGTAACTTCGCCACATGTCGTCCGGGGTCATCTGCGGAATGGGAATGGTAGAAGGGTAGAGGGGAGTGTCGCCTGCGAGTTGCCCATAAAATTTGATGGCGGGCATGATCACGAGCCAAGAAACAAGTCCGCCCGCGAAGAGGATTCCGGAAACCCTCGGTCCAATGATGTAGCCCACGCCGAGATATTCCGAAGTGACGGCGGCGCGAAAGGATGCGCCCGGATACCAGGTCGGGCGATTTTCGGGCTGAGAGGTCCAGGCCTGCAGCGTGTTCATCAAGAAGGTGTAAACGCCGCCGAGGCCGAGACCCCAGAACACGCGTCCAGCAAAAGAACCGCCGCGTTCACCGGCGACTAGAACGTCGGCGCAGGCTGTGCCTTCAGGGAAAGTGAGGTTGCCGTGTTCCTTCACAATCAGCTGCCGGCGCAAAGGGACCATAAAAAGCACGCCGAGCCAACCGCCAAGAAGGGCGAGAGGGAAGATTCGCCAAAAGGTGAACTCCGAGCCGAAGCCAAGGAAGATCAACGCCGGGAGAGTGAACATGACGCCGGCGGCGAGCGATTCTCCCGCCGAGCCGGTGGTCTGGACGACGTTGTTTTCCAGGATGGTGGAGCGCCCGAATGCCCGCAGGATGCTGATGGAGAGAACGGAGATAGGAATTGAAGCGGAAACGGTGAGGCCGGCGCGAAGACCGACATAGACGGTAACAGCGCCAAATAGAAGGCCAAAGATTGCTCCCAGCAAAACCGCGCGCAAGGAAAACTCAGTCAGACTTTCTGGAGCCGGTACATAACTGCGAAATTCTCCTGCGGGTGCCGTAGAACTCCATGGACGGTCGCTCACCGTTGCCTCCCTATCCCAGATGGCGGGTGGAACTCAGTTGAAAACTATGCGGTGGATTATGCCGCAGCGGAGGGATGTGGGAAAGGGATTACTCTCAGAACGCGCGGAAAGTACGGGAAGTACGGGAAAGTTACGGGAAAGTACGGAGGTTCGACCGTGTCATCGTCGGCGACGAACGAAACACCGCGGTACTGAAGCCTGCCGGAAAATAAGCAGCGAACCAGCTACTACAATTCCTGACCTACGGCAGCATGCCCAATTCCGCAACCTAGCATTCTGGAATCGCGCACGGTGTTTCGGTTGAGATCTTTCGGGCGCAAACGACGCGCTCCTCAGGATGACAGCGTCTCGTTTGTGTTTTAACAGAGGACATGGTTGTTTATTTCGTTGATACTTCTGGCTAGCGCGGACAAACGAAGATAACTACCGCGGGCGGGCGCAAGGTGGTCCAACGATGGCGCAGTCCGCGAGGAGCCGATTCGAGCATCGCGGCCAGAAGGGCCTGGCCGTTCTCAAAAGGCAATGTGATGCGGTAGAGGTCAGCCTTGCGGGCATGCGAATATTTTTCATAGCGTGCCGTGGCGTCGCGCGCGCACTGAACGAGAACGTCCCACGGCGAGTTCTTGCCAAAAAGTTTTTTCTCTGAAGCGTCGCTGCGAAGAATCTCTACGACGTTGCGTTGTGGTCCGCCGCCCATCTCGAACAGCACACCCTTTGCTTCTTCCGCATGGAAGGGCCGGGCCGGGTCGTCATCGGGAAATGGACGCAACAACGATGCGATCTCGGCGGGTTCGGCGGAGATACCCTCCCACGAATAGCGATAGCCGTTATATACGACGGTTCCAGTGCGGAAAATCTGCTGCACCCGGGTGGCGTCTTTGCCGGTCACGCTTACGACCATGTCCGCTAATTCGTTTAGGCGGAAGGTTTGCTTCACGACCGGGCGCATGCTGACGTAGCCGGCATCTTCTTCCGTGTAACGAACGGGAATCTGTTCTGGCAGGGGCATGTGGAGTCACTAAAAAATATGACGAGGCGACCTGCTCAGGCCAGCTTGGAGAGTCTCTCCCGGACGCGGTCGCTGAGTGCCTTGCCATCTACAGCTTTACCAGTGAGCGCATTCTTCGCGGCTTTCACAACGCCGCCCATTTGCTTCATGGAAGTGGCAGCAGTAGCGACGATAGCTTTGTCGATGGCGTCGTCCATTTCGGCTTGCGAAACACCGGCAGGAAGGTAGGCTTCAAGAACGACGAGTTCCTTGGTTTCTTTGTCGACGAGGTCCTGGCGGCCGCCCTTGGCAAACTGCTCGATCGATTCCTTGCGCTGCTTGACGAGGGTTTGTAGCAACTGGATTGATTCGGGCTCGTCGAGCGGGCGCTTTTTCTCAACTTCTTTCAGCTGGATAGCGGCCTTCACCATACGCAAGACACTGAGTCGCAGCTCTTCCTTGCCACGCATGGCAGCAACAATGTCAATCTGGATCTGCTCGGAAAGAGTCATGTCCCACTCCCTTTTGTGAACTATAGCAGAGGCGACTGGCGGCTCACCGAATTTCTGAGGGAATGAAATGTTTGTGACATGAAATGTTCTGTGCGATTGACAGCCCGCTCAGTGCACAGTAGTTTGGTTAGTTTCCACTACACGGGAAGAGACCGCTGGGTGAGCCACCGCGGCGATTACCCGAAAACGAGGCGCCATGAAAGTTATCGTTGCAGACAAGATCAGCGAGCGCGGCGTAGAACTATTGAAAAAGACGGGCTGGAATATCGTGCAGACGACAAAAGAGTCGCTTCCGGGCGAACTGGCGGAAGCCGAAGCGCTGATCGTGCGCAGCGCCACCCGCGTTACGTCCGAGCTGATGGATCAAGGGCCTCATCTTCGTGTAGTGGGGCGCGCGGGCGTCGGCGTGGACAATATCGATCTGGATGAGGCCACAAAGCGCGGCATCCTGGTGATGAGCACGCCGGGCGGAAGCTCGGTGAGCGTGGCCGAACACACCATCGCGTTACTGCTGGCGCTGGTGCGGCAGATCCCGCGGTTTGACGCCGCCATGCGGGAAGGGAAGTGGGAGAAGTCGTCGTCGGGCGCCGAGGTGCGCGACAAGACTCTGGGATTGGTGGGGCTGGGCAGGATTGGGCGCGAGGTGGCGATTCGCGCTGCGGGGTTTGATATGCGGTTGCTGGCGTTCGACCCGTATTTGAGCGAAGCGGCCGCGGGCGAACTTTCCGTGGAGCTTGTGCCCTTGGAGAAGTTATTCGCGGAAAGTGACTTCATTTCCTTGCACACGCCAGTGGGCCCGCAAACCCAAGGCATGATCAATGTTGCGGCCCTGGCGCAGATGAAAAAAGGTGTGCGCATCATCAATGCGGCGCGCGGCGAACTGATTAACGAAGCTGACCTCGCGGCTGCACTGAAGAGCGGACATGTGGCCGGCGCGGCGCTGGACGTCTTCGCCGAAGAGCCGCCGAAGAATAGTCCGTTGATTGGCTTGGCAAATGTAATCGCGACGCCGCATGTGGCGGGTTCGACGGCGGAGGCACAAGAGGAATTGGGAATCCAAGTGGCGGCGCAAGTGCGGGACTATCTGGCGGAGGGCATCATCAAGAACGCGGTGAATCTGCCAGCACTTTCCCCGGAACAATATCGCCGTGTGCGGCCGTACCTGGCGTTGGCGGAAAAACTTGGGTCGCTGGTTTCGCAGGCGGCGGCTATGCGTCCGGCGCGCATACGGATCCGGTACGCGGGCGAACTGTCTGAAGTTGGGACGCACTTGCTTCGCAGTGCGGTTCTGGCGGGCCTGTTGAACGCGGTGCTGGACGAAAAAGTGAACGTGGTGAACGCGCCAGCGGTGGCGGCTGGCCGCGGACTCACGGTCGAAGAAGAAACGCGGCGGCGCGAACATGGCTTCCCGCACACACTGGAAGTTTCGGCGCTTCCCGATCGGCCGGGGGCCAGTGGTTTCACCGCGGAGGGCACGGTGTTGCACGACGGCTCGCCGCGTGTCATCCAGATTGATGGAATCGCTCTGGAAGCCCAGCTGGACGGTACGATTCTGTACTTGCGCAATCATGACGAGCCTGGCGTGATCGGGCACGTGGGGACCACGCTGGGGAAGCATGGCGTAAACATTGCAACGTTCGCACTTGGTAGGCGCGAAGCTACTCGCGGTGCCGAGGCGGTATCACTTGTCCGTCTTGACGGACAAGTGACTGAGGCGATTCTCGGGCCAATTCGGAAGTTTTCTGCGATAACGCAGGCGAAATTACTCCATCTCGGCTAGAAGTTTTCGGACATCGGTCTCATTCCCATTATTCAAACACCTTCTTGAGCGTATCAATACAACCGTATTGACACCGAGGCGAGTTAGGTCTTTAATGCTTACCCAATCGGGTAGGTTCGGGTAGGTTTGTGGGGTCGGATACGGGATCTCGCAGGAACGGGTAACGAGAGCCCGCGCGCGCTGGGTTAACTTGGGAAAGTCACTCCAGAGTCCAAGTCGTCCACGAACCGGAATTTCATAATAGTCGAGAATTTATAAGTGTAAAAGGAGCTGTCCATGTTTTGGGCTTCCATGCGGCGTAGTTTTATTGCTGCGGCTGTTTTTGTCTTGGTTTTTGGAGGTATGCTCGCTCTCGCGCAATCCGGTACTACCTCGCTCCGCGGCACTGTGCTCGACAAATCGGGCGCAGCCATCGCGGGAGCAAAAGTAATCCTGTCTAGTGAATCTCAAGGCCTGCATCGCGACACCACCACAAACAGTTCCGGCGCGTACGAATTTACGACTCTTACGCCTGGGACGTATTCCCTGACGGCTGAAATGAACGGGTTTCGCAAATATGAACACGGGAACCTCGAGCTGCTGGTGAACGCTCCCGCGACAGAAAATGTCACTCTGCAGATCGGTTCCAACACAGAAACGGTGGAAGTTTCGGCCCAGGCCGCGGCGATTAATACGACGGACGCTTCATTGGGAGTGGCGTTCAACAATCAGCAGGTGAAGGAACTGCCGATGGAAAGCCGCAACGTTCCGGATTTACTGACGCTGCAGGCTGGCGTGGTGTACATCGGGAATAGTCCGAACATTGACACGAACATTGACACACGCAGTGGCGCCGTGAATGGCGCGCGAAGCGATCAGAGCAACGTGACATTGGACGGAGTGGCGGTGAACAATCGAGCCGGAAATGCGTTCACTTCGGTGCTCCCCGTAACCCTGGATTCGGTCGAAGAATTTCGTGTAACCACATCGAATTACAACGCCGATCAGGGCGGCAGCGGTGGCGCCCAGGTTTCGCTGGTGACCAAGAGCGGAACCAATAATTTTCATGGCTCCGCGTATGAGTACAACCGCAACACAGCAACCAGCGCCAACGATTACTTCAACAAGCAGGCACAAATCAACACTTGCCTGGCCAACGGGGAACCCTTGAATCAGATCGACTGCAACCAAGCGCCAAAACTGGTGCGAAATATTTTCGGCGGTTCGGTGGGCGGCCCGATCAAGAAAGACCGGCTGTTCTTTTTTGCGAATTATGAAGGGACCAGGCGATCGGAAGGGCAAGTCGTGAACACCGTAGTACCGTCAGATACCGCGCGGGACGGAATCGTGGAGTATCCTTGCGTGACTGCATCACAATGTCCTGGTGGAACCGTTGTAGGGCTGAGTGGCAAGTCGTATGCGGTGGCAGCGGGAAACTATGCAATGAGCCCTCAAGCAATACAGGCGATCGATCCACTCGGAATCGGCGTGAATCCGAACGTAATGAGTTTCCTGAATAGCGGCTACTGGCCGCACGCAAACAGCGCCGCCAGTGGCGACGGCTTGAATACACTAGGATATGTGTTCAGTTCGCCGATCAGCTTGGTTCAAGACTGGTACATCGCGAAGGTAGATTACAACGTGACGAAAGACGGGAAACACAGAATCTCGGTGTCTGGCGCACTGGCGAATGTGAGCAATCCGCAGGCGGAGTTCTTGCCTGGGCAGCCTCCTGCAAATAGCCTGGTAAATTACAACAAGGGGATCATTGTCGGGTACACCGGTGTGATCTCGAATACGATTGTAAATAACTTCCGGTACGGCTACGTTAGAGAGAGCGTGGGGCAAAACGGCAATTCGAACCAGCAATGGATCATTTTGCGGGGCTTGAATGACCAAGCGAACGCCATCACCCGGACGCAGAAGTTCCAACGGCCCATTAACACCTTTTCCGACGACGTTTCCTGGAGCCGTGGCAAACACACCTTGCAGTTTGGTGGAGTGATTGGTCTAGTTCGCGATGCGACCGCCAACTTTGGCACTTCCTTCAGCGACGGCCAGGTGAATTCGGCGTGGCTGGACACAGGGGGGATCACTACGACGCCCAGCTCCCCACTGAATCCTACGTTTGTCGGGCTACCGGCGGTCGACGGGAACACCTTCGGACTGAATTATGACTTTGCCATCGCCAATGCTCTCGGTTTCGTGTCCGAAGTGGATGCGTCCTACAACTACCTGAAAAATGGAGGCGTCCAACCGCAAGGGGCACCGGTTGCCCGGCATTATGCGGAGGATCGATATGAGATTTATGGCCAAGACACGTGGAAAGCCACGCCGACACTCACTCTGACGTTCGGGTTGCGGTATTCCCTGTTTTCTCCTCCCTGGGAAACTAACGGTTTGCAGGTGGCTCCGACTCCCAATCTGGGTGTTTGGTTCAATCAGCGCTTATCGAACTGGAAGAACGGAATACCTTCGAGCGCCGACCCACCGATTTCGTTTGACCTTGCCGGCCCTGCAAATGGTGGGAAGCCGGGATATTACAACTGGGATTATAAAGATCTCGCACCACGTTTTGCGTTCGCATGGGCACCCAGCAAATCCGAAGGGATATTGGGAGCGCTTTTCGGAGGAGCTGGACAGACGTCCATTCGCGGCGGATTCGCGATGGTTTACGACAATGTGGGCGAGAGTCTGATCAACACCTTTGATCAGAACGGAGCCTTTGGCCTGAGTACTACTCTTAGCAACCCTGCAGGTAGCAAATCCGTGACCAGTTCTCCGCGCCTAACGGACATGCACACGATTCCGACAACCGACCTAAATGGCGGTCAGATTTTGTTGCCGGCACCTCCTGGCCAATTCCCGCAAACGTACCCTAGTACACTGTCGACGGGTGGATTTGCCATTGCCTGGGGGCTCGACAATACCATCAAGGCCCCGTATGCCTACACCATGGATCTGTCCATGTCGCGGCAGTTGAAAAGCGGCTTTTCGGTGGAAGCCGCATACGTTGGGCGGCTTGGCCATCGGCTGATGGCGCAAGAAGACGTGGCCCAGCCGTACAACTTTGTCGACAAGAGCACCGGGATCGACTACTACTCTGCGGTTGGAGCGCTGGCGAAACTCTACCGCCAGAACATTCCACCCTCGCAAATCACGGCAGCCATGGTGGGACCCACAGCGGCCTATTGGCAAAACATAATCCAGCCGTTGCAGCCGGGAGGAGCGTATTCACTATCCTGCATCAAGGGGAGCACGCAGAGTGCGCTACAGGCAGCGTATGCCCTGTTCAGCTGCAACTCAACGAATGAGACGACAGCGCTTTCCGTCCTGGATGGCCAGTCCGGGGCGGGTGGGATTCCGGACGCAAACCTCCCAAACGTTCTGTATAACCCGACGAGTGGGCCTTTCACCTTCTTCAACCCCCAGTATTCTTCACTTTATGCCTGGCGAAACGTGGGAACGACGAGCTACAACGCGTTCGAATTCACGGTTCGTCACACGATGATTCATGGATTCCAGTTCGACGCCAACTATACCTACTCCAAATCGATCGATCTTTCCTCTGACGCATTGAGAATTCTCAATTCGTCAGGCAGCGCGTTCGGTGGAGGGCTAGGTAACCAGATAACGAATGCTTGGGAGCCGAACCAGTTGCGCGGGGTTTCCGATTACGACCTGCGTCACCAATTCAATACGAACTTCATCGTGGATATGCCATTCGGGCAAGGAAAGGCCGTCGGACATGACGTCAGCAAACCATTGAATGCGCTGATCGGCGGCTGGCAGTTGACCGGCCTGTTTCGCATGACCAGCGGCTTCCCGGTCAACATCGGAAACGTGTTCGGCTTCCCCACCAACTGGGAGTTGACTGGTCTTGCTAACCTGACCGGTCACGTCGACACGGGCAACGGTGGCCACCATGCCATTATTGATGGAAACGGTAACCCCAACATCAGCGTGTTCGCAAACGGCGCTAATGCGCTGAGTAGTTTTTCTCCAGCGCTCCCGGGATTTTCCGGGGCGCGCAACCAAGTCCGCGGCGAAGGCTATCGTGGCTTAGACCTCGGGCTAGCCAAGCGGTGGACCATGCCTTGGTCCGATGGCCAGAGCCTGCAATTCCGCTGGGAAGTCTACAACGTGACGAATACGCCGATCTTCAACATTCAGACCGCCCAGATCAACCTGTTTCAAGGACCGACCTTTGGCAACTATACCTCGCTGCTTAATCAGCCACGCGTGATGCAGTTCGCACTGCGCTTCGAATTCTAGGTTCGTCAACAATTCTTCCGGCCGGAGAGAGCGATCTCTCCGGCGGTTTTGTTTTTGGGAGGTGATGTAAGGTAACACCCGCTAAGGAAACCGCCGCTTCCTTCCGTGGTGGCTGCATGCGGCGGCTTGTGCTATTCTAAAACTTCGCGTGGGCAGCACCCTACTGCTCGCGCAGACTGTCGGGGCGTGGCTCAGCCTGGCTAGAGCGCCTGGTTCGGGACCAGGAGGTCGGTGGTTCAAATCCACTCGCCCCGACCAATCTAATCCCAATTACTGCAAGCAACTACGCCGCTTTCGCGGGCTGAGTTTTCGAGGCGGAGAGTTGGCCAAGTTGGCCAATTTCCAGTTGTAGGTCCGTTAGCTTGAAGCCCAAACCGACCTTCCTCGCCCACTGCTTGCGCCACGCAACATCCTCTACAAGCTGTTTCGCGTAGCGCGTGCCCATCTCGCGATTCTCATGGCCCATCCAATAGTCCACCAGGAGAGCGCGAGCTTCCGAATACTCCAATAATTATCATGTTCGGCTCTCTCTCCCGAGCCTGTGGTCGTTAAGCAACCAAAGTTTACACGGGTCGGGGAGCCGACACCGTCTGTGCCCGATAGGGCCGGCAGAGCCGCGGCGTAAATCCCCCAGTAGCGCGCAAAGTCCAAAAATACTGGATGCCAGACGATCTCGCCACGCTCGTCCGTCCCAAGTCACATTGTCTTCATGCGGTCGTAGAGAATTTCTTCTGGCACTCTGCCAATCTGCTGGAACGCCGCTTCGTGCAGGCGCAACAGTGTGCCCAGCTTTTGGTCCAACGCTGCTTCCGCCACCATCCTGCGGCTATAACCGAGCGTGAAGGTGAATCCGTGCAGTTTCTGTTCCTGCCCGGCCATCTCCAGCGTGCCCAAATGCCACCAGTCCACTTGCGCCTGCTTGCCTGGTGGCGTCTCGAAGCGTCGCTCCGCCACAACGCGCGGCGCTGCGTTGCGGCCGCAACCAGTCCGTCAGAATCGTGTAGCTGCCAGTGAAGTTCCGTTCGCGTCGTTCGCGCAGTAGCACCCGCGCGTCCCACACCCCGGCGCGCAGCCGCTCCTCCAAATACGGCTTAAACGCGTCGAGTTTGCCCGGCTGCGCTGCACGTGGGCCATACTCCGGCACCACCCCCGCCCCTTCATATACTTGCGAATCGTCTTGCGGTCCCAACCGGTCAGATCGCTGATCGCTTGAATACTCATCCCTTGCCGTTGTAGTTCCTTTAGCTCTTGCACGTCTCTCCCCTTTAACAAGTCTCGGAACCTCCTCCGTATGTAGTGGGCTCCGGTTTACCACATCTAGGGGTGGGGAAAATTCAACCGGAACTATGGGGATTTTTGCACCGGCGCTGACAGTTGAACGGGATGGACATCAGTTGTATCGTCTCCTGGGGTTTCCTATGCCAAGTCCTCTGAGCACAACTGTGATTGGAAGCTACCCTTTTCCAGCTTGGTTGGAGTTTGCGTCGCGCCATCTCGACGCATTTGGCGCCGATGATTTGAGCGAAATGTTGGACGATGCGGTAGCAGTGGCCGTGAAGGACCAGTTGGACGCAGGCCTGGACGTAATCACCGATGGTGAGCAAACACGGCTAGATTTCAATCTCTCGTTTTACGGGTTTTTGACGGGCATCGCGCCCGAGCCTTTGCCCAAACGCAGGTACGGGCCGCCAGGGCACGACCAGCGCGGAAAACACGAACTGACCGGAGAGCTTGGTGCGCCACGTGGGCTAGGGGTGGTGGAGGACTTTCGACGACTGAAGAGAATTGCACCTGCTGGAGTGAGGCTCAAGGTGAGCGTGCCCGGACCGTATACATTGAGCGGGCGTATTAATCCGAATAAGAATTATCCGGATCGGTTTGTGCTGACACAAGCGCTGGTGCCGATTGTGCGGCAAGAGTTGGAGGCGCTGGTTGCGGAGGGATGCAACGAAATATGCGTTGATGAGCCGTCGATGAGTTGCTACGGGCACATGGAAGATCCACAGCGATTCGTCGCCATATTTAACGAAACCGTCGAACCAGTGCGCGGGCGCACGCGGTTATGTACGCATCTGTGTTTTGGAAACTACAAAGGACGAGCGGTGGCACCGAGAAGTTATGCCTGCTTGTTTCCGGCGTTTTTGGAGATGCACGTGGATGAAATGCATTTGGAGATGGCGAGCCGTGAGTTTGCAGAGTTGGAACTGATTGGGCCGATTGCTGAGCGCATGGACGTGGCGGTGGGAATTATTGACGTGAAGAATTATTACATTGAGACGCCGGAGGACGTGGCGGAGCGTGTTCGGCGCTGTCTGCAGTTTGCACCGGCGGAGCGGCTGGCGTTTGCTCCAGATTGCGGACTGAGCCAAACGGCGCGCTGGGCATCGCGACGG
>Ga0126379_10001964_pt1 | contig 12862 bp, 10 predicted proteins | sample PanSoiMetPlot_24_FD_92640 | JGI IMG/M metagenome (GOLD analysis project Ga0126379, IMG submission 92640) | Tropical forest soil microbial communities from Panama - MetaG Plot_24 | ecosystem: Environmental > Terrestrial > Soil > Tropical forest > Bulk soil | place: Panama | collected 2016-02-17
ACGGGCCCATGATGGTGAGGAACTGTCCCTCGGGAATGGTAAGGTCGATACGGCGCAAGACCCAAGTCTCGCCGGCGGCCGTTTTGTAACTGCGCTCGAGATTTTTGAGATGGATCATGGTAGCAACTAGCAACCAGCAATTAGCAACCAGCAATTAGCAGCTACCCTTCCGGCCTACAAGGCCGGGTAAAACAACGCACTCGGTGTGCCCGACGCCCCGTTTCTTGCTGGCACGGGCATGAGCAAGAGCTAATTGCTAGCTGCTAGTTGCTACTTGCTTACTGGGCCTCCTGCATCAGTCGCTTCAATTCGTCTTCCGCGACAACCTTTCCGTCGAACAAATGCACCTCGCGCTCGGCGTGGGCAGCAAAGCGGGGGTCGTGCGTCACCATGCAGATGGTCGAACCTTCGCGATGCAGCTTCTGCAGCAACTCCATCACCGCTTCACCGTTACGCGAGTCGAGGTTCCCGGTAGGCTCGTCGGCCAGCAGTATGGACGGTGAACCCGCTAGCGCGCGCGCCACAGCGACGCGCTGCTGCTGACCTCCGGAGAGCTGCGACGGATAGTGGCGCAGACGGTGAGCCATGCCGACGCGCTCGAGCGACTCCAGCACGCGTTTCTTGCGCTCGGCGGAGGGCATGCCATCGCGGTACGTCAGCGGCAGCTCGACGTTCTCGTAAACGGTGAGATCGCCGATCAGGTTAAAACTCTGGAAGATGAAACCAATTTCGCGATTGCGAATGCGGGAGCGATCGCTGAAGTCCAGGTTCTCTACGGTCTGGCCGTTCAGCTTGTATTTCCCATCCGTGGGCGTGTCGAGCAGCCCGATGATCGAGAGCAGGGTGGATTTGCCGCAACCCGAAGGGCCCGACATGGCCACATACTCACCCTTGTTGATCTTCAGGTGTACGCCGCTTAATGCGTGGGTCTCGACTTCGTCGGTGTAGAAAACTTTTGTCAGGTTTTCGATCTCGATCAACGGTGCTGTTGCTGTGCTCATTTTGTCTGTCCACTCTCCCGTGATTTTTGGCTCGTGGTCGATTCGCTGGCTCTTCGCTTAAACCACAATCGTCATCGAAGCCAATGGCGTCTTTAATCCAACTTCACCCGGTCCGTGTTGTCCCATCGCGACATATCGGAGAGGATCACCGTATCGCCTTCCTTCAACCCCGACTCGATCTGGATCAGGTTGACCGAAGCACGTCCGGTCTTGACCTGTGTCCGCGAAGCGCCATTGCCTTCCCTGTCTAGAACGAACATGGAAATCGTGCTGTTCTCCTGGCCGAAGGCTGGTCTGCCGACGTACAACACATTTTCCAACTTTTCCAGGTCGATGGTGCCGTCGACGCTTAAGTCCGGACGGGCGCCTTTGGGCAACTCGCCTGTCAGTGATACGTCAACCGTGACCGTTCCGTTCTGCACCGCAGGATCGACGCGGCTTACCGTGCCGGCGATGATTCCGTTATGGGTGTCAATCGACGCCGGTTCGCCAATCTGAATGTCGCGGGCCTGGGTTTCCGGAATCTTCAGCGTCGCCATCAGGTGGTTCGGCTGAACCACCTTGGCCAATTCCGCGCCCGGAAGCACGTGCTGGCCGACTTGCAAGGGAACTTCCACCAGAACACCGGCAACGCCCGCACGCACTTTCATTTTCGCCAACTGTTCTTGCTTCAGTTGCGCCAGCGCGCGCATCTGGTCGACCTTGGCTTGCGCTGCCGCCAGTTGCGTCGCGATCGCCTCTCTGTTGATCTTCAGCTTCTCGTCTTCGAGCTGATTTCGTGTCACCAGCTCGTCCGCGCGCTCCTGAGAGGCTTTGGCGGTTTGTCCGGAAACCACGCCCAATTTGTAAAGTGCCTCGTCAGTTTTGGCTTTGCGCTGGGCCTCGTTGTTGTCGGTCGTGACGGTAGCCGCTCCCGCGCGTTGCGTCATCAGGTCGCTATCCAGCTTGACCTTCAAGCTCGCGTACTCGGCTTGGGCGGCTTTCACCTGCAACTGGGCGTCGAGCGCTTCTTGCTCCAATTCAGGGTTAGTCATCTCCACCAGAATCGTATCCGCTTCCACCTGCGAACCGGGCAGCTTCACAATCCGGATCACCGTCGCCTCCGTCTCCGCAGGAATTTGACGGACATCCTCATGACTTGGCACCAGGGAGCCAAGACCGCGCACCTGGCGCAGCATCGATCCTCTCTTTACGGTGTCGGTCCAGATGGTGGCGCGCTCCACGGTGGGAGCTGCAGGCTTTAGTCGTGCTACACCTAAGAAAAGTGCGAGCAGTACGATTAGTCCGACGGCGCCCCAGATAATCTGGCGGCGGCGCTTCTGCTGTTTAAATTCGGGGCGGGCGATATCCATTCTGTCAGGACAAAAGCACGCGCCTGACCAATTGCCAAATCTGCTACTGACTGAAATCAAAGCAGATGTGGGGGCGGTCGGGTGACGGGTTGAGCACGCACTGTTCTGAGACAACCAAAAGTGTCCGGATTCGGACAAGAGTGGGGCTGAACTCCCGGTTTTGCAGAGAGTTACGATGTGCTCCTATTCCGCTACGGGACCTTGGCGGCCTCCTCGACAGCCTTCCGCAACTGCTGAACCAGCTGTACGTCCGGAGCATCCAGCCCCCCGGATACGAAGTTTCTCCGAGGGCAGGGCCATCCAGACCTTTTTGGGCCTCAAACATCGCGAGCATGTCGCGAGCATCACCCGCGTTAACCGGAGCAGCCCCGCTCACCTCCAACGGTTTCGTCGAGCTCTTGCCAAGCCGCATCTGAGGTTGGGTTGCCACAATCCGTCCTTTGCGCACAAGCAGGATGAGGTCGGCGTCTTCCGGCTTGTAGGCTAACTCGTATTTTCCCCACTTCTTGATTGCGTTTGTACCGCGACAACCGCTTCGCGATCGTCCGGCATCACATTGGCACTGGCTAGGTTATAGCCCTGATACGTGGTGACCAGCACGTACTTAGCTTGTACGACGAGCTTGGGCAATGGTTTGAATCCGTGCTGGGAATAAGCGAGCGACGACAGCGCCATAAGCTTATTGGTTGGCCGTTATTAGCCCCTCAAGACCATTGAGGCATTTAGGATAAGGAAATACGTAACGAACTCTCGCAAGTTTCCATGTCTACCAGCACCCAGGCAACGAACGTAACCATCGAATCAAAGCCAAAATCTTCTGTGCGCCTGTATTCGCTCGACGTCTTTCGCGGCACCACTATCGCCGCAATGATTCTGGTGAACAACCCTGGCAACGATTCGGCGTACGCTCTACTCGATCACGCCAAGTGGAACGGCTGGACCCCAACAGACCTCATCTTTCCCTTCTTCCTTTTTATTGTTGGCGTATCGCTGGTGTTATCGTTTCGTGCGCGTGTGGAGAAAGGGGAATCAAAACGGACGCTGCTGCTTCACACTTTGCGCCGCAGCGTCATCATCTTCTTGATCGGACTCTTCCTGAACGGCTTCCCGCATTTTCACCTGGCAACGTGGCGAGTCGCTGGCGTGCTGCAGCGGATCGCGCTCTGCTATCTGGCGGCGGCGATCATTGCGTTGTATTCCGGAACTCGCGGCATCTGGCTTTACATCGCCGGGCTGCTAATCGGCTACTGGGTTGCGATGCGCTTTATTCCAGTGCCCGGCATCGGGATGCCCACCGTTGACGTGCCGATCAACGATCCCAATGGCAACCTCTCGTGGTATCTCGATAAGCTCTACCTTCCCGGAGCGATGTACGAGAAAGTCCGCGATCCAGAAGGCATTCTCAGCACCTTCCCCGCGATTGCGACCACGTTGATCGGAGTACTGACCGGTCGGTGGCTTCGTACGGATATCGCTGCAACGAGGAAGACTCTCGGCATGCTGGTCTTCGGTCTGGCCGGCATTATCGCAGGTGAGATCTGGAATCTCTGGTTCCCGATCAACAAGAAGCTCTGGACCAGCTCGTTCGTCCTATTTACGGCCGGATGCGCGCTTGTCGCGCTTAGCGCCTGTTACTGGATCTGTGATGTCAAGCTCCGCCGCGGCGGGTGGACCAAGCCGCTCATCGTTTTCGGCACCAATGCTATCGCCGCGTATACTCTGGCCGATCTTGTAGCTAGTTCTTTCTCCAACATCCATATCCACGTCGGACTGCAAGCTCTCACCTTGCAAGATTTTCTCTACCGGAAGCTCTTCGGGGCGATAACCGCCGCCCCGCTCGCGTCGCTGGCGTATTCCGTAGCGTTCGTAATCGTCTGCTGGCTCCCAATTTATGGGATGTACCACAAGCGGATTTTCCTGAAGGTATAAGGGCAGCCTAACCAACCTTTGCTTCCTATCGCGCCACGAGTGCAGTAAGCTACTGACCTGACTACGAACTATGGCAGCCAACTTGCCTCTCTACTTTGGATGGTTGGGAGGCTGCAGTGCCGAAGTCTGCGCATCGCATTGAAATGACGGAACGTACGTTTAGTCCGGGCGATGAACTTGGCCGTTACCGCCTAATCGAAAAGATAGACAAGGGCGGCCAGGGTGAGGTGTGGCGTGCCAAGGACGAACGCTTTGGACGCCATGTCGCAATCAAGGTTCTGCCGGCAAAAGCCCTGGACGACCCCGGCGCCCGCGACCGCTTCCGGCGCGAAGCACTCGCTGTGGGCAAGCTGAACCACCCCAACATTGCCACTGCCCACGATTTCGACACCAAGCCGGTGGACTACCTGGTCACCGAATACATTTCCGGCAGCGGTTTGGACCGTCGGCTGGCGGGCGGCGCACTCCCCGAAGACACGGTGATCACGCTTGGCATGCAGCTTGCGGCCGGACTCGAGGCGGCGCACCGCGAAGGCATCATCCACCGCGATTTGAAGCCTGGAAATCTGCGCATCAACGAGGAAGGGACACTCAAAATCCTCGACTTCGGCCTGGCGGAGATGTTTGACCCGACCAAGGACGTTGCCTCGCTGGAAACCATCACCATCAACATGACATTGACTGGCACCTTGCCCTACATGGCGCCCGAGCAGTTTGGTGGGGCTGCCGACCAGCGCACAGATCTGTGGTCTGCCGGAGCCGTCCTGTACGAGATGGCGACAGGCAAGCTGCCCTTTCCGGAGACCCAGATCCAAGAGTTGCGGGACGCGATACAACACAAAGAGCCTGCACCGCCCCGCCAGGTGAACCCGGAGATCTCGGCAGGGATGGAGCAGGTCATCCTGCGCTGTCTCAGGAAGAACCCCTATCAGCGGTACCAGTCGGCGACCGAGCTGCGCGAAGACCTAGATCGCCTTGCCGCAGGGAGAAAGACCAGAGAGCACGAAAAGCAGCGGGCCCGTAGGTTTGCGGTTGCCGCACTCGTGGCCGTTTTTGCGGTATCGGCGGTGGCCGTTGCCGATTACTGGCCCGAGATTCGCAAGAAGCTGTGGCCTACGACCGAGAACACCGCTAACCAGTTCCGGCTGATGGCCGTCCTGCCGCTCGAGACTGCCAGTCAGAATCCGTCGGACGATGCCCTGGTTCGCGGAGTCGCCGAAACCGTCAGTGCGCGCATCGCTCAGGAGACCAACGGCCAGAAGCTGCAGTTAATCCCTCCCAGCGAGCTCATTGCGCGCTCGGCCAAGACTACCGACGCCGCACGCAAGGAGTTTGGCGTCGAACGGGTGCTGGAAGTTGCGGTGCAACGTGCCGGCAACCAAGTACGCGTGACCTGCAGCCTGATCGACTCGAAGACCCACCAAGTCATTCGCGCTTGCACGGTCACCGGCAATGGCGATGACTGGTTCGCATTGCAGGACAAACTCGTCGGCGATGTCATCGCCATGCTGCCGCCTGCCTTCCGCAACGAACAGGCTGCACCAACCGAAGTTTTGGCAGCCGCACCAGCCGGATACGAGGCTTACCTGAAAGGCAAGGGCTACCTGTTGGACTACCAGAAGCCGGAGAACATTGATGCTGCTATAAAGGAATTTCAGCAGGCGTTACAGTTGAATCCGAACTACGCACCGGCATTAGCAGGATTGGGTGAGGCGTATTGGCAGGGCTACAAGAATCATCGCGGGAATGATTGGCTGGACAAAGCGAAGGTGAACTGCGAAAAGGCTCTGGCCGCCGATCCCAAGTTGGCAGCGGGACATACTTGCCTGGGCAGCGTTCATCTTGCCCGTGGTGCATACGACCAGGCTTTGCACGAAGTTCAACAAGCGATTGCTCGTGATCCTTCCGACGTGCACACGATCCTTGTCATGGCGGATACCTATGACAAGCTAAGGGACGACCCGGAGGCAGAGACGATATTCAGGCGCGCAATTTCGCTTAGCCCAAATTACTGGGCTGTGTACAACTGGACAGGAGCCTTTTACGCTGCGCACGCCAGATACGCGAGCGCGGAAGACATGTTTCGCAAAGCTTCAGATCTGGCACCGGGCAACGAGAGAGCACTCTTCAACCTGGGCGCAATGCTCTTGCTGGAGGGGCGTTACCGGGAAGCGATTGATGCCTTACAACGCTCCATTCAGTTGAATCCGACCATGTTCGCCGCTTACAGCAACCTCGGAACGGCACATTTCTATCTCCGGCAATATCGGGACGCGATCACAGCATACGACAAGGCGCGAGCACTGGATGAACAATACTTCATGAATTGGGGCAATCTGGGCGACGCACTTTACTGGTCTCCCGAGCGTCGTCCGGAGTCGTCAGCCGCGTACAGGCGAGCAGTTGAACTCGGGCAGGCACGACTCCAAATCAACCCTAAGGACGGTCTCACGCGGGCTTACGTCGCCAGTTACTACGCCATGTTGGGCGATAAGCACGACGCGACAGCGGAACTCGAGAGAGCGCTGAATCTTGCTCCCCAGGACCCCGACGTGCTGTTTCGCGCATCGCTCGTATACAACCAGTTCGGTGACGACCGCCAAGCTCTGGACTGGTTAAAGAAAGCCCTTGCCGGGAACTTTTCGCGAACCACCGTGCGCGACACTCCGGACTTCGATCACCTGAAGTCCAATCCCGCGTTTCAAAGTATCATCACGGGCGGCGGATAATCGCGTTCAGCGTTTCTGACAAGAATGCAGTTTCGCTCAGGTTACTGCATCACGATCACTCCCGGATCGGAGAAGCTCGAACAGGGCGTTCCGCCTACAGTGACGGCCGAGTACGCATACTTCTTCCCGGGTGTGGCAGAGTCCAGGACGGGACCAGAATCCTGGTCTTCGTCGAAATCGCACTTGCTGAACGGACAATCATTTGATGGAAAAGTGACATGGACCTTTTGGTTGGGCGGGCCATTATCGAGCTCGCCGTGCCAAACGATCGTTTCTTTGTGCTTCTGGGAGAGCGGCACAAAATCCTGCTTTGTAAGGTGGCCGAAATCCAGGCCAGCATACTGTTGGCACGATTTGTTAGACGAAATCAAGTTTATGGCCGCCTTGGTCTGCCCACCTTGTACCGTTGGCGGTATTTCTCTTTTGCAACTGAACATCGACAACCCTAATACCAGAACCAGCCCCACGGAGAAGGCGCAAATGAGTTTGTTTTTCACGTGGTTCCTTTCTTACGCTCGTAGCGTCAGGGATTTTTTCTGCACAACCACTGGATTCAATGTTCCGTTAGCCGCACAAACTAACACGATTCACAGCAATGTCAAGCAACTATCTAGCCATTAGCTACGACGCTAATCCCGCCAAGTGACTCCCAGACGGAATCTGCTCTCTGTGTAACCATTGCGTTCCCAAAATGAATCGACTTGTCAGCGTTAATCCGCCAGGCGATTTCTCACACCGCTGCACCGCGTGTCCGCCGAACCGCCTACTCTAGTCTTCTCGCTAGTTCGAACTATCCGAATAGATAGCCTGCACTCGCCAGACAGCCGGCCTCTCCTCGACATTGTTTTGGGAAGTCCTCCTGCCTTCAATTGCTTACAAACATTCAGCCAAGATTTGGTGGTTTGGCACGCCCCGTGCTCTGTCTCTCCGCGTAAGCCGCAAGCCAAAAGGCAATCGCAAGAAAGCCACGAAAGCTCACCGGCTCACAGAATTTCAGCTCGGGTCCCTCAAACAGGACCCCCAAGGAGGATGTTATGAAGCGCAACGTATTTGGGGCCCTGATGACGCTCATCGTGGCCGCCACAATCGCAGCTCCCGTGGTTCATGCCCAGAGCCAGATCTCACTCACCGCCAATATCCCCTTCGCCTTCAGTGTCGATGGCAAGGCGCTTCCGGCAGGCGACTATGAGGTCCGTGACGTGGGATTGCGGGCAACCCTTATCGAGACCAAGGACGGCAGCGACCATGCATTGGGCGTCTACAGCTACGCTGGACCGTCGAAGCCGGGTGAGTCCAAGCTGGTGTTCCACAGAGTCGGCGATCGTTATTTCCTCGCCGAGATCTGGTCCAACAGCCGTGGACAAGGCCTTTCGGTTCCCGAGTCCAAGATGGAGAAGGAAATGACCGCCTCCAACCGCGCCAACGGCGGCGGCGGAGCAGAGACTGTGATCGTCGCGTTGCGCTAACCTGCCTCAGCGATCACACCAGAAACCCGGAGCTCCCACCGGCTCCGGGTTTTCATTTTGGATTCGGACCAACCACCTGCTCTCACCTATTCACTGGAAATTTCTCCCGGCGCGATTAGAATGCACTGTTCGCCAGTTTGAACCTGCGGGGCTAGTGCTGGATTTTTCACCACGGAGGCACGGAGGGTAGGAAGAGAAGCGAAAAAGATTACTCCGTGTTCTCAGTAGCGAATTTGTGCTCTGCAGCTGATTCATCCTCGCGCTGGAGGGTCCTTCATGCTGGTCGGTGTTCCCCGCGAAATCTTTCCGGGGGAGCGGCGGGTCGCACTTACTCCCGCAGTCATTCCCAACCTGAAAAAAGCCGGAATGGATGTCCTCATTGAAGCGGGCGCGGGTATCGATGCGGGCTACCCAGACGCGGAGTACAGCAGCAAAGGTGCAACCATCGTCCACGATCGCGCCGAGGTCTTCGCCAAAGCCGACATACTACTGCAGGTATTGTGTTACGGCTCCAACGACGTCACCGGGAAACAGGACCTGCCGCTCTTCCACAAAGGCCAGACCCTAATCGGCTTTCTGCGACCGCTGGGGGAGGTTCACACGGTCCAGGAGATTGCGGCGACGGGTGTGACTTCGTTTTCAGTCGAGCTGATGCCTCGCACCACTCGTGCCCAGAGCATGGACGCCCTCTCCTCCATGGGCACCATCTGTGGCTACAAGGCCGTGCTGCTCGCCGCCGATACGCTGCCGCGCATGTTCCCCATGCTGACCACCGCCGCCGGAACCATTACCCCCGCGCGTGTGCTGGTCATGGGTGCAGGTGTCGCCGGATTGCAGGCCATCGCCACGGCGCGTCGCCTCGGAGCGGTTGTCTCCGCCTACGATTTGCGCCCCGCTGTCAAAGAGCAGGTGCACAGCCTTGGCGGACGCTTCGTCGAGCTCGATCTCGAAGTGAAAGATGCACAGGATGCCGGCGGTTACGCCAAGGCCCAGGACGAATCTTTCTACCACCGCCAGCGCGAACTGCTGGGAGCAGTCGTCGCTCAGCAGGATGTCGTGATCACAGCCGCGGTTGTACCGGGGAAGAAATCGCCAGTGCTCGTGACCAAAGAAATGGTGACAGCCATGGCTCCCGGATCGGTGATTGTCGATCTCGCCGCCGAGCGCGGCGGCAACTGCGAACTCACGCGTACGGGCGAAATCGCTGTCCAGCACGGCGTCACGATTATCGGCACCATAAATTTGGCCAGCACGGTTCCGTATCACGCCAGCCAGATGTACGCGCGCAACCTGACGAACTTTCTACTCAACATGGTGAAAGATGGTCAGCTCAAGCTCAACATGGACGACGAGATCGTGCGCAGCACACTCGTCACAAAAGGCAACGACATCGTGAACCCGCGCGTGCGCGAATTTTTCTCGCTGCCAGCACTGGTAGCGCAGACGTAATCATGAACCACAGAGGCACAGAGAGAAGAATCAATTAGCAATTAGCTTTTGCTGGTAGCTCTTGACTGCTTGCGAGGTCGGAGGGCGAAAGAAACCCGCGAAGAGCGAAGGGCGAGAACTAATTGCTAGTTGCTTACTGTCTCCGTGCTGAACTTCTCGTAAGGAGGACCATTTGAAGGCAGACCTTATAACGAGTGTGTACGTCTTCGTGCTCGCCGCGTTCATCGGCTTCGAGGTGATCCGGCGGGTTTCACCGCTGCTGCACACTCCGCTGATGTCGCTCACCAACGCTCTTGACGCCATCGCGGTCGTGGGAGCCATCATTCTCGCGGGTGAAGGCAAGAGCAGGCTGTCCACCATTCTAGGCACCATTGCTATCGTCGCCGCCACCAGCAACATCGTCGGCGGTTTCATCATCACCGACCGCATGCTCAAGATGTTTAAAGCCAGCAAGGCTCCCAAACAATGACCAACCTCGTCGGCGGTGAGATCTTCATCGAAGTCCTCTACATCATTGCGGTCGGGCTCTTCATTCTTTCGCTCAAGTGGCTAAGCTCGCCCGCCACCTCGCGACGCGGCGTCTTCGCCGGCGAGATTGGCATGCTGCTGGCCGTGGTGGGCACGCTCTTCTACAAGGGCATCGTCGATTACAAGTGGATCGCCATCGCGCTCGTGCTGGGCACTATCATCGGAGTGCCGCTCGGCCGCGTCGCCATGACCGCCGTCCCGCAGCGGACTGCCCTCAGTCACGCCTTCGGCGCGCTCTGCGTCACGCTCGTTGGTACCGCTGAGTTCTACCTGCGCACGCCCACCGTCCCGAAGTTCACAATGAGCGTGCTTTCGCTCGAAGTCATCCTCGGTGGGCTCACCTTCACCGGCAGCCTCATGGCCGCAGGCAAACTCCAGGAGATCCTCCCGCAGCGCCCCATCACCTACAAGGGACAGAACATCGTCAATCTCGTCATGCTGCTGGTGGCTATCGTGATCGCCGTGATGCTCGTGCTGGACCCAAGTCGCATTGCGCTTTATCCGCCCATGGTCCTCATCGCGCTGATTTTCGGTGTGATGCTGATCATCCCCATCGGCGGCGCTGATATGCCCACCGTCATCTCGCTGTTGAACTCCTATGCCGGACTCTCCGCCGCGGCCATGGGCTTTGTGCTCGACAGCAAGTTGCTCATCGTTGCCGGCGCGCTCGACGGCGCCTCCGGCTTCATTCTCTCCGTCAACATGTCGAAGGCCATGAATCGCTCGTTCACCAACGTGCTCTTTGGAGCCTTCGGACAGGTGCAGGCTCCCGCCGCCGCCGCGCACGAAACTCGTCCGGTGCGCAGCGCCACCGCCGAGGAAGCCGCCGCCATTCTCGCTGCTGCCAACAAGGTTGTTGTGGTTCCCGGATACGGCATGGCCGTCGCCCAGGCGCAGCACAAAGTGCGCGAGCTTTATGATGCGCTCACCAAGCGCGGCGTGGACGTGACCTTCGGCATCCATCCCGTCGCTGGCCGCATGCCCGGACACATGAACGTCCTCCTCGCCGAGGCCGACATCCCCTACGACAAACTGCTCGACATGGACCAGGTCAACGGCGACATGCCGCAAACCGACGTGGCCCTGGTTATCGGCGCCAACGACGTCACCAACCCCGCTGCGCGCAATGACCAATCCAGCCCCATCTACGGCATGCCCATCATCGACGTGGACAAGGCCCACACCTCGATGGTCATCAAGCGCAGCATGGCCCCCGGTTTCGCCGGCATCGACAACCCGCTCTACTACCTCGACAACAACTTAATGCTCTTCGGCGACGCGAAAGCGTTTGTAGGAAATATTGTGAAGGAGCTGTCGGGAAATAGTGGGGGACACTAGGAGCTCGTGACTCACCACATCGTCCAGTGGCCTTACGGCGAAGCTCAGTGAGAATCGGAGGGACCTGGGGCGCCACCACAGGAATCCAACGCACCCGTAAAAGGAAAATGGGACTGGGTTTGGCCCAACGTAGACACGCCGAACGGCGCTCGCTGGCCCATAAATCAAGCTTTTTTGGGCCGCGGTGCTTGTCGTATCTGTAACAACTCTCTTCGCATTGATCCGAGCCTCGGCGTGGATCAAGTGAAGTCCATGGGGTTTGACGCTTGGAGCGCTGTGGTGTCGCAGCTATTGCTTTCGGCCTATGGAGGCAGTCTGGGGTGGCAGCTTGGGCTGGTCTTGTCCTCTATTGTGCAGAAAGGGTCGAAAGCCACACTAACGTAAGTTGGAAACTGTGAAGCGGGGTGCACCAGGTTCGCGTCCTTCTGTTGGACGATAACCTAGATTAGGCGCGCTCGCTAACGGCGTAGAAACGGGCTGCCTTTTCCTGCCACTTCGACTCGTTCAAGCCCACAACAATCAGCCACAGCGTGAGAATCATTTCCGGAACCCCAGCCGAAATAACAAACACCGGGAAGATCAGCCCTGCCAACTTAGGACTCAGGAACAGCGCGAAGCTGTTGGTCAGATAGCTCAGGCCGGAGATGATCACAAGTACACCCAGAAACCTCGGGAAGAAACCCGACCGAAGCATCAGGTACCCGCGACACAGTTCCTCAAATCCAAAAAATACCAGGCTGATTCCGAATCCGTGCTCAAACAATCCGACCGAGAGGAGCGCCAGAGCATGCAGTTGTTGCGTGTCGAACACCTTCAAATAGCTCGCGCTTCCTAGAATGAGTACAGGGGCGAAGTGAAACACAGCGCTCATGGCTTCCACGGCGATCGACATGAGTGCGAAGAACGCTCCCATCAGTGCGATGTTCCGATTCACCACCCTCATGAGCATGTAGAAAATCATCGTGAGTGCCACTGCGCACGCCAGCCAGAGGACCTCCGCGGAAAATGCAACGCGCCACCGCGCCTCATGCGCCATGATGTTGCTGGCTGTCGCGGCCGCGTCGCCAGAC
>Ga0126379_10001965_pt1 | contig 12861 bp, 13 predicted proteins | sample PanSoiMetPlot_24_FD_92640 | JGI IMG/M metagenome (GOLD analysis project Ga0126379, IMG submission 92640) | Tropical forest soil microbial communities from Panama - MetaG Plot_24 | ecosystem: Environmental > Terrestrial > Soil > Tropical forest > Bulk soil | place: Panama | collected 2016-02-17
CATTTTTCCGGATGCGAGGCGGACGCCGACTGCATGGAAACGACGAACCGAATCGGAATTCGAATCCAAATTGGAGAAGGAGAACAACATGTCGTCGACGCGACAGAAGACCGCGGCACGAAGAAACATAAAAAAGGCAGCTGCAGCTGCAAAGAGAAAACGTACGATCGCAGACCTGCCGAAATCGGTGCGGGGCGCACTCGGAAAGCAGGCGTCCTCGGTGGCCAGGAAAAAACGATGAACCCGGTTGGGTGCCGCAACTGGAATTTAACTAGAAAGCAGCCGGTCTCAAAGGACGGTGTCTCGAAAACGCATAGTAGAAGTCACGATCCGGAACAGTTTGAAGCGCAATGCACCTGGCCTTTTCAAGAAAAAGTCGATGGGGTTCGAGAGAAAAAAGTCATAACCAACGTCGTGGGTTCCATCTCAGTATAACCTGCGAGCTATTGCGCTCCAGATCCGGATAAGGGTCGGCCTACAGTAGCGATGTTCATTCGACAGCATTTCCTCGAGTCAAGCCTCGTCTATGACATCTTATTTCACCGCTCTGTATTCTCTTAGGATTTTCGTGGTTTTCTCAATCGGCAGGGCCTCAACGGAATGACCGTTGCCGCTCATGGTAGTCGCCTTGAAAATCGAGTTGTAAATCGCTTCTTCGGCCCCCTCGATCACCGCCTCGAATAGCGGTGACATCGAGTCGTTCGGCAGCACTTCGATTCTCCGCATCGATGGTTTGTCATCCATACGAATCCGTACCTGTGGTGCCGTCGAGAAGGCGATCGCATAGTCTCCACTGCCATTAGACGCCGAACTTCCTGTCCGCCCCATCCCCACCCACGCCCGCGCAGCCAGCCGCTTCAAATTTCGCGAGTCCATGGGCGCATCGGTCGCGATCACCATCATGCACGAGCCGTCTGCCTTATCTTTGATGCTATCCGCCGCTTGAAGCTCTTTGCGCAAGTAGTATTGGCCGAGTTCCTGCCCGACAGGAGCGCCTGCGATCGTCAGCACGCCTCCGAAGTTGGTCTGCACCAGCACGCCCACCGTGTAGCCTCCCAGGCTTGCCGGTACGCGACGCGACGCCGTCCCGATCCCACCCTTCCATCCAAACGCAACCGTTCCTGTGCCCGCGCCAACTGCTCCTTCCGCGACGGGTCCATCCTTCGCATTCTTGATTGCCGCTAAAACGTCCGCAGACGAAATGTGCCGCCCGCGAATGTCGTTCAGATATCCATCGTTTGTTTCACCCACCACCGGGTTGATCGATAGCACATCTTCATTTCCCGGGAGCGCCAGCATGTAGCTGATCACCGCATCCGCCACCCGCGGTACGCTCGTGGTAGACGTCAACAGGATGGGTGTCTCGATATCGCCCATCTCCTCCACCTGGGTTGAGCCTGCCAACTTTCCAAAGCCGTTGCCAACGAAAATCGCTCCAGGAACCTTCTCGCGGTAAAGATTGCCCTCATGTGGCAGGATCGCCGTCACTCCGGTGCGGATGTTCTCGCCACGAATAATGGTCGTCTGCCCGACTTCCACGCCGCCAACGTCGGTGATCGCGTCGAGCGGGCCCGTCGGCAGCACCCCGACTTTCAATCCCAATTCCGCAGCTCGAGGACGAGCGTCCCCAGCAATATTTTGCCCGCCAGCGGTGCTCAACAACAATGTCCAGGTAATGACGAAAAGTTCTTTGATCATGCACTGAGCATACGGCCGAATTCAGAGTCCGTGTATATACCGAGATCAAGCTGGCACAGGCATTCGCGGTGAAATAAGTGCTTGTCAAAGACCGTAGTGTGGCGTCTCGCCGAATCATCAAAGCTCGCCCGCAGTCTTGCCCATTGCTTGGAACGTGCCATCTTAGGCGACTGCCTTCGTCGCAAATCTGGCACACAATCATTATGGTCAGAGTATTCGACCGTGGTTTCCCAGTGCCAACTACTCGGGAACTAATGCTCAATTTTGCTGCAGGAGCTCCGTATCGGGTCGGCAATTTCTGGGCGGCCTGCGCTAGCAAGCCACCACGCGAGAATGTACAGAATAGCCAGGTACACCAGAGAAAGCCCGTCGCGCAATTCGCCCACTTCCGCTCGCCTGCCAGGATGACCAGAGCACTCGGGGCGAATGTGTAGACAGTATGCTCGATACGATTTGAGTAGTTATCTTTCGTATCCATGGTAGGTTGACACTGTGGAGACGTGCTGGACGGACTTACATTGCTTCAGAGCGGTTTCCTCCCCCGGAGTCTGACTCTCGCTTTTTGCTGGTCGCGGTCCAGCACAGTCTCGGAGTGGTATCCTCGAGCCACCGTTGACCGTATAAGTGGATCAACTCAGCATGGACGTGGCCAGCCAGAGCCCCACTCCGTAAAAGCCATGGGTGACGATGCTGGCGAGAAACAATCTAGTCCCGGTCGGGCCGCGTGAACCAAACCAACCGTATCCCATCGCCGGAAACATCATGAACCACGGAAAGACATTAGTGCACAGAGCGAAACCGAGTGCTACCGATGGACTGCGTGGGCTAAGTCCTAGGGTCGAACTCACAAACAGATACAGAAGCGCGAGCGTGATTCCAATGACCTAGTGCATAGGCACGGCAATCGCGACTTCACGATTAACGGGCGGCAGCTGACCGATGTCGTTGACAAGCAATTGTCCCCTGGCTATTGATGTAAACCATCGTCCGACCAGACGCGGGTGTAACGGAGCAATCAACTGCAGCTTGTATAAGATGCTGGTAAGCACATCCATAGTGATCGTGGCAAGAACTCCCACCAGGACGCCCTTCATGTTGAGAATGGACATCGTTCAATCTCCAGCCGCCACGGAGGCATCCGCCCCTAAACGGATCCGCTCCAGGTTCTCCGTGTTGAAGAACTCCTCGGAGGGAATCAAACCCTCGCGAGCCATAATGAATTTCTTGGTGTCTTCGTCATTTCCGAGCAGAGCCGAACGGAATTGGAACAATTCGGCCGGTGCAGGAATGAACCTGGCTCGCGCAATGTTTTCGTGATAATCAGCCATAGTGGCTTCGTTCCGTCGCCACTCGTAAGCCATTAGGGCCTCCTGCAGAGGAGTGTGACCCGCCAACCCCTCATGAACCGCAGCCGCGAGGAACTCTGCGTCCCGAAAGGCGTCACAGATTCCCAGGCCCTCCATGGGATCCTTGTGACAACCGGCGTCGCCCACGAGTGCCCAGCCCGGTCCAAAGGGACGGCGCAAGAAGTTGTGCAGATCGGCGGTGCCAAAGAAGCGCTCTTCGCGACGTCCAGAGCGCAAGCGGTCAGCAAACCCTGGGATCATATCTACAACTTGCATGAATTGGCGTTCGATATCCGCCTTCACCGACTCAAACTCATCAATCGGCCAGGCGATAAAGATCGCAAACAGATTGTCGTTAGTCAAAAAGCTAAAGATCGCCCGCTTGTCGCGAACATACAACTCAAACCCTTCAGTAGGCACACCGCTCCAATAGGAGAAGTACCAGCACGTAAGCGCGGGGGTTTCTTCGTAGCTTAGAGCACCGACAGCGTGGGCGAGAGCAGAATTCTTGCCATCCGCGCCAATGGTAATCCGCGCCTTTTCTGCGCTAGTGGTAGCTTGATGACTATGCCGACCACGAATACCTTCCACGTGATCGCCATTCCACAGAAGGCTTTCCATGAGGAAGTTCGGACGAAACTCGGCACCGGCTTCAATCGCAGCTCCGACTAGCACCTGATCGAGTTGGCGGCGTCGCGGGCCGTATCCCCACGCCACGTTTCCTGTGCGAATATCTCTTCCTATTAGTGGAAAGTCGCCGAGGTCGGTGAGTTGCGTGAAGATCGGCGGACAATTCGTGGCAACGATTCTCTCCAAAAGTCCCCAGTCAGCAAGCCGTTTGGGACCGAGTCTATGAATGAAGTGTCCCCGGGGTACATCGCTTAGGGCATCGCCCCGCTCTAGAAGAAGAACGCGATGGCCTTGGCGGGCAAGGAGCATCGCCGTGGCTGCACCTGCGCAGCGAGCTCCAACTACAATTGCGTCGTACATGCCACCTCCGGCATTCCGCAAATTCTTTCAGACAGAAGAAATGTTGGCAGGCTACTGGAAATCTGGATTGTAAAAATGGGAAGTGCTACTTGAGGACGAGGCGCCGGCCGAACTCATTGGAAACTTCGACCATGAATTCCTGAGGAGAGTGTCCGGTCATTCTCTTGAATTCCTTAGAGGAATGGGCCTGGTCATAGTAGTGGTCATAAAGTTGGTTCATAATGATGTCATACGACAACCCGTGGGCCCATTTCTGGTAAAAGTTTTGAAAGCGGAAAATCCGTGCCAAGACTTTGGGAGGGAGACCGACCTGCTTTTTGAAGAGGAGGTCTAAGTACCGTCGCGAGTAACCGGTCTTACGCTCCAATTCTTTCAGCGGCACACGTCCATTGGCTCGCTTCAGAATCTTCACACAAAAATCGATGATCCGGTTGTCCTGCTGCGTTGTGCGCGAGAGCCTGACCAGCGCATCCTGGATGAAGGCTACCTTTTGCTCCACTTCTTCCAGATTGCCAAGGGTTTCCCTTGTCTGCCGCCCCCATCGGCCGAAAAGCACCTCCGAGTCAAATATCTTTTCGTCTACTGTTTCTGACATGTGCATCCCAAACAAGGGGAACGCACCATGAGGAGAGAACTCGATTCCTATAAAGCCGGTTTTTCGCTCGCTTGAAGAAATCAGTGTGGCCGTCTCTCGATTTCCCACGAAATAAAAACCGTGTTCTCGACTCACTCCCGAGCGACCTTCGCAAGTACCCATTAGCGAGTTTTTGTAAGGAATAATAAGCTTGGCGCAGCCGTTTGGGACCGCCAGATTACGGTCGGTCGGGGGCATACCTGTCGCACTTTCGCAAACCCAGAACGACTCAATATATGGCCCTAATTCCTGCCGTGGTCTGATGAATGAAACCTTCATTGTGTTTGATTCGCTTCTGCAAGCAAGAAACCTTCTTTACAACGGCCACAAGTCGTTGGCTAGTTCTCGTGAGTGCGCACTAGCTATTTCAATGCCGTTATGTTCGATGCCTCAGGCACAACGTCCGACTCATACGTGAGCAGAAAGATTTTTGCTTCCCTTACTCTGCCGGCAGCATGCGACTCCGACCGCGATCGGCAGGTAACCAAGACTGGCGCACGGCAATCGCGCGACTCGAACTTTGAACAGGTTGTCGAGTGGGACGTCCAGAGATGTTGCCCGCGGCGGATGGCCCGAAGCGGGAGTAGTGAGGCGACCCGTATCGGTCGCTCCAGGGTCGCATCCCCGTCGAATAGGGAAAGACTCCATACCTGTTTGTTGCTCAAGGCTGCTCTCAATGCGGGACTGTTAATGCGGTAGAAATACGCCATACACCGCAGCTTTTGTGTCGTTGCGCTTGTCGGGTCGGAAGTGGATTTTGTAATGCTCTTCTAAGACTCTGAACGACGTGAAGCATCGCAGGGTTAAATTTTGGGAAAAAGCAATATACCGAAGTGACCCCGCCGTTGTGAGAATAAAAGAGGCTAGCGGCCCTCTTCTCTGACAATCCGGTTAGCAGCTTCCTCGACGTCCAGCTTCTCGCACTTGTGGGCGTCAAAGTCGGACTGTATAGCGCTCTTCGCTTCCAGAGTCGTCATACTGGGCAGGGATCGGAAGGTTCCACCACATTTCAAGCAGTGGGCTGATGCCGGACGGCTGCCCTGATACGCGTCGATGATCAGATTGGTCGGGTCATTTGCCATAACGCAACTTCCCAAGGGTCGAAGATCTGAAGCATCTCATACAATCCACAACGCCATCATGGTGATTATTTCCGCGCTTGCGCCCTTGAGTTTTGCCTGGGCAGGTTGCGCGGTTCCTCCCAGCCGCGAGAGCAGATTTTCGTCTTGCTGCTGGAGAGTTGGTGAGATCGGCGCGTAAGCCATGCTCTGCGCCTGCGTCGGCCCTTGCGTAACCGCGTAAGCGATGAACTGCTTCAGAGTCCCGGTTTTCTTCGGGTCTTTCCCATGCTTGGGAACAAGAAGAAAGGTCAGGCCCGAGATCGGATACGCATTTTTCGCCGAGGCTGGGGGATCCACGATGGGCGTGCGAACGTCTTTTGCGAGCTGCGCCGCGAAGGCGTTGATCGCCGCGGTTGTTCCGGCAGCCGTTGGCTGCACCCGGCTCCCAGTTTGATTCTTGACGGAGACAGCGGGAAGCTTGTTGTCAGTTGCATAAGTAAGTTCAACATAGCAGATGCCGCCTGGAGTCTGCTTAACCACCCCGGTGACGCCCTCGCTATCGATCTTGGCCAGATAACTAGTGAAGATATTGGTTGTGCCGATTCCATCGGAGCGATGGGCGACAACAATGTCGTGAGCGGGCAAGCTCACAGAGGGATTCTCTTTCTTGACGGCCGGATCCTGCCAGCTCTTGATCTTGCCAAGATAAATTCCCGCGAGAGTGGTGCCGCTTAGTTTCAGCTGCATCTTGAGCTCAGGCAGGTTGTAGGTGATGCAAACCGGCCCCGAGCTCTCTGGGACCTGGACCAGCGCCGGCATCTCTTTGAGTTGCTGATCGCCAAGAGGAGCATCGGAGGCGCCGAAGTCCACCAGATTTTTTTTCAGCTGTTGAATACCTCCCCAATCGACTGATAGTTGATCTGGATGCCAGAATGGCTGCTTTGGAAATCACTGATCCAGCGCGTCATGACGGGGTAAACGAAGATGTTGCCAGCACCCACGAGCGAACCCGAATTGCCTCCTGGTTGCGGTGCGTTGGAGAGAGACTTGGATCCGGAGTGGCACGCGAGCAGGGTGAGAAGACCGAGAACTAAGGCCCCGACAAGCAATCGCGTGTTGACGAATCGACTTCCAGACATGAGCAATCTCAGATTAGAGATTCGAAACCCTGCCTACGATGCCCGCAAACGCGAGCTGGATACATGAAAGGAGTGTTAATTTGTGCGCAGAAGCAATACTGGAACGCGACTGACTGAACATTGGGACTCTTTATGTCGAGGATCAAACAGTCCGGCATAAAAAAGCGGGTTTCCCTGCGTGTGAGAACCTTCGCCCGCCTACGAACGTAAGTTTCGACACGACTGATGACACTTTTTCCACAATTTGAATTCCGAAGAAGTTCATCAGATATTCATTTTGGTTTAAGGTGTGCAGCGCATCAACACCCTTGCTCGACGCATAACCTCGCACCAGAATCCCGCTTCGGCCGCCGCGCACCAGAAGGCAGCTCATCCATTTTTGTGAACCCGAACAGCGGTCCAGTGCGGGTGGGCTTCGCTGGGCCAGCGAAGCGCATCGCCCCTGGTCACTAATCGAGGAGCTACGTAGCCTATCGGAACAAATTGCTCCGGAATTCCAAACGCTTGAGATTAGTCTCCAAGATTCGGCGATATCGTTACCCGGCAGCCATGCGCGGACAGAAAGTTGATCCGAACTTTGCATTCGATGGGTGAAAAAAGTTGCCTTGCAGGCGATGATTTGTCGAATGATATAGTTCACTTGGTGCGCCACAAATTGTCGTACCCAAAGCGGACGACGGCTGGTCATGTTTGGATCCTTCGCGGCGGCATTCTTTTCCTTGTTCAAATGCCTTTTCTCCAGCTTCGCTGACGCCGTTGGTCGCGACGGATTCACGATCCTTTTCCGACGTCTGCTCCTCCATCCTGAGGTCGAAAAGATCTTTCACCGTACGTCCGAGATTCTGTTTGCAGCCAAGGTCGTAGGCGAGAGTTTCTGCCCAAGCTTTTGCGGAGCCGTTGGTGCAAGTTACCCCTGCTACATGCACGAGATCGTAGTAGCCATAGGAGCCGTTTTCCGAACTCGATAGAACGGATCAGATATTCTCAGGCTGCCAAACGTTCCGTGGATTCCAATTGAGAGTAGCAATCGGGATTGAGATGTCCGGTCCCTGCCGCGCTCCAGAGCCAACATGAGTCTGAGAGGCCCACCCACACTTGTTGGTGAGTGTTAGGCAGCTCACTCTTACACGTTCTCGAAAGAATCTGGCTATCTTCCCGACTGCGCGACGCCCGGCCTTCGCACCGCTCGGGCAATTTCCTTGGAACAAAATTGTCGTACAACGTCCGACGCCAGGTTCTAAACCCAAAACTTAGATCCTTTACAGCATCAAGGCCGCATCCACTTACCTTCTTTTCTTCGTATCGATTTCACTTTCGATCGATGCGAATGCAATGACCTCCATCTCAAACCTTGCACAGAAACGGCTAACAAAAACCCAAATTTGCTAACACTTCGTTCTTGGATTAGTACAAGCGCTCAGCATAGAGTGCGTGAGCGAACGAGACATGTTGCAATGGTGAAGCGCAACGCCCCTCCAGCGCCCACCAGCGTTCGGAAAAACCGACTCCACCCGTTTGTCTGACGTATTCGGATACGGCCCGTTGCGGCCGAGGGTAAAGCCGGTCTTCCATTCCGTCAACGCAAAATCCGGCTTAGCCAACAAAACTGAGGTGAAAAACATGAAGACGCGCAGAATCCCTCCCGCGACGACGAGAATCCTGACGATAGTTATTGTGGCACTGGCGCAGGCCGCCAGCTTCGCCCAGACCGCAACGCGTACTACCACTGTGTTGGTTGGTGAAGCAAGCCCCCCTGCCCCCAGCGGTTCTCACGTTATGGCGCCCATGGCAACCCCCGCAGCGGCGCAAACTCAGCCGAAAGCACACAAAGACCGGCCCCATATGCATGTGAAACACTGGATGACGCAGCCGAACGGACTGGCCGGAGTCGCACCTCTGGATCCGTCAACTGTTCCGAAGTTCGTCAACCAGCTGACCAGACCCCCCGTCTTTGTTCCCATCGGGACGAAATTCGATCGGACCATCGGCACAAGGGTCCCGCTCTACCAGGTGACGGAAAACATTATCTTCCAGCAGATTTTGCCCCCGGGATTCCCAAAAACGAAGGTCTACGCTTACGGAGGGAACGCGAACGTCGCCCAGCCTGGACAACGCCCAAACATCCAGACAGTATTCTCAACCCCCGGACCGACTTTCGAGGCAACTGCCAACCGCCGCATCTTCGTTCACTACATCAACAATCTCGGGGAAGCGCACATGTTCCCGGTCGATCCCACGATCATGGCGGCCAATCCCAATCACGCTCCGATACCGACGGCTCCCTACGCGGCGTTCCCTCCGGGCTATCAGCAGTTTCAATTTCCAATTGTGACCGTGCCACATTTGCACGGCGGCGTAACTCCGTCTGATTCTGACGGTTTCCCTAGGTCCTGGTTCTCAAAGGGTCTGACGAGGGTCGGAGAGACCTTTGATGGCACCGCCTTCGAGTACTTCAACGGACAGTTGCCAACGACGCTGTGGTATCACGACCACGCGCTTGGAATGACACGACTCAATTTGGCTGCTGGGTTGGAAGGGACGTACATCATTCGCGACCCCAGTAACGATGCCGTTGCATCGCTTCTTCCATCGGGCCCGTTCGAGATACCGCTCATGCTGGCGGATAAAGCGTTCAACGCCGATGGCTCGATCCATTTCACAATCGTGGGTGACAATCCCGATGTTCACCCGTACTGGGATCCTGAGTACTTTGGCGACACGATCCTGGTCAATGGCAAAGCTTGGCCAAACATGAACGTCCAGCGGCGCCAATATCGGTTCCGCGTCGTTAATGGTTCCAACGCACGTTTCTACAACTTGAGCCTGTCGAATGGCATGTCTTTCATACAGGTCGGCGCGGACGGCAGCTACCTGCCCGCACCTGTCACGTTGAAATCACTGCTTTTGGCGGTCTGTGAACGTGGCGACATCCTGATCGACTTCTCGAACCTGCAGCCCGGAACGAAAATTGTTCTGATGAACTCCGCCAATGCACCGTTCCCAGGCGGGGATCCGCCGGATGCGAATACCAGTGTGGTCATGCAATTCACGGTGCAGAACACCACGCCTGTGCATCCTAAACCCCTGCCTTCCACACTGATCACCGTTCCCACTTTGGTTGAGACGCCGAATATCGGGAATCCGAAGCTGTTCACGCTGAACGAGGCGGAACACCCAGTGACCGGGGACCCGATTGGAGTCTTCATCGACGGACGGCATTTTGATGAAGATGTCACGGAGATCCCCAGGATCGGTACGACCGAGTCGTGGTACATCCAGAACCTCACCGAAGACGCCCACCCCATACACATTCACCTGGTCGAGTTCCAGTTGGAAAACCGACAGGCGATCGATGTCGATCGCTTCAAGGCCTACTGGGAAAGCCTGAATGGTACGGCTCTTCCACTCAATCACGCACCGATCAGAGTCAATGCGGAGACTGCGGTGGACACAGGGGACGGGGCCGGTAGCCATGATTTCCTGGTTGGTAACGCGATACCGCCTTCGCCCAGTGAGAGTGGATGGAAGGACGTCTTCCTCGCCCCGCCGGGAATGATCACTCGACTGCTGATCCGTATCGCACCGCAGTCAGTGAATGAGGCGAACCTGTTCCCCGGGAAGAACACATTCCCGTTCGACCCAACGGCAGGCCCTGGCTACGTCTGGCACTGCCATATTCTCGATCACGAAGACAACGACATGATGCGTCCGATGCAGATTACGTTCAAGGACTTACCGTGTCTCAACTGCGAAGCGGGCTTACGCAAAAAGACGCCTGGAACCTCAACAGCGACCGGAAACTCAGCACCGGGCACTGGCAAGCCGGCGCACAGTTATAACGCATCGAGGTAGAAAGGCCAACGACTCTGAAGGAGATGGAGGAGTAGGTGCCGAGCCTGACACTTCGCCTCCTCGGGAGTCATTTACTGGATACCACGTATCCTTGGATGATTCGTCAGGTTTCGATCGTAATTTTTCAGTAACTTGTGAATCCTATGACGTTCCAACGTTTAAAAGCCTGTGTTTTCGTACTGTTTTTTTGCACTTTTGTTTCGCTCTCCTGGGCCCAGGCACAAACCCAACGAGATGCAGCATACGAGGGCAAACGCCGGCAGGCGATAAAACTCTTTCAGCAAGGCAAGCGCCTAGAAGCTTTGCCGCTGCTGGAAGAACTGGTGCAAAAGACCCCAAAAGATGACGAGCTGCTGGTTGCTCTGGCGGCGTCTCTGGTTCGCCACGCCGCAACCCTGACAGACCAGCAAGCGGCTGCTAAGGAGCGCTTTCGTGCCAAGAACCTTGTGCAAGAAGCCTTGGACTTTGGAAATAACAGTCCCCTGGCGCAAAACCTGCGCCAGCTTCTCGGAGCGATGCCGCTAAATGGCACCATGCAGTTTTCCGAAAATCCGTCAGTAGAGCAGGCCATGCTCGAAGGAGAAGCAGCTTTCTCACGGCGTGATTTCGCTGAAGCGATCAAAAGCTATGCGAAGGCATCGGAATTGGAACCAAAAAACTACGCCGCCGCCCTGTTCATTGGAAACACGTACCACAAACAAGATGATTACGTTAAAGCCGCAGAATGGTATCAACATGCGATCCAACTCGATCCGAATGTGGAAACAGCGTACCGCTACTATGCCGAAATGCTGGTGAAGGAAGGCGACATGTCCAAGGCACGGACCTTCTTCATCCATGCCGCGGTAGCCGAACCCTACAACCGAATGGTCTGGCGGGATCTGATCGCCTGGGCAAGCATCAACAGAACCGAACTGAATTTCAAATATGCCGGACTCTTGTCAGATCCTAAAGTTCCCAAGAAAAACGAATCGTTCTCGTTGTTCGATGTTAAGCTCTTTCCGCAAAGGCCCAAGAACCTATCCGATGCCTGGCAGGCGTATCACGCCGTTCGCACGGAGTGGAAAGAGGGCGGCAAATTCACGCAACATTTTCCCCACGAGGCCGGGTACAGGCATAGCCTCGCGGAGGAAATCGAAGCCCTAACCGCGGAGATCAATGCACTGGAGAAGCTGGAGGGTGATGTCGAAACCGCCGAGATGGTAACCGAGAACCCATCTCTGCTTCTGCTTTTGAACTTGCATCAGGCCGGCGTTCTGGAACCCTATGTGCTCTTCAGGCTTGCCGACGAGGACATTGGCAAAGACTATCCGAATTACCGATCCAGGAACCGGAGCAAATTGGAACAATATCTGGATAAATTTGTCGTGCCGCCCGCCCCCAGCAAAACGACTGAAATGCTGACTGCACCTGCTCAACGTTAGAACGTGCCTGAATTCAGGAATCGGTACCAGGGCCGAAGCCCAGGCATTCAAGCAAGCCTGCGCCTGGTTCGGATTGGGGCGCTACCTTTCTATTTTTATTTACGCTCATCAAACCGATCGTGGAACTCGGTGATTCATCATCGCGAACCGACATAAGTATTTCCCTCTTCTTGAGTAGACATCTACGCACAAGTTCTACTACGTGGGACCGCGCGACACCTCTTCGTCGATGGCGGACAGGCCCAGACCTGAGCAGTGCTCACAACGCGACTGGGGCTTGACATCAAGCCAATAACCAAGGAGAAATGTTATGAATGTTCTTATCCACGAACTGCTTCATCGCAATCTTCAGAAGGTGGAACATTAAATGAAGAAGTATCATGCGATTTTCTGTTCAATTTCTCTCCTTCTCTTATCTGGCGGTTGCTACGCGCGAGCGGGCGCCAGCACCACCGAGGTCACTAACAACACTCTCACTGTGTTGCTCCAGAACAGGGGTGCGATCTACGAAGTGAGGGAACGAGGACTGGACAAGACCGTATTTTCCGCTCGTATCGGCGCCGAGGTCGATCATCAATGGTTGTGGTCTACCGAGTACCCACAATCACAGATCGCCGCCTCGGGATTCCGCGACCAGCTGGGTTCTGGACGCCGATTGCAAATCACTTTTCCGGGATCCGCAAGCAAGCCGGAGTTGAAATATACCGTCGAACTCTA
>Ga0126379_10001966_pt1 | contig 12860 bp, 7 predicted proteins | sample PanSoiMetPlot_24_FD_92640 | JGI IMG/M metagenome (GOLD analysis project Ga0126379, IMG submission 92640) | Tropical forest soil microbial communities from Panama - MetaG Plot_24 | ecosystem: Environmental > Terrestrial > Soil > Tropical forest > Bulk soil | place: Panama | collected 2016-02-17
CCAGCACGCACTACCTGCGGAGCAATCAATTGCGGTTGTATTTTTCTTCCATCGCCTACGTGCTGTTGCAGATGCTGCGGCGACTGGGACTGCAAGGAACCGAGTTGGCCAAGGCCCAGTGCAACACCATTCGGCTCAAGTTGCTAAAGATCGGCGCGCTGATCCGCATCACCATACGCAAGGTGTGAATTTCGCTGGCCGGTGGATATCCTCACGTCGCGCTCTTTCAGCGAATTCATGAAAAGCTGTGCGCTGTGCCGCTAAAGCATTGAAACAGAAGCATCCCGAGCAACCTTTCCCTCTCCCATGTCAACCGCTGGCAGGTGTGCGCTGAAACAGCCTTGGAAAGGCAGAAACTCTCACGCAAAACAAAAAACGGGTCAGCTACCCAGCAACACCCCACGAAATAACTCGCAACTCGCAGTTCGAACAAACTTCACTCCTCTTCTGCCAAGCTGTGAGAGATTACGGCTAGCAAAGCGAGCCTCCGAGAGCGCGGTCACCAGAACAGAATAGATCTTCGAAGAACGAATATCCCCGGAAGCTCTCGAACCTACAGCGAATCCATGTGCGCGACGCTGGCAACTGCTAGCGCGCGATAAGCCGCGCCAAGTACCGGTGCATCTTCGTTCAGAATCACGGAAATCGGGATCCGCGAAAGTATCTCGGTCATCGGTCCCTTGTTGGCGAACGAGCGGCAGAAGCTGCTCTCCTTTAGTTTCGGAAGAATCTTTACCGCGATGCCGCCAGCCAGAAATACGCCGCCATATGCCAGAACTCGCAAGGCTAGGTTCCCCGCTTCCGCGCCGAACGCGTCGATCCACCAATCGAGTACCTCGCCACAGATACGACAACTCCCATCAAACGCGTGGTGGGTAATTTCGCTAGCAGAAACGGTGGGAGGTTCGCCAAAAGTGGAATGGCTCACCGTGGGATCCAGAAATTCGTGCAATCTCCGGAAGCCCTTCCCGGAGAAGATGTCTTCGCAGGAAACGCGGTGAAGATTCTGCTTCAGGAACAGCAGCAGTCGCGCTTCACGCCCATCACGCGGAGCAAAGTCCGCAGCTCCGCCTTCAGAAGGAGCGGCGCGATGGCGCTGCCCATCCCAGTAAAGCACTGCTTCGCCAAGGCCAGTACCTGCGGCAATTACTGCTTTGTTCCCTCGCGGGTCGGGGATCCCTTGATTCAGCGCCAGGAAGTCGCCCGGCGAAAGTCTGTCCAACCCGAACGCAGTGGCAACAAGATCGTTCAGCAGCACCACGTCTTTCCTAGGAAGATCCAGCACCGTCGCAAGAGCAGGGGACTCCACCACCCAAGGCAGATTGAATGCATACAGGCGCCCCTCTACGACTGTGCCCGGAACGCCAAATCCCGCCGCCCGAATGCGATCGCTGGAGGAAGTCTGCCCGCGCAGATCTTCGCGGAAATGCTTCAGCATCTCTTCGAAACTCCGATAGTTCGCGGTCGGATAGCGTTGCCGCGCAACCAACTGAAGTTCAGCGCCATGTTCTTCGAATGCAGCCAGGTGGCATTTTGTGCCGCCGATATCGCCCGCAATGATCATTGGTCCACCGGAAAGTGCTCGGGCCGGAGTGGCAAGAGGGCGCAGAGAGGAAAGTTGGCCGGAGCGCCGCAGCAACAATTGTACCAAGCATTGAAATGTCCTGCTTTGCGTCTGTGCGAGACCCGGCGAAGGCAACCGAGCCGACGAACTAGCGAAAGCGTCGTATGACAAGATTGTGGCGATCGGAACGATACATTCCTATGACGTACAGAATTACAACGCCCTTGGTGGAATAGATGACTTGGCGGATCCGCAGCAGGGGTTCGCGTTTCGGCACGCCCAGCAGTTCTGCCGTCCGTTGGTCTGCGGCGGTTGCATCAACTTCTTCGTCGGCATACCCCAGTTCGATGTTGTAGTTGCGCTCCAGTGTGGCGAACAGCGATTCGCGCTGCAGCGGCGCGCCGATCAATCCAGAAAACTGCGCCGCGGAAAGGTAGCAGGTTTCCAGTGCGAAAGGCTCGTCTCCCGCATGCCGCAGGCGTTCAATTTTTACAACCTTGCTTTTAGGCGTGAGAGCTAGCCGCGCATTCACGTCCTGCTCGTCGTCGATGATTTTCGCAAGAAGCACTTTCGAGCAGGCATTCAGGCTGCGGCTGCCCATCTGCTCCGTATAACTCATCAACTTGTTGAAGTGAATCTTGGGGGCGGAAACAAAGGTGCCAACTCCGCGCCGCCGTTCTACCGCACCTTCATGTTCCAAAGACGCCAGGGCATGCCGCGCGGTCATCAGGCTGACATCGTGAATCCTTGCAAGTTCCCTCTCAGACGGTACCGCGTCGCCCGGGCGTAAACCCCCGGTCTCGATCGTTTTGCGGATCTTGCCTTGGATCCGCTGATAAGCCGGTACACCGTTTCGACTCTTAGCAGGCATTCCGTCTCCCTCGACTCCAGTCCCTAACCTAACGCAGGACGGTTACAGCATCGCGAATGCCAATGCGCCACATTGATAGATTGCATTTTCCCTTACCACTCCGGAGTCGTACCCTCTTCCACAACTGGCACACGGGACCGCGTCATCGCAAAAAACTTGCGCTGCTCGATGGCAGCGCTCTGGGGTGGGTGCACCTCCCATCCCGCCGCTCTAGATTGCTATAGAGCGGCAACCGTTAGGTGCTATAGGGCGCGTTTCCATGTCTCCTTATAAAGCAGGATTTTACTCTTGACAAGAGGAAAATCGTGCTATATAGCTTACTACCAACACAGCTCTATAGCTGATGGGGTGCGTATGTTGTTTTCGTCGATTCACAAGCCGGGGAGAGACTGCTCGCCTTCGCGCGATGCAGCATGGAGGATCCTTATGAAGAAGTTGCAGTCTGTGGTGGTGGCAGTTTTTTGCGTCACCTTAGTCCTGCTGATTTGTGGAGCGAATGCCACCTTCGCCCAGGACGTTACTGCCTCCGTCACGGGAACAGTCACTGATCCAAGCGGTGCCGCTGTCGCGGGGGCAACGGTCACCGCGAAGTCCGTCGAGCGCGGTATCACCTACACAGGCAAAACAAACGATGCCGGCATCTATCGCATTGCTCAGCTTCCTGTCGGCAACTACGATCTTCGTATCGAGATGAACGGTTTCCAGACTGCCTTGTACCCGACCTTCGTCCTACACGAGAACCAGATCGCTCGTTTCGACGCAGAGTTGAAGGTCGGCCAAGTCAGTCAGACCATCGAAGTCACAGGCGCCGCTCCTGTTTTGAAGACCGAAGCCACGCAAGTCGATACCATCATCAACGCGGCGACCAATGACAACCTGCCTTTGGCCTCGCGCAACTATGTGCAATTGACTTTGTTGGCGCCCGGTTCGGTTACGACCGACCCCGGCAGTTTCACCAGCGGAAGTAACACGACGAGCTACGGTTCCCGCCCGCTGATTAACGGCAACCGCGAACAGGCGAACAACTTCTTGCTCGACGGTATGGACAATAACCAGGTGTCAGATAACCTGTTGGGTTACACTCCGGCCCCGGACGCGATCCAGGAATTCAACCTGGTCACCAGCAACGCTCCCGCCGAATTCGGTAACTTTATGGGCGGCATTGTCAGTGTCACCATTAAGTCTGGCACGAACAGTTTTCACGGGGATGTGTGGGACTATCTTCGGAATGACGCCTTAAATGCGAATAGCTGGTCCAACAACTACAATACCACCGGCGGAGCGTGGGACCCGCTGCCCAAGCAAAAGCTCCGTTGGAATATGTTTGGCGGGACTTTGGGTGGTCCGATCCTTAAGAACAAGCTGTTCTTCTTTGTGGATTACCAGGGGCAGAGGTACACCATTCCTGCCTCGCCCAACACATTTACCGTCTTTACGACCGCTGAGCGCCAGGGCGATTTCGGCGCTCTATGCAAGGCTGGATTCGACGCCACTGGTAAGTGCACTGCGAGTGGCTCTGGCAACGTGCAGCTGTACAACCCGTGCGCCTCATTCACCGCTGTTTGCACTCCAACCTCTCAGTCCGCGACGACTCGGGCGATCTTCCCGTTTAATAAGATCCCCACGGCGATGATTAGCCCTGTGGCCGCAAACTTGTTTGCCTCCGCGCTCTATCCTCAGGCGATCGGCACAGGACTGCAGCAGAACGCGATCAACAGCAATTCGCAGCAATTCAACTACGATCAGGGCGACATAAAAGCTGACTACAAACCGGACGACAAGGACACAATTTCCGGTCGATTTACTCGTTCGTACCAGATCAATCCATCGAGTTACACTTATGCCCTATACGGAAACAGCTCCGCAGTCGTGCCGATCTACAACACCGTTGGTGACTGGACGCGCGCGATTAACCCGAACTTGGTGAATGACGCTCGCTTTGGCTGGAGTCACGTTACGTTCGACACCACCCCCAGTTGGCAATCCGCTGTTGGCCAATTCGGCGACACCATTGGGATAGGCAACGGTAACCCCGCGGGTATAGACGGAGCTCTGGCACTTGAGTTCGGCAATTCCTACGTCACCAACATCGGACAAAGGGTGACAACTGAGAACTTTGATGACCATGTCTGGCAGGCCGGGGACTCTGTCACTTGGACTCGCGGTCGCCACACCCTCAAGTTCGGGGGCCAGTTTTTTCATGAGTCTATCAAAACCTACTATGCCGGCAATAACGGTCAGTTGGGCTACATGGGCTTTGACGGCCGGTTCACCAGCAACACCATCGGTGCTTTCGCCACTGGTGCAGGAGACGGAGCCGCGGACTTCTTCCTCGGCTTGCCCGATTCCTTCGGCCGTGGTATCCCCTCGAACGTGTCTGCGCCTTGGGAACAGTCCACGAACGTATACGCTCTCTTCGGCCAGGATACTTGGCGCGTCACCGAGAAGTTGACCTTGAATCTTGGGTTGCGTTACGAGGCGCACACGCCTTGGGTCGAAAAGAACGATCAGCAAGCCAACTACAACATGGCCACTGGCAATGTCGACCACGCCAACCGGAATGCCAGCCGTGGTCTCTACAATGGCTTCTACGGCGGACGTGACTTCCAGCCCCGCATTGGTTTTGCTTATACGCCAGGCGGACGCTTTGGAAATCACACGGTAATCCGTGGCGCTTTCACTGTCTCCTCCTATCTGGAAGGGACGGGCACAAACTTGCGCTTGCCCTTCAACCCCCCGTTTCTGCCAGCTGAACTTAACACCCAGTACAACAACTTGGCGCTGCCTCTAACCACCACTTCGACCGGCATCCAGGGCACAGCCTCGCAAGATTGTACAGCGCCGGCCTATGCTTGTTATTCCCAAGACTTGCTTCGCGTTTGGGATCCCAACGTGCAGCCGGCCATCGACAACCAATACAACCTGACAATCCAGCATCAGTTCTGGGGCGACACCACTTTCCAGATTGGTTATGTTGGTCAACACGCTTACCACCTGATGGTACCGTTTGACTATGCGCAGCGCGTGTTGAATTCAGGCGGCACGACCAGCGCCAGTCCGTTCTTTGCCGCCAACCCGACCCTTTATACCGTCCTGGGAAATCCAGCAAACAATGGCTTGGGTGCAACGGTGTCCGGAACACAGTCGAATGGCACCATGTCCTATAACTCATTGCAGGCTGTACTTCAGAAGGAGATGAGCAAGGGCCTGCAATACCAGGTGTCCTACACCTACTCTAAGTGCATGTCCAACAGCACCGGTTACTACGGGGCATGGAATAATGCGCTTAGCGCCTCCGCCTACTGGCAGAACGTTTACGATCGCAAGTCCGAGTGGGCGCCTTGCTACTACGACGCAACAAACGTCCTGACTGCCTATGCGGTGTACGAACTCCCGATTGGCCGCGGCAAGGCTCTGGGGCGTAACGTGAACAAGGTGGTCGACGCGGTTGTCGGTGGTTGGCAGGTTTCCCCCATCGTCACCTGGCGCACAGGTTGGCCAATGCCCGTCTACGGTGCTGTGGACAATTCTGGAACATTTGGTCGTGGCGCCCGCGCCGATTGCATCGGCAGCCTGCCAGGGATCCTTAATACGCCTATCACCGGCGGTACTGGTGGCATTCAGTGGTTCACCAACAATGGCAACTTTGTCAACCCGGCCAAGGGAACTTTCGGCACTTGCGCTCCGCAGCTTGCTGGTTTGCGCGGTCCGCACTACACCAACGTAGACCTCGGTCTGGCCAAGAACTTCCACATTACAGAGCGGTTCAACCTGCAATTCCGAACTGACTTCATCAACGCCTTTAACCACGTACAATACAACGCACCCAACATGGGCCTTGGCGCCACCATGGGTCAAATTACCAGCGCCCAATCGCCAAGAAACATTCAGTTCGCTCTCAAACTCTACTACTAGCTGTAAACCACATAAATGAGGCAGGCGAACACCCCCGCCTGCCTCATTTTCTTTTTGTAGAGACTGTTCGGGGATTTCTCGTCCCCATTAGACCGCCCCAATCACGTCGCGATGAGCCATCGCACAAACTACTGCTGCTGTTGTTGCTGGGTCTGGGTGGAGTCGCCTTCCACGCTCGGCAGAAGCGAAGGCCGTTTCGAGCGCAAGATAATCGCCGGCGCCATGTCTTCCGGCTTCGGCGCATCGACGCTGGAAACCGTAACGCTCACTTTCAATTCGCTCTCGGCTTCGCCGCGGTGCACTCCGCGCGTCGGGGGCACATCCGCATAGTCGCGCCCGACCGCGACGCGAATGTGGCGATCGCATCCCAGCAGATTGTTGGTCGGATCAAATTCTACCCAGCCCGCTTCGCCAAGATACGCTTCCACCCAAGCGTGCGTCGCGCCTGCCGGCGACCGATCCTGGCACTTATCCTCGTGGTACAGATACCCGCTCACATAGCGGCAGGGAATGTGCAGTTGGCGCACCAACGCGATCATGATGTGCGCAAAATCCTGGCATACACCTTTTCGCGTGCGCAGTGCGTCGTCGATGGGAGAATCCACGCGCGTACTGTTCGGCGCGTAATCGAAAGCGTCATACAGAGCCGTGTTTAGCAGTTTTAGCAGTGCCAGCGGTTCTCCGCGTCGTTGCAATACCAGTTCACTCCGCAGCTTTTCAAGTAGCCCGCTTGGCCGGGCATAGTGGCTCGGCAGCAGCATTTCCCAGTAATCGCCTTGCGAAACCAGTTCGTCCAATTCCTCCCAGGAGCTCTGCCGAACGCTTTCAAAATCGCGGCGTGGAAGCATTTCCACCGTCGCTTCGGCCAGCAATTCAATGGACGTGTGTCTGCCCGGAATATCGAAATGGTGCACCGCGTTGCCGTAAAAGTCGCGATGAACAGTGATGCTGGCGGGCGGATTCACATCCAAGGACGACGTGAGGCACCTTTGTTGCGTATCACTGCGCGGCTGCAGCCGCACTTCCATTACACTCTCGCCCACGGCGGGTTCGTAGCGGAAGGTCGTAACATGCCGGATCAGGTAGATCATTTCACCTCAATGCCTTTGTCACGAGGCCAATTCCGCATCGATCGAATAATCGAAATAGATTCCGTGAATCGCGGCATGAATCTCGGCGCATTCGTTGCGAATGCTCTGCAGGTACGCGGGAACGCTTTCCGCCATGATCTCTTCGATCTGGCTGAAACTCAGTTGTGCCCGCAGGCGCCCGGCAATGCGCGTCGGGAGTTTTGCGCGGCGTTCGGTAAGGTCGCCAATTAAGTTCAGCGCCGCATTGATGCGGTCAACGGCAAAACGTATGGAGTGCGGAAAATCGGGATTCAGCAGCAGGCATTCCGCCACGCGTATGGGACGGATCTCCGCCGTATACCTCTTACAATAAGCTTCCAGCGCGGCACATCCCCTCAGCAAGCCTACCCATTCCAAGTAATCCGCGCCCTCCACCGCCCCCTCAAACGTTCGTGTCATGCGCTTGAAATGTGTTTCCAATAGTGTCGTCAGTGTGTCCGCTCGCTCCACATAGCGGCCCAATTGAATGAATTGCCAGCCCTCGCCGTGACTCATGGTGGCGTCGGTAATGCCGTGGAACAGATAAGCCCCCTCTAGCACAAAAAGGAAGAAGTCGTGCGACTTCAGGAACCATTCCTCTTCCGGATGCCGGTCAACCACACCGAGATACAGACGGTTGAGCTGCTCCCACATCCGCGAACTGCACTGCTCCCGTACATGCCGCAAATTTTCCCGCGCTCCCGCGACGCAGGAGACAATTGAGGACGCGTTCCGCCGGCTGAAGACCAGCGTGTTCACAAGCTGCGTCGGATCTACCGGTCCTGCCACTTCCGGCGCGCGCAGCGCCTCCAGCAAGAATCGCCACCGCCCTGCTCCTAATTCTGGTGACTGGTCCAACCAAAGATTTAGCTCCACGTTTACCAGCCGCGCCGTGTGTTCCGCGCGCTCCAAGTACCGCCCCATCCAATACAAGCTATCGGCCACCCGAGAGAGCATGCCGGCTTCTCTCTGGAACGCCGGAACGTAGAAATTGCGTGGCGCTCTCATCACGCCGTCCTGTTCTCGCGCGGCAGTTCGCGCACCAGTTCGGGTTCAACACTCCCTAACTCCGTGCGCACTTCCTCGAGCAACTGCGCTCCGGATTCCGGCTCGCGTAGCACCCAGGTATCCTTGCTTCCGCCGCCCTGTGAGGAGTTCACCACCAGCGAGCCTCTCCGCAAAGCCACCCGCGTCAAGCCTCCCGGCACCAGCGTAGTCTTCTCGCCCATCAGAATGTACGGCCGCAGATCAATGTGGCGAGATTCCACGACGCCATCGATCAGGCATGGTGCACAGGAAAGTGCCAGCGTTGGCTGGGCAATGTAGTTGCGCGGGTCCGCCATAATTCTCGCTTTGAACTCCACTCGTTGTTGCGCGGTGCTGTGCGGCCCAATCAACATTCCGTAGCCGCCCGACTCTCCCACCGCTTTCACAACCATTTGGTCTAGGTTGCCAAGCACTTGCTTGCGGTGCGACTCATTCGCCATCAGGTAGGTCGGCACGTTGGGCAGGATGGCGTCTTCGTTCAGGTAATACTTGATGATTTCTGGAACATAAGCGTACACGGCTTTATCGTCCGCAACACCTGTGCCGATCGCGTTGGCCAGCGTCACATTGCCCGCGCGGTAAGCATTGAAGAGCCCCGGCACGCCCAGAATCGAATCCGGACGGAAGCAGAGTGGATCCAGGAAATCGTCGTCCACCCGGCGATAGATTACGTCCACGCGCCGCAGCCCGGCGGTCGTCCGCATGTACACGATATTGTTATGCACCAGCAGGTCGCGGCCTTCCACCAACTCGATGCCCATCTGCTGTGCCAAAAATGTGTGTTCGAAATAGGCGGAGTTGGAAACGCCCGGAGTCAGTAGCACTGTGGTCGGACCGTTTTGATAGCCGCAGTGATCGGGCGCCAAGCTCTTCAGCGTGGTCAGCAACGCGCGTGGGTAATGATCCACCGGCCACACGCCGTAGTCCCGAAACAGCGTTGGGAACACACGCTTCAGCACCTTGCGGTTCGCTAGCATATACGACACGCCGCTGGGCACGCGAAGATTGTCTTCCAGCACGGCAAATTGGCCGTCCGGCAGCCGCACCAGATCGGTGCCGCAAATGCTCACATAAATATCGCGCGGCACATTGATGCCGCGCATTTCCCGCCGGAAATGCTTGCAACTGTAAATGAGTTCGCGGGGAACGATTTTGTCGGAGAGGATTCGGCCTTCGTGATAGATATCTCGCAGAAACAGATTCAGCGCGGTCAACCTCTGGGTCAGGCCCTTCTCGATTCTCGCCCATTCTGCGGAGGTGATAATCCGGGGCAGCAGATCGTTAGGAAAGATTCGCTCCGTCCCCTCTTTGCTCCCGTACACCGTAAAGGTGATGCCTTCGTACAAAAACGCCAGGTCGGCCGCCTGTTGACTGCGGCGCAGTTCCTCTGGAGCGAGTTTCAGCAGAGTTTGCTGCAGGGTGCGGTAGTGATCCCGCGGCATGCCAGGCGACACGAACATCTCATCGTAGGCGACATCCACCTGGTAGTTCACAAATGAGGCCGGAACATTTATTCGTGATGGAACCGCAGTCGCTGTCATCGTTCTTCCTGCAGCTCGGTCTTTTCCGCCCCTGGTTCTCCGAGTTGTCAACGGCTGAGCTACCCTATTGGCGCTCAGCCGGGTTCCTCAATCTAGGCCTCGCCCAGCAGCGGAGTCCAACGCAAATACTGAATGGAACTGATGATAGTTTCGAATCAGCGAAAGGGAAGAGCAGTCGCCCAGCGTCCCAAGGGATGTCTAGAGCGATAAATCGATTGAGCTGTTTGCGGTCTTATCCTCAGTCCCAGCCTGACCACTATCAGTACGCCATGGTCCGCAGCCCGCCGTTCACAAGCTTGTATAACCTGGGCGGGCGATAGGATCGGCAGCAGTCTCGATCAATCGAAACAGCCCCGCATAGTCCGGTCCCGCGTCACGAAAAATCACCACCGTCGAACAAGTGGACCCGCAGCCCAGGACGTGGGAATACCAGAAACACACCGAATCTGTAAGTCAACTAATTTTGGACCGGCAAGCGACCCGCAGGGCCGACTCCACTTCGCTCTCCGTATACTTCAGCTCACTCAGAATCGCCCGCGTGTGTTCGCCCAGAAGTGGCGGTGGCAAGCGGTAAACAATCGGTTGCCCGTCGAATCGTACCGGGTTCGCGATGCTCCGCGCAGTCGTCAACGTGGGATGCTCGATTTCCACGATTAGCCCACGCGCCAGCGTTTGCGCGTCGTTCAACGCTTCACTCACGCTTTGAATTGCCGCTGCGGGAATATCCGCGTCTTTCAACTTGCCAAGCCAATCGGATGACGTGTGACCTTCGAACCGTTGCTGCAATCTCGGAATCAATTCCTCGCGATGTTGGATTCGCGCCGCGTTATCCGCAAAGCGAGCGTGTTTCCCGAGTTCTTCGCTCGCGCCCAGCAAACCTAGCAAGCGCTGCCATTGCGGTTCCGTTCCTATCGCCACAACGAAGTGCCGACCGTCGCTGCCGCGAAACAGTTGGTACGGCACGATGTTGGGGTGAGCGTTTCCCCATCGATCCGGTGAAACGCCGGCATTCAAGTAACTACTCCCCACATTCGCCAGCCAAGTCAGTTGCGAATCGAACAGTGCCAGTTCCAGAAAGTCGCCCTGGCCAGTTCGCTCGCGTGCAAACAGTGCTGCCAGCACTCCCATCGCGGCATACATTCCTGTGGTCATGTCCGCAATCGCAATGGGAAAGCGCATTGGCCCGCTGCCTGCTTCGCCGGTAAAGCTCATGATCCCTGCCTCCGCCTGGGCAAGGATGTCGTATCCCGGTTGTTCTGCCTTCGGGCCGCTGAATCCATAGCCCGTTATGCTGCAATAAATCAGCCGGGGATGTTTGGCCCGCAGCGACACGGGATCGATGCCGCGGCGCGTGAGCGACTTCATCACAGGTTGGTTGCACAGGAATATATCGGCGGTGGCCAGCAGGCGCTGCAGGATCTCTCGCCCCAGTGGTTGGTCATAGTCGATAGTAATCGAGCGCTTGTTGCGGTTCGTTGCCAGGTAGTACGCCGATTCACCCCCAACAAACGGTGGTCCCCATCCGCGCGTCTGGTCGCCCGTTCCCGGCCGCTCCACTTTGATGACGTCGGCGCCAAAATCACCGAGCAGCATCGCGCAGTATGGTCCCGCGAGAGCTTCCGTCAGTTCCACCACCCGGATTCCGTCAAGAGAGCAGGGCATAGGTAAGCGAATTATAGCGGAGGTTGCGCGCCCGTGAACTCTGTTTACGGAAACTCTCCGAACAGGTTTGCTTGCCTGAAAGCCGCGCTTCCCGGACAATGGATAGTTCAAACGTCGAAGCACGAATCGATTGTTGGCGCCATGACCGCGCCTGATGGAGAATTCTGGAAGATGCCGAAAGTTGTCCACCCACCAAAGCGATTTGTCGCGTACTTTTCTATGGAAATCGCCCTGGAAAATGCAATGCCCAGCTATAGCGGTGGCTTGGGTGTTCTGGCCGGGGATACCGTGCGCGCCGCGGCCGATATTCGGCTCCCCATGGTCGCGGTCTCCCTGCTGTACCGCAAAGGTTATTTCCACCAGCGGTTAGGGGAAGACGGAACGCAAACCGAAGAGCCCGTCGAATGGGACGTCGAGAAATTTCTAGAGGAAGAGTCGCCCCGCGTGACCGTTACGCTGGAAAACCGCCGCGTGGAACTGCGCGCCTGGCGTTACACCGCCAAGGGCGTCCGCGGTTACGAGGTTCCTATCTACTTCCTCGATGCGGATTTGCCGACAAACGATGCGCGTGACCGCGAACTTACCGGCACGCTGTATGGCGGCGATCCTTACTACCGCCTGTCTCAGGAAATGCTCCTTGGCATCGGGGGAGTGCGCATGCTTCGGGCGCTCGGCCACACGGAACTCATGCGCTACCACATGAACGAAGGCCATGCCGCGCTCCTTACCATGGAATTGCTGGACGAAGAGACCAAGCGCGCCGGTCGCACGTCCGTGAAGGGCGAAGACATTGAACGAGTTCGCAGTAAATGCGTCTTCACCACGCACACTCCCGTTCCTGCCGGCCACGACAAGTTCCCCGTGGAGTTCCTGAATCGGCTAGTCCCGGACCAGGTCCGCTTCTTCGACGAAAAGGATGCCTCCTCTGCCGACTTGGTGAAAAGTATGCTTCAGGCCGAGCAGACCTTTCCGGATTTTCTAGAGGCCGCTCGCCGCGGTGCTTCCGTGAACATGACCTACCTCGCGCTTAGCCTCAGCAACTTCGTGAACGGCGTGGCCAAGTTGCACGGCGAAGTCTCGCGAAAAATGTTTCCCAACGTTCAGATTGAAGCCATCACCAACGGCGTTCATGCCGCCACATGGACTTCACA
>Ga0126379_10001967_pt1 | contig 12855 bp, 12 predicted proteins | sample PanSoiMetPlot_24_FD_92640 | JGI IMG/M metagenome (GOLD analysis project Ga0126379, IMG submission 92640) | Tropical forest soil microbial communities from Panama - MetaG Plot_24 | ecosystem: Environmental > Terrestrial > Soil > Tropical forest > Bulk soil | place: Panama | collected 2016-02-17
ATACGGCCCGGGCGGCGCCTGGTATGAGACCGGGCCTGTCGGTGTATTCGCGCAAGCGGCCGATCGCCCGACGCGTTTCATCCGGGTGATGATCCTGCCGCGAGCGTATCTCGGCAAAAGCTCGGTCGAATATCTGAACGAAGCGGACAAGGCGAAGCCGAAGTCGCAGAGCTATAAGATCTTCGTCGATATGCCGATTGAGTTAGGGAATTGATGCCGTCATGGCCGGGCTTGTCCCGGCCATCCGCGACTTGTGTCCTCGTGCGCCAAAGACGTGGATGCCCGGCACAAGGCCGGGCATGACGAGTGTCGACGCGTACGAGTATTCACACCGGCTTGTAATTGCGGTCGACCGGCACGTCGATGAGAAGCGGCGCGTCGCTTTTCAGCCCGTTCGCGATGAGATCGGTGGCGTCGTGGACGGTCTTCGCACGCTCGGCGGCGACCCCGAGCGAGCGCGCGAGACCGACATAATCGATCGCCGGATCGGTCAGCTCCATGCCGACAAAGCGGTCGACCTGGGCGGCGAGCCCGCGTTGCGCGACGAGGCGCTGCTTGAGAATGCGATAGGAGCTGTTGTTGAGGATGACGAACACCGCGGCGATGCGCTCATGTGCGGCGGTCCACAGCGCCTGGCAGGTATACATCGCACTGCCGTCGCCGACGAGCGCCAGCACCGGGCGATCCGGCAAAGCAAGCTTGACGCCGAGCGCCGCCGGCAGGCCCCAGCCGATGCCGCCGCCGCGCAAGCCGTAAAAGCTTTGCGGATCGTCGCTGCGGATGAGCGAGCGGATGCCGGCGCCCGACGAGATGGTCTCGTCGATGACAACCGCGTCCTTCGGCAGCATCTCGCCGATGGCGTTGAGAAGCGACAGCGGTTGCACCGGAGTCTGTCCCGCCATGTCGCGCGCTTTGGCCTTGAGCGCGTCGCGCTCGGCGAGCGTCGCGGCCTTCGCCGCATCGAGCCGCTGGCGTGCGGCGCCGCGCGCGCCGCTCGACATCGCTTTGCGCACCGCGTCGGTAATGTCGGGCAGCGTGGTTTTCGGATCGCCGAGGATCGCGACCTGTGGCGGATAATTTTTGCCAAGCTCCCACGGATCGGTGTCGAGGTGAATAAGCGTCAGGCCGGCCGGCATCGGCTCGATGTCGGACGGCAGCGACAGCGTGAACAGATCGCCACCGACCGAGAACAGCACGTCATATTGTTCGAGAATTTTGCGGATCGGTCCCTGCATGCGCGTCATCGCGCCGCGAAACAGCGGATGCGACGCCGGAAACGACGCAGTCGAGGGAACGAGCTCGCTATAAACCGTCGCGCCGATCAGCTCGGCGAGTTCGATGAGTTCGGTATGCGCTTTCGAGCGCGCCACCGCATCGCCGGCAACGATAAGTGGCCGCTTGGCTTCGGCGAGGATCGTCGCGGCTTGTTTGACCGCGGCGGGATCGCCGCGCATTTGGCTCGCGACGCGGGTTGGCGCCGACAGATCGATCTCGCCCTCGGCTTTGAGAATGTCGCCTGGCAGCGACAAGAATACCGGGCCGGTCGGCGGCGCCAGCGCCGTCTTCGCCGCGCGGTGGAGGAGCCGCGGCAGATCGGCGAGGCGATGCACTTCGGCCGACCACTTCACCAGCGGCCGCGCGATTGGCGGCAGGTCGGCCCACAGAATCGGTTCGGTGGTGTTGAAGTCCTGATCGTGCTGCCCGGCGGTGACCAGAATCGGGCTGCCGGCCTTCTGCGCGTCGTAGAGCATGCCCATCGCATTGCCGAGGCCGGGCGTGACGTGGAGATTGACGACCGCGAGCTTGCCGGACGCCTGGGCATATCCGTCGGCCATGCCGATCACGCTCGCCTCCTGCAAAGCGAGCACGTAGCGCAGCTCGTTTTCGACCGCGAGCGCATCCATCAGCGGCAATTCGGTGGTGCCGGGATTGCCGAATAAAATCTCGACGCCCTCCTGCTTGAGCAGCTCAAGGAAGGCGCGTTTTCCACTCATTGCGGGCAAGGTGTTTCCTCCAGCGCGGAATGCAGAACCTCATAGTCGCAGATTTGCGATGCGGCTAGCTATGCCGGATTTGCGTGGCCAGCCGCTGGCTAGGTCATCGCCGGGTCATCGGTGGCTAGGCCATCGTCAGCTAGGCTCGTTACAATCGGCGCACCGCATCCCGCGATGAAGACAGAAGACATGAATAGCGAGACGCAAAAGCCGGGAGGACGCGTTGAACCTGAACATAGTGATGCAGATCGGCCTCGTCGCCTTTACGGCTCTTGGCTTCCTTTTCACCTCAATGAAGCTGCCGCACTACGGCGTCGCTGCGAATTTGGTGGGTCAAATCTTTTGGCTTTACAGCTCGTATCGGGCGTGGCGCGAGGCAGATCAAATTGGGATTTTTATTTTGACAATCTGCATCACGCTTATTCTGGTGTATGGCGTGGTCAATTACTGGCTCTGATATCTTAATCTTTGCCGAGGCACTGCCGCCGAACCCCGTGATGTGATGCTGATGATCGGAATGGCTCAGCGCGGCAGAGCGGATCCCAGCGAACCGGCGTTTTGCAAAGTCTCCCATTGTGCAAAGGCGAACTCTACCGCAGCACAAAATTCATGTTCGTTGTAACTTGGGTGTCTTTTGATGGCGGCATGGGCTCGCGCAAGCCGCCCGCGGCGCACGGGGCAGACAGCGGCATTCTCGGCGAGAACTTCGGTCAGGGCGTCCGTGAACTCACGGCACACTGTGGCAATATTGTCTTCGGTGCTCATGGCCCGCCTCCGACACTGATTGGACCTGCCATGGCCAATCGCCTTTGCAGCGATGGGTTCCAAGCGCGGTCAGCGCGTATTTAAGCGGTTAGCGCCTCTTTAAAATGTTCCGCTCCCTGCCGCAATGACGAGGCCAGGTTGCGCAGCTTATTTGGTAAGGCAATGCGCCGACGTGATTTAATTAAGAGATTGTTAGTTCAGCAGCGGCTTGGCCGCTCGCTGCATGCGCGCAGAACGGCTATACTTCGACCTAAAGGGGTTGAGCCATGAAATCCAGCAAGCGGTCAGTTGCCGTCATTTCTCTCGTGTGCGCAGCGTTTCTGTCGGCGAGTATCGTTACGCTCAAAGCGCGTGACGATCTTGCCACTCGTACCCTCGTCGCCGCGCAGACGGCCAAACAGCAATGCATAAACGCCTGTCGTGCACGCTATCGCGACTGTCGTCATCTGAACCAGTTGCCATCGTTCGAGTGTCGGGGTGTTTACCAGGACTGCACCCGATACTCGTGTACTGGTTTGGGACCGGGATAACCGACGCGGCTTTCGCCGCTTCCGTCGTTTGACCGTGGCGAGTGGCGTTTTCTTCTTCTGCGCAGATTCGTCAAATGCACAAAGCGGCTTATTGGGAATAGCCCTGCGCAAGCACCACGTCCGATCGCGTACTGTCGAGCCGAAGCTTTAGAATGGGTTGGTACTCGGCGCTGTCATAGAAGCGCTGGGCGGCTTCGAGCGTTGGGAACTCCAAAACCACCAGCCGATGGAGCGGAAGGCTCCCTTCGAGGCGGCGGACATCGCCGCCGCGGACGAGATAGCGGCCGCCGAATTTCTCGATCAACGGCACGACTTTCTCGCGATATTCTTCGAACTTTGCCGGGTCGGTGACGTCGATATTCGCGATTAAATATCCTGCCACGTTTCACTCCTGCGCTATTCATGCTCGTTGTTAAGTTTTACGCTTTCTTCGTTTGTTATTCCGTGAGCCACTTTCGAAACGTGCAAGCAGCCCCATTAGCAATGGGGCGAGTTTCCTAATCTCGTTGCGATGGGCCAAACTCAGCTTGGCCAAGATTCGCTCCGCTCGATTTGTGAGATCGACTAGGACCTCGCGCCGGTCGCTTGGATTCTGCCGCCGCGCGACCAAACCATTCATGATCAGCCGGTCGATCAGCTCGACAGCACTATTGTGTCGGATGCCGAGCCGTTCGGCCAAGATGCCAATGGTAACCTGTTGACCCGGCGTGCCTTTGATGGCCAGCAGCGCTTGATGTTGCTGCGGCCGTAGCCCCGTTTCCGATGCCGCGCGTTCGCTGAACTTCAAAAAACCGCGCAGATGGTAGCGAAACTCGGCCAGGCGCTGATAATCCGATTGGTCGAGCGATCGTTTCGTGGACATTTGGAGTTATCGGTATCACGTAACGGACTAGCAAAACGATAAAGTTCCAATTGTGCGACGCAACCAAGCAGGACCTATTCGACCAAAGTCGCAGTTGATCATTTATATCGTAATACGATATTATTCCCGGTTCCAAGGTGGAAACAAAAATAAATAATTTTGACACCTATGCATATTCGGGCCGCTCCCCAAATCAAACAATATTCCTGACTGGAGGTGAAATGATTGCGTTTGCCTTCGTTCTTTGTCTTGTCGTTTATGCGATCTGTTTCCGGTTTGCGTTCGGCGAACTTGAACGACCGCGAGGCGCGATCAGAAGCCAATCAAGGAGCTCAGGAGTTGCTAAAGCGGCCGTCCAACGAGACAGCCGCGCGCCATAAGTAAGTTCCACGACATAAAAATAGAATCCTTCAGGGAGGAACCAAAGGATGACTGACCATCAAGGAACATCACAGGACTATCGCGATATTTGCCGCCGCAGTCTTCTGCGAGCGGGTGCCGGACTCGCCGGTACAGCGCTGATGCCATCGCTGTTAGGGCCCGCATTTGCGGTCGGCGTCAGCGATCAGCCGCCGGTCGGCACCTGGCCGGCGGGTCAGCAAGGTGACACGGTCTATATCGGGGCGGCCGTGCCGCGCACCGGCACTTATTCGGTGCAGGGCGAAGACGAACTCAAGGGCTGGCAGCTTGCGATCGAGCACATCAACAACGGCGATCCGCTGCTGCAGAAGATCGCGCCGAAAGTCACCAAGGGTCTGCTCGGCAAGAAAGTCGCTCTGCTCGACGCCGACAGCGCCGCCAAGCCAAACGAGGCGGTGCAGGAGCAGCAGACCTTCATCAATCAGGACAAAATCATGCTGATGACCGGCTCGACTTCGAGCGCGGTCGCCGTCGCACTCAACAAGTTCGCTCAGCGCGAGAAAGTGCTGTACGTCACCGGTATCTCCGGCTCCAACGACACCACCGGCAAGGACTGCGTGCGCTACGGCTTCCGCCAAAACTTCTACGGCGAGACCGCGGCCAACGCTATCGGTCCGGTATTGGTCAAAGCCTTCGGCAAGAACCGCAAGGCCGCGTTCATGACGCCGGACTATACCTACGGCCACACTGTGACAAAGTCGGTGAACGATTATCTGACCGCAAACGCCGGCTGGACCATGGTGACCAACCAAATCTCGCCGCTCGGCACGCAGGACTTCAGCCAATATCTCACCAACATCGCAAACTCCGGCGCCGAGTTCCTAGTCAACGTGAACTGGGGGCGGGACGCCGTGCTGTCGATCCAGCAGGCCAAGCAATTTGGCCTCTTGCCGAAGATGACTTTGGTCGTGCCCTATCAGATTCCGTTCCTGGCCAAGGAGGTCGGTCCGGAGCTCATCGCAGGCGTTTATGCAGCCACGGATTTCTGGTGGACACTGGAAGACAAATATCCACTGGCCAAGATGTTCGTTGACGCCTTCTACAAGAAATACAACTACCGGCCCGAATGGGCGCGGAGAACTCTTACATGTCGCTCGCCATCTGGGCGCGCATGGCGTCGGAGGCGGGCACGTTCTATCCGCCCGACGTCATCAAGCAGTATGAGAAGGGCGAAACCTTCCCATCGGTAGTCGGCGACGTGCATTTCCGCGGTGCCGATCACCAGCTGGTCCGTCCGGTCATCATTGTCCGCGGCAAGAAGCCCGCAGAGATGAAGAACCAGGAGGACTATTGGGAAGTGCTCGAAGTGGTGCCCGGCGAACCACTGATGCAAAAACCCGACGCCTTTGGTTGCAATCTCGGCGACTATGCTTAGCGGCCGATGCCTTCTCGGCGATGCGGAGTAGGCTTTGGCCATGCGGGTCGCGCTCGAAGCGCGGCCCTTATCCGGCCGCCGATGGAGATTGATAAGGCTGCTGCCGCAAACAAAGCTTTCGGAAGACGGCGCGGAGGGGGCGCGTGATCAACTGGGCCAATTTCGTCTCGCAATGTTTCAACGGCCTAGTACTGGGCGCATTGCTTGCGCTGATCTCATCGGGATTGACGATCATCTATGGCACGCTCGGCGTTCTCAATCTGGCGCACGGCGCCATGTTCATGCTGGGCGGTTATGCCGGCTGGTTGACGTATAACTACACCGGCTCGTTCATCGCCGCCGTCTTTGGCGGCGCGCTTTTCGTCATGATCGTCGGCGTCATCGTGGAGCGGGTGATCATCCGCTACTTCTACGAGCGCCCGCACGAGGATCAGCTGCTGGTCACTTTCGGGCTCGGCATCGTTATGGTCGAGACGGTGCGGTATTTCTTCGGCAGCCTATCCAAAACCGTGCCGCCGCCCGCACCGCTAGTCGGCATCACGCCGCTCGGTTTTATGTTTTACCCGACGTACCGGCTCGCGCTGCTCGGCATCGTCGCGGTTGCGCTGCTTACCCTCTATGTCATGCTCTACCGGACGCGCATCGGTATGATCGTGCGTGCCGGAATCGACGATTCCGAAATGGTCGATGCGCTCGGCATCGATGTCTACAAAGTGTTCATGCTGGTATTCGGCATCGGTGCGATGGCCGCGGGCTTCGCTGGCATCGTCAACGCGCCCGTGGTGTCGATTGCCCCCGATGTCGGCGAGGCAATCCTGGTTCAGACCTTCGTTGTCGTCGTCATCGGCGGCGTCGGCTCGTTCCCCGGCGCGGTGCTCGGCGGTTTGATCGCCGGCGAGATCATCAGCATCACCTCGATGTTCAACCCCGGCTATTCCTATGTCATGCTTTTCGTGGCGATGACGCTCGTGCTCGTGCTGCGTCCCTACGGTTTGCTCGGCACAGCCGGCCGCGAATAAGGGCGGCCGCCGATGCTCAAGCAGCGTTCCTACATCGTCGAGCTCTTAACGGCCGCCGGTCTGATCGCCGCCCCCTTCGTCCTGCCCTATCTCGGATTTACGCCGACGACGATCAACCGCATCCTGGTCTGGGGCCTGTTCGGCATCGGCTTCGACATCCTGTTCGGCTTCACCGGCCTACTCTCGTTCGGCCAGTCCGCCTTCTTCGGTACCGGCGGCATGGTCGCGGCCTATCTGCTGACCGTGATGAATTTCCCGCACGTCATAACGGCCCTGGTCATCGGCATGATCGTCGCTGCCGTTGTCGGCTACTTCATAGGGCTGATCGCGCTCAGGCGCACCGGCATCTATTTCGCCATGATCACGGTCGCGATCGCGGAAGTGTTCTTTTTCGTCGAGTTCAATCCGCTCTCCGCCTATACCGGCGGCGAGAATGGACTGCCTGGCGTGCCGACGCCGACGCTCTATCTCGGCTTTGCTACCATGCGCTTCAACAGCGACTCCGCGCTCTACGGTTTCCTGGCGTTCTGGTATTTTGTCGGCTTGGTGCTCGCTCTGCGCCTGGTGCGCTCACCCGTGGGCGTCGTGCTGCGCGCCATCCGCGACAACCCGCTGCGCGCCGCCGCCGTCGGCCACAATATCCACGGCTACAAGTTGACCGCGTTTGTCATTGCCGCCGCGTATGCGGGCTTTGCCGGCGGCCTTCTTGGCGTCATGCAAGGCTTCATGCCGCCGGATGCCTTTACCTTCGATACGTCGGGACAGTTGGTAATACAGACCGCGATCGGCGGCGCCGGCACGCTGTTCGGGCCATTGGTCGGGGCCGCGGTGTGGCTCTATCTGAGCGATTTCCTGCAGACCACGCTGCGTCTTGGCGCAAGCTGGAAACTGGTGCTTGGCGTCGTCTTCGTGCTGCTGGTCTGGTTCCTTCGCGGCGGGCTAACCGGCGGGCTCGTCAAGCTGTGGCGCCTAGCCACCGGGCGCGGCAAACAAGGCGAAGCCGCCGAATCTGACCCGACCGCAGTCACGCCACGCAGCGTCGTGTCCCAGCGCGCGCCGATCATCCAGCTCACACCATCGCAGCGGCGGCCGACTACAGGCTCCGGCGAGGTGATCCTTAAAGCCTTCGGTTTGAGCAAGCGTTACGGCGGCGTCGTTGCCAACGACGGCATTGACTTCTCGGTGCGGCGCGGCGAACTGCGTGGCATCATCGGTCCCAACGGCGCCGGCAAAAGCACGTTCTTCAAGATGCTGACCTGCGAAATTGCGCCGACCGCCGGCCGCATCGTGTTCGAGGACCGCGACATCACCGGCTTCGATGTGACGCGCGTCTGCCAGCTTGGTCTTACCAAGAGTTATCAGGTCAATCAGCTATTCACGCGAATGAACGTCCGCGATAACGTGACCGTCGCCGCGCTTGCCGACAAACGCGGTCCGTTCCGTCCTGATCTATTCCGCGAAGTGTCCGGCGTCGCCGGTCTTTACGAGCGCGTCGAGCAGACGCTTGCGCTCGTACAGCTCGGCGACAGGGCCGATCTTCCGGTGTCCGAACTGGCCTATGGCGAAAAGCGGCGGCTGGAAATCGGTCTGGCGCTGGCGTCGGCGCCAAGCCTGCTGCTGCTTGACGAGCCGCTTGCGGGCATGAGCCCGCGCGAGCGGCTCGAGACGGTGCAGCTTCTAAAATCCATAGCGCTTGGACGCACCATGATTGTCGTCGATCACGACATGGACGCGATTTTTGAATTGGCTGGGCGCATCACCGTGCTGCATGAGGGCCGCGTATTGACCGAGGGCGCGCCGGAGGAGGTCAAGCGCAACGCCACCGTTCAGGAAGCCTATCTCGGCGGGGTGCATGCAGCATGAGCCTGCTCGAAGTCGAAGCGCTCAACAGCTATTACGGCGACTCGCACATTTTGTTCGATGTCAGCCTGCGCGTGAACGCGCACGAAGTTGTCGCGCTGCTCGGACGCAATGGCGCCGGCAAGAGCACCACGCTCAAAAGCCTGATGGGTCTTGTGAAACCGCGCTCCGGTTCGATCGTTTTGAACGGAAGGGAGGTGGCGGGGCAGGCGGCGCACGCGATTGCGCGCTGCGGCATGCAACTGGTGCCCGAGGACCGACGCATTTTTGGCAGTCTGGCGGTTGAGGAGAATCTTCTGCTCGCAAGCTTTTCGGCGCCCAACGCGTGGCCGCTCGATCGCATCTACGACATTTTTCCGCGCCTGAAGGAGCGCCGGAGCAGCCGCGGCGCTGATCTATCCGGCGGTGAGCAGCAAATGCTGTCGATCGCGCGCGCGCTGGTGCGCGATCCCAAGCTTATTCTGCTCGACGAGCCGTTCGAAGGCTTGGCGCCCGTGATTGTGCGTGACCTCATGGAAGTTTGCCGCAAGCTCGTCGACGCCGGTCAAACCATCGTCCTGGTGGAGCAGAACCTCGCCGCGACGCTGGCGCTTGCCCAACGCGCCTACATCATCAACAACGGCCATATCGTGCACGAAGGACCGGCTGGCGAAATAAAGGCCAATCCCGAAGTCTTGCGGCGGCATCTCGGGGTGTGATTGCGCTCCGTATGCTGTGGACAGCCGCCCACGTCACTGCGGCTTGATGCCCGCGAACTTGATCACCTTCGCCCACTTCTCGGTCTCATCGCGCACGAGCTTGCCGAAATCGGCCGGTGAGCCGGGAACGATCATGCCGCCGAGGTCCACAAGCCGCGCTTGCAGTGCCGGATTGGCCAGGCCGGCATTGATCTCTTTGTTGAGCTTGCCGATAACGGCTTCGGCAGTGTTTCGCGGCGCGCTGACGCCGTACCAGGCGCTCGCCTCATAACCTGGAATGAATTCGGCAAGCGCCGGAAGATCTGGCAGCGCAGGCGAACGTGCCGTCGTGGTGACCGCCAAAGCGCGCAGCTTACCTTGGCGTATAAATCCGATCGAGCCCGGCAGGTTGTCGAAGGTCACCTGTACGCGGTTCGTCATCAGATCGGTGTATGCAAGCGCAAGCCCGCGGTAGGTCACATTGAGAATGTCGGTGTTGGTCATCAACCTGAACAGTTCGGCGGACATATGCACCGAGGTGCCATTTCCTCCCGTTGCGTAAGCGAGCTTGCCGGGATTTGCTTTCGCCAGTGCTATGAACTCGGGCACGGTGTTGGCGGACAGCAAGGGGCTGACCTCCATCACATTCGGCACGCGCATGATGCCCGCAACCGGCGCGCTGTCGCGGATGAAATCGTAGGGCAGAGTCTCGTAATATGTCGCGTTGATGGCGTTGGTCGGATTGGTGAGAAGCAGCGTGTAGCCGTCGGGATCCGATTTGAGCACGTATTCGGTGGCGATATTGTTGCCGGCGCCGGGACGATTCTCGACGACACATTGCTGGCCGATGCGCTCCGACAGCCATTGCCCGATCAGCCGTGCGACAATATCGACGGCGCCGCCCGCGGCGAAGCCGACGACGATCTTGACCGGACGTGTGGGATAATCATCCGCCGAAGCGGCGACCGACAGGCTCGGGAGCGTCGCCGCACCCGCCGCCAAATGCAGGAATTTTCGGCGGAGAAGTTTCATAATTACAGCCCGCGAGCCTGAGCGCCGTCCACGGCACACTATCGATCATATCGAGCAATCATTTGAATGTCTGCGTTGGTACTTAGCGGAGATTCCGACGATCGCCGACGATGTCGATTTCCCCGGATAAAGCGAATGTTCGCCCACATCAGTAGCGGATAGTGAAATCGTTTGCACCCGAAACAGCGACAGACCGTCACATGCGGCTCGTAACAAATTTGATCCAAATCAAAGCCGGCGCCGCCAGATAAATATCATCGTTGTAATTCATCACTGACCGAACGGCTTGAGCGGCAAGCTGAGAGGAGCGTACTCATGGTGCCCACGGATAGAGGCGTTATTCGCGTGGCAGAAGCCGACGACAAGCTTCTCATCTTTGACATTTCTGATGACGCACTGGAGCGCGCAGCCCCCATTATCGGCGGGGCCTCACAGCTTTGGTCACGGCTGCGATTTATGCAGTCGTCACGGTGCTGGCGGTCGGCGAGCGAGCTCGTTCATTCAAAGCTGTCTCCCCAGGGTTGCTACCGCCACTCGGTGTCATGTTCGCCCTTTTTATAGCGTTCACCGCCACGCAAGTTTGGAGTGACAACGACAAGGCTAACTCGGTTGTGGATCGCGAGGCGAGCGCGCTGAGGACCGTCGTGATTCTGGCCGCGGCCTTTCCGGGAGAACCCGAGACACGCTTGCGTAATCTTATTCGGAGCTATGTCGCGGATGCTGTAGCTAAGAATGGCCAATGATGGCTCATCGCACGGCAACGCTTCAGGTAATCCCCTATTCGCTCGCCGAGGCGCTGCAGTTCACCCTTAATCTGACGCCGAACGGTCAAGGCCAACAGACGGCACAGCGTGAGATCGCCGTTGCGCTCGAAAACGCTTTGGATGCGCGACGGCAACGCATCATCATCAGTCAATCGGAGGTCAATTGGGTCAAATGGCTATGTCTAGGCTTGCAAGCTGTCTGTGCGCTGCTCGCCATCGCAATGGTGCATAGCGACGATCGGCTCACGTCCGCGATCACACTGAGCCTTTTCGGGGTCGGAGTGGCCGCCTCTTTGCTACTGATCCTGGCGCACGACCGGCCCTTTACCGGAGAGCTCGCGGTAAGCCCTAACCCGCTCTTGCAGGTGATGCCGGCGCTCGGAGCCAGCTAGAAGGGGTCCGTTTGGTGTCCATTTGGCCCTTGGGAGCGGTGTTGGTTGGCTCCGTTTTGCGTCGTAACTCACCCCTTTTTAATTAAGGTCCTCCCAAATAGTACGAGCAAAAGCCACACGATCATGACAACGAACGCTGCCCCCCATTTGATTTTGTTCAGGTCCATCGCTCCTTGCGTTTCATTGGTCATGGATGCCGGCGCTGTGGGAATGCTGGGCGTATGCGGATTGGCCGCAGCCGCCGATGAATTCTTTGGTGCCAACGGTGCCTCATTCTTCACGGCGGGCTGTGCTGCCGGTTCGCTCGCCAGCTCATTAGCCTTCCTTGGCGACACTTCAGTTTTTACTGCTCCTCCGGCGGGCGGGTGTGGCGCGGCCAATGGTTCTTGAGATTGAGCGGCCTCGGTGGTTTTAATCGCCTGAATTCCAAATTGCTCGAATAGGACTCGTAAGCGCGACAATTTCGCCCGACTCGCGGCGCCTGCCCGGTCAGCACGATCCGTTCATCATCGTCGAGAATCGCTCCTTTGGCTTCGAACGGAATTGGTCCGCAGTGCGGATTAAAAACATAGGCTGTTCCCAGAAATAGCCCGTCGTTGACTTGGCCGCGGAATAGAAGTGAACCGGGACGCGCACCCGCGTCCAACATCCCTGGACGGGGCTTTTGATAATAAAACTCGCGTGATGGGCCATTTGCGACCAAATACATCACCGACCCATTGTGATCCCAAATTGTAGATGGAGGGGGCGCAGTTTGCGTCTGCGCTTGCGCGCTGGCGCAGCACACGCCAGCCAGCTGCAGGGCCACCGCTAGAGTAGCGCTGCGTACAATCCCGGCCCGGAGTATGTGATACTTTCCACTACGCATCGCGCTCGCTGTGTGGACTCCACAATTTGGCGATGTGGCCCCTGCGGTCGCTCCCTGGTCTTGGGCAACGAGCGAGTCGGATCAGTATAGCGCACCAAGTGCGTTCATCCTAAGAAGAGACGGTGCTTGGGGAGCCTGCTATTGGGCGATCAGCAGGACCCATGTCAATTTTCTGATGTTTATGTGACAGCCGCCATCTGGCCCTGCCACGCCGGCTATGTGAATGTCATAATAAGGCGGCACATTGCGATCCTGTCGCGTGAGTAGCAGGTGTGCAGCTCAAAAACCCGCGCCGCG
>Ga0126379_10001968_pt1 | contig 12845 bp, 6 predicted proteins | sample PanSoiMetPlot_24_FD_92640 | JGI IMG/M metagenome (GOLD analysis project Ga0126379, IMG submission 92640) | Tropical forest soil microbial communities from Panama - MetaG Plot_24 | ecosystem: Environmental > Terrestrial > Soil > Tropical forest > Bulk soil | place: Panama | collected 2016-02-17
GAGATACGAGAAGACCTGATTCCGCGCGACCTCGAATTCCTGACCGCGCATCTCATCCAGCGTTCGTCCGGTCACGAGGAGCGCCATGATGTCGGGCTCGGGCAGCGATGGATCCGACGTCAACATCGTCTGCATGTCGCCAGGCGTACCTGTGGCCGCAATCGTGATGTCGTAGTGCTTCGCGGTCGTGCCGAGCTGAACGTCGACAGAAGGGACGATACGGCGATCGTCGATGAAGTCGATGACGCCACGCTGGACGTTGTACTGCCGTTCGTTGAGCGTCAACACTGAACCTTCTTCGACCTGAAGCTGCCCGGACATGCCTGGTTCATAGATAGTCCCGAGAACGCGCAGATTGGCCGCAATCTGGGCCTTGGCGAGATTGTTGTCGATGAGCATCGGGCTGTCGGTGTGGACCATCAGGTTGAAACGGACGTGCTCGAGCAATGAATTACGCGCCTGCGTCAGTTCCAGAGTGCGTGGTGCATTGAGATACGCGAAGATGCCGGAATCGAGATTGAGATCCTGGGTCAGGCCCGCCTCCTTGATCGCGATTTGGCCACCGACAATCACGTCATCGGCGTTCTGAGTCACACGGATGTCCGCGTTGCCGAAGGTCCGCATGTTCAGGGGTTGATCGAATCCGACATCCTGCGCTGCGATGGTGAGATTGACATCACGTGGTTTCAATCCCTGTAGCGCAAGGCCGCCAGAGCCCGAAAGTGTGCCTCCGTTCAGGCTGCCTTCGAGGCGCGTCAGCGTCACGCGCTCGGGCGTGAAGTCGATTCGGGCTTGCAGACCCTGCGCGGCAATCTGAGGGTCGGCCAAGGCAAAGCGGCCGTCGGCAAGCTCGAGAAACCCCTTGACCACCGGCTGAGCCATGGTGCCGGTGGCCGCGATCTCGAGCGTGGTCTGCCCGCCGACCCTCGCCTTCCTCTCGAACGTCGTGGCCGCCTCAGCATTGATGTTCGCGTGGGCCATGAGATCGAGCGGACGAGGGTTCAGCAGGCCGGCGCCTCCGGACAACTCGACATGGCCGACGGTGCCGTCAAGGGCAAACGTCTTGATGCTGACGTTGCCGTTCGCGAGAGCGACCTCCGACGTGTCCTGCTGTTCCAGCGTCAATCCATCGAAGTCGAATCTCAAATCCGGAAAAGCCAGACTTCCCGTAATCGAAGCGATTTCCGGCCGCGGCGCTTCCACGTCCGCGCGAACCGATACACCACCCTTCAGCTTCTCGGGCATGCCAGGGAGAGCCGCCAGGTCAAGGTCGGTGAGCGTCGCGTGCAGTTGCGCGGGCCCGGTGTCGCGGGCGAGCTCGAACGGAAGCGTCTGAGGCAGCCAGCCAAACGGAATGCTGCCCGATGCGGCGAGGCGGCCAGAACCCAGGGCGGCGCGGAGATCGGCCAGCTGGAATCCGCCGTCGGCGACTGTCAGCTGGACACCGATGCCGGAGATCGGCTCCTTCAAGGCCGTCGCGTTGACGGATGCGTTGTCGACGGTCAGGGTCAGCGCGGGATCGATTCGGCGCAGCGATCCACGGATGGTCCCTTCCAGCGCGAGGTCGCCTTCGGCTGTGAGTCCCGCGCTCGGCGGTGCATAGGTCGCGAGCTGCGCCAGGTTCAACTTCGCATCGAGGTCGAGCTGCCCCTCATTGCTGCGCGCATCGACAGGCAGCATCCCCTTGACTGTGACGGTCGAGTCGAGCGCTCGGATCGTGAGACCGTCGGTTGAGACCTGCTCGTTCGCATATCGAATGGTTGCCCCGTCGTCAACGGCGATCGGCCGAGCGTTCCAGGTGAGCGCCACACGATCGATCGTGGCCGACGCAGAACCGCTCGCTGGCGTGCTCACATCCCCAGCGGCGCTCAGGTGCGCGCTGAGGACGCCCGCCAGGCCCGTATCAGACTTCATCGGCAGCGAGGCCAGATCGAGTTCGTTGATCGTCACCTCGGCCTTGCCCGGGTAGGGCGCGTTGGTCGATATGTCGGCACTGGCTGTCACGTTGAACTTGTCCGCTGTTCCGCGGACGAGTGCTCGCTGGCCGGCAACCGACGCGTCAAGCGCGACGTCGCCGTACGACTGCTGCCGCAGCAGGATGTTGCGAAGACGGATTGTCGCCGAGCCGTCCGGCTGGTCGATCGTGCCCTGTCCGCGCGCCGCCAGATCCACCGCGCCGCGGACAGGCGCCCCGCTCGGCAGGGTCAACCCAAGGAGCTCGACGTTCTGTGTGTTCAGAACGACGTTGTAAGCGCGCCGATCGAGGTCAAACCAACCGCTGCCCGTCAGTCGGCCATTGTCTCCGGGCTGAGGCTTGTCGAGTTGAAACTGCTGCATCGTCAGACGAGGGCCATCCAGTCGCACATCGAGGGCCAGCGTCCCGAGCGTCTCGCCGTACGTGGCAAGGTCGGTCCCATGGACCAGCACTCGGCCCAGCGGACTCTCGACCGTTCCGGCCACCGTCGCCTGCAGGCCAACTGTTCCTGCTGCCTGAACGTCGCTATGTCCGAGCGCAGCCAGCGTCGCATCGATCGGCACGTCATCCACATTCACAGCGAAGTTCATGGCGCGTCGGCCGTCGAGCTGGACTTCGCCACTGCCACTGGCATGCAGCTGTGCGCTTCGCCACGTCAGGTCGGCACGCGACACGGTGACGACCGCGGGCGTGTAGCGGGCCAGCGCGTTCACAGCAAGGCCGGAGACAGAGCCGGCCGCGAGGCCTGGCGCATGGACGGTGACATCGATCGCGGGCGCATCGATGCTGCCACCGAGTGTGCCATCCACAGCCATCGACCCGGCGACCCGCGTGCGGACCAGCGAGCCTCGTGGCCGACCAAGCGCCGCCTCGACGGATCCGATAACGTCAGCGAGATCATCAGTCTTCGCGTGGACCTGGCCTGCCAACGCGCGCTGGCCGGTGAGTGAGACTCGTCCATCAACCGTTGTCGCCGCGCCTCTGCCCCGCGTCAGGTTCGCGGTGATGACGTTGTCCTGCGCAGACACCACGAGGTCGCCCGCCACCGGGATGACGTTGCGCGACGGTCGCGGACGGCTCGCCGCCAAAGAGAGCTTTGCGTCTCCCGTGGCGCGCGCATAGTCGAGCGCCGGCCAGCGAGCCTGCACGCGACCATCGAGCTGGGTAGCCGCCGCGTAAGGCAACTCGAGTGCCTGCGCGAGAGCAAGCGCGTCGAGCGCCGAGATATCTGTGTTGAGATGGCTCTCGCCGGCTTGCGGATCGAGGGCCAGCACGCCATCTGCGTGAATCTGGCCGATCGCACTCGTGACGTTGAAGCTCACCAGCTGAGCGCGTTGTCTGCTGACGTTGTAGTTCGCGCTGGCATCCAGTTGAATGCCCGTGAGATCGCCATAGTTCACATTGATGTCAAGGCGCGGCACGTCGAACGAGTTTCGATCGAATGACAGATCGCTCGTCACGCGATTGAGATGAATTTTGTGACTTGGCATCGTCACGTCGCCTGCGCCCGCGGTGAGCTGCACCTGGTGCCGCCTCGTCAGTCGATCGCCGACGATCCGGATGGACGAGATCGGCAGCATCACAGAAACGTGCTTCTGTCGATCCTCGTACTTCAGCCGGGCGTTCACGAGGGCGAACCGCTCGATCAGATAGTCGATGCTGCTCTGCTTCGCGGAGCTCTTCGGGGCGTTCGTCTGTGGCGGGCTCGGAAGGTTGCTGCGGCCATCCTCCTCGATGACAAGATCGACGTCACAGTCGGCGACGTTGCCTGTCCGTACGACATAGCTGCCGCGTATCAGATCCGGGAGACTCAGAGTGAGGTCGGCGTGGCCAACGTGCGCGAAGGGTGGCGCATCCGGAAATTGTGTCGCTCGTACGGTTGCGTGATCGATCGATGCTGAGAGCCTGAACAGGTTGTAGTTAAGCGAACCGTCCCGGAGATCGATGTTTTGCGTCGCCAGATACTGATGAATCCGTGCGAGAACGTATCGCTTTGCCGGAGGTGTCTGGAGGCCCAGCAGTATCAGAACGGCCAACGCGAGGCAGAATCCAAAGACATAGACCACCAAACGGACGAGCCGTGCCCCTTTCATGTCCCACCGGTCTCGCCGATATGTGCATCAATCGATCCGATTGCCACTTCCGGCGACGCCGTGAGTTGGGCGATCCAGTAGTTTTCGGTCCTGGATCGGCGCACTGGGCGACCAAGCGCGGCCGTGCCTAGCCTGAGTGCATCGGGTGTCTGAGAACGTTACGCCACACATGTGGACGCGGAATCACTCGTCCTCCGAAACGGTTTGCAAAGATGCGTGTCAACTCGGCGCCAAAAAAGAAGAGCTGCGCCGAATAGTAGACCCAGAGCAGCAGCGCGATCACACTCCCCGCAGCTCCGTACACCGACGCAGCCATTTTGCCGACGAACATCGAGAGCAACACCCCGCCCAGGTTGAATAGGAGTGCCGTCACCATTGCCCCAATGACGGCGTCGCCCAACGACACGCTGGCGTCCGGCACAGTCTTGAACACCAGGGTGAACATCGTCGTGGTCAGAGCCATCGCCACAATGAAGCTCAAGGCCTGCAATACGAGTTCAGGCAACGGAAGCGAGGCGCGGAAGTGCGCGCCGACTGCGGCGATGAGTGCGGCTGTCAGGACGACGAACACGCTCACCACGCCGGCGCCGAACACGATGACAAAGGCGTAGAGACGAGCGGAACACATGTCGCGGATGGCTGCCAAGACACTCGTCGTTTGCGTGGTGCCGGAGTTGACCTTCCAGATAACGTTGAGCGAGTTTCGGAGATCGTTGACGACAGCCGAGGCGCCAAGAAAAAGACCGATGATGCCCACGACGGTCGCGATGATGCCGTCGGTGGGACTGGAGGTTTGAGCGACCATGAACTGTGCCGCGCGCGCGCCTTCAGATCCAAGAAATTGCGTGAGCCACGGGGCGATCCGTCCTTGCGCGGCGGACGGACCGTAGATCAGGCCGACTATGCCGATGACCACGACGAGAATTGGCGCAATCGAGAACAGTGCGTAATATGCGAGTGCCGCTCCCAAGTGTCCGGCATTGTCGGCAGACCACGCGTTGAAAGCGTCGAGCAGGAGCGAGCCCATTTGACGGGGCTGGAGCGCGCGAAGGCGGCGCACCTGTCTGGCGACGTCGAAGGCGACCTGGGGATCGGGCTGAGGAGGATGATCGCTGTTCATGGCGATTCCCAGCCGGCAAAGCGTTTCGTGAGGAGCAAGCCGTGTACCGAGCTAACCCCGGCCCATTGCCGAACCCATCTATGTCGTCAACAAATTCCTACTGTAAGTCGGCGGCCCGTCTGGCATATCGATGAGCCTCCATCCGCGTCTTCCGCGCGTAGTATCAGTGCAATCACATGCCGCATTCCTTTGATCCGGGTACGGCCCTCTACGGGGCTGTGCGATTGCACCGTTCCGCGTCGAGTGGGAACCGACCTTGTGAAGGACACTCTCAATCCCAGAGTACGGAGACACTCGCCGACATTGGGCGATGCTGCTTGCGAAGCACGCGCAGCTCTCGCCGCTGATTCCTTAACCGTCACGTCCGACAGGTCCAGAGAAGATGACTCGACCTACGGACGCGCAGACCGTCACGAGCCACCGTCGTGCTCGCCTGCACGCACGCTGCCCATGAAGGAGGACCACCTATGGCAGGAAGCTGGACTGCTCTTACCAATCAACCAACATTCAACACAGGGACGATGATTCTGCTGACGGACGGGCGGGTCATGGTGCAGGAAGAAGGGACGGCCCACTGGCACGCGCTCAGTCCGGACAGCAACGGATCGTACATCAACGGGACTTGGTCAAGCCTAGCGGACATGGCGTTCTGGCGGCGGTACTACGCATCCGGCGTACTGATGGACGGCCGGGTGCTTGTCTGCGGTGGTGAGCAGTCGGGCGATGTGGAAGACACAAACAAGGGCGAGATCTACGATCCGGTCACCGACACGTGGCAACCGATCGCGACACCACCCTGGACAGAGGTGGGCGACGCCGCCAGTTGCGTGCTGCCCGATGGGCGCGTGATGATCGGCGCACTGCTGTCGGGTGCGTGCATCATCTATGATCCAACTGCAGACTCGTGGAGCACCACAGGCAGCCAGCCCGGCCGGACCAACGAAGAAACCTGGGTGCTGCTTCCGGATGAGACCATCCTGACCGTGCAGTGCTTCTCGCCGTACGGAGGCCAGAAGTACGTCATCTCTTCAGCAACGTGGAAGAACGAAGGCACCCCGCCAGTGACACTGGTGGACGTTGGCATGAGCGAGATCGGCCCGGCGATGCTGATGTACAACGGCAAGGTGATCTGTTTTGGCGCGGCCAACAGCAGCAATCATGGCAAGACCGCCATCTATTCGCTGCCAGCGACTCCGACGGGCACAGGCACCTGGACTGCTGGCCCGGACATACCCCTGGTCGGTGGACAGGCGATGGTCTGCAACGATTGTCCGGCGACGCTGCTGCCAAACGGGAAGGTGCTGTTCACTGCGGCGAAGTACGTGAACGGTACCTGGGGGTCGCCAGTTGAGTTCTTCGAGTACGATCCGGCGACGAACAGCATCACGCAGGCCGCGACACCGAGTAACAACAATACGTTCCCTTACGGGCCATCCAACGCAGGCATTTACTGGAGCCGGATGCTGCTCCTGCCCACCGGTGAAGTCCTTTACAGCGCCAGCTCCAACAATGTTCAAGCGTATCAGCCGAGCGGTGGGCCCCAGGCGGCGTGGCGGCCGACCGTCAGCTCGGTGGCGACGGCGGGAACCGTTCTTAACCGGTTCTACCAACTGCAAGGGACGCAACTCAACGGGTTGTCGCAGGCGAACACCTACGGCGACGACTGCTATCCCGCGACAAACTATCCGCTGGTGCAGCTCACCGATCCGGTGACACATCTCGTGTACTACTGCCGAACGTACAACTTCAGCAGCATGGGAGTGGCCACCGGTGGAGCGACGCAAAGTGTGCAGTTTTCAACTGCAGGGGTTCCGATCGGCACGTACGAGTTGCGCGTGATCGCCAACGGAATTCCGTCACTGGCATCCAGCTTTACCGTGCAGCCACGGGTCAAGCCCTATTTCGTGGACCACGGAGTGAAGCTGGAGTTCGAGTGGTACGGAAAGCTGGTAGCCGAGGGCGATCCGTTCAACTGGATTGATCACATTATCGATCCAGAAATCAATGCGCTACGGCAGCAACTGAAGTACCTGCAGAATAGCGTCGTGCGGCTCAACTCCATCATCCAGACCGCGCACCTGCCCGTCGTCGGAAAGGATGTTGCCAAGAAGGCGAAAAAGGTCGAGGAGAAAACCAACAGGAACAAGAAGCACAAGAAATGATTCTGGTGGTGTGCAGTGTCGTGGATGATTCAGCCGCCAGGCTGGCACAGGAGATTTGCGGCTTCACCTCCGCGGCCGCCCTGACGTGTCGAGATCTGGCGCTGGCGAAGTGCGCAATACGGTGCCCAGAAACATCAACGTCGGTGATCACCGTCGATGGCAGCAATGTGAGGGCTGGTGAGTTGCGCGGCGTGCTGAACCTGCTGCCGGCGGTGTTTCCCGACGAGCTGTACTTCTACCCCGATGCAGAACAGGAGTATCAGGCGTCGGAGTTTCATGCGCTGCTGACGTTCTTGCTGGCTGCACTGCCGTGTCCCGTGGTGAACCGACCGACGACGATGAGCTTGACGGGACCGTACTCCGGGCGAACTGCGTGGTATCACGTTGCGAAGAGTGTGGGGGTTCCAGTGGCTGACGTGCGGCTGAACTCGGACGAGTGGGCGAAGCCTGCACCAGCGAATGGAACGCTGACGGAGGTGGCGTGGCTTCAAGGGCAAATAGTGGGCGCTGAGGAGGCTGTGACTAGCCACTACATGCGCCGGATTTGTGCCGCGGTGAGCGTGGAATACCTGCGGGCGACGTTCGTGTGGCGCGACGGAAAACCAGCTCTGTTTTCGGCGAGTACTCTGCCGAACCTCCGCGATGCGGCTACCAGAAACGCGCTGGTGCAACTGTCCCGGCGTTGGGCAGAGGCAGGATGATTCTGCTGTGGGGCTTGCTCGAGGACGACACGTTCCGGTCAGTGCACGATCGCGTGCGGCGCCGGCACGTGAAGCTTGCGTTCGTGAACCATGCATCCATCGGGCGCACGCGGCTGGAGTTTGACAGTCTCCCAGAGCCGCACTATCGGCTGAGCTGCGGCGACAAAAGCTATGAGTTGAACGAAATGTCGGCCGCGTATCTGCGACCATACGACCACCGGCTGTACGCCGAGCCTGGGTCGCGCACCGCGAAGGTGGAGCCACCGGATGTGGTGCATCATCTGCTAATGAGTTGGGCAGAACATGCGACGGGTGTGATTATCAATCGCCCATCAGCGGAGGCGACGAACCAATCGAAGCTGTACCAGGCGATGGCGATTGAGCGGAGCGGGCTGCAAGTGCCGGAATCGCTTGTGAGTAACGACATGGAGGAGATCGAGAGCTTCGCGGCACGGCATGGGCGGGTGATCTACAAGTCGATGAGCAGCGTGCGCAGCATCGTGCGGGAACTAAATGTACGGTCGCTGGGAGCGCTCGGCGCAATAGGTCCAGCGCTGTTTCAGCAACGCATCATTGGTCGTAACGTGCGGGTGCATGTTGTGGGCGATGCGACGGTGGCGTGCGGAATCGAGTCGGACGCAACCGATTACCGCTATGGCATGGCGCGCATGGCGCTATGCGAGTTACCGTCTGACGTGGCCCAGAAATGCGCAACGCTGACGCGAGAGCTGGGACTGGAACTGTCGGGAATTGACCTGATGGTGACAGCGGATGACCAGTACTACTGCTTGGAGGTAAATCCAAGCCCGGCGTTTTCAGTGTTTGATGTGGCGTCAAACGGGACGATCGCGGAGCTCGTAGCCGAGCGGTTAACGGCGATGGCGGCGGTCCCACCCCTAACTATGGGCTCCGTAGTCTCACCAACCGATCCCGTGCGAAGGCCACACTTCGCTTCGGAGCGCACACCTTCCCGATCCCAAGGTTGACATGAGGCACCTTGGCCAGGTTGGCCAACGGATTGGCCGACCTATCAAATTTTCATAACCCGGGTCCAACTCACCAATTTTTCGGTATCGTCACGCTCTCGCAGTTGAGCTGATCGAATCTCGGCTCGCGCGTGTACCGCTGACGCATGCTCGACGCGCACCAGCCCTGTGGTCTGACGCGGACAAGGAGTTCCTAAGATGACTAAAGCAAAGACAACGCGTAAGGCCACCGCAAGACACCGGCCCAGCGAAACCACGAACCAGCACCACCGACTCACTGTGCATCGCACATACAAGGGCGAGGTGATGGGCATGCGTGCGAGCAACGCGGTCACGAACGCGGGGCAAACGGCTCATTTCGAAGTCTCTTACGTGACGAAACTGGGTAAGAAAGGCGCCAGTCTCGCGCAAGCGATCTTGCAGAACTGCGAGCGCGACTACAGCACGCTTCAACAGGCGTTCGGCGGTGTCACGCCCCACCGATTGCCATTTGTCGTGCAGATCACGACGGACAACTCGGGCGCCTCTCACTCAAGCTGTCTGGGCACGGATATCTCGGTCGGCGGGAAATCAGGCGCAAACATCGACTTCATTCGATCGCTTTTGGTCGCAGAAGCCGACGAGGTCTTCATGGCCAACTTCGGACACGGCTGGGATTGCGGCGCCAGCAACGGCGAGGGCCTGTCACGAGTCCTGGCAAACGACATCTACAAAGGTGTCGAGCCCAAGAACTTCGTATCATCTGACGTCTGGCTGAGCAGCAGGCCGCGACCGAATTTTGTCGATCACACGGCGCCGACGGACACAGACTATATTTCCATCGGCTGCTCGGTCCTGTTCCTGAACTGGCTCAGGTTCCAGTTGAACCATTCGTGGGCGGACATCATCGCCGCCGGCAGTGGAACGCTCGCGAAAACGTACAAGAACCTCACGGGGAAGTCCACGGCGTGGTCCGATTTCCAGGCCATCATCAATACACATTTCCCGGTCGGTAAGAAGTCCACGCTTGGAACCGACAACCCGTTTCCGATGTAGGACAGCTCCGCTCGAATCCGTGATCCGAACAAATGTGTTGGTGAGTTGAACCTTGAAGCGACATTGCTGTAGCGGCAGCCCGGCATCCATTCTTCGTGGTGGACATACAGTCAGATCGGCAAAACCAATCGGTTGTTCCTTATGCGTTGTCTCAGCGTCAGGTGAGCCGCCTGGCAGCTCGCTTGCTGGCCCGACTCGCAACATGAAAGACAGTATCGAGTGGTTCTGGGTAGCCAGTGTGTGGCTTATGGCACTCGCCAGTCGCGAGTTGAAGCGTCTGCGCGGCCTATCCTCAGCGAGCAGTCGGGTCTCAACCGCCTACGAAAGACGACGGAGGTAACAGATGCTGTGGGTAATAGCCTTGACGACGATGGTTGGCCTAGCCTCGGGCGCAGGACTCATCCTGTCCCTTCGTCGCTGACTTGGGGAATCCACTTTCAGTTGGTGCTTACAGCGTTTTCGATTTCCGTGTAGTACGGCTGGATATGTGGGCAATGGAGAACTGGGCAAACTCGCCACCACGGAGGAAAAGAGGAAAGGAGGAAACCTTACTTCGTGTCCTCCTTTCCTCCGTGGTGGAGAGAGTCTCCGCCGCACGAAGCACTTAGTACCAAGCACCAAGGACGACGTACTACATCGAACCCGAAAACGCGCTAATGCCCCGGAGCGGTGTAATGCACGCTCTTCTTCGTGGCTTGATCGATTTCCTCGGGCGAGAGCAGTACCGTAGTCCTCGTGCGTACAGCGCCACTGGCGTTCACGGCGAGTGAAGTAGCCACAACGGCCGCATGATCGGGTGCGTCGACGATGATCAATGCGTCTCGGTTGCCGAAGGCAAAGTAGAATGCTTCCAGCTTCCCGCCTACGTTTTTGATCGCCTGCTCGGTTGCGGTCCGTCGCTTTGATCCGCCGTCCTTCAACAATCCTTTCGCGCCCTCGCTCGTGTACGATGCCTCGATCAGGTACTTGGCCATTTCCGCACCTCTCATAGGGCCGGATTATACCGACGCCGTTGGCCGGGAGGATCGCGAGCATCGTTCCGTTCTCGCGAACTCTCCGTCATCGGGAGGGAGGAACCGGCTCCGCTTTGGCGCGCGAGAGGATGTACGCCTGGATCTCTCGTACTTGCGCCGCGCTCAACAGATCCTTGAACGAGGGCATGCCAAGTCGGGAGCGCGCGCCGCCGAGCACAATGGCCTCGAACTGATCGTGTACGGCTTTGCTGGCGTACCGCAAATCCGGCAGCGGTCCGGCCACGACGCCCAGACCGTGGCACCCCGCACACTGCGCCGTGTAGAGGATCCCGCCGTCATGGATCGCTTCCGATGTCGCGTTCAGGCTGACGGCCGGCGTTGGCGGTTGCCTATGCCCGAACGCGCGAACGTTGAACGTTGCCGTCCCTCCGACGGCGAACGTCAGCATGCGGCCGTATCCGGGCTTCACCTTACCTCGATTCGGCGCGTTCATTTGCCCGTCGGCTCCGCCCCATCCGGCCATCACCGATACGTACTGCACGCCGTTGACGGCGTACGTCACCGGTGGTGCCATGATGCCGGTGCCCGTTTCGAACTTCCACAGTTCGCGGCCGTCCGTCGCGCGGTAGGCCGCAAGCACGCCGTCGGCGCGGCCCTGGAAGACGAGATTTGCCGCGGTTGTCAGCACACCGCCGCCTTCCACCACTGGATAGCTCACCCGCCACGCCGCCTTCTGCTTGACGGGATCCCACGCGAGAAGCTCGCCGGTCGGCGGCGGAAGCGACAGGAGCTTGCCAATCAGCGGTCCTTCGTAACGGGCATCAATGCCGATGTTGTTGTCCTTCGGGTTGTACTTCCATTTCGGATCGGGCGCATGAACCGTGCTCGTACCCACCTTCGCCGGCAGATACACGAGGCCCGTCGTCGGGTTGAACGCCATCGGGTTCCAATTGTGCGCGCCGCCAGGGTCCGGCGAGACAATCACCGGCTGGAGTCCCGCATAGGCGGACGGCGATACGACGGGCCGACCGGTTTTCGGATCGAGGCCCGATGCCCACGTAATCCCCTTCACAAAGGGCGCCCCTGAAATGAACTCGCCGGTTTTCCGGTCGAGCACGTAAAAGAATCCGTTCTTCGACGCCTGCATGATCACGTTCCGCGTGCGTCCGGCGATCTGCAGATCGGCCTGCATCAGCGGCTGCGTGGCGTCGTAGTCCCAGTTGTCGCCCGGCACGGTCTGGAAATACCAGGCGAGCTCGCCGGTGCGCGCGCGAACGGCGATGATCGACGCCGTGTACAGACTGTCGCCGTCGGGTTTACCGCGAAGGCCGCGGTACCAGGCGGTCGCGTTGCCCGTGCCAAAGTACAGAAGATCGAGCGAGGGATCGTAGACGATACCCTCCCACGCGGTGCCGCCGCCGCCAGTCGTCCACCAGTCGCCGCTCCACGTCTTCGCGGCGCGTTCCATCGCCGGAGATTCGAAACCGCGCGCCGGATCGCCGGGAACCGTATACGTGCGCCAGACCATCTTCCCGGTTTCGGCATCGTATGCGGACACATACCCGCGCACGCCATACTCGGCGCCCGCGTTGCCGATGACGACCAGGCCGTTCGCGATCCGCGGATATCCGGTGATGGCATACGGCCGCGTCTGATCGATGGTGAGCGCGCTCCAGACGGGCTTTCCGGACTGCGCGTCGAGTGCAATCAGCCGTCCATCGAGCGTGCCGACGAAGACCTTCCCCCGGTACAGCGCGACGCCTCGATTGACCACGTCGCAGCAGATGAAGAACGCACCC
>Ga0126379_10001969_pt1 | contig 12843 bp, 11 predicted proteins | sample PanSoiMetPlot_24_FD_92640 | JGI IMG/M metagenome (GOLD analysis project Ga0126379, IMG submission 92640) | Tropical forest soil microbial communities from Panama - MetaG Plot_24 | ecosystem: Environmental > Terrestrial > Soil > Tropical forest > Bulk soil | place: Panama | collected 2016-02-17
CACGGAGAGGGGGCCGCGTCCGCGTCGAGTGACGATGTTGAGCGTGCCCGCTAGACTGTTTCGACCGAAGGCAGCGCTCGGACCTCGAACGAGCTCGATTCGCTCCACCTCCTCGAGGGGAATCAAATTGAAGTTGAGCTCGTCCGCCTCCGGCTCATTTACCCGGACGCCGTCCACGAAAACGGCGATGCCCTGGGACAATCCGGTAACCGGGCTGCCCGTGATCCCGCGGATGGTGATGTCCGCCTGGAGGGGGTTCCCTTGCTCATCGTTCAGGTTGACGCCAGGCAAGCGCTCAAGAACATCCTGCACCGTTACAGCCCCAGAGCGCACGATGTCCTCGTGCCTCACGACCTGGATCGTCGCCGGAAACGCGTCGGCAGAGAGAGGGCTCTCCGGCAGCCGGCCTGGAGCCTGAACAATCGTCTCGTAAACCGGCCGATCCGGTGGTGCCTGCGCCCAGCTGATGCCCGGCGCTAGAACGAGGCCGAGCGCAAGCAGGCTTACCTGCGACTGGTAGAGGGGTCGCATCGCGTTGACGTTGGGTCAGAAACAGACTACCCGGTCACGGCGTCGCGCGTACTATCAGTTTTGAACCGACGGGTATATCTGAGAACTACTGGGGTGACCGGCATCGACAATCCGCGCGTCCCGGCGTGGCAGCTCGCCAAGCTGGCCGCTCGGCTTGGGCGGAGATGTTGAATAGCGGTGTCGGTCTCGGCTGGGCTCGTTCGTCCTTAAGGAACGAAAGGAGAAAAATGACATGTCTGATCGCAAGCAGATTCCCGGAAAGTTCGTGTGGTTCGAGCATGTGTCGAGGGACGCCAAGAAGGCGCAGGCGTTCTACGGCGAGGTGCTCGGGTGGAAGTTCCAGCCGTTCCCGATGGGCGAGCTCACGTACGACATGATCTATGCCGGCGACACGATGATCGGCGGCTACGCCGCGCTCAAGGGCGATCGTCAGCCGTCGCACTGGATCTCGTACGTCTCGGTCGAGGACGTCGACGCGAGCGCGAAGGTTGCCACAGCGAAGGGCGGCAAGGTGGTCGAAGGGCCGTTCGATATCCCGAGCGTCGGCCGGACAGCGCGGATTGCTGACCCGCAAGGGGCCGAGATCTGCCTATTCAAGAACGCTACTGGCGATCCGCCTGACGCGCCGGCGGTCCAGGGCGGCTGGCTCTGGAATGAGTTGCACACCAGCGATTCAACGAAAGCGCTCGCGTTCTACGCCGCGGTCGTCGGGTTCTCCCACCGATCGATGGACATGGGCCCCGCCGGCACCTATCACATTATCTCCAAGGACGGCGTCGACCGGGGAGGTGTGACGAGCCACCTGCTGAGCGGCGAGTCCCCTCACTGGCTGCCCTACGTCGCCGTTGACGAGGTCGACGCAGCGAGCGCGCGGGCGAAGAGGCTCGGCGCGACCATCCAGATGAACCCCGAGGACATCCCGGGCGTCGGCCGCATTAGCGTGCTGAAGGATCCGACTGGCGCGGTTCTCGCGATCATGAAACCGCTACCGAGGGAGAAAGAGCGCTAGAGCCAGCGCGCAACAGCCTCCCTGTCGCAGTCTAAGCGTGAGCGCTCAGGCTCCTCGCGATGAGCGCATCTACCTGGGAAAAATCCGAGCCTATGTAACGCTCGCCTTCGACGGTGAAGGCGGGGTACCGTCGAAGCCATCGCACCAGGGACTTGAAGAAGCCTTCCATCGAGGCAGCATCGATCAGCCGCACCGTCACCCGGCGGCCGAACTTGGCGGGCAGACTCTGCAGCCATTCCGAAAGGGCGTGGAACTCGTTGAGGAGCGGTTGGGGTAGGCCGGTTTCGGCCATCTCCCGCTGCACGGTGCGGCGAAGCCCGATGACCTTCCAGGTCACCTCACAGTGCTGTCAATGGTTGTACTGCGTCGGTACGTAGGTAATGACTTCGACGCGCACCGGCCGCTGGAGGGAGCTGGTCGTCATAGTCTCCAAGCTAGTTTCAAAGCTCCCCGACCGCAAGGTGAGCTAGGGTTGCCTGGATAGTCGGTGACTATTTTTTGTGTCCGAAGCCGTCGTAGCTGAACTTCTGCCCGCCGACCGCGGCCTCGAACATCAGACCGGCTTTAGTGGCGGTAAAAACCGCAACTCCCTCCCGGTACTTCGCATTGGCTGAGGCGCCCGAAGCCAGCGCAACCGCGCTCGCTGCCGCGGCGAGGGCGAAGTTGCCTGCCTTGAAATCGGCAAGCACGTTCTCGCTCTCGAAAAAGATGATTTCAGAGTAAGCCTGACCGCCAAGCTGGAAGCCAATGGTGACTTGCGTCAGCGTGGTCTTGCCCGACGGATTGCCGCGCACGTACAAAATTCCCGATCCATATGCCCCTCCAATGCCGAGCCCGCCTTTGCCGACGCTTGGAAATACCGCGTAGCCGACGGCGTGGCTGAAGAAGTGCGTGAGGCTGGGATCGCTCTTTTTGAACAACGCAACCGTGTCGTTGGCGTCTTTGATCTCCTCAGCGTGTGCAGCGCGGATGGGGGCGAGCCACGCGAGGATTGCCAGACCCAGTAGAGACCTTGCCGCGCGGACCCTGAAGGAAGGCACGTTGTCGTCGGCGATCACGAGAATTGAAATGTTAGAAGAGGGCTAATCTGCAGCGCAACTGACCGTCCTGTTGTCGCCGTTCGTCCCTCATCTCACCACTTGGCGATAACGAAAGCAGTCCACCGTGTGGTCGTTCACCATCCCGACAGCCTGCATGAAGGCGTAGCAGATGGTGGAGCCGACGAAGGTAAATCCTCGCCCCTTGAGATCTTCGCTCATTGCGTCGGACTGGACGGTCCGACTGGGGAGCTGGCGAATGCTCCGCCAGGCATTCATCCGCGGTTTGCCGCCGACAAACTGCCAGATGTAACGGTCAAAGGAGCCGTGCTCGCTTTGAACACGTAGGAACGCGCCAGCATTCTGAACCGCGGCCGCTACTTTCAGGCGGTTTCGTACGATCCCTTCGTTGCGCAGCAGGTTGCGAATCTTCCGCCGGTCGTATCGCGCGATCTTCGTTGCATCGAAGTCATCGAAGGCGATCCGATAATTCTCCCGCTTTTTGAGGATGGTTTCCCAGCTCAGCCCTGCTTGAGCGCCCTCGAGGATCAGCAGCTCGAAAAGCGCGCGATCATCGTGATGCGGCACACCCCACTCGCGATCGTGGTAGGCAATCGAAAGATCAGTTCTCGCCCAGTCGCAGCGGACGAGATTCACGCGCGGTCTTGGGCGGGCAAATTCCATCGACAAACCTGATCTGACATGGCGGTACCATGATTCGCAATGCCAGCGGCAGAGCCTTGCCTTCACCTCCGCTTGGCCCTAAGACGCTTTCAGCCTGGCAACGGCAGCGCCAAACCTGCCGCTCGGCTTTACACGAGGATGCCCATGAATAGCCGCCGCAGGGAGCTCGCGATCGCATTAGCCCTCGCGCCGTTGGTATTCGCCGTCCAAGTCCGCGCCGCCGAGGTCAAGTATGAAAAGCCTCCCAAGGCTGTCCTGGACGTGCTCAACGCGCCCCCATTTCCGACTGCTTTTCCCAGCCCCTCGGGCGACACGCTCTTGTTGGCCACCCCGGTTCTCTATCCACCGATCGCCGATCTCGCAAAGCCAATGCTGCGACTGGCCGGGCTTCGGATCGATCCAACCACGAACGGTGAGCATCACGCCTCGTACTGGAGCAACCTGTCGTTGCGCAGGGTGGCGGACGGCGCCGAGACGAAGGTGCCCCTTCCGGCAGGCGCCCGTCCAAACCAGATTAGCTGGAGCGCCGACGGCAAGTCGTTCGCCTTCGCCAACATCGTTGCCAAGGGCATCGAGCTGTGGGTGGGCAATGCCTCGACCGGGCAGGTGAAGCGTCTCGAGGGCATCTACCTCAATGGCATTTTCGGTCAGCCAAGCTTCGGCTTCGCCAGCGCGCCGATTCAGTGGATGCCCGACCAAAAGCACCTGCTGGTGAGGACCGTTCCATCGCACCGAGGTCCTGCTCCGGCCGCGCCGGAAGCGCCGGATGGACCGAACGTGCAGGAAAGCTCTGGTGGTCGCGGGCCGAGCAGCACGTATGAGGCTCGCGACGTGCTCAAAAATCCGCACGACGAGAAGCTGTTTGACTACTACGCAGCTTCGCAAATCGCGCTGGTGGATAGCGCCACGGGCGCCATCTCGCTACTGGGCAAGCCCGCGGTGTACGGCACCTTCTCGCGCTCGCCGAATGGGAAGTACCTCATCATCGAGCGCATTCATCGGCCGTATTCGTATCTGCACGGTTACGAGCGCTTCCCGAAGGAGGTGGAGATCTGGAACCAACGCGGCCAGCTCGTACACAAGCTGGCCAGCTTGCCAATGGCGGACCAGGTGCCGATCCGAGGCGTCGCTACCGGCGCGCGGCAGTACGGCTGGCGGGCGGGTGAGCCGGACAGCCTCATTTGGGCGGAGGCTCTCGACGGCGGAGATCCCCGCAAAAAGGTTCCTCATCGCGACCAGATCCGCGCGCTGAAGGCCCCCTTTACCGGCACGCCCAGCGACCTCTTCAAGACTGAACAGCGGTTCGCCAGCCTGCAAGAGATCGAGAATGGGGAGCTGGCCCTCGTTCACGACACCGACGTGGATCGCCATTGGCTGCATACGTTTCTCATCGGCCTGAAGGCGGCCCAGCCGGCGTTGCAGCTGCTCTGGGAGGTGAGCTGGCAGGATCGCTACAAGGATCCAGGCAACGCGGTCCTTCGGGTGCTGCCGGACGGCAGCAACGTGGTGCGCCGGGACGGGGACTGGATTTACCTATCGGGAACCGGCGGCACTGCCGAGGGAGACCGGCCGTTCCTCGATCGGTACAACATCCGCAGCCGCACCTCTGAGCGCCTGTTCCGCTGCGACAAGGCGAGCCTCGAGCGCTTCGTGGCCTTCGCCGACTCGGCGCTCGGCCAATTCGTCACCCGCAAGGAGTCGCCGCTCCAGCCTCCAAACTATTTCCTTCGCACGCTGAACGACCAGGCACCGGCGCGCATCGAGCCGGGGGAGGCGGTCCGCGTGTCGAGCAGTCGGCCGGTCACCACCTTTCCAGATCCCACGCCGCAGCTGCGGAAGATCAAAAAGCAGCTGGTCAAGTACAAGCGTCCGGACGGTGTCGACTTGTCTTTCATGCTCTACTTGCCGCCGGACTACAAAGCAGGGACGCGCTTGCCCACGATGTTTTATGCCTATCCGCTCGACTACATTGAAAAGGACGTGGCAGGTCAGGTGAGCGGCTCGACCCAGACCTTCACCACGTTTCTCGGTCCGAGCCATTTGTTCTTCCTGCTGAACGGCTATGCCGTTTTGGATCGGGTGGCCATGCCGATCGTCGGTCCATCGATGACCGCTTACGACACCTACCTCGAGCAGCTCGTCGCCGACGCGAAAGCGGGAGTTGAAAAGGCCGTGGAGATGGGCGTCGCCGACCCCGAGCGAATCGGCGTGATGGGCCACAGCCACGGCGCGCTGATGGTGGCTAATCTGCTCGCGCACTCCGACCTATTCCGGGCAGGGATCGCTCGCAGTGGCTCGTACAACAAGAGCCTTACGGCGTTTGGCTTTCAAAACGAGCGGCGAACGCTGTGGGAAGGGCGGGACACTTACATCCAGGTCTCTCCACTGTTTTACGCAGACAAGATCAAGGCGCCGATTTTGCTTTTCCACGGGGAGGCAGACGTCAATCCGGGCACCACGCCAATCCAGTCACAGCGGCTCTACGAAGCGATCCGAGGCACCGGGGGCACGGTGCGTCTGGTGATGTTGCCCTTCGAATCGCACGGGTACCAAGCCCGAGAGTCGATCGAGCACGTGCTGTACGAGCAGCTCACCTGGTTCGACCGATACGTGAAGTCCGCCTCGCCGCGCCCGCAGAAGCTCACCAGCGCGCCCGGGAAGTGAGCGGCACGTCAGGCAGGCGATCCGAGCGCTCAGAAGGAGCTGTCGACTAGGGCACCAGGTCGGTAACTTCCCGGATATCGACGAGCGTTCGGTCGGCGCGCGCAAAAGCCCAAGCGGCGCTTTGCCCGAGCGAAAAGTTCACTGCACCGATGCCGATCGGAAGAGATTCCGCCGGAAAGCTGACGGCGTCCCCGACCGCGTCTCCCACCAGCTTGGTAGCGAATGAGCTGGTGATGACGAGTGCAGGGATATGGCGCACTGGCGTTGGAGCAGCGAAATTGCTGACTTGCCCCTGAACGGTGAAGGTGAGTGTTTCGCCGACGGCAGGATTCGCCACACCCCGATGACTGAGGTGGGCGTTTGGCTCGATGCTGGAGGTACGGCGCTGCCATCGACAAACTGCGAGTCCGCATCATCGGTGGCCTCGGCGCGCAGTCGAATGACGATCGTTTCGTTCTCCGCGCGCGCTGTCACCCGGATCATCGTTGTTTGCAAGCCCGTCGGTTCTCCGATGATCTCCTGATCGAGCGAATAGTCGAGATCGAAATTCGTGTTGAAGAGGAGGCTCCTCGCGCGGTTCACCAACGCGAGCACTACTGTGTTACGGCCGTCCCGTGGCGTAAAGAGCTCCGGCCAGCGAGACAGGTAATCAAAGGATTGTTTATCGATTGGCGAAAAGCTGAACGTCGTCGCCTCATCGTAAGGGCTGGGGATGATCCGGCCAGGGGGCCTGACAAAGTTGCTCGGTGCGATCTCCGAGATCACCTCGATGCTCGCCGGGAGCGCGGGAGGAGGCTGAGTGCCGGCGGAGATCCTCGGTTCGTACCACGGGTGACCGGCTACGGGTGTGAGCCCGTCGATGGTAATGGGCAGGACGGGATCCTGAATAAGCCGCGCAGAATTGACGAACAGGACGCCGGTGACGCTGAGTGGCTCACCAGCGAAGGACGGAGAAGCAGGCCAACACACATCAAAACGGCTGTGGAGCGGATAATTGAGTATTTCATACAAGTCTCGGTTGCGCTGATGGTTTAGGTGAGAACCACGTCTCGGTAAGATGACGTCTGCCACCGTATCCAAGGGACCCGCCTTCTCGTCAAGCCAGCCGCAGAGCTTCCGGCTAGGGACGCAGGATTTGCTACAATCTTGACCCGGCGAGGCGTCGCCTCGTGCTCGGGTTGCTCACGTGTCACTCGACCTCCTGTTCAAACGCGCGTTTGGCGACCAGCAATCCACTCGGTTCGGCTCGGGGTGGGCCAGCGGGGTCCTGGCTGTTTTCGCCGGCTCGCTGGCCTTGGGCGGCGTCCTTTGCTTCCGGTTTCCCGAGTGGCTGACCACTCCCGCACTTCGGTCGCACTACTCGGTCCCCATCCTCCGGCGCATCGTGCAGCTCTTGCTGGTGGTCTCGTTCATCTCCGCTGCGCTTAGCCTCTCGCTGAGGCGGCGCAAGGTTTTGGGCATCACCGGAATGGCGCTTTGCCTGGTTGCTTCCCTGCTGGGCGGCAGCTCGATCCCGCTAGCTGACCGCGTCGAGGCGCGAACGGGAATGGGACTGGACTGGTTTCTGCTCAACCTGCTGCTGCTCGCCGCGGTGTTCGTTCCCCTGGAACGAAGCTGGCCACTGCGTTCCAACCAAGGCGCCTTTCGGCGCGGGTGGACGACCGATGGAGCCCACTTTTTGGTGAGCCACCTGGGGGTTCAGCTTTTCTCGCTCGCGGCGCTTGCCCCCGCGATCTGGCTCGGCAAGCAGTTGTCGTTGGAAGGTTGGACTGGGCGGGTGCAGTCGATCCCTTGGCCGCTACAGTTCCTATTGACAGTGGTGGCTGCAGATCTCGCGCAGTACTGGGCGCACCGGGCGATTCACCGTTTCCCGGTCCTGTGGAGATTGCACGCGGTCCATCACTCCAGCGAGGCAATGGACTGGTTGGCTGGATCCCGGATGCATCCCATCGACGCCTTGCTCGTCCGGGTCTGCGTGCTCTTTACGCTCACCTGGGCGGGTGTCTCCGCATCGGTGATGGCGGCCTATCTGATCTTCGTTTCCTTCCACGCCGTCTGGATACACGCGAACATCCGGGGCAATTTCGCCTGGCTGGAGCCATTTCTCGTCACGCCGCGAATTCACCACTTCCATCACGCGCTCGAGCGCGAGGCATTCGACAAAAATTTTGCGATCCACCTTCCCTTCCTCGATCGGTTGTTCGGCACGTTCTATTTGCCGCGCGGGCGTTGGCCGGTGGGCTACGGGCTGGGCAGGGATTCGATGCCGGACGGCTACTGGGCTCAGCTCGCCGCTCCCTTTCGCCGCTAAGGTCACGATTGCGTTTCAGAGCCCGAGTGCCTTCGCGACCTGCGACTTGCTCTGCACGAACACCTTTTGGTCTGCATCCACCTGCGCGGCGTATTTTTCCGCGAAAGCGAGGGCGGCCCGCGCAGCCTCGGCTGCGTTCCAGGCGGTATCGAACATCGCCGGCGCGTTGTGGCGGCAGTGCAGCCGCGCGAGCACCTGGCCGCATTGGCGCGCGTAGGTGTTGAGCTCCTCGTGGTGCTCGTCGCCTCGTGCGAAGCGATCCGACGCCACCTTTTCCTCCGCCACGTCGTTCTCGCGTCCCAGCCCCGCGAATTGGCCGAGGCGGGTCGCGGCCACGCGTGGCCACGGATCGCCTTGCAATCGGCGGATCGACGCCGTCTGTGCCCGCCCTCGATCGCGCGGCGGGGGCAGCCCGCGTGCGGCGTCCATTGCGCTCGGGCGAGCTTCCTTCAGCTCGAACAGACGGCGCTCGTCGCCCTTGCCGACCAGCACTGCAAAGCGCAACCGTCCCAGCGAGCCGGTGCCTTTGAACTGGTAAGCGACGTCGAGAACGTCCCATCCATCCGGAGGGTCCGGCGCTTTGAGCTGATGGAGGTTCTCCACGTACTCCGCGAAGGCCTTCTGGGCTACCTGCACCCATGGTTTTGCCGGCTGCGCGAACTTCTGCGGATCCTCGAGGGACTTGTGCCCTTTCCCGGGCGCGACCTTGTCAAACAGCTCATCGCGTTTCTTGGCCCCATGCTGGTTGAGCAGCTCGCGCACCAGCCCGTCTGCCTTCGCGACCGTCCAGGCAGGCACTGGGAAGCGCCCGCCCAGCTTGTCGACTTCGTCCGCCCAGGCGAGCGCGATCTCCTGCGCCGCTTTGGCGCGCACGGCGGCGGACAAACCGGGGAGCAGCCACGCGCTCGTGCAGAGGCGCTTGAGATCCAGGTCGAGCGGTCCGTGGCCGATATCGTCGAAGTCATTCACGTCAAAGCACAGCTCGCCGCTCTGGCCGCGGTAGACGCCGAAATTCTCGACGTGCAGATCGCCGACGATGTGCCCCTCCGGCGTTGCCGCCTTCGCCCCCGGCACACGAGCCTGGAGGAGATCCCAGGCCATCAAGTGAAACGTGCCGCGGAAGAATTGGAAAGCCGAGCCGGCGAGAGCCTCGAGCTTGCGGCGCAAAGCCTCTCGTGTCAGGTCGCCCCCCGCGCCTTGGCGCGGCACCTCGTGCTCCAACAGCGGCTTGTTATACGAGACGATCTCACCAATCGGGTCCCGGCTCATCGGCTGACCGAGTGCACCAACTTTTCGAAGTCCGCTTTTGCAGCAGTAACGGTTTTCGCAGGCCCGGTGAGCTTGAAGAAGACGGGGCCCTCGGGTGCCTCGACGATGGCACCGAGGAGCTGGTATCCCGGTTTCTTCACGGCGCCAGAGGCCGCCATGGGCCCCATCGACGCAAGATAGGTACCTTGCAAGTCGAGCCGCGTCACGGCCAGGCCATTCACCTTGTCCTTCTTCGCCGGTGGAGGGCTCAGCGGCTTGCCGTCGGGTGTTTCGAATTGCCCCACCCAGCGCTGAACGTTCGCATCGACGCTGCCGCCTTGCCCGGGGCCGAAATAGAAGACCGCGCACTCGGCCGCCTCGGAGTCTCCCTTAGAGGCGGGTATCGAGTATGTCGCCGCTCTCATCGGTCGGGCGGCTTCCTGCCGCCAGGTCGCAGGAGCCGTCCATTTGATGCCCGCGGCGGAGTCCGCCGCCGCCACGGCCGGGAGGAGAAGCGCCGTGGTCAGGCCGTTTAATCGCACTCAGCAGCCCAACGTCTGGCAGAGCTTGGGGATGTCCTTCTGGTTGGCGAAGAGGACCGCGGCAAATTTGCCGCCGATACCAAACGCGTCGGTTGCCTCGAGATTCACGCCCGCGTCGCCGATCTTCTTGAGCAGCGCTGCGTACCGCCCGATCTCGTCGGTGTCCTCGCAGTAGCAGGCGTACTCGACCTTCGGCTGGGTGCCAATCTTGGTGAGGATCTCCTTCGCCTTCGCGCCATCGCTGGCGTAGACGTGTCCCTGGGCCTCGGTCGGGCCGAGCTGATAGGCCCAGCTGGCGATCACGTTGACCTTGGCGTCCTTGAAGGCCGCGAAAACCTTCGCGAGCGCGCCGGGCTTAGCCTCGAGCTTGTAGGTCAGGATCTCGATCTTCTTGGCTGTCGCCATCGCAGTTCTCCTTGAGTTGTGGGGAACTTTCTTTTTCCACCGGCGAAGAGCGCCGTCAAGCCTTGACCCGGTTCTTGAGTCTGTTATGGCATTCGATTAGATGCCTTCGCTCGATGCGCGACGAAGTGGCACGAGTATTCTCATTGATCGCTGCATCGGTCGCCCTGGCGGGCCTGCCGGTTTTGGCGCAGGCCGAGGATTCAACCGATGACGTCGAGGTGCTGGAAAGAATTTGGCAAGGCGCGCTCGAGCGGTCGCGAACCTATTCGTTCCTCGAAGAGCTGAGCGACAGAATCGGTCCGCGCCTCACCGGCTCTGCGGAAGCACGCGAGGCCGCGGAATGGGCCCTGCGACAAATGCGCGACATCGGTCTCAAGAACGTCCACCTCGAGCACTGGCAGCTTCAACGGAGTTGGAGGCGCGGACGAGCGACCGCGGAGCTCATCAGCCCGTATCGGTTGGCGCTCAGTGTCGTCTCATTGGGCTGGACGGGTTCGACGAAGAGGGGTGGAGTCGAAGCCGAAGTGGTCCGAATGGACAGTATGGCCAATGGTGAAGAGCTGACCAGGGATGCTTCGCATTGGCGAGGAAAGATTGTCCTGCTCGAGAGGAAAGGGGCAGGGACCGACAGAATCCTTGAGGTTGCGCGACTCGGAGCGGTGGCACGCGCCGCTTATCAGGCGCGCGCTGTCGCGGTGATTCGCGAAAGCCCGCGGCCTGGCGTGATGCTTCCGCATACCGATCCGCCCAGTTTCTCCGACGAGATGTTTCCCATTCCGGTTCTCGACATGGCTGCGGAGCATCGCCAGCAACTCGCACGGTTGCTCGAGAAAGGGAAAAAAGTCCGGGTGCGATTGAACGTCGAGAATCAATTTTCCGCCGGCCCAGCGCAATCCTCGAACGTGATCGGGGACATCCCCGGAGGCGAGCACGCGGAGCAGATCGTGCTGCTGGCGGCGCACTTAGATTCATGGGATCTCGGAACGGGTGCAGTCGATGACGGCTTCGGCGTTGCCTCGGTATTAGGCGCAGTCGAAGCGATCCTCCGCTCCGGAAAGGCTCCACCGCGCACTATCCGCGTCGCTCTATTCACCGGCGAAGAGCAGGGGTTGTTGGGTTCGCGAGCGTACGTCAGAGCGCACCAATCGCAGATTTCGGATTATCTGTGCTCTCTGGCCATCGATTGGGGGCGCGGCCCGGTGGTGGGCATCTCGGTCGGCGGCCACGAAGAACTAATCGCCCCCCTCGAGCGGTTGATGCGAGTCGCGCACGGATCCGAACCGATCAAAATCACGCCGGAGTACATGCACTTCACTGATTCGTACTCCTTCACCCTTGCCGGTGTGCCGGGGATTGCGTTTGCGCAAGAGGGTCGTGATTCCTCGATGATTGGTCATTCGGCGGCAGATACGATCGACAAGATCGATCGCGATGTTCTCGTCAAGACGGCGGCCCTGGCGGCCCAAACCGCCTTCTGGATTGCTAATCATCCTCGCCTGGGCACTGTCTGGTCAGCCGCCGAAACCGCCCAGGCTCTCCGCAAAGACAAACAGCAAAATCTTCTCGAGTCTTTCGGCTTGTGGCCGTTTACACAGCAGTAGCCTTGCGCCAGTCGTGCCTTCCGGTGACCTGCATCATGATGAAAAGAGTGAGGATGGCCCCGACGGTGATCGCCAAGCCGGTGAAGCCCGGCCAGAAAAAGGTAAAGGAGAAGATCACCAGGTAGACCAGCTGCGAAAGCGCCATCTCGACCAACGCAAACTTCCAGCCCACGAATAGCCGCGCGTAGGTGATCACTAGGAGAACCGAAACGGCGGAAGACACGGCGAAGGCGGGGAAGATGGGAAGGTGGTCCAACAAATAGGCGAACAGCAGGTGGAAGGCGAAGAAGGCACACCCGAAGAAGAAGTAATTCATCGGGTGGATGTTCTGCCCCTGCAGCTTGGCGAACACGGCCACCACGAAAAAGAAGAACAGCAGGCCCACCGGGGCAAAAAAAGTGATCCGCGACGCGAGCGGGCCGGGATTCAGTTTCTGCGGCAGCTCGATTCCGATGCTCGAAGTGCTGACGATGCTGTCGAAGTTCCAAAGCCCTCTCCAGCCTCCATCGATGCGGTCATGCTTCGAGGGCGACAGCGAGCCGGCGGGGAAATCGACATTCGCGAAGTTGGTCTCGACGGCCAGGGAGAAGTTCCGCGCCCTTCCCGCAGCTCCCCCCAGACCGACGTCGGCTGATCCGTAGTGCCAGACGGACATGCCGCGCGATCGGTAACTGATCACATATTCCCGGGTCTGGTTGGGGCCAAATTCCTCGGTCCAGTTGGCTCGACTGTTCTCGAGCGATGTCTCCACCCATTTGCCGTTTGAATCGAGGACCTTGAACCCATCGTGCACCACATTGCCCTTTTCCAG
>Ga0126379_10001970_pt1 | contig 12841 bp, 9 predicted proteins | sample PanSoiMetPlot_24_FD_92640 | JGI IMG/M metagenome (GOLD analysis project Ga0126379, IMG submission 92640) | Tropical forest soil microbial communities from Panama - MetaG Plot_24 | ecosystem: Environmental > Terrestrial > Soil > Tropical forest > Bulk soil | place: Panama | collected 2016-02-17
AAAGGCTTTCCCTGCTTCTTGACTTCGTCAATCAGTGCTTGGCGAAGCTGGTCATCGGGAAGAGTCTTGGTGGAGCGGATAATCAAGTTGCCTTGCCGGCCCACCGGCATCATGCCCACTTGCGCGCGGCCGTGGCCGTTGGAATGTTCAAAGCCCTTGACCGGCATACGCGACATGAGGAACTGCTTCAGTACTCCATTGGCGATCAGCTCCACCCGTTGGCTTTTCTCGCCCTCTTCATCGTAGTTATAGTTGCCGCTCAGCTCCACGCCCGCCAAGGCGGGCAACGTTGGATCGTCTTCCACGCTGAGAAACGGAGGTAAGATTGGCTGGCCAATCATCTTGGTGAACGTCTGTCCTTCGTTGTCGCCGCGCTGTCGCTGGCCCTCCAGGCGATGCCCGACCACTTCATGGAAGAACACCGCGGCGGCGCGTCCGGAGAGCATGGCTGGACCGTCGAAGGGCTCCACCACCGGGGCCTTTTTCAGTTTCTGCAGGTCCTGCGCGATCTTCTCAATCTTGGCGATAATTACTTTGTCGGAATCCAGTTTATCGATCGAGGAGGCATCGAACGTCTCCGACCGCGCCAATTCCATGCCGTCTTCGGCGAGCGTCCGGCCCATGGCCAGAACGCGGACGAGGGGCCGCGAATCTACGATGCGCGCGCCTTCGCTGGACACAAAATATCTTGTGGAACCCGTCACCAGAAGCATGACGGTGGAGTTCTCGATGTCAGGATACTTGGTGAAGATCGCGGAGTAGCGGCGGATGCGTTCTTCCCAGGCTTTGCGGTCGAAGTCTGGAGGCAGCAGGGCTTTGCCGCTGTAGACTTCCGGCTTCTCCACCGAAAAATCGGGCGAAGAGTCCGATTCTTCCGCGCGAACCTTGGTCTTGGTCTTTACTTCCAGGTAACTCTGCGCGGCCTTCTTGTACATGCGGTCCGTGTTCAGCCAGAGAACCCGCGCAATCGCATCTGCTTTGTCATCTAAAGGAAGCGAAGCCGTCACGATGGAGTTAAATCGGTTCTCGCCATGCGTGTTATCGAGGTCGCGTCCGCCCACGCGGACAGAGACGTTCGCGGTGCGGTCGTGCCGGCCGATGCTGGCCACAATGGCGCCGTTGCTGGCCATGATCAGGCCGCCGGATTCTTCATCCACTGAATAACTGATGTAGTAGGGTGCGGGATCGGCTTTGCTCAGAGAAGAGATTGCGCGGTCCAGTTCTTGTTGCATCGTGCGCATCAGCACTGAGTCCGGGGCATGGGCAGGACTGCCTTGTCCCCATGACGCCGGAGCCAGAAACGCGGCCAGAATAAGCCCAGGCAGGGATGACTTGAAAGATAACATGGTATCCACGAGTGTACCTGAACCATTGGACACCGCAAACATTACCTTTGCCTTAGCTTTTTGCGCCCGTGACGGGCCGTGCCGCTCCATGGGCTTGGCATCCTGGCGAATATTCAGATTAAAACCTGAGAGCGGGTTACGTAGTCCGGGTGTTAGGTGGTTTTCTCCCGACCGCTCTATTCCCCCGCGCTCTTGGCCCGCTCCGGCCTCCAACGCAATACCGGCTTACGGGCGGCGGCGGTTTCGTCGAGGCGCGAAACGCGCGTGCTGTGCGGGGCAGTCTTGATTAATTCGGGTTCCTGCTCGGCCTCACGCGCGATGCATTTCATGGCGTCAATGAACAGATCCAGTTCTTCGAGCGATTCGCTTTCCGTAGGCTCGATCATCAGTGCGCCGCGGACCACCAGAGGAAACGACACGGTGTAAGGATGGAAGCCGTAGTCGATCAACCGTTTGGCGATGTCCCCGGTCTTTACGCCCTTCTCCGCCTGGCGATCATCGCTAAAGACCACCTCGTGCATGGAAGCGCTTGGGTACGGGAGGTCGTAGTCACCGGAAAGTTTTTTGCGGATGTAGTTGGCGTTCAGCACAGCGTCTTCGGTAGTCTGGCGCAGCCCGTCGTAGCCGTTGGCCATGATGTAAGCCAGGGCGCGCACGTGCATCCCGAAGTTGCCGTAGAACATGCGAACCCGCCCCACCGATTGCGGGCGGTTGTAGTCCAGGCCGAGCATGCCTCCAGCTTTTTCCACGATGACCGGCTTAGGCAGGAACGGTTCCAGAATCTTCTTGCAGGCCACCGGGCCGGAGCCAGGACCGCCCCCGCCATGCGGCGTGGAAAATGTTTTGTGCAGGTTCAAATGCATTACATCGACGCCGAAATCCCCGGGGCGCGTCTTGCCGACCAGAGCGTTCATGTTGGCGCCGTCCATGTACAGCAGGCCGCCTTTCGAGTGCAGGATTCCTGCAATCTTGTCGATCTCCTGCTCAAAAATGCCCAGCGTGTTGGGATTGGTCAGCATGAGACCAGCAATGTCTTCGTTCATCTGGGCGGCCAGCGCATCAATGTCCACCATGCCGCGTTCGTTCGACTTCAGATTCTCTACGGCGTAGCCGCAGATAGCCGCCGTGGCCGGGTTGGTGCCGTGCGCGGAATCTGGAATCAGGATCTTTTTGCGGGGATTACCCTTGGACTGGAGATAGGCGTGCATCAGCAGGATGCCGGTCATCTCGCCGTGGGCGCCGGCCGCAGGCTGCAGCGTGATGGCGTCCATGCCGGTGATGTCCAGCAGGCAATCGGCCAGGGTCTTCATAATGCGCAAGCCGCCCTGCGAGATCTTCTCCGGCTGGTAAGGATGGGCATCCGCCAGCCCGCGCAGGCGAGCCACAACTTCGTTCACGCGGGCGTTGTACTTCATGGTGCAGGATCCCAGCGGATACATGCCGAGGTCAATCGCGTAGTTCCAGGTGGAAATGCGAGTGAAGTGGCGGATGATCTCCATCTCGCTCACCTCGGGCATATCGCCCAGATCAGCGCGGGCAGCCGGGCCCAGAGCTTTCTGCGGATCGACAGCAGGCACGTCCAGCGGGGGCAGGCGGTATCCCTTCTTGCCAGGTGATGAACGCTCGAAGATCAGACATTCATTCTGGTTGACATGGCGCATCGCCTTCTTGATATCACGATCACTCATTGGCCCACCGCCTCGACCGCCGCATCGATCTGTTCTTTGCTGTTCAGTTCCGTGCAACACCAGAGAGACGCGTTTCCCAGCTCGGGATAGAACTTGCTCAGCGTCAGCCCGCCGATGATCTTCTTCTCCAGCAGCCGGTCGTTGATCGTATGCGGATCTTCCTTGGTGACGACCACAAACTCGTTGAAGCGAGGGGCGCCTTGGAACAGAAGCTTCCCTTTCTTCGCGAATTCCCCGGCGGCGTATGCGGCTTTGGCAAGGTTCTGCGCGGCCAGTTCTTTCAGGCCTTCGCGGCCGTAGATGGTCATGTAAATGGTGGCCATGGTTGCAATCAGCGCCTGGTTGGTGCAGATATTCGATGTGGCTTTCTCGCGGCGGATGTGCTGCTCGCGCGTGGAGAGCGTAAGCACGAAGCCGCGCTTGCCGTCTCGGTCGCGAGTCTCGCCCACCAGGCGTCCCGGCATCTGGCGAACAAACTTTTCTTTGGTCGCCAGGACCCCCGCGTACGGGCCACCGAAGCCGAGAGGCACACCGAAAGATTGCGATTCCATGGACACGATGTCCGCTTCCACCGGTGGCTTCACGATGCCCAGCGACAACGCTTCAGCGATAGAGACCGCCACCAAAGCGCCTTTCTTGTGAGCGAGGTCAGCTACAGCCGCAACGTCTTCTATGGTTCCAAAGAAATTCGGGGACTGGATCAGGACGCAAGCAGTGTCCGCGGTGATTTGTTTTTCAAGGTCCTTCATATCCACGCGGCCGTTCTCGAGATACGCGCACTCACTGATGGGCAGCGCTTGATGCTGTGTGTAGGTACGGATCACCTCGCGATATTCCGGATGCACGCTGCGCGCTACCACCGCCGACTTCCTTCCCGTCACGCGCGCAGCCATCAGCAGCGTCTCCGCCGCGCCGGTCGAGCCGTCATACATGGATGCATTCGCCACTTCCATCCCCGTCAGCTCACAGATCATGGTCTGGAACTCGAAGATGGCTTGCAGGGTGCCCTGCGCGATCTCCGGCTGATACGGCGTGTAAGCGGTGAAAAACTCGCCGCGCGAAATCAGAGAATCGATCACGACCGGCCGGTAATGGTGGTAGGCTCCGGCGCCGAGAAACACTGCGTAGCCTGCGGCGTTCGCGTCGGCTTGATCGCGGAAGTAGTCAATCACTTCCGACTCCGCCATCTGGCGCGGGACTTTCAAGTCGCGATTGAGACGGTATTGAGCAGGAATGGGAACGAACAGGTCGTCAACGGATTTGCAGCCGATTTCACGCAGCATGTGCTGCCGGTCGGCGGGCGATTTAGGAAGATAACGCATGATTAAAATTGGTAATTGGGCAATTTTGTAATTGGGTAATTGAAAGGACTAGTCAACACAGGCCGGTCTTCAATTACTCAATTACCAAATTACTCAATTACCCAAACTTGTTCTTATTTCTCTTCCTCAACGTACTTCTCGTAATCATCGGCGGACAGCAACGAGTTTGCCTCGCCCGGGTTCGAGAGTTCGATCTTGATCAACCAGGCGGCGTTGGCGTCCTTGTTAACGTTCTCGGGCGTCTGGTTGAGAGCGTCGTTTACGGCGATCACCTTGCCTGACGCCGGAGCGTAGAGCTCAGAGACCGCTTTGACCGACTCGACTGTGCCGAAGCTCTTGCCCTGCTGAACTTGCGTCCCCACTTTGGGCAGCTCCACAAAGACGATGTCGCCCAGCGACTCCTGGGCGTGGTCGGTGATGCCCACGGTCCCGGTGTTGCCGTTGACCTGGATCCACTCATGCTCTTTGGTGTACTTGTAATCTTTCGGATAAGCCATCTGCGACCTCAGTCCATCATCATTGCGCGGTTACGCCTTCTTCACGCGCTTGTAAAACGGCGTCGGCACCACTTTGCACTTCACTCTTTGCCCGCGGATTTCAACCAACACTTCGTGCCCGAGCTCGGACTCCTGCAGCGGCACATAAGCCAGCGCAATATTCTTCTTGAGAAATGGAGCGTACGATCCGCTGGTCACGTACCCGATCTCGCTCCCGCTCGCGCTAAAAACCTTGTAGCCGTCGCGCGGGATACCGCGATCTACGGCCTCCAGCCCGACCAGCGTGCGCTTCAGCCCGGTGGCTTTAGCTTTCTCAAGCGCCGCGCGGCCGAGAAAGTCGCCTTTATCCATTTTGCAGAAACGGTCGAGGCCGGCTTCCCAGACGTTGATGGAGTCAGAAATCTCATGGCCATAAAGCGCCATGCGTCCTTCCAGGCGCAGGGTGTTGCGCGCGCCCAGGCCACACGGCACGATGCCGAATTCTTTGCCGGCTTCCATCACTTCGTTCCAGACACGCTCGCTGGTGGCAACATCGGAAGGGACATAGATCTCAAAACCGTCTTCCGCGGTGTAACCGGTGCGCGCAATCAGCGTGTTCGGCAGATTGCACACCGTGCCGTGCTTGAACCAGTAGTTTTTGATCTGCAACAACTCCACGCTGGTGAGCTTTTGCAGCGTGGCTTCCGCCTTGGGTCCCTGGATGGCAAGCTGCGTGTAGTAGTCACCGACGTCGTCGGCATGGCAGTGAAAACGGCTGACGTTCTTCTTGACCCAGCCGTAATCTTTTTCCCGAGTACCGGCATTGATGACCAGCAGGTAGTCGTTCGGGCCGAGCTTGTGGACAATCACATCGTCCACGAAGCCGCCCTCGGGATACAGCAGCGCGGAATAATGAGCCTGGCCTTCCTGCAGCTTCGAGGCGTCATTCATGCTGACCCACTGCACGGCGTCAAGGGCCTGCGGGCCGCGGATCAGGATGTCGCCCATATGCGAGACATCAAATATCCCCACACCGGTACGGACGGCCAGGTGTTCTTTCATCAAGCCGCCGCTCGCGGGATACTCAACCGGCATGTCCCAGCCGCCAAAGTCCACCATCTTGGCACCCAGCCGCCGGTGCAGGGCGTGGAGCGAAGTCTTCCTGAGTGCCTGGCTTTCCGCTGTCGAGGACAATGCTTTTCCCTTTCAGAAACCTGAGTGAAGGGCGTCAGAGTCTTTTCCCGAGGTGCAAGGAACCATGTAGGTTATCATCCGCGTTTTGCGGGGGTCAATGAAGGGGTTCCCGCCTCACAGGACCACCGTGACGCTCCTTCAGCGGGGGCATTACCTTTGGTTACCTTTGGTGCATTGCCCGGGGGCACAAATCGCGATAACCTTCGCTCATGCCCAAGGAGTTCCTCTGCTCGATCTGCGACATGCCTGAGAAGCGCTGCGAATGCGTGCGCTACTGCTGCCTCTGCCAGAGCCCGTTCGAAGTCCGCTTGTGCGAAGACGGCCTGTATTACTGCCACCCTTGCCGCGAAGCCTGCGACCTCGAAGCCCAGTTCATCGCCAATCCGTAAGACCATCTGTGATCCCGCAGAGCGGGATCGCGCGTGATCGGGTGATCCCCGAGATTTGGTAATTGAGTAATCTGGTAATTTGGTAATTGAGCCGAGGCGCGGTCAAATTAGCCAATTACCAAATTACGCAATTACCCAATCCTCTCCGAATAAGCCTATCTCCGAGTTGCAGCAGGATTCTGACATTCTTCGTTACTATCGCTCCATGCTCCACCACTTCGGCCCCCAAAACTGGTGGCCGGCGCAGTCACGGCTGGAAGTGATTGTCGGGGCTTATCTCACTCAGAATACGAATTGGAGCAACGTGGAAAAAGCGATGGCGAATCTGCGCCGCGACCGCGTGCTCAGCGTAAAGGGCCTGCGCGAAATTTCTCTGGCGCGATTGCAAAAGCTGATACGCCCTTCGGGCTACTTTCGACAGAAGGCAAAAAAGCTCAAGACGTTCATCCGTTTTCTCGATAAGAACTACAGCGGATCGTTGGATCGCATGTTCGCCCAGCCGACTGGCGACCTTCGCGACGAATTGCTGGCTTTGCACGGTGTGGGTCCGGAGACGGCAGATTCCATCCTTCTCTACGCCGGCAATCATCACGTCTTCGCCGTGGACGCTTACACCCGTCGCATCTTCGAGCGACACGGACTCATCACGCCGAAGACGAAATATGAAGAGATCCGAGCGCTGGTGGAAGCTGCGCTGAATTCCGCCACGCCTGAAGCGTTACGTGTTGACGGGCATGGCTGCGAGCCACGTCACCCTGTCTCCCGCATGAGCGGCGCTCCGCGCAGCGAACTGGCGCAGCATTACAACGAACTGCACGCTCTCATCGTGCGCGTAGGCAATCAATATTGCCGCAGTACGGCAAAGTGCGGGGAGTGTCCGCTGCGGGAGTTCTTACCGAGTCATTAACGACCTCAGCAGAATCCATGCCTCTGCCGATGGAACTCGGCCAACTTATCATGCGCTTCGTGCCACGCACGGCTTCCTGTCCTGATTGTGTGGCACCGGCACTCTTGCCGGTGCTCGTTTGCTTGATAAGGGCACTTCTGCACAGGCAGGAGTACCTCCACCCCAGATGCCTGTGCCACACGTTCCAGACTATTGCTCCGGCCACACTTCCAGCGCCGTTCTACTTAAGATCTGCTCTTTCACAGCTTCAGGCAAAGGCAGGGCGCGGAATTGGTTGAGATTCTGTTCGATCTCAGGAATCCCCGGGCTGGGCCAGTCGGTTCCGAAGAGCGTCTTGTGCGCGATCTCTTCCAGACGCGGAAAGTACTTCAGGAGCAATTTAGGCGGGATTCCACTGATGTCCAGATGCACGTTGCGATGCCGGCGCAGCAGGAAGAACGCTGTCTGCATCCAGATCGGCCGGCCGCCATGGGCCATCAGGATCTTCAGCTTGGGGAAATCCACAGCCACGTCGTCCACGTAAATCGGGTCGCCGAACTTGTTGCGCGCGTTGGGAAAGATCGAGGTCCCGGTGTGGATCATCACCGGAATCCCGTGGGCCTCGGCCGTGCGATAAATCGTCGCCAGTTCCTGGACACCGTTGTTGTAGTCATTGGCATAGAGAAGCTGGTGTGGAGGATGGATCTTCACCAGGCGAATCCCCAGGCGCACAATCTCATCCATGTCCGCTTGAACGTTGCGGCTATGCCGCGGATGCACGCTCCCGCAGGAAAGCAGCCGCTGGGGATTCTCCTTGCAGTAATCCGCCACCCACTGGTTGACGCCCGCGGTCAACCCCATGACCTCAGGCGCAACGTAATTGATAAGGACGGCGCGCTCCACCCCGATGGAATCCAGATATTTGAGCAGCGCTTTAGGCGATTTGCAGTATTCGATGATGTCGTCAAAGCGGCCGCGGGCCTTCTTCATGACTTCAAGAGGCCCGGCTTTGAACATCTCATACGGCTGAATGTGGATGTGGCAGTCGGTGATAGTCATGGGGTCGACAGTCCCGAACGTAGCTTTTTCTGAAACCCCGAGCGGAGCGAGGGGCTCCTATAGCCGCGATGCTAACAGACGGGGGAAGCCCTCCATTGTCCACCTTAAGCGGCTTTGTGACTATAGGGATCTCTCGCTACGCTCGAGATTGCAGAGGGAAGCCAGAGGCCCCAGATCAAACCGATCACGATTCGCCAGCAGCCAGCACCGCTCTCTTCGCGTACACCTTGATCACTTCGCGGCGATATTCCGGCGTGAGGGCCGACGTAGTCAGCGGCTTCGCGATCTTGGCTGCCAGTTCGCCGACGACCTCGGCCGCATGGTCGTTAATGTTTTTGCCGACCAGCGCATGTTCCGCGGCCGGCACCAGCAACGGCGCAGGATTAACGGCGGTAATAGCCACGCGCGCGGCCTGGATCGGCCCGCCGTTTTGCTTGACGGCCACGGCCACGCCGGCCAACGGGTAATCAATCGAACCGCGAATGCGCAGCTTCATGTAGCTGCCCTTCCAGCGTGACGAAGACTCCGGCAGAAAAATGCGCGTCAGCATTTCGTTATGAAATAGCTTCATGCGCGCGTCGCCCAGGTTGGTGTAGAAGTCCTTGATGGGCATGCGGCGAAGGCCCTTGGGCCCGGCGATCTCCAACTCCGCGTCCAGGCAGAGCAGCGCCGGCGGCGTGTCGCCGGAGAAGGCCGCCCAGCACTTCTTGCCTCCAGGCGCCACGTGGCACAGGTCGCCGTCTTTCTTGATGCAGAACCCGCAGGAGGTCCGCCACTGCAGCGACTGGTTGTACCAGACGCAACGCGTGTCCAGACAGATGTTGCCGCCCAGCGTGCCCATGTTGCGCAGGATGGGCGACGCCACGGTCTTCACCGCTTCGTGGAGAACCCGATAGTTGCGGCGGATGTACTCGGAATCTTCGATCGTGGAGAGCGGCGTGAGAGCTCCGATTTCCACGCCCGCGCCCGGCCGCTCACGGATACCGTTGATCTCCTCGATGCCGCGGATGTCCATGAGGCAAGCAGGGGTAAACAACCGCTGCTTCATCGAAGGCAGCAGGTCGGTGCCGCCAGCCAGGATTTTGAGAGCGCTGCCGTGTTGGCCTAAAAGGCTGGCGGCCTCGTCCATGGTACGCGGACGAAGAAGTTTGAAAGCGGGAAGACTCAATCGTCACCTGCCACGGTCTCAGCTTCCTGTTGGCGCCGCGACGGATCCTGCTCGTGCCGCTGCGGCCCTTTGCCTTTGTACCAGGTCGATCCGCCGTGTTCGCGGAACGTTTTGGGCGCGGAAGGGTCGGCGCCGCGCGTGAGTTCGAGCGCTTTGGCCGTCTTTGCTTGTTGTCGCAGTGCGGCCAGCACGCGCTCAGGCGTAAATGGCGCTTCACGCAAGCGAACGCCCACGGCGTCATAGATCGCGTTGGCGATGGCAGGAATGGTGGCAGCGAGCGAGCCTTCGCTCGCCTCTTTCGCTCCGAAGGGTCCCTCGGGATCAACGCTCTCGACGATGATGCACTCCACGTCCGGTGATTCCACGGCCGAAGGCGACTTGTATTCGAGCATGCCAGGATTCATCAGCAAGCCGTCTTTCCAAACCATCTCTTCCTGAAGAGCCTGGCCCAGGCCCATCCACACCGAGCCAATGACCTGACCTTCGACCGAGACAGGATTTAGAGCGCGGCCGCAGTCGTGTGCCGCCCAGACCTTGTGGACCTTAACTTCACCGGTTTCTATGTCCACACTGACCTCGGCGACCTGCGCGGCATACGAGTAGGCCGGCGAAGGGCCTACGCCGGCGCCTTTGAACGTGCCGCCGCGGGCTTCCTTGGGCGGTGCATAAGATCCGCTGCCGCTCAGAGCTCCGCTGAAGTCGATCGCCGAAACCACGGCTTCTTCGAAGCTCATCTGGTCTTTAGGACCTTCTTCCTTCCGTTTTTGCTGGAGTGACCCGCGCAACGTCTGGCCTTCCACGCGCCCGCTTACTTCCTGCACACTGCCTTGGGCGGGTTTCTGTTCCGTTTCGCCCTGCGGTGATGTTGATATCCGCGCGCCCTGCTTCCAGACGCGGTCGTCGCGCATGATCACATCATCCGGCGCGCAGTTCATCTTGCGGGCCGCGGCGGCGATGATCTTGCTCTTCACATCCTGCGCGGCGCGCATGGCAGCATTGCCGTTCATGAAGGTCACGCGGCTGGAGTACGAGCCGATATCGATCGGTGTGAGGTCAGTGTCGGCGGCCACGACCTTGATGCGCGCCAAGCTGATGCCCAGCACTTCAGCGACGATCTGCGCTACCATGGTGTCGGATCCTTGCCCGATATCCGACGCGCCGGTGTACACCACCACGCCGCCGTCGCGGTCGATCTTGATGTTCACCGTGGAATGCGGCATGTCGGAACGAATAATGCTGTTGGCGGCGCCACTGACGTAGTGACTGCAGGCAATGCCCAGCCCACGCCCCGTGGCCAGTTTGCCTCTGCGCTCCCTCCACCCCGACCGCTCTACTACTTCTTCCAGGCACTCCGGTAGACCGTAGCTCTGCACACGCAGGTTGTTCACGGTGATGCACGGTGGCTTGAGCAAATTGCGGCGGCGAATCTCCGCGGGATCGATCTCCAGTCGCGCCGCGATCTCATCCAGTTGTGACTCGAAGGCAAAGCGCACGTTGACCGTGCCGTGTCCACGCATGGCCCCGCAGGCAGGCTTGTTGGTCAGAACGCGATAGCCGTCGTACTTGATGTTAGGAATGTCATAGAGCGCGCCCAGCAGAGCGCCGGAATAGAGAATCGTCACCACGCCGTAGGAGCAGTACGCGCCGCCGTCCTGGATGACTTTGGCTGCAACCGAAGTAATGCGGCCGTCTTTCTTCACGCCGGTCTTCAGATCGATGATGGTGCGCGGCCGCCCGCGGTGCGCCCAAAAGACCTCCTCGCGGGTGTACGTAATTTTCACCGGCGCTTTGGCTTTGCGTGCCGCCACCGCGGCGATGATCTCCAACGGAATCACTTCGCTCTTGCCGCCGAAGCCGCCGCCCACCAACGGCTTGATCACGCGAATTTGCGACATCGGCATGTCCAGCACAATGGAGAGCTTGTGCTGCAGGTAATACGGCACCTGCGTGGACGACCACACCGTGAGCCGTCCCGGTTGCCCGGTGAGTGAATCGATCTCAAACGAGGCCAGCGTGGAGTGCGGCTCCATGGCCGCGTGCGTGACCTCGGCTGCGATGTAGCGATGTTCGGTCACCAGGTCGGCGTCTGCAAAGCCCTTGTCCGGATCGCCAAAAACGTGGTGGTAATCCTTCTCGATGTTGTTGGGGCGCTGGGGATGAATCCAATCGTGCTCAGCCTTCATCGAGTCTTCAGGATCGAACCAAGCGGGCAGCAGTTCATACTCAACGTCAATCAGCTCAAGGGCACGCTCGGCGATGGCTTCTGTCGTCGCTACCACGCAGGCCACGTTGTCGCCGACGTAGCGAACTTTGTCGACGGCGAGCGCCGTCTCATCGTGGCCGACAGGAAGAATGCCATACTTGTTCGGTGCGTCCGGACCGGTAACCACCGTGACGACGCCATCCAGCAGCCGCGCCCGCGAAGCGTTGATCCGCTTGATCAGGGCGTGCGGGTACGGCGCATGCAAGATCTTGCCGACCAGCATTCCCGAAAGCGCGAGGTCGTCCGCGTACTTGCCCTGGCCGGTGGTCTTGCCAGCCGAGTCAACCAGCGCGACGCGCTTGCCGATGATGGAGTAGTCAGACATAAGCAATTAGCAATTAGCAACTAGCAATTAGCCAAACCAGATCACCCGATCACGCGAATCACCCGATCACCCGATTTCTTCATCTCGCTCTCTTCTCCGCCTCGATCGCCGCCTTGATCGCCTGGTACATCTGGGTATAGCCGGTGCAGCGGCACAAGTTTCCGCTCAGGGCGTGGCGGATCTCTTCCTCGGTCGGATCGGGATTGCTGTCGAGAAGCGCCTTCACCGTGACCATGAACCCGGGCGTGCAGTAACCGCACTGCGCGCCGCCCCAGTCGCCGTAAGCCTTCTGGATCGCGGCCAGCGCGCCGTGGTCGGCGATGCCCTCCACCGTCGTGATCTCCGGCGTGACAGCGCCGCTTGACGAGCAGCTCATGGCCAGCATAGTGCAGCTCAGAACCGGGACGCCATCCACCAGCACCGTGCACGCGCCGCAGGATGAATCGTCACACCCGCGCTTAGAGCCGGTCAACTCGAGTTCCTGGCGCAGCACGTCCAAAAGCAACTCACTGGGCTCAATGGCCAGCTCGTGCCTGCGGCCGTTCACGCGTAACTCGATGAGTTCCTTGTTCATTGCCCTGTTGCTAGTCCGCTGCGCCCTGGTCAAAACCGAACAAACGTTCGTTAAAGCGATACAGACAGAATACAGCCTACGGACCAGATTATCCACTCTTGAGAGCAGCCGTTCACTGAGGTTAAGACCCCATGAATCCATCCCTTGCAGG
>Ga0126379_10001971_pt1 | contig 12837 bp, 9 predicted proteins | sample PanSoiMetPlot_24_FD_92640 | JGI IMG/M metagenome (GOLD analysis project Ga0126379, IMG submission 92640) | Tropical forest soil microbial communities from Panama - MetaG Plot_24 | ecosystem: Environmental > Terrestrial > Soil > Tropical forest > Bulk soil | place: Panama | collected 2016-02-17
GAGCTGAAGAGGCAGAGCACCGCCTCGTACCGGTGAGGCAGGCGGAAATCGCTCATGTCCGCTTCGAAGAAACGTCCCGCCGGATGTTTCCGCGACGCAATCCGCACGAACGCCGGATCGAGGTCGAGGCCGTCGACCTCGAAGCCCTCGCCGGCGAGCAGCCGCGCGTGTTCGCCCGTGCCGCATCCGACGTCGAGCACGCGCCGGCAGGGCGGCGTGGCCCGCCGCAACAGCTCGGCGATCTGCGTCGCGTCCGACGCGTAGTCCTTCAGAGTCGAGTAGAGACGATCGTAGTACTCCGCCGACGCCGTGAACATCTGCCTGGCCTCTCCCGGTCGGAACCGTGCTGGCAGAGAGCAGATGGCACCCTCGGCGCGCCCGGGCGGCCGAAGGATTCATCCTGATATTGCTGGGATGGGTGATTCTACCACTCCGTATTCGACAGACCGACGATGAACCGTTCCCTGTGTTCGACGATCTGACCGGAAAGGAAAACGGCCCGCATCGCTGCGGGCCGTCACGTGCTCATTGAATTGGTCGGGATGGCGGGATTCGAACCCACGACCCCTGCCCCCCAGTCGACTTTTTCGCGTTTTTCAGGCGATTTCCATCGAAGCCAAGGCATCTCTAAATGCTTATGAGCATTGGGGATCCGTTGCGCAATGGCGTTTCATCCGCCTCCGGAAGTTGCCAGGCAGTACCGCGGTTTTGTCACCACTGTGTGACCACAGAATTCACGGTCACGTTGTCTTTCTTGAACCTGACGTTCTTCGATCGCGGCGCGGCGCCCACGTCCTCGGCTGGAACTCGGTGTCCTTGTCGATCACCCATCGATGATCGCTGCTGCGCGCAGCATGCGAAGAATCTGGTCGGCCGCCAACTCCGGTGGAACCACCGCGGTCTCGATGCGGAGTTCCGGACTCTGCGGTACTTCATAGGGCGAGTCGACACCGGTGAAGTTCCTCAGTTCGCCACGCCTGGCTTTGCGGTACAAACCTTTCGGATCTCGGCACTCCGCTACCTCAATAGGTGTGTCTACGAAGACTTCGATGAATTCACCTGGCTCGAACAGTTCGCGCGCCATCTGCCGTTCCGCACGAAACGGTGAGATGCACGAGGCCAAGACAATTAATCCGGCGTCCGTCATGAGTCGGCACACTTCCGCTAGTCGCCGGATGTTCTCGACGCGATCGCCATCGGTAAAACCAAGGTCCTTGTTCAGGCCGTGACGTACGTTGTCGCCGTCGAGCAGGTAGGTGTGGCACCCCAGCGCGTAGAGGCGCCTTTCCACCACGTTGGCGATAGTCGATTTCCCGGCGCCTGACAGCCCGGTCAGCCATATGACGCATGGCCGCTGCCCCTTAAGCGCGGCTCGTGCCGGGCGGTCGATGTCGAAGGGCTGCCAGCGAACATTCTGTGACCGGTGCGTTGCTCTGCGGACCATCCCGGCGCCGAGAGTGTCGTTGGTCAGACGATCGATCAGAATGAAGCCGCCGAGGTCGCGGTTATCGCAGTAGCGCTCGAACGCGATCGGGCTGCTCAACTCGAGCTCACAGATTCCGATGTCGTTGGCCTGCAGCAGTCTCGTCGGAACGTTGAGGAACGTGTCGATGTCGACCCTGTAGCGAACGGCCGAGACCGCAGCGGACACGTTTCGCGTGCCGTGCTTCAGCAGGTACGAACGGCCCTGCAAGAGTGGTGCGTCGCTCATCCAGACGATGGCGGCTTCGATCTCTTGGCTAACGGCCGACGGGGCGTCGTGTCCCACCAGCAGATCGCCCCGGCTCACGTCGGTCTCGTCACCCAGAGTAATGGTGACGGATTGACCGACGCCCGCGCGAGACGTCGGGTGCTCACCGACGAAGAGCCCGGCGATTGTCGTGCTGCGGCCAGAGGGCAACACCATCACGGAATCGCCGACTTCGACCGTCCCCGAAGCAATGGCGCCGCCATATCCCCGGAAGTTTCCCTCCGCTCGGATCACGCACTGCACAGGCAATCGGAACGGCGTCGAGCGCTCATCGTCGTCGATCGACAGGTTTTCGAGACAGCCCAGCAGTGTGGGCCCCGCGTACCACGCCATCAGCTCCGCGTCTCGTCGAACCACGTTTTTCCCATACATTGCGGAGAGCGGAATACACCTGGCGTCAGCGATGCCGACGCGCGCAGCGAAACTCAGGAACTCATGCTCGAGGTCCTCAAACACGCGGGCTGAATAGCCGACGAGATCCATCTTGTTGATGGCGGCGATTACGTGCGGGACCTGGAGCAGCGCCAGCAGAAACAGATGTCGCCGAGTTTGACTCACGATTCCCTTCGTCGCGTCAATCAATACGACCGCAACGTCGGCGCTGGAAGCAGCCGTGACCATATTGCGGGTGTACTGCTCGTGTCCCGGTGTGTCCGCAAGAACGAAGCGGCGGCTCTCGCTGGAAAACAGCCGATGTGCGACGTCGATGGTGATCCCCTGCTCCCGCTCCGCCGCGAGGCCGTCGACGACGAGCGCGAAATCGAGCCGGCCGTCGCGAGCGCCCACGCGTTCGGAGTCCTGCGCCAGGGTCGCGAGCTGATCGTCGAACAGGCGATGCGAGTCGTACAACAAACGGCCCACCAGCGTCGACTTGCCGTCATCGACGCTACCGCACGTAATCAGGCGGACCTGACTGCGCCGTTCCCGACGCTCGAGGTATCCTGCAACACAGTCGAAGGCGACGCCGGGGCCGGATTCAGAAATAGCCATCGACCTTCTTCCTTTCCATCGACGACGGCTGATCATGGTCGATCACGCGGCCTTGCCGTTCCGAGTTCTTCGCAGTCACGAGCTCGCCTATGACGTCGAGGACCGATCGTGCCTGGCTTTCGTACCCAGTCGTCAACGGATAGCAGCCGAGCGTCCGGAACCGCACGTCTCGGAGTTCTGGTTCCTCGCCCGGTGCAAGTGGCAGTCGCGCATCGTCCACCATGATCCAGCCGCCGTACCGTCGCACGACGGGACGCCGCTGAGCGAAGTACAGCGGTACCACAGGTATCTGTTCCACGTGGATGTAGTGCCAGACGTCCAGTTCCGTCCAGTTCGACAGCGGGAATACGCGCACACTTTCACCGTCGTTGACGCGGGCGTTGTAGAGGCGCCAGACTTCGGGGCGTTGGCGCTTGGGATCCCACGCATGCTGCCTGGAGCGAACCGAGAACACGCGCTCTTTGGCGCGCACCTTGTCTTCATCGCGCCGTGCACCGCCAAACGCCAGGTCGAAGCCGTGCAAGGCCAACGCCTGCTTGAGCGCCTCGGTTTTCATGACGTGTGTGTAGACGCTCGGTGCGTAGGTGAATGGGTTCGCGCCGCTCGCGACCCCATCGGAATTGGTGTGCACGAGAAGCTCGGCACCGTACCGTCGCGCTGCGGCATCCCGGAATTCGATCATCTGGCGAAACTTCCACGTGGTGTCGACGTGGAGCAGCGGGAATGGCAGACGCGCCGGCCAAAACGCCTTGCGGGCCAGATGGAGCATCACGGTGCTGTCCTTGCCGATGGAGTACAGCATGACCGGGCGCGCGCATTCGGCAACAGCTTCGCGGATGATGTGGATGCTTTCCGCCTCAAGCCGCTGCAACACGCTGAGCGCCTGGGTGCGGGTGGTCGGCGCACCATCATTGAGCGCGGTCATCTCAATCGCCATCGACGCGGCTCCTAACCAAGGAAACGCTCTGATGACCGCGATTCAGGCGGTTCGAGCGCTTCGACGCAGCGGCCTGGCCTACCGCCGGCGAGAAGTTTGACCGGCCGCCGCCTTCGCGCTTGAACATCGCGGCAGCGTCACGCCACGCGGGCCAACGGGACAGCCTTTCGCCAACGTGCGCAGCGCGTGGTGAAGGCCACGGCGCCAGTCGGCGTCCTTCCTCGTCTAGCGAAACATCCATCCCGTTTCGTCGCAACCGACTTCGGCTTCGATGCGGTCGATTCCTGGTATCCGTCGATAGACATCAGACGAGGCCCAACGGTGCCGGTCGCCGTCGAACCGCTCGCGCCACTGCGATGTGAACACCGGAAGCGACAGGGGCGCGACCTTCAGGAACACCAGCACGGCGTTGACGTGCTGCATCTGTCTTTCGGAATCGTCGCCACTGCAGAAGAGGTCTTCATAGCAGATCTGCAGCGTCGGGACATGCCGTTCGTTCATGAGGTCCGTCAGGCGCGTCATTGCGTCCCGATCGCGCTGGATTTGGCGCCGGAGTTTGACCGGGTCAAGCGGGAGCAACTGGGTCGACTCCAGGCGTGCGCAGAACTCCTCGCGCGTCCCGATCCAGTATCGCGTCTGACGACAGATCAAGTCCGACACCAGACGCCGCAGCAGATTTCGGCGCACGATGACGACGGTCCGCTGGCCGGGCTGCGACGCGATGTCGGCGTTGAGCTCAGGGCGACCGAAGAACGGCCATCCGCCCGGCTCGAAGACATGTTTTATGCCATTCCATTTCGTCCAGATTCGACGAAGGCTGTCTTGGGGTGACGCCTGCATGGCCTGTCTATGGAACACGCCGTCGTACCGACCAGGATGGAACGGTTCGATCAGGCAGGCCAGCTCGGGATGGTTATTGAGCAGAAGGGCCAGCGACGTGCTGCCACACCGGGGCAGCGAGATCAGTGCGAATCGGGTGGCGGAGCGAGGCCCGCTCATGCCCGCAGCCCTTCGGCGTCCGACGCGAACATGCGCGCGTATGCTCCACGCCTCGCCATCAGCTCCGGATGGGTGCCATGTTCGTGGACGCGCCCGCCTCGCAACATCATGACGCGATTGGCCGTTCGAACGGTCGAGAGGCGATGGGAGATCAGGACCACAAGGCGGCCCCGCATGCGCTCCGCGCACTGCTCGAAGATCAGACGCTCCGTTCTCGGGTCCAAGGCCGCGGTCGGCTCGTCGAGAATCAGGATCTGCGGATCGCGGAAGTACGCGCGCGCCAACGCCAGCCGCTGCCATTCCCCGCCAGAGAGAGTGACACCCCCGGCGAACCGCCGTCCGAGCATCTGATCGTACTTCTCGGGCCATTGGCCGATGACGTGATCGATCGAGCTGGCGCGAGCGGCGGCGTCCAGCCGCGCGTCATCGTCCAGGGCATCTATACAGCCGAAGCCGATATTCTCCCGGACGGTCAGATGGTACCGAACGAAGTCCTGCCACACGATGCCAATCTGACGACGCAGGTCTTCGGGATCGTAGTTACGCAGATCGACACCGTCGAGCGTGATCCGCCCGTCCGTGGGGTCGTAAAGCCGCGCCATCAGTTTTACCAGCGTGGTCTTGCCGGCGCCGCTTTCGCCGACCAACGCCAATCGTTCACCAGGTCTGACGAAGAAACTCACATTCTGGACGGCGGCCTGGACCGAGTCCGGGTAGCGGAACGTCACGTTCTCGAGTTCCAGCCCCCTGACGATGGGACGCGGCGCGCGTCGTCCGTCAGTGACCGCGGGGAGCGCGGGCTTCGCATCGAAGTAGGCCAGAAGATCACCCATCCGCAGATCGCCGACGGTGGCCTCGGAGAGATTCGTCACGATTTGCTCGGCATACTGACGGGACCGCGCGATCGATCTCATCGTGATCAGCAGCGATCCCAGGCTCACGTGTCCACTCATGACGGTCGCCAACCCCACGATGTACGATCCGTAGTAGGCTGCGATGGATACGGTCCGGAGCGCCCCGCCAACGAGCGCGTGTCGGGTGCCGAGCCGATGCCAACCTTCGTGAAGGCGCGCCGCGGTGTCGGCGTACCGAGCGGTCAAGTGCCGCCCAATGCTCAGCGTCTTCACTTCCTTCGCCGTGTGAGGGCTCACGGGCAGATTTCGAAGGTACTCGAGGAGTCGGCGATCGGCCGTGTGGCTCCGCGCCGCCGAATGACGCTGTCGCGCGAAGTGGAACGTCGCGAGGCACTCGGGAACGGCCACCAGCAGCAGCAGCGACGCGAACCCGGCCGAGATGTTGAACAGCATCACCGTGAACAGTGTCACGGTAAGCGCGTCCTGGGCAGCTGCGGTGAGAGCAGCGAACGCGGCGACGTGCCCGACCTGCCCGCGCGCGCGATCGAACATGTCCTGACGTGCCGGGTCGTCGAGGGTCGCCAGATCGAGTGCGTCGGCGTGTTCCATGAACCGGACATCCTGCACGAGGCTGAACCGGCTCCCGAGCCTGGCCATCAGCACGCCGACGGCGCGCCCCGCGGCGTCGTTCGATACGCCGAAGGCACATTCCAGAAGGACGAGTGTCCACAATTGCCGCGAGATCAGGCCGGCCGTCGACTTGTCGCGGACCACCGTGTCGATCACGAGCATCCACGTCCACAACATCGCGGCGGGGAGAATCGCGCGGACGAGCCGAAGCGCTGCGATCCCGAGCATGATCCCGGGGCTTGTGCCCCACAGCATCCGGAGGAGCACGCATGCGTGCTGGAAACGGAACGGGCTGCCACCGTCGGCGTCCGTGTCGTGTCGAATGGGCTGGAGCAGCCGACGTTCACGCATCTCGTCTGCGTCCGCCGATGAACGCCACCAGTGGGCCTTCGTCATAGCCGTCGTGCCCCAATAGCGGCCTCGCGTGTTGCGGTTTGATGCCGGCGACGATCGTGCCCTCGACATCCGCGGCCGCCGCTGCCAGCGAGAGATGGTGGACTACGGAGCCCGCCCGGAACAGCAGACGCCGGTAGCCGATTGCGCCGGCCGAGACACAGGCAGCGTGCAGCTTTCCCAGAATCCAAATCTGAAGAGGAGCCGATGCGCATTCTCTTTGCACATAGAGTCCGTCAACCGCCGGCTGCGGCAACGTCGCGTCTCGCTCGCGAACGAGTTCTCTCGATCCTGCGTCGAGGCGAAATATTGCCGTTCCGGTCGTGTCGCAGGTCAGGGCTTGATACGTCAGTGCCTCTTCGTCTTTCAACCGGTCTCGCGAATCGCTCTCGTCCGCACCTCGAATCAGCGCCGCAACTGCGGCGGTCGGAATCGTCACAGGGCTGAACGTTCTCGTCGACTGCCGTCGTCGCAGGACCTCGCCGACTGAGGCACCAGCTATCGGCCCATCTGGCGCCGGCTCGACCGACGAACCCCATTCGCGAGTGGCGCTATCGCGGTTGCTGTATTCGATGGCCTTGCGTCTCAAGGTCGCCTCGCTGACGTGGCTCTCCCTTACCAAGCATTCCAGTGCGTCGAGGGCATGCCAGTTGGCGAAGTCCGTGACCGGCCTATCGGGTGGCGCTGAGCCATCAGCGAACGACGTGCCCACTCGCACCTGCGCCAGCGGACGGGCGGCGAGCGACACCACCGCTGTCACCTGTTCCTGTATCGGCTGCAACTGCAGTTGCTCCTGCAGGAGATCGTCCGGCCATACCGCCGACACGCGCGCGTACACTCCGAGCGCCGCCGTGGCCACTTCCAGCTGGGCGGCAGCTGCCCCGGCATCCAGGTGCATGAGCCGGTAGGCGAACGCCCCATATTTCCGCGCAATTCGGTGGAAGGCTCCCGTGAAGATGATGAGCGCGTCCGGGAGATCGCTGTCACAGCGCAGCACGCGTGCGATCAGTTCGTCTGGCAGCAATCCTCCGCGTCGCCGGGTAAGTGATGTCAGCGAGTGATCCTGGCCGTCGTAGTAATAGAGGCCGGCTGGCAGGCCATCGACGTTTCTGACGGCGAGGAAGAGCTCGGGGGAACCCAGATTGCCGGCGGTGGGGGCCCATCGACTGACCGGACCGTCTGTCACCTGAAACTGCCGCACGCCGGCGGTCACGCGGAGCGTCGCAGACACCTGCTCGAGGCTCAGGCGCTCCTTGGGCGACCGCCTCTCGCCGCGAAGCGCCCGCGAGACAGCGCAGGGCATGTCCGGCAGCGTTCTCGGAAGGGCGAGCGATCGACAGACGGCCAGCCGTTTCAAGTACCGCCCATGCTCGACGTCCGCTGTCACGCGGCGGCGGATTTGCGACATTGAGTGGACGCTGGAGCGGAACGCAAACGTGTCTTCGAACGCGATCGGCGTATGGATTCGCGGTTTCGTGGCGTTTGTGATCGAACGATGCACGGACCGTTGGGGCAGGCATCGGGGACATCCTGGCACCCGGCACCAGCTCATCTCCACGCGATTGCCGGTGGCGACATCGAAGCGCCCAAAACTGCCGTCATTCAGCGGGTTGCCGGTGTGAGTGAGAATGGCAATCGCTTCGAAAGCCGCGAGTCCGATCCAGAGCGCCGCATCACTTCCGATGTCGTCCGCCTCAGTGACGTCGTGGATGGCGTCCCCCTGGGTTTCATTGAAGCAGCTGTAACACGGAGAGAAGCCGTTGAAGAGTGGTCCAATGTCGGCACGCCCTTCTCGCGGTCTGTAGCTCACGCGTAACCACGGGACCCCTGCCTTCCGGCACCATTCGTCGAGCGCGATCTCGCGTCGTCGCTGCGAGACGTCGCCGGAACCCCACGAGATGACAAGCCGCGAGGTCGCTCCAGAGACTGCGGGGGCGACAACTGACGGCATGGTGCTGTCGACCGGTCGCACCCGTCCCACGCCAGATGCCGTCAGTACCTGCGACAACAACGCCTGCGCCGAGTGGCCCTCAGCCAGGATCGACACTTCGGACGACCGGAGCGCTTCGTACGCGGCGAGGCCGTGGTTGCGTCCGGGTTCGGTTGCGAAGCGTCGAAGAAACGACAACGCGGGGTGGGTCGCATCGTCCTGTGCCACGCCCTCCTCGATCAGGCCGCCGTTGGCGAGCGCGGTGAGCACCTCACGCACTCGTCCTGCGGCGTGAGGTACGGAGAGCTCGAGCTCCTCGACGTCCCGAGTGCCGTCGATGAGAGGGATGAGCGCCGGCACGAGCGTACGCGCGGCCTCGCCCCGAAGTCCCCACAGGGTATCGGTGCCGTCGAACACGACTCCCGCGTCGTCGCGCACGACCGCGACGTCGTGCACGAACCGCGGACGGCGCGGGAAGGACGGCACCAGCGTCGAGGGGGTCATGTTCTCCATAGGTAATCAATCGACCGGTGCATGTCTTCGACGGTGCGCAAGGCTGGCGGCCGATCCAGGCCGCACCTCGTGCAGCCGTCGCAGCCGATGACCCGGCCGATGGTCATCGCCCGTGTCGGCAGATCCAGCTGCCACAGCCATCCGGCGACGTTTGGGTCTACCGTGATGTTCCGGATCGCCTGTGCGGTTCGTGCAGCCGCCATCAGCGCGAACGCATCAAGGAAACCTCGCGGCCCAAGGGACGGATCCAGCGAATAGGCTTCGTGAACGGCGGGGCGCGGATTGGAGACGTTCGCGTGCTGCTGTTCGCGTCGCAGCCAGCATTTCCAGCAGGCCGCGCCGTCCGGCACCAGAACCGGTCCGACCGTGAGCGTCCTCCCGTCCAGGATCACCGGGATGAAGGGCTGCCCGCGAAGGCGACTGATCCTGTCGTACCGATCGCAGAGGTCCGTCTCTGGACGCCACGACGCGATGACGTTGACGCCGCCGGCCAGACGATCGCCACCATCGCTGGCCTCCAACTCTGACGCAGGCTGATCGACAAGCACGATTGGGCCAAACAGACGGAGATGGTCGGCAACGGCTGCGCCGAACGCACCAATGGTCAGCACGGACGTTGGGCCGTCCGCGGGTGTCTTGTACGCCGGCGCCGGGCCTTTCGTCATCCGAATGCCTGTGGCCACGGATTCAACTCGCGCTCGGTCCGTACCGGATAGCCCATTGTTGCGGGGGCGGTGTAGAGACGCGGGTGCCCGAGGTAGCGGGCCCGGTAATGGAACGAGAGCGGCTGCAGCGCTGGAATCAGAACGCGTACCACACGAAAGCCGGCGCGGATCGCTTCGTCGGTACTGAGATCGACGGCATACACCGGCATGTTGAGTTCCCGGAATCGCACCAGCAGGGCACGCAGCACTTCGCGGTCGCTTGCCGGGGCAGGACGGCGGTAGCTGCTGAGCGGAATACGCCGGTCCGATTGTGTCAGGAACTGGAAGGCTTCGGCGCGATCCGCCGCGGCCATATAGGTCGCACCGTCCATCACATCTTGAAAATCGGCCCATTGCTCCGGGATGGTGCGCCGTCTCCGCATCGCGATCCGGATGGACGTCATGTCACGAAGAACCTTCGCGAGCGCCGTGGCGTGGTTCTTGTCGGTACTGCAAGCGAGCACTGTCGTCACATGTCGGTCTGCAAACGCCTGCTGCAGCCCGTAGACCGTTGGGCAACCGATCTCCGTCGTGGCGTCGAAGAAGGTGCACTGAAGGTCGGGGGTGCTCGTCAAATGACGCTCCCACGCCGGTTCCAGCTCGCGCGGCGTTTCGTCGACGTCGATGACGGGCAACGGCAACTGCTGCAGCCATACGAGGCTGATGGCGTCACGCTCGACGACCTCGAAGATGGCGCCAAGCAGCGCGCTCTCGTACGACACGTGGGCCGCGCATCCAGTGCTGATTGGCATCGCGATGCGTTCGTCAGGGCTATGGAAGCCTGCCGAGAGGTAGACCATGACCGCCGGAACGAACACCACCCGTCCGTCGAGCAACGAGAGCGCCCTCACCCAGCGGATGACCGCTTTCTTGCTCGGCGCTGTCAGCGGACACGACGGATCCGCGAGTTCGGTGTCGCTGCATCTCGGGATCGTGTCCAGGTCCAACGCCTGGTCGCCGAGTTGCTCAGCTGACGCAAGCGTGAGCTGGCCGGGCCTCAGCACGCAGGCGGAGTAACGCTCGAGCGCTTCAGCGAGCGCGAGCATCTCCGCAGCGTCAGCGGACGCCGCCGTGCCTCCGCCCACGACCGTGACCGTCCGCGGTGGGACCTTCCCCGACCGAGACGGCCTTCCCTCCCAGAGTACCGGCGTAAGGTCGCCGGAGCGCAGCACGTGGGTCGCGAAGTGCGGTTCGAAGCCGCACGCTCGGGATGTCTGGCCCGGCCGAAACAGGCCGCCTGCTGGTTGAATCAGGTCCCGGGCAGTAAATGTCATCGACCCACAGCCTCGCTGCCGAAGAAAGCGGGAACAGTACTGGGAATCGGTGATCAGTGAACGACCACGGGCACACTGTCGACCTGGACGTCCCAGTGCTGCTGCTGCGCGAGCGCTCGATACGGTTCCGTGGCCCAGCGCTCCACCGCCGCTCGGATCGAAGGCGATGCGGCCTGCTGCTTTCGAGCGGTATCCCGTTCGAACGCTCGATTTCCTGTCGGGTCCTTCGAATAGCGCGCGGCTGCTCGCTGGACGACCGGAGCCTGCCCTGATGGCAGCGCGATCCTGAAGAATCGCGCGATTTCGTAGATGTGTGGGAGATGCAGCCGCTCGTAATCGATGACGCGGCACAGTGGTCCAACGTGAGGTACCGCCGCAGCGCACAGGAGCCCGGTGACGCGCGCGCAATACTCTTCGTCCGACATCTGTTGCATCTCGAGTCCGGTCCAGCCGTATGGAGAGATGCGGTCCAGGGCGAGGTGACGCGCGCGGACCCATCCGCCCGGCACTTCCAGATTCGACACCAGGACCTCGACGGGGTCGCGGATGATGATCAGGAACGGCACGGACGGCCACAGAGTGCGGACGAAGGGCAAATGCAGCAGGCTCGTCGAATTACACTTGATGACCACCGTCGGACGGCCGTGGTCCGTCCCGTGCCGCGCGTATACGCTGAGCACCGCACTGAGTACGTTCCGGCGTCGCTCGAGGTCTCGCTCGCGGGAATCTTGTGGTCTTCCGGGACGCTCGCTGAGCAGCATCGAGACGAGGCGCGACTCCGAGATGCTGATCACGCCATCGCCGGTACCCAAGATGTTCGACAGCAGTGTCGAGCCGCACCGCGACACGTGGAAGATGACACCCGCCGGCTCGGCGGCGGGGAGATCCCTGGTGTAGTCGAGCAGCGCAGCCACGTCCGTCACTCGTTCGCGCGCGGGGGGACGAAGCGCTCTCAATTGGCGGACGGATTGGTGCACGAATGGCGCCGACTGCCGCCGCGCACCGAACTCGATCCATCTGACATAGAGGGCGCGCTGGCCGAAGGCCAGGCCGATCGGCAGCCATCCGTTGAGCGACTCCGAGACTCGAGACATGGCTGCACCTAAGGTATGAGGCACCGCCACGGCGAGAAACTGGTGACTACACCGCCGCTCCTGTTCCCGTTGTAGTCAATCTGTTTGGACGTGTAGTTTATCGTCTGACTGTTCGCTGCAACGATTGCAGCCGTACCAAACAACATCGGTGGCGAATCTAACTTGACTGAGGTCGATTCGTGGATCGTAAACGGTCCTCCCGGAGTACCCGCGGGACACACCCAAGGGGCCGTCGCGACGACCATCGTAAGAACTGCGATGACCTTCGTCGGGTACGGTTGCTTGAACATGCGGAACACGTCACCGAACTGAAGGCAAACCGTCCCAACGACGTTGGCAGGTGTCGCGGTTCTCAGCATGTCACAGTTTGGCGAGACCGTTAACCAGAACTGTGCGTGTGCGTTAGTCACGGACAAGGGGATCATGAGGAGTGCCAGTAAGAGAATCTTTCGCATGATTGATACCTCGTCGCTGATGCAGCATCTACTCTGTCACTACCTTCCGAATCGCAAATGGCTCGCGTCGTACGGCATGCCTGATGACATCGGCCGCGCGCTCGTCCCCGTAGCGGGCTCGCAACCGACGCGCGTCACCGATCGCCTCACGGACCAGATGATCGTTGAGCATGTCCTCCATCGCCCGCGTTGTTGTGGGCATCGCCGGCTGCAGCTTGAGCAACGTGTCACCTAGGGACCGGCCCGACGCCATCAGATCGATGACATTCCGGTAGAGCTCCTGCTTTCGCTCCAAGAGAAGCAGGAAGCGGGTA
>Ga0126379_10001972_pt1 | contig 12834 bp, 14 predicted proteins | sample PanSoiMetPlot_24_FD_92640 | JGI IMG/M metagenome (GOLD analysis project Ga0126379, IMG submission 92640) | Tropical forest soil microbial communities from Panama - MetaG Plot_24 | ecosystem: Environmental > Terrestrial > Soil > Tropical forest > Bulk soil | place: Panama | collected 2016-02-17
CACTTTTGACAATCTTGTCGATTCTGACGCCAACTTCGAATTTGTGCGCCACGTTCTCAGCATGGACACGGTATTTCCGGGCAATACTCTGCTCTACAGGAGAGTCACGTGGCCAGCTCTGTGGAGTGCGGCGTATGCGCTGATCATCCTCGGCGAGGGAATGATCTCTTTGGCATTTGGCATCGCAGCTGTCGCGCTACTTCGCGGGTTGCGGTCCGGAGCGGACAAGTTCAACCGCAGCAAGCGCTTTGTGTTCATCGGCGCCGCGCTCGGATTTCTCGTCTGGTTCTTCGGTTTCATGGTGGTCGGCGGCGAGTGGTTTCAGATGTGGCAGTCGCCGACGTGGAACGGACGGCGGGCGGCCTTTCGCTTTTATCTGACGATCCTCGCCGTCCTGATTTTTGTAAGCCAGCCGGACGGAAACCTCGCAACCCGACATGGTCGCGCGTGAATTAACAGCGATCTCGGGGTATAGCTTGAGCCCTTCACCCGAAGGGTTCCGAACCGCATGACAAGTTTCAAGACCCTCGACGACATCGACGTGCATGGCAAGCGGGTGCTGTTGCGCGCCGATCTGAACGTGCCGATCAAGGACGGCGTGGTCACAGACGCGACCCGTATCGAACGGCTCGCACCGACGATCGAGGCGCTGATCGGCAAGGGCGCCAAGGTGGTCGTGATGTCGCATTTCGGCCGCCCCAAGGATGGGCCGGACCCGGCACTGTCACTGCGGCCGCTGGTTGGTTCGCTGGAGAAGGCGATCGGCAGCCGCAAGGTCGTTTTCGCCGCCGATTGCATAGGCGATGAAGCCAATCAGGTGGTCGCAGGGCTCCAGCCCGCTCAGGTCGCACTCCTCGAAAATCTCCGCTTTCACGAGGGTGAAGAAGCAAACTCGCCCGATTTTGCCCGCGCGCTTGCAGAGTTGGGCGACATCTATGTCGACGACGCATTCTCGGCGGCGCATCGCGCACATGCCTCGATCGACGCGCTCGCGCGCCTGTTGCCCGCCGCTGCCGGGAAGCTCATGGAGGCGGAGCTCGGGGCATTGACGGCCGCGCTCGAAAATCCGCAGCGGCCGGTTCTGGCGCTGATCGGCGGGGCCAAAGTCTCAACCAAGCTCGACCTGCTGCGCTTTCTAATCAGCAAGGTTGATCTCCTGGCGGTTGGCGGGGCTATGGCGAATACGCTGTTGCTCGCCGAGGGGAGGGGGGTAGGGCGGTCGCTATGCGAGCGCGATATGGTCGAGACCGCACGCCGAGTCCTTGCCCTCGCGCGCGAGCGGAACTGCCGCGTCATCCTTCCGGAGGATGCCGTCATCGCCCCGGATCTCGCGCCGGGAACCAAAACGCGTGAGATCGTCATCGATGCGGTCCCGCCGGATGCGATGATCCTCGATATTGGACCGAAGACAGTGGACCGCCTCGGCGGCGTTCTGACAGAGACGCGCACTCTCGTCTGGAACGGGCCGCTCGGCGCCTTCGAGACGCCGCCCTTCGACCGCGGGACAATTGCGGTAGCAAAGAAGGTTGCCGAACTGACCCGGTCCGGCAACCTGCTCAGCGTCGCGGGCGGCGGCGATACCGTCGCGGCGCTCGCCGCAGCGAGAGTAACCGATGGGCTATCTTACGTCTCCGCCGCAGGCGGTGCTTTCCTCGAGTGGCTGGAAGGCCGCGAGCTGCCGGGGGTCGCGGCGTTGGCGGCTGCGGCGGCGCGCTGACCGAGAGAGGTGCGAGATGAAGGCCTCGGATGTCATGACCCGCGATGTCGTCACGATCAGACGTGGCGCCGCGATCCTAGAGGCAATCCGATTGATGCTCGACAATCGGGTGAGCGGACTTCCCGTATTGGACGATTCCGGCAAGGTCATCGGGATCCTGACCGAGAGCGACCTCTTGCACCGCAGCGAGACAGGAACCGAGCGCCACCGGCCACGCTGGCTCGAGATCCTGATGGGACCCGGGCGGATGGCGGGGGACTATGTCAGGAGCCATGGACGCAAGGTCGAGGAGATCATGACCCGCGAGGTCATCAGCGTGTCGGAGGACACAGCGCTAGATGAGATCGTACAGTTGATGGAACGCCGCCGCATCAAGCGCGTGCCGGTTCTCGACGGCGGCTTGTTGGCGGGTATCGTCAGTCGCGCCGACTTGCTCCGCGCGCTCGTACAAACCCTGGATCAGCCCTCCGCCGGGATGCACAGCGACGATGAAATCCGCGAGCGCATTCTCGCTGAGCTGGCAAAGGCGGCCTGGGTGCCCCGTGACGGTCTGTCGATCACGGTAAGCGACGGTGTCGTCGATCTGAACGGCGTCATCCTCGAGGAAAAGGAGCGCGAAGCGCTACGCGTGGTGGCCGAAAACACCCCGGGGGTCAAAGCGGTCGAGGATCACTTGGTGTGGATAGAGCCGCTCTCGGGGCTTGTCATCGAACCGTCGCAGGAGGAGCCGACGGAAACCAGGAGATAACCCTTAGCAATGTGAGGAGAAATGCGCGGTGTTTTCCTAGGATTGCTCGCCGCCGTCAGCTTGGTGCTGGGTCTCCCCGCAGCGGGCGCGACGCCATTGGGCTTGGAACCGCTTTCCGCTCCCGTTGCGAGAAGCTCTCCGGCTGCTTCCCATAATTGTGGGAAGGGTCAGCATTGGGTTCCAGCCGGGTACGCAAAGCACGGCAAATATCGGGCTGGACATTGTGCCCCGAACTGATCGGGGCCAACGCTGAGCGTGCTTCCGGGTTGGCCCGGGCCGGCAAACTCAGGCGGCATTGCTCCTCGGGTCTGCGAGCAGGGCTGCCGGCCGAGAGCTCCCCACCGCATTCAGAACCCGTTGCAGATCCGAGAAGCGAAATGGCTTTTCGAGTAAGGCGGGCGGATAATCTCTGCGGGCTTGGTCGGCGTGGAATTCTCGTCCGGTCAACGTAACCGTGGGAATGCCGAGCTCGGCGCAGCGCTGGCTCAAGACCAAGCCTTGATCGCCGCGCAGCACCGTATCGGTGACCAATACATCGATCGAGGATGTCGCCAGCCAAACGCTCGCTTCGACGGCATTCTCACAGGCCCGCACGTCATGACCGAACTCGGCCAGGATGCCAGCGATGAAGCCGCGGATTGCTCTATCCGGTTCCGCCAACAGGATACGTGCCATTGCCTGCCCCGGCCTCAACCATTCCGATGCAGGCGATATCGGAACTGATATGGTTTAAAAACGCGTAAAGATTGGGGATTGGCCCGGGAACTGAGGTCGCTTTCAAAAATGGAGGGACGATGAGGCCGTCGGTGAAGCAAAGCGGTGCGGCGTGCGGCGCGGAAATCCTTTTTGATCTCGCCGGCGACATCGACGATCCGACTTTTTGGGAAATCGAGCGCGCGTTCCACGACAACATCGTCGTGGTGTTTCGCGGACAGCAGTTTTCGAACGAGCGGCATATCGAATTCAGCCGCCGCTTCGGCGAGCTCGAAATCCACATCGTCAAGAAATACCTCCTCCCCGGCTTTCCGGAGATCCTCCTGATCTCGAACATCCGGAATGAACGGGGCGAGCATATCGGTTTGGCCGACGCGGGCTTCACTTGGCACACCGACACGTCTTATCGGCGCCGCCCGAGCCGTTGCTCACTGCTTTACGCCAAGGAGGTGCCGCATCGCGACGACGGGCCGCTCGGGGATACCATCTTCGCGAACACGATCGCGGCTTACGAGGCATTGCCGGCAGCCATGAAGAAGCGCATCGACCGGCTGAAGGCGATCCACCGCTATTCGGCCCGCCGCAGGGTGGCGGACAGTCCCCGTCCCAAACTCACCGAGGAGCAAATCGCCGAGACCCCGGATATCGCGCATCCTATCGTCCGCACGCACCCTTTTACCGGTCGCAAGTCGCTCTACCTCACTGCCGGCGAATGCATCGGCATCGAAGGCATGCCCGAGGACGAGGCTCTCGATCTGATCGCCGAACTGGACGCCCATTGCGTGCGGCCGGAGTTTCTCTATCGCCACAAATGGCGGGTCGGCGATCTTCTGATGTGGGATAATGCGACCTCAATGCATCTGGCGATCTGCGATTACGCTCTGCCGGCGCGGCGGCTGATGCACCGCACTACGGTGATCGGAACGGTGCCTTTCTAGTTTCAGACTTATTTCAGAAGATGCGCTGAGGGCGGACCAATGCTCAGATCCAAAAAACTCGTTACACCCGCGAAGACCGGTGTCCACGGCAGAACTGGATCCCGGCCTTCGCCGGGAAGACAAGATGGGAGCATCGCTCTGAATGGTTTGAATACATCTGAGCACTAGGAAGGACTCACATGCTTTCGCAACTGCGGCACACGGCGATGACGCCCATATGGATTGCGCAGCTCGCGACCGCGACGAAGTCATTCGAGCGCAATCCCGTCATCGGCAGCCGGCGACTCAATGAATGGGGTCTTCACGCCCGCCGGGTTGCTTTTGCGCATCGGCTCGCCAATGCCCGGCGCCGCAAACTGGCCGGCCTCATCTCAGAGGACGACCGGGAGGCTTTCGAGCGGGATGGTTTCGTCGTCCGGCCTGATTTTCTGCTGCCCGGCCACTTCAGCGCGCTCCTTCGCCAAATCCGAGCCTATCGCGGCCCTCTCCGCGAAATCTCGGAGGGCGACACGATCATGCGCAAGATCGCGCTCGATGGAAGGGCTCTGGCTCGGCTCCCGGCGCTCGGCGCCGCCCTGCGGTCCCCCACCTGGCGGGGGATGATCCGCTATGTTGGAAGCCGTGACGCCGAGCCTGTCGTCTGGATTCAGAGCATCTTACGGCATGCCTGTACCGGGCCGGCCGATCCGCAAACCCTGTTGCACGCCGATACCTTCCACCCGACGGTGAAGGCGTGGCTGTTCTTGACCGACGTCGCCGGGGATGCGGGTCCCTTTACCTATGTTCCCGGCTCGCATCGGCTGACGGCCGAGCGGCTCGCCTGGGAGCAGCGCATGAGCCTCGCGGCACGCTGTTCGCCCAATGCCGAGGTTCGCGAAGGGTCGTTCCGCATCGATCCGGGTGAGCTGGCTTTGCTCGGCCTGCCGCAGCCGCGCAGTTTTGCCGTGCCCGCAAACACGCTGGTGATTGCCGATACCTTCGGCTTTCACGCCCGCGGCCCGAGCGCGGGCCCATCATTGCGTGTCGAGATCTGGGCTTACGGCAGACGCAACCCGTTTCCGTCGCTGGCCGCGCATGTCCCATGGACCACTGCCGCGCTCGGTCGGCGCAGCGTGCTCTCGTGGAAATTCGGCGATTTGCTCGACGTTGTGGGCGTCAAGAAAAATCGTTGGCGGGCTCGAACCGGTATTTCGGCCTTTGACCCGCCGACGGGCGACGCCGCGGCAGCAGAACCGAGCCTCGGCGGCTTAGCTTCGGTTTGATTCGAACCGGCCGCGGGCAAGCGCGGCGCCGGAGACGAGCGCCCTGAGCTTCTCTATCGCCAAAGCGCGGTCCATCGGCGCCATGCCGCAATTCGTGCAGGGATAGATCCGCTCGATAGGTACAAACCGCGAAGCCTGCTCGATCGTCGCGGCAACCTCCTTGGGGCTCTCGACGCGCTCGCCGGCCACGTCGATCACCCCGAGTAGCACGTCCTTGCCCGCGAGGAGGCGGAGCAGCTCAAGGGGCACTCTCGCCCCAGCGCATTCGATCGATACCTGATCGATGCGGCTCGCTGCGAGAGCCGGAAAAATCTGCTCATATTGCCGCCATTCGGTGCCGAGGCTCGCTTTCCAGTCGATATTCGCCTTGATGCCGTAGCCGTAGCAGATATGGACGGCGGTTTTGCAGGGGAGGCCTTCGGCGGCACGGTGTAGCGCCGTGATCCCCCATTCACTCACCTCCTTCAGGTAGACGTTGAAGGCCGGCTCGTCGAACTGGATTACGTCGATACCGATTGCCGCGAGCTGTCGCGCCTCTTCGTTGAGCAGCGCCGCGAACGCCATCGCGAGGGCGACCTTGTCGCGATAATGGGCATCGGCGATCGTGTCGACGATCGTCATCGGTCCCGGCAGCGTGAATTTGAGCCGCCGCTTGGTATGCTCCCGGGCGAGGGCGGCCTCGAAACCGTGGATACTCCTTTTGCGCCGCAGTGGTCCGCTGACGGTCGGCACTTCCGCATTGTAGCGGTTGCTGCGGATCCCAATTGTGACGCGCCGGCTGAAATCGACGCCGTCGATTTGCTCCAGAAAGCCGTGCACGAAGTGCTGACGGGCTTGCTCACCGTCGGTGAGGATATCGACCCCGGCGTCTTCCTGCTCTTTGAGCATCAAAAGCGTCGCGTCACGCTTCGCCTCGACGAGCGCCTCACCTTCGAGCCGCCAGGGTGCCCACAGCATCCGTGGCGCGGCGAGCCAGGCCGGCTTCGGCAGGCTGCCCGCAATCGTCGTCTGGAGCATTCGATCCCTCGTCAGAAATACCGGGTCAGATTGGAGCGAATGCGTTCGAGCACCGGGGTTTCGGTCGGCTGCATCGCAAAGTTCTGGCCGGTGATCGTTTCGAACGCGTCGATATAGATCCGCGCGGTTTCGAAGATGACGTCGGGCGGGATCGCAGGTATCGGGTCGCGGTAGGGGTCGCAGCGCGCGGTCACCCAACGGCGCAAGAAATCCTTGTCGAGCGTCTCGGGCGGTTCCCCGGCGGCAAAGCGGCGCTGGTAGCTGTCGCGCATCCAATAGCGGCTGCTGTCGGGCGTATGGATCTCGTCGGCGAGGATGATCCGCCCGGCGGCGTCAAAGCCGAATTCGTATTTGGTGTCGACGAGGATGAGGCCGCCCTCGGCGACGATGGCGCGCCCGCGCCCGAACAACGCGAGCGCCAGCTGCGAGACGGTTTGCCACTGGTCCGAGGTCAGCAAACCCCGGCCGACAATCTCGTCCGCGGTCAGCGGCTCGTCATGGCTCCCGTCACCCGCCTTCGTCGTCGGCGTCACGATCGTCGCGGGTAATTTCTGGTTCTCGCGCATCCCGTCCGGAAAGCGGATACCGTAGATTTCCCGCCAGCCCGCCTTGTACATCGGCCAGATCGACGTCGCCGTCGACCCGGTAAGGTAGTCGCGCACGACGACCTCGACCGACAGCATGTCGAGCCGCCGGCACACAACGACATTCGGATCGGGATAGTCGAGGACGTGATTGGGGCAAATGTCGCTGGTCGCGTCGAACCAGAACCGGGCAATTTGCGTCAGCGCCTGCCCTTTGCACGGGATCGCGGTCAGGATCCGGTCAAAAGCGCTCAGCCGGTCCGTCGCGATGATGATCCGGCGGCCATCCGGCAGGTCGTAATTGTCGCGGACTTTCCCGCGGTAATGGTTTGGCAGCTCCGGGATCGTGGCGTCCCGCAGGACATTATCGAGATGCGCCGCAAGTGTACCCCGATGCACCACCTGCTGCGCCCTTAGCTTTCAGCGATGCCCACCGCCATGAAAACCGCCGCCGTGGAAACCAACGCCATGGAAACCCCAGCCATGGAAACCCCCTCCGTGGAAACCGCCGAAACCGGCATGCGCAAAGCCGCCGTGGAAGCCGCAGTTCCAACATCCGCGTCCCCAGCCCCAACCGCGTCCCCACCCCCAGCCGCCGCCCCACCAACCGCCAATGGTGACCCCGACCGGCCAACCCCAATAAGGGTATCCATAATAATAGGGAGAATAAGCGTAATACGGGTAGTAGTAAGGGTAATAAGGATAATAAGGATAGGCGTAACCGGGATACGCGGTCGGATAATATTGTGCGGTGGCCGGCCGCGGCGTCGCTCCAAGCGTAAAGGTGGCCGTCGCGAGGATGGCCCCAGCAAAGATGGCTCTTCGCAACCAGCTCTGCCTGGCGGGAATGGACATCGCTGCCTCCAATTACCCGGGCCGATCACCCCGGCGGATAACGTGCTATATGGCTACGACATTCCGAGCAACAACAATGCCGAAACTACCCAAAAGCCTTCCCTTGGTGCGCGTCATTGCGATGCCGGCCGATACGAACCCCAATGGCGACATCTTTGGCGGATGGCTGCTCTCGCAGATGGATCTCGCTGGCGGCAGTCTGGCGGCGCAGCGCGCCCGCGGTCGCTGCGCAACCGTGGCAGTCGACGGCATGGTGTTTCACGAACCAGTCTTTGTCGGGGACGAAGTCAGCTGTTACGGCGAGCTGGTGAGGACCGGGCGCACCTCGATGACGGTGCGGATCGAGGCGTGGCGGCGCCACCTGCCGTCCGACGAAGTGCGCAAAGTCACCGAGGCAATTTTCACCTATGTCGCGATCGGGGAAGACCGCCGTCCACGTCCATTGCCGCCGGTTTCGGGTTCTTAGCCCAGCAATTTCGCGGCAAGTTTCGCGGGGCCAGCGCCGCATTCGATCTGCTCGGAAGTGCATTGCCCTGGCGTTTTGTCCGGGCGCCAGCGCAGGAACCGGGTGCCGTGGCGAAAACGGCCGGCCGTGACATGGTCGCAGCGAACTTCGACGACGAGCTCCGGCCGCAGCGGCGCCCACTCGCCGGAGCGCTCGGTGCCCCATCGGCTCGGACCCCCCGGCGCACGCCCGTGAAGCCGGGCGGCGCAACGAGCCGCTCGAGCTCTTTGGTCAACGCCGTCCGGTCGAGATCGTGCAGGGTCGCGGTAAAGCCGACGTGGTCGAGCCGGCCTTGATCATTATAAAGACCGAGCAGCAGGGAGCCGACGAGGCGGAGCCGACGAGGCGTGAGTTCCGTTCGTAGCGGAAACCGCCGACTACGCAATCGGCCGTGCGCTGCTTCTTCACTTTGAGCATCGCGCGCTCGCCCGGCTCGTAGATGCCGTCCAGCCGCTTCGCGATTACCCCGTCGAGCGCGCCGCCGCCTGCCTCCAGCCAGCGCCGCGCCTCGTCCACACGTCGCGTGAATGGCGAAAGTTTGAGGGATTCTCGGGATCCCGCCCCCTGGTAAAAGGCTTCGAGCGCATGGCGGCGTTCGACCAGCGGGCGCGGCAATAAGCTCTCTCCTCCGGGCACTGCCAGCAGATCAAACGGAATGAAAATCGCCGGCGTTTCGTGCGCGAGCTTGCGGATGCGGCTTTCGGCGGGGTGAAGCCGCATCTGCAGCGCATCGAAGGACAACGTCTCGCCCACCGGTATCGCGAGTTCGCCGTCAAGCACAAACCGGCTGAGCCGCAATTCACGCAACAGCGCAACGACCTCCGGGAAATAGCGGGCGAGCGGCTTTCCCGATTTCGCGCGCATTTCGACCTGATCTCCGGCACGGAACGCGAGGCAGCGAAACCCGTCCCATTTGGGCTCGAATTGCCAGCCCGGCTGGGCCGGAAGATCGTCGACGAGCCGCGCCTCCATGGGAGGCAGGTCGACAGGCAGCAAAAACCCCGCGGCGTAGCCGCCACTCCCGGTCAATTGCTGGCGGCGCCTTGCTCCCTGCACGATGACCAGCTCACGTACCCATCAATTGCTGGAGCAGCTGAGAGAGCTGCAGGAGGCCAGCGCTCAGAAGTGCCAATATCGCAATTATCACGCCGCGCCGTGCCGTCAGGACGAATCCTAAGGCAATCAATCCGCGCCAACCTTTTCCTCGAAGTTGATCCCCGTCGATCTTGAAATCGAATTCCGTGACCACGGCGTCACCTCTCCCGGCCGCAAACGACGCCGCCAATTATACAGAAATTGATGGATTGTCAACGATTATTAATTTCGTAATATACGCAGTGCCTTAAGCCCCGGAGCCGCAGGTCGGGCAGTCCGGATCCTTGGCGATGCGGATCGAGTGAAAGCGAGCGCGCAGCGCGTCGTAGATGAGCAGCGTGCCGTCGAGGCTATCGCCGAGCTGCAGCAGCTCCTTGAGCACCTCGACCGCCTGCAATGTGCCGAGGACGCCGGCAACGGCCCCCAAGATACCGGCCGTCTCGCAGCGCGGCACGAGGTCGGGGGGAGGGGGGTCGCGGAACAGGCAGCGATAGCAGGGGTGACCCGCGCCGAGATACGGTTTGAACGTCGAGATCTGGCCCTCGAAGGGCGACAATGCCGCCGCCACGAGCGGCTTTTCGAGACGATAGCAGAGGTCGGTCAAGAGATAGCGGGTCGCGAAATTGTCGCTGCCATCCGCGATCAGATCGTATTCGGCGATCAGCGCCTCGGCATTTTCCGGCCCCAAACGCAATGGATGCGTTTCGATGCGCACTCCCGGGTTGACGGCGGCCAAAGTATCGCGCGCGCTGTCGACCTTGAGGGCGCCGATGCGGTCCGTCGCATGCACGATCTGGCGCTGCAGATTGGTGATGTCGACGCGGTCGGCATCGGTGATACCGAGCGTCCCGACCCCGGCGGCGGCGAGGTAGAGGAGCAGCGGCGAACCGAGGCCGCCGGCGCCGACGACGAGGACCCGCGAGGACAACAGCCGGAGCTGCCCCTCCTCACCGACCTCGTCGAGGATCAGATGGCGGGCATAGCGCTGGAATTGCTCTTCGCTAAGTTCCATGACCCCCTCATAGTCCGTCGAACAGCGGGGTCGACAAATAGCGCTCGGCAAAATCCGGCAAGACGACGACAATGGTCCTGCCCGCCATCTCGGGCCGCGCGCCGATTTCGAGCGCGCCGGCGAGCGCGGCGCCGGATGAGATGCCGGCCGCCAGACCCTCCAGCCGGGCGGCTTCCCGGGCGGTCTGGAAGGCGGTCTCGTTGCCGATGCGAATGATCTCGTCGATCAGGCTCGTGTCGAGAATATCGGGGATAAAGCCGGCGCCGATCCCCTGGATCCGGTGCGAGCCTGGCGGGCCGCCGGACAGCACCGCACTGTCCTCGGGTTCGACGGCAATCATTTTGAGGCTGGGTTTGCGGGGCTTGATCACGGAGCCGACGCCGGTCAGCGTGCCGCCGGTGCCGACCCCGCTCACCACCACATCGACCGCGCCGCCGGTATCTTTCCAGATCTCCTCCGCCGTCGTGCGGCGATGGATCTCGGGGTTGGCCGGGTTCTGGAATTGCTGCGGGATGAACGCGTCGGGCAGCGAGCGGACGATCTCCTCGGCCTTGGCGATGGCGCCGCGCATGCCCTGCGCGGCCGGCGTCAATTCGAGCTCGGCGCCGAGCAGTTTCAGCATCTTGCGGCGCTCGACCGACATGCTCTCCGGCATCGTCAGGATCAGCCGGTAACCCTTTGCGGCACAGACAAAGGCAAGTGCGATCCCGGTATTGCCCGAGGTCGGCTCGACCAGAACCGTCTCAAGGTTGATCCGGCCGGCTTTTTCGGCAGCCTCGACCATCGAGACGCCGATGCGGTCCTTGACCGAGTCGAACGGATTGAAGAATTCGCATTTTGCCAGGATGTCGGCCTTGGCTCCCGCCTGCTGCGCGAGCCGGTGCAGGCGAACCAATGGTGTCGCGCCGATCGTGTCGACGATGCTGTCATAGACGCGGCCGCGAAACTCGGCATTGCGCGTGCCGATGGTAGTGGCGGTGTCCATCAGGCTCCTTCCTTGATCATCCATGCTGATTTAGGCGGATAGCAGGCGCACCGCAATCAAGCATGTCGCCAGCCGCGCCTGATCACCGGGGCCGGCGCTGCGGCGGACCGCTTGTCAGATCTCGAAATCGGCGCAGCTGGTACTGCGGCCGCTGATGCCGGCGCGGTGTGCGCGGCCGCAGAGCTCTTCGAGGGTCAGCGAGTCGAGCCGCTGCATCATCTCCTGTTCGAGGCCGAGCCACACCGGGCGGAGGATCTGGTGGCCGAGGGCGCTACCGGCCGGGTCATTGATCGGGTCCTGGGAGGTTTCGAGCTCCCGCACGGTGCGCACGATATCGCCGAGACTGATCCGCCGCCTCTCGCGCGCCAGGCGATAGCCGCCGCTCGGGCCGCGGATCCCGAGCAGGATTTTGCTCCGAACCAGCTCCTGCAGCACCGGCTCGAGATAGCGGCGTGGGATTCCCTGGCGCTCGGTGATCTCGGACGACCGCACCGGGGCCGGACCTCCATTATAGGCGATGTCCAATACGGCCTCGATGGCAAACAGCAGTTTCTTAGTTAACCTTATCATTCCGCCCACCGCCATCCCGTAATTCCGGGTCTTTTATTACGGCAGTATTCCCCCGGGAAGCGGGCCGCGACAAGCGGCCTCTATACCGGTTGATCCAAAGCCGCCCTGCTGGCGGACGCCGCTTGTCGAAAACTCCGCGACGACCGCAAATTCCGGCCGCGCGATGCGGGTAAAGACCAGCTGGGCGATGCGGTCGCTGGGCCGGATTTCGATCGCCTCGCCGGCCTGTGCGGGATTCCGGTTCCAAGCCGAAATCAGACAGGGCCCTTCATAATCGGCGTCGATCAAGCCGACCGTGTTGCCCAGCACCAATCCCCGCTTGTGGCCCGAGCCCGAGCGCGGCAGCACCAGCGCGCACCATTCCGGGTCGCCGACGCGAAAGGCGATGCCGGCGGAGATCAGGATGGCTGGGGCCTGTGGTTGCAACCGCAACGGCGCGTCGATGCAGGCATGCAGATCGAGCCCTGCCGCCAGTTCCGACCCCCAATTGGGAAAGCCCCAGCCGGGAAGCCTCGGGTCGAGGATCTTAAGCTCGACCTTCACGAGGATCGCGGCGTCTGAGACGCGAGCGAGGCGGCGATCCGTTCGGCAAGCCGGGCGGCGACCTCGTGCTTTGTCATGACCGGCCAGTCTTCGATGCCGCTCGCGTCCACGAGATGGATCGTATTGCGGTCACCGCCGAAAGTGCCAGTCCCCGGGGATACATCGTTGGCCAGTATCCAGTCGCAGCGCTTGCGCTGAAGCTTGCGGCGGGCGTTGCCGACGACGTCGTCCGTCTCCGCCGCAAAGCCGATGACGAGAACGGGCCGGTCGTTGCCGCGCTGCGCGATGC
>Ga0126379_10001976_pt1 | contig 12814 bp, 12 predicted proteins | sample PanSoiMetPlot_24_FD_92640 | JGI IMG/M metagenome (GOLD analysis project Ga0126379, IMG submission 92640) | Tropical forest soil microbial communities from Panama - MetaG Plot_24 | ecosystem: Environmental > Terrestrial > Soil > Tropical forest > Bulk soil | place: Panama | collected 2016-02-17
CGAGCGTGGCGGCCGCCGCCCTGGACGAGTTGTTGCTCGCGTCGATCACGACCTCGCAGCCGGCCAGCGCCTCATCGAGCCCGGCCCCTGTTGTCAGGTCCACCCGGTATTCCGGTGCGTGACGGCTGAGCACCCGTACCTCGTGCTCCCGCCCGCGCAGTTCTTCCGCTACCTGGCGGCCCAGCGTCCCCGTGCCGCCCATAATCGCTATTTTCATGTCCCACAGACGACGCGGCCCGCCCGGATGTGACATGGGCGCCGGCTAGGCGGGGCAGGTCCATTCTTCCGGGCTGCACAGCGATCCGGTTTCGGTGCTGTCCGGCGGCGGGAAGTGCTCCCGCAAGGTGAACGCCCGCGGCGTTGGCCCGTGCCGGCGCAGATGCGTCACTCGGTCCTCGGCCTCGCCGACGGTGGGAATGTGGCCGCGGGGAATCCACCACAGGGCGGCGTACGCGTCTTTCATGCGCTCGAACCACTCCCGGCGCCGCCGCAGCACGGGCAGGTGAGCTGCCCCGTAGACCCACGCGCCGAGGGTCTCGACCGACTCCCACACCGACATGTTGATCAGGATGCCGCCGCCGGCACCCTCCGCGTCCCGCTCGAACGCGCGGATCGCCGTCGCGTTCCCGTCCTCGGTCTGCAGCCGCCACACGAACCCCGGCGACGCGTCCGCCATCGCGTTCACCGGGTCGAGCGCGGCCACGAAATCCGCGATGAGCGGGCTGTCCAGCGGCGCGACCAACCGCCCCACGTTTACCTGTGCCAGCACGTAATCCATGCTCCGATGCTGCCAGACGGCGTCTTGCCCGGGCAATGCGCCGGGTAAGCAGGAGTATCGTGGCACGAGAGAACTTGTATCGTGCGAGCAGATTTGCCCGCTTGTGCGAGGTGATTCAGAATGCGGCAGGTTAAGTACCTGGCACTGATCGCACTCGACCCCGTTCCGGCGAGGCCGGACGCGCTCGCTATGCCGAAGAGGGCGAAGACGCGGGCGCCGCGGCAGTATGCCAACCACACTCACACCCTCATGGTCCGGGCGCAAAGCCTGGCCAGCCCCGGCTACAGCCGGTGCTTTCCGGCCGAGCTCAGCTGGGACGACGAGGTGCCCCTGCACCCGGGGGACCGGGCCGAGGTGACGATTACCATGACCGACGACGAGGTGCCCGCGTTCTTCGGCGCGGGACAGCGGTTCAGCCTCTGGGACGGGGCCGAGATCGGCCACGGCACGATCTCCCGGCGGCTCGCCTTCTTTACCGAAGGCGGTCCCTGCTAACCGCAGGTACGACGCGCCGTTGAGGTCGAGCACCGCACCGCTCGCCCACGACGCCTCCGGGGAAGCGAGGTACACGACCGCCGCCGCGACCTCCTCGGGAAGCGCGACCCGGTTGAACGGGCTCTGCGCCCTGATCCGGTCGCCCGCCGCGGTGGCCAGTTCGTCAGCGGTCATGTCCGTCGCCACGTACCCGGGGGCGACCGACGCCACGGTGATGCCGTGCGGCGCGAGCGCGACCGCCAGCGACTGGCCGAACGCGTGCAGTCCCGCCTTGCTGGCCCCGTACGCCGGATGGGCCGGCTCGCCGCGGAACGCTCCGCGCGACCCCACGTTCACGATCCGCCCCCCATGGTCAGACCCGCTAGAGCGCGTCATGTGCCGGACCGCGCACCAGGTCGCGTTCGCCGCACCGATCAGGTTGACGCTGAGCGTGGCGCGCCACGCGTCCTGCCACTCCTCGTACGACGTGGCCATCACCGGGTGCGCCAGGTAGATGCCGGCGTTGTTCACCAGCACGTCGAGCCCGCCAAGCCGGTCCGCCGCCTCGTCGACCATGGCCCGCACCGCCTCCGCATCCGCGGCCGCGTCCCGGTAGTGCACCGCCACCCGGTCCCCGCCCGCGGCGAACGCCCGCGCGACCGCCGCGCCGATACCACGAGACCCGCCCGTCACAAGAACTGCTCGGCCCACCCGGGAGACTCTACATAAAGATTCTCCCGAACGGACGCGTGGTGACTCTCACCCGCCACACAGCTCCAGGAGCTTGCGCATCGTGGCCCAGTTCCGCGCCGTGCCGGTCGTCCCCGCCTTCGGCGAGCTGACGATCCGCATCAGCGTCGCAGCGAGGTCGCTGCGTCCGTATCCTTCCGGCGTGTGCAGGTAGAGGGTCCGGCCGATGACCCGGATCTCGTCACCGGAGCCCTTGGCCGCGGACTGGGCGGCCGCGGCGTCGAGCTTGGCGGTCAGCTCGGGGCCGGGCGGTTCGCTCAGCACTATGGCGTGCACCCGCCGATGGTCCGGCTCGCCGGGGAACGGGTTGGCCGCGACCACGCTGGCGAGCTCGTCCCTGGTCAGCACCAAGACCGGGGCCGTGACCCCGAGCTTCGCGCTGATCGCCTCGGTCATGGCCAGCGCCACCGCGGCGGGATCCGCTCCAGGCGGCGCGCTGAACAGCACGTTTCCGCTCTGGATGTACGTCGACACCTCGGTGTGCCCGAGTTCGCTGACGAGGGCGCGCAGGTCCGCCATCGCCACCTTGTTCCTGCCGCCAAGGTTGATCCCCCGCAACAGCGCGACATGGGTAGCCATGAGGTAATTCTGCCGTGCGCCGCGAGCGGCGCTATGTGGTGGCTAGCAGATCGACAAGGCCGTCGAACTCCCATAGCGGGTTCGGTGCGTCCCCGTACGAGGTGTGCACCACGAAGTAGCCGTTCACCTGGTTCGGCCCGTCGCCGTCGGCGACGTACCGCCCGTTCGCGCTGACATCGAGCTGGTAGACGGCCTGTCCGGTCGCGTTGTTGACACCGGGCAGATGCCAGTAGACGTAGCAGCGCCAGTCGTTCCCTGGCCCGTCCTGGGCGACCAGGGCAGAGCCCTTTGTGCAGTGCGCCGAGGTGCGCAGCTGCGCCTCGGTGACGTTCAGGTGGTACACCTCCTGGCTCTGCACCCGGTACAGGTGGGCGAACGATACGGCGAGCGACTGCTGCAGCTTGCCGGCGTCGATCCCGGATCCGGTGGCCCCGGTCACAGCGGCCACCACGCCAGCCGAAAGCACCCACACCCCGAGCAGCGGCAGGATTCCTGCGGTGATCGCGCGCCGGATCGAGCCGTCGTTCGCCAGGCTGGTGAAGTCACGCCGCATGAACAGCAGGTACGCCAGCGCGGTCGCGGTGGCGGCCCACGCCAGGCTCGCGACGGCACCGGCGATCAGCGAGCCGAGCTGCGGTGGGCTGGTGAACAGGCCGTTCCAGGAGAGGAACGCGAAGCTGGGCAGCGCCACCCGGACCGCGGCCGGCATCGGCAGGACCTGGGACGCCAGCTGCATCCCCAGCCCGGCGAAGGCGGGCAGCAGCAGGCCGATCGGGGACCGCCCGAAGATGACGGAGGCGAGCAGCCCGATCGCGGCGAAGGCCAGCATCGGGGCGAGCGCGCAGAGCCAGGCGAGCAGGAGCTTCCCGGCCGCGTCGGCGGGTGACAGCAGGTGGCTGTCGAGACCGGCCAGCGGCCGGCTGCCGACCACCAGCCCGCCGATGATGCCGGAGACCGCCAGCCCGGGCACGCACATCAGCAGGACGCTGAGGGTCGCCAGCGTCTTGGCGATGAAGATCCGCCGCGGCGAGCGGACCGCCACCAGCAGGTGGCGCCAGGTGCCGAGCCGGTCCTCGGAGGAGAACACGTCGGCGGCGATGACCGAGGTAAGCAGCGGGAAGAACCAGCTGCCCGCGAAGGACAGCACTACCAGCGCTCCGGCCCATCCCGTGGCGTGCATCTCGCGGCCGAACAGGGTGTCGGACGGAAGCGTGCCCTGCCCGCTCACGACGATGACGGTGATCGCGGGCCCGATCCAGCACAATGCGATCAGGATGCGTATCCGCCACAGTGCTAGCAGCTTGACCAGCTCGAAGCGGTACACGCGCCGCACCGAGACGGTGGGCGCCGCCACCACCTCGGCGGGAGCGGTCGTCGCGGTCGCGGTCATCGGCTGGACTCCCGCTCGTGCTCCTCGGTGAGGGCGAGGAACGCGGTCTCGAGCGGCGAGACGACGGGGGTGAGCTCGCGCACCGCGATGTCCGCGCGAACGAGTCGCGGCACCAGTTCGTCGAGGCCGGACACCAGCGCGCGCACCACGATCACCTCGGGGTCCGGCTGGGTCCCCGCGCCGTCGACCACGCTGATTCCGTCCGTTTCCGCGGCCACCAGGCGCGCGGCGTCGGTGTCGGAGGTCCGCAGCAGGTAGTCGAGTTCACGGTTCTCGCCGGCGAGCTTGTTCAGCGGGCCCGAGAAGACGACACGTCCGGCCGAGAGGATGGTGACCTCGGAGCACATCGCCGCGAGATCGTCCATCCGGTGGCTGGACAGGATGACGGTGGCCCCGTCCGCCGCGAGACGGGCGAGGGTGTTGTGCACGTGCCTCTTGCCCGCCGGGTCGAGACCGTTGGCCGGCTCATCGAGCACCAGCAGCCGCGGCTTGGTGAGCAGCGCGGCGGCCAGCCCGAGGCGCTGGCGCATGCCGAGAGAAAAGCCGCGCACCTTGTCGTCGGCGACGTCAGTGAGACCGACCTGGCCGAGGACCTCGTCGATCCCCATCGCGGGAGCACCCGGACCGCGCAGAGCGGCCAGCGCGGCAAGGTTTCCGCGGGCGGTCAGCGAGGGGTACAGGCCGGGGCCGTCGACAAAGCCCGCGACGCCATCGGGTGCCGCGAGCGCGCGCCCGACCGGCATGCCCAGGATCTCTAGAGTGCCGCCGTCTCCGACGGCCAGGCCGAGCAGAAGGCCGAGCAGCGTCGTCTTCCCCGCGCCGTTCGGCCCGACTATCCCGTGAATCTGCCCGGCGGCAACGTCCAGATCGACACCATCGAGCGCGACGACATCGCCAAAACACTTCGTAACCCCACGTGCGCGCACTGTGCGGGATCTGCTCACGATGTCCTCTGTCAGCACCAACGAAACACTCACGGGTGCATCTGACGTGTGCGTTGCTGTTGATTAAAGTCTGGGTGAACGAAAAGTGTGCGTTTGTGACAAGTTGGCAGCGCTGTAGCGTTGCGGGAACTGCCCCCACGATCGGAGCGACAGATGAGTCCGGTGCCGACCGTACTTGTCCCGAGTTTGCTGGGCTCGCCGCGCCTTTATGCTGAGCAGATCCCGGCCCTGTGGAGGTTCGGCCCTGTCACCGTGGCAAGCCACTACCACGACCAGAGCATGGCCGCGATCGCCGAGCGGATCGTCAGCGCCGCGCCACCCCGCTTCGCGCTGGCCGGGCTATCGATGGGCGGATACGTGGCCTTCGAGATCATGCGGCAGGCCGGTCACAGGGTCACGCGTCTCGCGCTGCTCAACACGGCGGCGCGCTCCGATACGCCTGAGCAGACGCGGCGCCGGCGCGACCAGATCTCGCGGACGCGGGCAGGCCTTTTCGGTGAGGTGGTCGGCGATCTCTACCGGCTCTGGGTGCGCGACGCGATCCGCGACAACGGCGCGTTGCGGCAGGTGATACACCAGATGGCGGACGATACCGGCCCGGAGGCCTTCATCCGCCAGCAGACCGCGATCATGAACCGTCCCGATTCGCGGGGCGATCTTGCCGCGATCGAGTGCCCGACGCTCGTCATGGCCGGGGCCTGCGACGAGATCACCACCCCGGACCAGGCGGCGGAGATGGCGGACCGCATACCCGGGGCGCGGCTCGTCGTGGTACCTGACTGCGGCCATCTCTCTACGCTGGAACAGCCGGCCGCGGTCACCCGAACCCTGGTTAGCTGGCTGTCTCAGTAACATCGAAAAGGTGACCACTGCCCGTGAGCTGCTGCTGGCGGAGCGAGCGCGTGCCCAGGTGCGGGCGGCGGCGCTGGGACGGGAGTTCGCGGGCATCGCCGAGGCCGCAAGCGAGCCGGGTACCGACGACGAGCACGACCCGGAGGGCGCGACGCTCGCGTTCGAGCGGGAGCACACCGCCGCGCTGCTCGCCCAGGCCGTCGAGCAGATCGCCGAAATCGACGCGGCGATCGGCAGGCTCACCGACGGCACGTATGGCACATGCGTCCGGTGCGGCCAGCCGGTCGGTGCGGACAGGCTGGCCGCGCGCCCGGCCGCCGCCACCTGCGTCCGGTGCGCCGGGAGAGTCAGCTCGGCACCCAGATAACAGCAAGAAGCGGCGGTAACGCCGCCTGGGTCACGTCGGCGACCACGCAGGCGATGTTGTCGGGACCGCCCGCCTCGTTGGCCAGCTCGATGAGTCGCCGGGCGACGTCCTGGGGGGCCGAACCGGGTTCGCTCAGCGTCCGCCTGATGACGGCCGCAGGGACAACGGTGGTCAGGCCGTCGGAGCACAGCAGGTACCGGTCTCCGGCCTGGGCGTCGAGCATCGACAGGTCCGGGGCCGGCGCGTCGTCGCCGGCGCTAAGCGCCTTCAGCAGCAGCGAGCGCTGCGGGTGAGAGGCCGCCTCCTCCTGGGAGAGGCGTCCGGAGTCGATCAGCGACTGGACGACCGAGTGGTCGTGGGTGATCTGGAACAGGCCGTCGTCGCGCAGCAGGTAGGCGCGCGTGTCGCCGATGTGCACCAGGGCGAGCCGGGAGCCGGACAGCAGCATGGCGGTCAGGGTGCTGCCGCTGTCGGCGAACTCCGGGTCGGACTCGGTGCGGTCGCGCAGCGAGGAGGTCGCCGCCGCCACCGCGTCGGACAGGGCGTTGAGCAGGTCGCCGGGTGATTCGGCGGCCTCAAGCGGGCGGAGCGCGTCGATGACGGTCTCACTGGCCACGTCGCCGCCAGGGCCCATGCCGTCGGCGACCGCCAGCAGGCGGGGGCCGGCGTAGGCGGCGTCCTGGTTGCGGTCGCGGGCCCGGCCGATATCGGAGGCGGCGGCGTAGCTGATGGCGAGCTGAGTTCCGGGCTGAGTTCCGGGCATGGCAGCGGTTTCCCTTCCTGACAGGAAATCGATGAGGAATAGAGCCAGCCCCTTCCGTTCGGAAAAATCCGCCTCGGCCACCCGCAGGAACGCCGTCACGGCCGCGGCGACCTCGTCGGGGCGGCGGCCGTTGATCTCGGCGATCTTCGCGAGCGGCATGCCGATGCGGCGCAGCCACGCGACCATGCGGGCCGCCTCGAGCTGGTCCGGCGAGTAGTACCGGTAGCCGGATTGCTCGTCCACCCGGACGGGCTTGAGCAGGCCCAGCTCGTCGTACAGCCGCAGCGCCTTGGGTGACAGCCGGGCCGCCCGGGCGAACGCGCCGATCGTCAGGAGCTTCACGGGCTTCACCCTGGGCGTTCCCCTTGGGGAAAGGTCAAGCCCGAGTCACTGCCTGTAGGTTGCCAGGAACGCCGCGAGCCTGCCGATCGCGTCCTCCAGGACCGGGACGCTGGCCAGGAACACCACCCGCAGGTGGTCGGCCGATGGCAGGTTGAACCCGGTTCCGTGTGACAGCAGCAGGTGCTGCTGCTCAAGCAGGTCGATGACCATCTTCTGGTCGTCGACGATCTTGTGCACCTCGGGGTCCAGGCGGGGGAACAGGTACAGCGCGCCGGCCGGCTTGTAGCAGTGCACGCCGGGGATCTCGGTGAGCAGCTGCCAGCCGCGGTCCCGCTGGTCGTAGAGCCGGCCGCCGGGGCGCAGCAGCGCGCTGATGTCGATGCCGCCGTCGAGGGCGGCGGGGATGGCGTGCTGCGCGGGGACGTTCGGGCACAGGCGCATGTTGGCGAGGAGCTCGAGGCCGTCCAGGTACTCGGCGATCGGCTCCTTCGGGCCGGAGATTACCAGCCAGCCGGACCGGAACCCGGCGAGCCGGTAGGTCTTGGACATGCCGCCGAGGGTGAGGATCGGCAGGTCGGGCGCGAGCGCGGCGGCGCACTGGTGCTGGGCGCCGTCGTAGAGGATCTGGTCGTAGATCTCGTCGGTGAGGACGAGCAGGTCGTGGCGGCGCGCGATATCGAGCAGTTCGGTGAGGGTCTGCTTCGAGTAGACCGCGCCGGTGGGATTGTTGGGGTTGATGATGACGATGGCCCGGGTCTTGTCGGTGACCTGGGCCCGGACGTGCTCGACGTCCGGGTTCCAGTCGAGCTCTTCCTTGCAGTGGTAGTGCACGGCCCGGCCGCCGCACAGGCTGACCGCGCCGGTCCACAGCGGGTAGTCCGGGCTCGGCACGAGGACCTCGTCGCCCGGGTTGAGGAGGGCCTGCAGGGACATGACGATGAGTTCCGACACGCCGTTGCCGAGGAATACGTCGTCGGGGGTGACGTTCGGGACGCCGACGCGCTCGTAGTAGCGCGCCACCGCCTCGCGGGCCGGCGCGATGCCGCGCGCGTCGCTGTAGCCCTGGGAGTCGGCGACGCTGGCCGCGACCTGCTGCACGACCGCGTCCGGGGCGACCATGCCGAACGGCGCGGGGTTCCCGAGGTTCAGCTTCAGGATCTGGTGCCCCTCGGCCTCGAGCTGGCGAGCTCGGCGCAGTACCGGTCCCCGGATGTCATACCGGACGTCAGCCAGCCTGCTCGCCTGAGTCACCACCGCGTGCCTCCCGGATTCTGTGGTGGTCGATAACTGCTGCCCGAATGTTACCGGCTGATCGCTAGCGGTCTTGAATATTTATCGTGCTTACGGAGGTGTGACACATGACCATGCCGAACGGTCACCAGCCGGCCCGCGCGCCGGAGGAGCTGGCCGAGTTCTTCATCCAGCGGGGCAACGCAGGGGACGCCGACGGGCTGGTGGCGCTCTACGAACCGGATGCGGTGCTCGCCCTGCCAGCTGGCCGGGTCGCCGCCGGCCATGCCGAGATCCGTGCCGCGTACCGGGAGCTGCTGGCGAGCCGGCCGGTTTTCAGCTCCGGCGGCCAGCGTCCCGCGCTGCGCAACGGTGACCTGGCGCTGACCTCGACCAGGCTGCCCGGCGGGGGCACGACTGTCGAGGTGGCGCGCCGCCAGCCGGACGGCACCTGGCTGTGGGCCATCGACCAGCCGTCCCTGCTGTCCTCGTTATCCGGGTCGGGAAACTCGCTCGCCACCCCGGCGGCCACGGCTGGAGAATCGGGTCGTGACCGAGGCATGGATGCTAGACGAGCTGGCCCACGCGGGGCCGGAGCACCTGGACGCGGCGTTCGTCGCGGGCTACGACAGGAAGCAGGGCTTTCCCGACCCGGAAGAGGACATCGCCGCGTTCGAGGCACACGGTCTCGGCCGGTCTTCCGCCGTTGTCGACCTGGCTGCGGGCACCGGGCAGTTCGCGATCGCGGCGGCGCGCCGGTTCGGGCGGGTGACCGCTGCCGACGTATCGCCCGTGATGGTGGACGCCCTGCGCGAGAAGGGCGCCGCCGCGGGGCTGGCGAACCTGGACTGCGTGCGGGCCGGGTTCCTCAGCTACGCGCAGGACGGCCCGCCCGCGGACGGCGTCTACACCAGGAACGCGCTGCACCAGATCCCGGACTTCTGGAAGGGGATAGCGTTGCAGCGAGTCGCGGGCATCCTGCGGCCAGGCGGCGTGCTGCGGCTGCAGGACCTGATCTTCGACTTCCAGCCGCGTGAGGCGGACGAGGTCTTCCGCGGCTGGTTCGCCGGGGCGGCAGCCGACCCGGCCGCCGGATACACCGCGGCCGACTACGCCGAACACATCCGCACCGAGTACAGCACCTACCGCTGGCTGCTTGAGCCGCTGCTGGCCGCCACCGGCTTCGAGATTGTCAGCGTCACCTTCGCGCGCCGCCTCTACGGCGCCTACACCTGCGTCAAGCGCTCGTAGCGGGCCAGGAAACGCGATGATCACGAAAACTATTTTCTCGACGTAAGAAAAGCATCCTATGCGCACGCTTTCTTTTCGTGATCATGGACTCCGGTCAGGGTTCTGGCAGCAGCAGGGACAGGGCCACAGCGGGGACCGGCAGCAGGCACAGGATGGTGAACACCGCCTCCGTCCCGTGTGCGGCCGCGATGACGCCGAAGACGGGGGCCGCCAGCCCGCCGGCGCTGACGGCGAGCCCCAGCGTCACTCCCGCGGCCGTGCCTGGCCGGCGGGGGAGGTAATCCTGACCTAGCTTGACCAGTACGGAAAACGGGATGCGGACCGTCACGCCCGCCGCCACTGCCGCGACGAGAGCGAGGCCGGCGCCGGGACAGGCCCGCAGCGCGATCATGGCAGGGATCGCCGCGATGTTGCCGGCCAAGACGGTCCTGGTGAGCCCGAACCGGTCGGCGATCCGGCCGCCGAGCAGCGTGCCCGCGACGCCCCCGGTGAGGAAGCAGGTCAGCGCGGCCCCCGCTATGGGGCGGCTCGCGTGCAGATGGGTGATCCAGTACAGCTCGATGAACGTAATCGTCGCGAAGAAGCTGACCGAGCGGGTGATCTCGACCGCGGTTAGCAGCAGGAACGGCCGCCACCGGTCGGGGCCGGCCGGGGCGGCCCCGTGCCGGGCCGGGGCGCTGCGCTGATGGTGGCGCAGCAGCACGAGCCCGGTGAGCATCGCGGGCGGGATGAACAACACGGTGGCGCCCAGGCCGATAGTGGCAAGCGCGGGCGTCGCGAGCACCGGGGCGAGGAAGAAGCCAACGTTGCCGCCGGCGGCGAAGATGCTCATCGCCGAGGCGCTGTCCCCGGCCGCCTGCCGCGCCGCCTTCCCTGCCGCGGGATGGAACATCGCCACGCCGAGCCCCGAGGTAAACAGCAGCGCCCACACCAGCGCGTACCAGGGCAAGACCCCCGCGAGCCCCACGCCGGCGCCGGCCAGGCTCACCCCGGCTCCAGCCATCCAGCGCACGTGATGCCGGTCGACCACGAACCCCGCGACGAGCTGAGGGAGCGCGGAGCCGAGCGTGGCCGCCAGGCTCAGCCCGGACGCTGCCACGTATCCGTAGTGCCGGTCCAGCACGAAGTACGGCACGCATGCCGGAACCAGCCCCTGGTAAATGTCGTCCACGGCGTGCGCCACGCCCCACAGGCGCATCCGCTGCCAGGCCGACACAGGAGGGTCAGATACGTGAAGGACAGCCACCCGGCCAGCATTGCCCGTCAAGTAACTGGCTGGCTATCAGTAAACTGACTCATTATGCAGGTAAACCGCCATTCGTTGGCCGGCCCCGGCCGGCGGCACCTCGAGCACCGCGAACGCATCGACTGGCACGACCACGCCGAGCACCAGCTGGTTTATCCCAGCTCCGGAGTGCTCCACGTGCGGACCGAGCGCGGGTCGTGGGTTGTTCCGCCGCGCCGCGCGGTTTGGCTGCCCGCAGGGGTTCCGCACAGCCACCGCGCGCACGGCCGCACTCAGATGCTGACGCTGGCGTTCCCCGCCGAGGTCAATCCGCTCAACGCGACCGCGCCCGTGGTGGTCGCCGTCGGCCGGCTGCTGCGCGAGGTCATCATCGTGCTCGCCGATGACCGTGCCCTTGACCCCGCCGACCGCGCGGATCTGCACCGCATCGCCCTGCGCCGCCTCGTGCCCACACCCGCCCTGCGGCACCATCTGCCGGCGCCGGCCGATCCGCGGCTGCGCGACGTCGCCGCTATCCTCGCCGACAACCCCGCCGACCCGCGCACGCTGGCGGAACTCGGCCACGCGGCCGGCGCGAGCGAGCGCACACTCAGCCGGCTGTTCCGGCGTGACACCGGGATGACCTTCCCGCAGTGGCGTGCCCAGCTGCGCCTCGAGCACGCCATGCTCATGCTCGCCGCCGGCGGCTCCGTCACCAGCGCGGCCACCGCGAGCGGATATAGCAACGTCAGCGCGTTCATCGCCGCCTTCAGGGACGCCTTTGGCGTCACACCCGCCGCCTACCGGCACGAGACAACCGCACCGGCCGGCCGCGGCCCGGCCGACAGCCGGCTCGGCTAAGGGGCGGGCGGCTAAGGGGCGGCCGTCAATCGCTCGTAGAGCTCGGTGTACCTGGCCGTCATCGCGGCCACGATGTCGGGCGGGATCTCCGGGCCGGGCGGCTTGCGGTCCCAGCCGGTCGTCGCGGACCAGTCGCGCAGGTACTGCTTGTCCAGCGAGTGCTGCGGCCGGCCGGGCTCATATTCGGCGGCCGGCCAGAAGCGGGAGGAATCAGGAGTCAGCACCTCGTCCGCCAGCACCAGGGTGCCGTCCCTGGCTCGCCCGAACTCCAGCTTCGTGTCCGCGACGATGATGCCGCGTTCGGCGGCAAGCGCCGCGCCGCGGCGGTACACCTCCAGGGTGATCCGCTTGAGCTCGGCGGCGGTCTCGGCGCCGGCCACGTCGGCGACGTCGTCGTAGGTCATCGGCTCGTCGTGCCCGGTCGCGGCCTTCGTCGTCGGGGTGAAGACGGGCTCGGGCAGCCTCGCGGCCTCGCCGAGCCCGGGCGGCAGCGGCACGCCGGAGACCTCCCCGGTTGCCTGGTAGGAGGCGAGGCCCAGCCCCGTCAGGTAGCCGCGCGCGATGCACTCGACGGGAACCATGTCCAGGCGCTGGCACCGGATCGCGCGGCCCGCCCACTGCGAGGGGACGTCGGTCGCGGAAATTACGTGGTTGGGCGTGAGGTCACCGACGCGGTCGAACCACCACAGCGACAGCTGGGTGAGGATGCGGCCCTTACCGGGCACCGGCGTTGGCAGCACCACGTCGTAGATGGACACCCGGTCAGAGGCGACGAGCAGCAGGTCGTCCCCGTCGACGTAGACGTCGCGGACCTTCCCCGAGTGAATCAATTCCATGCGCACCCCTAGCCCGGCCGGTCAGCAGCCTGGCCAGCGTACTATCGCGCGCGGGCGTACGATCAGGTGGCATGGCGGGAAGCGACGCCGGCCACCGCGGCGAGAGCGAATACCTCCAGGTGCAGACGACCACCGACTCGCGGGCCGAGGCGATGGAGCTGGCCCGGGCGGC
>Ga0126379_10001977_pt1 | contig 12809 bp, 14 predicted proteins | sample PanSoiMetPlot_24_FD_92640 | JGI IMG/M metagenome (GOLD analysis project Ga0126379, IMG submission 92640) | Tropical forest soil microbial communities from Panama - MetaG Plot_24 | ecosystem: Environmental > Terrestrial > Soil > Tropical forest > Bulk soil | place: Panama | collected 2016-02-17
ACGTGGCGCGTGGGGCGCAGCGGTCTCCTGGACCTTGCCGTCCGCCACGAATTGAGCCACGCATTCTGCAGAGACCAAGATGAGTCACGAGCGGTCCGTAATGCGGAGCTTCTAGGGGAGAAGCGAGCACCAGCATGTGGCGGTTCATCGAGGGGAGGGACCCTTAAGTAGCCGGCCGCGTTTCGCCGTCGAGAATTGACCGCGTGGACCCATAGCGACTCCTCACCCTACACTGCCGGTCGTGCTCAATCTCAAGTCGCACTGGGCGAACGAGGTCTGACGTCGCCTTTCCCGTTCTTGAAGTTTCTCCAACCGTCCCTGAGCAGAATCCTCTAAGCTTCACGGTTCGGGTGCAACGCCAACGAGTGTCGCCAACGTCTGCCACCGTCGTGGATGTGGTCGATAACCTTGTCGAATCTTGCTGGCATACCAATTTGAGACGCCGAGCCTTGATCGAATCGCGGACTTTGGGGCTGATCTGACGGATTGCACGAAGGGCGCGCCAGCGCAAACTGCGGCGACGATCAGGCGAATGGGATCGGGGAGAAGGCCGGTGAGGCGGACCGCGTTCCAAGCTAGAAAGACAATCAGATATCGAGGATCCACGGAATTGATTGTGAGCAGCGGGGCGGCGAATTGTCCCGCCCGGAGGATGAACGCTAAAAATGCGAATGACCGAAGAGTCCGAACAGGATGTGTAGGGAAGGAATGATGAGCGCATTGGAAAAAGCGGTGCGGCTCGGGCGGCGAGCTAGTGGGTAGAGAAGCACGAGGTGTGGGGCGATGGCTGCGAGTCCCCAGGCCATGAACCCGAGGCGGTAGACAGGGAAAGGCGCGCTCGGAGCGCCCAGGGCATCATACCATCCAACGATGCCCAAGACGACTTCGGCTGTTATCTTGGCGGCAATGGCCGCCGCGAGTTGTTGCAGAGCTGTGCAGCTGCCGGGCGAAAGATGAGTGGCAACCTCAATCTCGCGAGCTTGAGGTCGGGGAGGCAGGAGCTCTTTAAATTGTTCAGAGATTTCCGCCGAGGTGGGTATGAAGCGGCGACGTGGTTCATCGGCGGGGCGGTCGAGGTCACGCAGATAACCGCGCGCCAACTTTGCGATTAAGAAAATCGCCACCAATCAAGACCGCGATGGCCGCGATAATGAATGCCCAGATCAGGGCCATGTCGGCCGGGGAAGCCTGTTGGTGTCCGCCCATATTCGCGAAGGCGACCGCGCAGAAAGCCAGCAGCAGCATGAAACCGGAAGCCAGAATCACGCACATGGCGACAGCGATAATGCCAAGGGTGCGGAACGTGCTGGCGGCAAAGCGGTCCATCCAAGTGAGGTAAAAGAACTACCACAGGGGACACTGTACGGATGCGATTTGAGTACTTTGGACACGTTACCCGCGTGCCCACCACGGTGGGGCCATTTTCAATCGCCGCGTTTCAATGGAAACTAGGGGTATGACGGGGGATTTCACGAAGCGCAAAGACACTATGAAAGTGGAGAAAGTCTCGCTGCTGGTGTTGACCGTTTGCATCGTGGTGCTGGTGTACGTGCTAGTGGCACGGCCTTTTTAGGTTTACTCCAGATCGAACAAACAGTCTGGACTTCACCGATGTTCGCTTTCTGCGAAGCAGCGTTCGCTCCGACAATCCTCAATTTCGGCAAGTTCGGCAAAAGTGGGTACCTCCGCGATGTTTGATTGACCCATTATTGCCGCTCAAGTAGCGCGGCGAAGAAGCCGTCGCATGGGTGAACCCCGGGAATCGTGCGAAGGTACGGACCGCGGGTAAGCGAGATCGGGTCGGGCCAGGTTAGGACTTCCGTGTTTTTCAAGCGATCGAGTTCTTCGTGGCAATCACGGCGGTGAAGCTGCGGGTCTTCTTCCAAGAGCTGCTCGATCACGTCCTCGTTTTCTTCTTTCTCCAGAGAACAAGTGGAATACAGGACGCGCCCTCCGGGCTTGAGGAACTGGGCTGCGGAGCGCAGGATCGCCAGTTGGCGCTCGTGTAGTTCCGGGAGATCTTCCGGTCTCAGGCGCCATTTGATTTCTGGATTGCGGGCGATGGTGCCCGTGCCAGAGCACGGAGCATCAACGAGGATGCGATCGAATCGCTGCGTAAGCGGGAGATGACGGGCGTCGGCGGTCAGGACTCGAATTCGCTGAGCGTCTTCACCGAACAGTTTTCGCATGCGGCGCGCGCGATGCGGGTGCATTTCAACCGCGATGATGGCAGCCCCGAGATTCTGATCGGCAATCGCCAATGTCTTGCCGCCTGGGGCGGCGCAGCAGTCTAGGATTTGCTCATGGCCGGGACCGATGAGCGCCGCGATAATCTGTGAGGCCTCGTCCTGGATGACTACGCGGCTCCGATGGAAGGACTCGGTTTTGGTGACATCCCCGGATATCACGCGTCGCGCTGAGATAAGAAGACTGCCGGGAGCGAGGCAGATTCCTTGTACCGCTAATTCCGATTCTGCAATTGGGGTGCGGAGACGGAGAGTTGTCTCCGGAATCGATTGGTCGTGATGGCAGACTTTTTGTGCTGCTTCCAGACCATACTGCTGGGTCCACCGTTCTATCAGCCAGAGGGGATGGGCATAGGCTTCGCCTATGGTTTGTGCGGAAGAGTCTCTCACCCCCGGGGACACATGCGGAAAAAGGGAAGCCTTCGAAAGCTTACGCAGGACTGCGTTGACGAATGGGGCGGCGGAGGTTTTGCGCGCGCGCTTCACTAACTCGACGCTTTCGTGCAGGGCGGCCCGAGCGGGAATTCTTGCGAGCCACCCGAATTGATAGACGCCGAGACGGAGGGCGACAAGAACCTCCACATCTAGCTTCTCTATTGCTTGAGATGAGGCCCGGGCGATTGCGCTGTCCACGCGGGACCGCCAGCGGAGAACCCCCATAACTAGCTCCGTGGCGAGGGCGTGATCGAGGGTGGAGAGTTTCTCGTTGGCTGGAGAATGGAGGAGTTCGGAGGCGTAGGAGGAGTCGCGCTCGACGCGTAGGAGAATGTCGAAAGCGGCGGCGCGGGCGGGGGAAACGGGCATGGGGTGATTGTACGGAAATCAGGAACAGACGCCTCGTGATTCATTGCGGGAACCGGACGGAAGCTGGGTTGCCAAACGGAAAAGATAAGCGGAGAGAACACCGAGAAAAGCCGAGAGCTTCCGAAGAGGCTTCGATTCCCGCCTCGCCTCGCTCAGCGCGACGGACCAAAGCGTCCGTCGCTACACCAGCCATCGCCTGCTACGATGACCTTGCATGAAATCGATCATCGTTGGTACAGCGGGGCACATCGATCACGGAAAGACCGCGCTGGTCAAGGCTTTGACGGGCATCGACGCCGACCGTCTGGTCGAGGAAAAGCGGCGCGGCATCACCATTGATCTTGGCTTTGCGCATATGAGCCTGCCGGCGGCGGATGGGGGCACGCTACTGATCGGATTCGTCGACGTGCCGGGCCACGAACGCTTTGTGCGCAACATGCTCGCCGGGGTCGGGGGCATTGATCTGGTGCTGCTCGTGATCGCAGCCGACGAATCGATCAAGCCGCAAACGCGTGAACACTTTGACATCCTGCAACTCCTGGGAGTGAAGCGTGGGATTACCGTGCTGACCAAGTCGGACGCGGTCGACACCGAGACGCTCGATGTTGTACGTCTCGAGGTTGAGGAATTTTTGCGCGCGACGTTTCTGGAGAGCCCAAAGGCTCCCATTGTAGCCGTAAGTTCCTTGACCGGGGCGGGGCTCGAGGATCTGAAGCGCGCCATCGTGAGAGCGGCTGCGGATATCGAGCCTCGCGACTCTACCGCGCTGGCGCGTCTGCCGATCGATCGCGTATTTACGATGAAGGGATTTGGCACGGTCGTCACCGGAACCCTGATCTCGGGCACGATTCAGCGTGAAGATGAGCTGGAAATATTTCCCTCCGGCAGGAGGGTCCGCGTGCGTGGAATTCAGGTCCACGGACAGAGTGCGGAACGAGCGGCGGCCGGACAGCGCACGGCCCTAAATCTGGCGGGAGCCACGATCGAAGACATAGCTCGCGGCATGACCCTGGCGACGGCCGGGACGTTCACGGCTACACGCAGGGTCGATGTTCACCTGAGGCTGCTGGCTTCGGCGCCTCGAATTTTGAAGGATCGTTCGAGAGTGCACTTTCATGCGCATTCCATGGAGGCGATCGGAGAAGTCGTATTCCAGCGCTCGAACCAACTCAATCCGCAAGGAATGAGCGTGGCGCCCGGAGGAGAAGCGTTTGCGCGCATTCGGCTGCCCGAGCCGGTTCTTCTGCTGCCGGGGGATCGATTCATTCTGCGGCAATTTTCTCCGGTGATAACGATCGGAGGCGGAGTAGTGCTCGACTCGACGCCCCTCCCAGGGTTGAAACAAGTGACGGTGGATGCGCTGCTCCAACACGCGTGGGCGGGGAGAGTGCCAGAGATGCTGGGGTTGCGTGTGGCGCGGCGATGGTATCGGGGGCTGACAATCGCTCAGGCAGTTGCCGAGACCGGGCTGCGAGCAAGCGGGATCCAGCGTCACTTGAGTGAGGCCCTCGCGAAAGAAATAGTCGTGGACTTCGGCGATGTCTTTCTACACTCGGATACGATGGGTGCCCTCACGATGCTGATTCCGCAAACGCTCGCTCATTTCCACGAGAAAAATCCTCTGGTGCCCGGAATGGCAAAAGAGACTTTGCGGGAGCAGTACACGCTCAGCCCCGAGATATTCACCGCCGTTCTCGAAAGATTAGTTCAGCAGAAGAAGCTGGAGGTCTCAGGTGACCTGGTGCGGCTTCCGGGCCGCGGTGTGGTGATGAAGGATGAAGAGGCAGAATCGAAGAAGAGAATTGAAGAAGCTTTTTCCACGGCTGGGCTGCGGGTCCCGGCGCTGCACGAGGTGTTGGCCGCGCTCAAAATCGACCGGGCGCGAGCGCAGAAAATCGTTACACTCCTGCTGCGGGACAGAGTGCTCGTTAAGGTTGCCGACGAGCTCGTGTTTCATCGCAGCGCGCTGGAACAATTGCGGGCGCAGGTCGCCGCACGCAAGTCGAAGTCGCCGGTGATCGACGTGGCGGCGTTCAAAGACATGACTGGCGTCAGCAGAAAGTATGCGATCCCGCTACTCGAGTATCTCGATCGCGAGCGCGTGACCAAACGAGTTGGGGACTCGCGGCAGATCCTTTGACCGATGTACTTTTGGGGGTGAAGGGACCGCAGTAATGGCCTCTGGTAACCTACCCCTTCCGCGTATCGCCCGATATGCTGAGCCTTCTGGTTACAGGAGGTATTGATACACTTCAGTTTCGGGCTCCGGGCGTGCACCTTCGCATTGTTGGGTCTGGGTCTCTCCACGTTTGCGGTCGCGCAAGGGAACGGCCACGGTCATGACAAACACGATGACGACGACCGCTGGCACGACCACGACTACGATCATGATCGCGACCACCATGACAACGGGCACCATCACGGACACGAGCATTATGTAGATCACGACCGCGATATCCGCGGCTGGTACCGAACGCACTACAACCATCTTCCACCCGGGCTCGCCAAGCGCGACCGGCTGCCTCCCGGGCTCGAGCGTCGGCTAATGGTGAATGAAACTTTGCCAGTGGAGGTCCGCGGAAGGATGCAGCCTTGCCCGCGCGAGCTGGAGGTGATGCTTCCACCCCCGCCACCGAACTACGTGCACGTGGTGATTGGCGGGAACCTGGTGCTCTATAACCGAGCCAGTTTCCAGATCGCGGATGTCTTTCATTTCGAGGTCAACTGACAAGGGCGGCGGTGATTTAGATTGCGCCGGCAAAGTTTGGCCTCCCTGAGTATGGTGTCGGGGCCAGTCTCGTGGTTCGCGGCTTGGGGTACACTCCAACTAGGTGTCCTCCCTCAGCAACCAGCTCGGATTTAGTTTTCGTCCTCCTGAACGACGAGTGTGGAGAGTTCGCGATCTGGTGGCGTCGGTCCGCACGCACCTGGAACGCGAATATCCTGATGCCTGGGTGGAAGGGGAGATCTCGAATTTTCGCGCACCCGAATCGGGGCATCTTTACTTCACTCTGAAAGACGGAGACGCGCAGATCCGGGTTGTCATGTTCCGGTCATCGGCGCGGTTGCTCCGCTTTCGTCCGGCTGACGGGCTGCAGGTGGTGGTGCGCGGGCGCGTAACCATCTACGAAGATCGCGGTGAGCTCCAGATCTCTGCCGAGTACATTGAGCCCAAGGGCGCGGGATCGCTGCAGCTTGCGTTCGAACAGCTCAAGGCCAAGCTCGAGGCCGAAGGACTGTTCGCTGCGGAACGCAAGAAGCCGATTCCACCGCTGCCCGGGCGTATTGGCATTGTCACGTCCGCGCAAGGAGCTGCGTTGCGCGACATCCTGAATATTCTGCAGCGGCGGCATCACTCAGTGAATGTTCTGATTTTCCCGGCACAGGTGCAGGGGGATGCCGCCTCCTTCGAAGTGGCCGCTGGAGTGCGGTTCTTCAGTCAGCAAAAAATGGTCGATGTAATCGTCGTGGCGCGTGGAGGCGGGTCCGCCGAGGATCTGGCTCCATTCAACAGTGAAGGGCTGGCGCGCACGGTCGCGGCATCTGTGATTCCGGTGATCTCTGCCGTTGGGCATGAGACTGATTTCACGATCATCGACTTTGTCGCGGACCTGCGTGCTCCGACGCCCTCAGCCGCTGCCGAGTTGGTAATCCGCTCTCGTCAGGAAATCGAGGACAACAGCGCCTCTTTGCACGATCGCCTGGTCCGCGCCATGCGGTACCGGCTCCTGATGGGGCGCCAGGCTCTGACCGAACTTTCGCAACATGGGGCTTTCGCGCGGATGATGGAGGTCATGCGGCAGCGGGAACAGAAGCTCGATGACCTCAGTCATCGCATCGAGGTCGCCGAGCGAGGCGTAATCGAGAGGTCGAGGCGGCGTTGGGAGAATATTTCTGCTGCGGTCCGCCACTACGACGTGCGGCTTGTGCTGGCCGCGATGCGAAAGGAGTTTGATAGCCGAACGACTGCTTTGGCGGGTGTGATGCGAAACCTGTTCTTGCAGCACCGAGTGCGCAGCGAGCGGCTGGACACTGCGCTGCAATCGCTCTCGCCACTCGCGATTCTGGACCGTGGCTACGCGCTGGTCTTTGATTCCAATGGAAAGCTCCTGAAAGATGCCGATAAGGTAAGCATCGGCGACGAAGTCTCCGCTAGGCTTGCCCATGGGCAAATCCAAGCCTCGGTTACCAAAAAGCAGCAGTCGTGATCGAAGCCCGCGATTCACACAAACGTTCTTGTGGACGACTGGGACACGCTTCCTCGGGATCGCCTAAATCGGAATAATCACTGCATTACAATGGAGTTTCGGAACGAGGAGCTTTGATTCGAGTGCTGCCCCTTATCGCAACCCGAGCCCAGGCCGCCTGGATCGCGCTCGACATCATTCTGGTGGCATTGCTGATCTATCAGGTTCTGGTGATGATTCGCGGCACGCGCGCGGTGCCCATGCTCGTGGGCCTGGTTGTGATCGCGCTGATGTTTTATCTTGCGCGAGTCGGCGAACTGACCACGCTGAATTGGGTGGTGAGTCATGTCCTGCCCTATGTTGAATTCGCACTCATCGTCGTTTTTCAATCGGAGATTCGGCACGTGATGGCCGACCTGGGTCGACGGTTGACGTTTCTGAGCGCATCGCCAACGGAAGGCGATGCTTATGACGACATCGTTCTCGCAGCAAACTTGTTTTCTCAGCATCAGACGGGGGCGCTGATCGTAATTGAGCGCGAAATCGGCCTGCGGACCCATGTTGAAAGTGGGGTGCCGCTGGACGCGCGGCTTTCGTACGATCTTCTGGCCACGATTTTTCGTCCGAGCGCACCTTTGCATGATGGCGCCGTGATCATTCAAAAGGACCGCGTGGCGGCGGCCGCGTGCTTTCTACCGCTGTCGATGAATCCGTTGCTCTCCACACAGCTTGGCACACGCCATCGCGCGGGGATCGGGATCACCGAAGAAACGGATGCAATCGCGGTGATCTGTTCGGAAGAAACGGGCGCGATCAGCTTCGCGGTTGGAGGAAAGATCGAGCGCGATCTTACCGTCGATCAACTGCGCGACCGCTTGAGCGCGGAGCTGCGCCGTCATATCACCCCGGCCACGCTGCCCACGATTGCAGGAAATCCCGAGGATGAGGCGGGTTTTGAATCGCCGATCGCAGAAACAGCGCCGCAGCGAAAGTCAGATTCCACGGAGCCTCTCGCGTGATCAATTTCTTCACACGTTACGTTCTCCGCAACTTCGCTTTGAAGTTGTTGTCGCTGCTGCTGGCGACGGGATTGTGGTTCATGATCGCGCGCGATGAGCAACCGGCGGAAGTGGCCATTCACGCGCCTATCGTGTTTCAGCATGTTCCGGAGCAACTTGAAATCAGTGCAGAATCGGTGCCCGAGGCGCAGATCCGCGTGCGCGGGCCGGAGCGGATGATTCGTCAGTTGAAGACGAATGACGTGCAGGCGGAAATCGATCTGGCTGGGGTGAAGTCGGGAGAGAGAACCTTCGATCTGACATCGCACCAGATACGGCATCCGCGGGAAATCGAAGTGGTGCAGATCGTACCCAGCCAGCTGCATCTCGGGTTCGATACCCGTGCCACGCGAGAGGTGGAGATCCGGCCACGGGTGACGGGTAATTTTGCGACCGGAGAGCAGATTGTGAAGGTGGACACCGATCCTCCGCGCATCAGGATTACGGGCCCTAGGCACCATGTCGAGAGAATCGATGCAGCCACTACCGATCCCATCGACGCGACCGGAACTCTGGGCAGTGCCGTGTTCACAACCAACGTGTATGTGCCGGATCCACTCGTGCAGATCGAGCCGGCAGGTTTGATTCGGGTCACGGTTACGGTTCAAAAGATCGGGACTCCAACCACGCACTGAGACTTTCCGTCCGGTGCCGATACTCTTCAGTTATCATCTCTGTTCGTCTTCTTATGACCCAGCAACGCCAATTATTCGGAACCGACGGCATCCGCGGGGTTGCCGGAGAGTTTCCTCTCACTACGAAAAGTACGTATATGATCGGGCGCGCGCTCGGTCACGATCTGGTACTTGGTAAACACAAGGCGCAAGCCGTCATCGGACAGGACACGCGGGAATCCAGCCGATGGATCGCCGATCGCGTGTCGGAAGGACTGGCCGCGGTTGGGGTGGATGTACACAGCGCGGGAGTCATCACCACCCCGGGCGTGGCTTATCTGGCGCGTGCGCGGGGAATGGCGGCAGGAGTTGTGATCTCGGCGTCTCACAATCCATGGACCGACAACGGGATCAAGGTTTTCTCCGGAGACGGTTTCAAACTGAGCGACGCTCGCGAATTGGCAATCGAGCAAGAGATTTTCGCGCAGCTGGAGAATTCGGTTACGCCGGACGAGGCTGCCCTCAAGGTACCCGACCCTTCGCTGCCGGGAGAAGCCGAATTGCGGCATGCGTACATCCTGTCGTTAGCGTCAAGCGTGACGGCTGAGTTGAGCAAGCTGCGCGTGCTGGTCGATTGCGCAAATGGTGCTGCCACGGCAGAGGCGCCTGAACTGTTTCGCAGGCTCGGCGTGCAGGCGACATTCATCCATGTCTCGCCGGACGGCAAGAACATCAACGAACAGTGCGGTGCATTGCATCCGGAAACTTTGGGAAGGAACGTTGCTGCTGCCGCGGGGAAGTTCGACCTCGGCGTTACTTTCGACGGAGATGCTGACCGCGCGCTGTTCTGCGATGCGGCAGGACGAGTGGTGAACGGAGATGCCGTCCTGCTGGCAGCGGCGCGCGATTTACATGCGCGCGGGATGCTGAAGAACGACACGGTGGTGGCGACCACGATGTCGAACATGGGGCTGGAGATCGCACTAAAGAAATCGGGCATCCGCATGTTGCGTGCGAATGTGGGCGACAAATATGTGCTCGAAGAGATGCTGAAGACGGGAGCGATTGTGGGCGGGGAACAATCAGGGCACGTCATCTTTCTGGACGGCGACGCGACGACCGGCGATGGCCTGCTCACCGCGCTCCGATTAATGGATATTGTTGTGCGCTCCGGCAAGCCGGTGTCCGAGTTGGTGGGTGATCTGAAAGTGTTTCCACAAAAAATCCAAAACGTGCGGGTTCGAGAAAAGGTTCCCTTTGCCCAGGTGCCGGCGATCCAACGGGCGATCATTTCAGCAGAGAAAGAATTGGATGGAAGCGGGCGGGTCGTGGTCCGTTATTCGGGGACCGAAGCGCTGGCAAGAGTAATGGTGGAGGCGGACTCAGAGGCTAAGATGCAGGCTGTGTGCGCGGCGATTGCCGGGGAGATTCAGAGGGTGTTAGGAGTATAGGCGTGTAAGAAGTGCTTTTATGCACATTGTGCAATCGTAATCGCCATGGCTGTCACTATTGCCCGGTACGTCCGCATCTTGAAGTTGATTCGAGAACCAGTGCAAATCCAACCTGAGATCCATCGGAAGCTTCCGCCGGATCAGCAATTCGAGCCGACTTTCTGGGGGGATGGAACACATGAGCGATTGCGGCAGCTGCAGCGTGAGTTGCTGCCCGACGGTTCTCGACCGCAAAGGCCACGCACGTTTCGCTTGATCGGCTGGGCTGCGCTTTTCCGGAATGTTGATCCTGCTCGCGATCTGGTTGGCATTTCACAGATAGCATTGGAAGGGCATCTCGGCGGCTAACCCCGCTTTACGGTGCACTACCTGAACCGCAGAGCTGCAGCGCAGCGCCACCCCAAGAAATCTCATCCCACGAAATAGCCTTCCACTCTGAATGGAGCTTACAGCGCGAAGTAGGTTTTCTTGTGGCCCAGGCTGTTTTCGTCGCCGATTACGAAATGGTCGGGCCAAGCGGGAACGGTTTCGAGCAGCAGTCGCAGGACGTGCGCATTCCTGGCGACTTTGAATTCCACCTCCGTCGTATATGACGTTGCTGGCGTTAACGGCGTCATCAGTGAAGTTCCAGCAATCGAGACTGCCGGGTACTCTTGCCCCTCGCTATCGATCAGGCGCAACTCGCGCGGCGACGGAGTGAGAGGCGCGTCCTTCGGGCGATTTGGCGACGTGGTGGTCTCATCGAAACGCGTGCGCAGCGTGATGACGTAATTGATTACCGGGCCCTCCGCTGTTCTCCTCACGTTGACCACCGAATACGCCAGGTGGCAATCGATTTCGCAGAAGTACTTCTCCTGACCGCGCGAGAGCAGGCTCTCCTGGCTGCTCGCTGAAAAGCCGAGGAGCAAGCCGAAGTAGATGAATGCTCCGACTCCGATTGCGAACGCTGCGAAGCGCGCAAGCCTAGGCTTGCGGGCGAACCAGAAAATCAAGACTGCTGCGACCGCGACGAACAGACCGATAGAGGCGGCGAGGAATCCGATGATCGCAAGAGGAGCGGGGAAATTCATGTTACTGGCCGACGTCATGCTGCCAGGGAACATCTCGCCTGCTCCGAGCATTGCGGCGCCTTGTTTGTCATGGACGTCGGGATAAATTTCGTCGGCGATCCAGTAGTTCTCAATGAGCACCGCAAGCAGCATTCCCGAGATCCAGATCAACCAGCGCAATCGAAATCGGGTTTTCTCCGATGAAACAGCCTGCACCACCCAGTCGACGGGATAAGCGGCGCCGTAGCAGATGTTCGCGAGCAGGGCTAGAACCAGCATCTTGCCCAAGGCTTCCAGCGTCAGCGCGGGGCGAAAGTGCGGCCATGTGAATACGAGCCACAGGAGCACAACGATCGAGAGGACGGCGTTGTACCAGAGGCGAAGCGGTTCCCAGAAGCGGGCCGTTTCGCCGAAGTCCGAGGACGAGTTGGTTGAGGGTTTTTGCATGGGGTTTCTCTAACGATATCCGGCAACGAATTTTGCAACCCAAAGTCTATTGGCCCCAAAAAAAGGCCGCCTCGAGTTTGCGGCAAACCCTGATTGGAATGGCTCCCGAACCGAAGCAACCCCCAACACGCGGCGGCTATGGCCAGAGGAACACAAATGAGAACCCCAATGGCGATGAACTCTAAGATGAGGAAGCGGTTACCTGGCGGAGCACCGCGTTCCAGGATAGCGAAGCCGCTCGAAGACCAGCGCCGAGAGCACACCTGCCAGTCGCACCACAACACCCGTTGCAGCTGCGAGGAGAAGTCTGCCCACGACTCTCATACCTACTGCTCCCGGGTAACGCGGATCCATTCTTCCATTTGATCCAAATACTCCGCCAAGGCGGCGCGGCCTTTCGCGGTCAGGCGATATTCCGTGCGCGGCACGCGGCCTTCGAAGAATTTCACGCACGAGATATATTCCGCCTCCTCCAGCTTGCGGGCGTGGACGCTCAGGTTGCCGTCCGTGGTCTTCAGCACGCGTTTGAGATCGTTGAAGCTGAGCGAATCATTGGTCGCGAGCGCGCTGACGATACCGAGGCGCATGCGCTCGTGGATCAGGCGATCAAGTTCAGGGAGTTCGGGCGTTCGCAGCATCGCCTGCTCGCGCGAATGCTCACGCGGCCGCACTTCATGCTTCCGGTGCTGTGCCAGGACCCTAGCCACCATGCCTCCGTGCGATCAGGAATCCAAAGACGATGTGCAACCCGCCGAATCCGGCGGCAAGGAACCAGTTTCCCCAAGTCACCGGTCCAAGCACCGTGAGGCCGCCGAGCAGCATAAAACACAGTCCCATGACCGGCACGATGGGGACCGAGAACGCGCCGCCGGTCATGATTCCAGCGCCATAGAGCAACAGCCACATTGCGGGCAAGGCGGCTTCCTGGCCCGAACGAAACAACAGGAACGTCA
>Ga0126379_10001978_pt1 | contig 12804 bp, 9 predicted proteins | sample PanSoiMetPlot_24_FD_92640 | JGI IMG/M metagenome (GOLD analysis project Ga0126379, IMG submission 92640) | Tropical forest soil microbial communities from Panama - MetaG Plot_24 | ecosystem: Environmental > Terrestrial > Soil > Tropical forest > Bulk soil | place: Panama | collected 2016-02-17
CGACGACGAGCGACCGATCCTGCTCACGCTCGAAGCGTTGCTCGGTCGTCACGGATTCGAAACCGAGACTGCGGCGACCGCAGCGGCCGGACTCAAGGCGTTGAAAAACAAGGCAGCGTCGCTGGTCCTTCTCGATCTGCAGCTGCCTGACACACAAGGGTTGGAAATGCTGGACCAAATCAAGGCGGAGCGGCCCGAGACCCAAGTCATCGTTCTGACTGCACACGACACCCTTGCGAATGCGATCGAATCGATCAAGCGCGGCGCATATCATTTCGTGAGCAAGCCATATGCACCCGAGGAGTTGTTAAGCATCGTCGAAAAAGCGCTCGAGAAACAATCGCTCCTCAAGGAAACGCAAACACTCCGCAAAAAGACCGAAGAGCTCGAGAAGCGATTGGAACTCGCCGAGACGCGCTTCACCCCAATTTTCAAAAGCAAATCGATGCAGGAAATCGAGGAATTGGTCAACGCGATGGCGCCGTCGGAGGCGAACGTGTTGATCACCGGCGAGAGCGGCGTTGGCAAAGAAGTGATCGCGAACATGGTCCATCAGCGAAGCCGGCGATCCGATCGACCGATGGTGAAACTCAATTGCGCGGCGTTTCCGCAGGCGATGATCGAAGGAGAGCTGTTCGGTTACGTCAAAGGCGCGTTCACCGGCGCGTCGAACGATTTCCCTGGAATGATTTCGGAAGCCGCGGGCGGCACGCTTTTCCTGGATGAAATTTCAGACATGCCGATCGATTTGCAGACGCGCTTCCTCCGCGTTTTGCAGGAGCGCGAGTATCGCCCGCTTGGAAGCACACGCGTGTTGAAAGCGAACTTTCGCGTGATCGCTGCAACCAATCGCTCGATTCCGCAAGCGCTCGCGGAAAACCGGCTGCGCTCCGATCTTTATTACCGGCTCAACACCTTTCAGATTGAAGTTCCGCCGTTGCGCGAACGAAAGCAGGACATTCCGCTGTTGGTCACTTTTTTTGTAAAGCAACACGCCACCCAGCTCAGCAAGCCCGAGCCGGAGATTTCGCCCGATGCATTTCAGAAATTGCTCGATTATTCGTGGCCGGGAAACGTCCGCGAGTTGCAGAACACGATGGAATACGCAGTTGTGCTCGCGCGAAATAACACCGTGACCGTGAAAGAATTGCCGGGAGAGCTGCAATTGCCGCCGGCGCTGCAAAAAATCGATCGTGTCGCCGTGCCCCAAGGAGGCGTGCAAAGCCTTGACGACGTGGAGCGCGTCACCATCCTTCAGGCGCTCGCCCAATGCCACGGCAACAAAAAGAAAGCGGCCCAACTTCTCGGGATTCAGCGCCCGACGCTCTACAACAAGCTCAAACGTTACGCGATCGAACTCTAATCGCCTGTTCGACGTCGCTCACGACAAGCGTTTGGTTTTTCGCTTTTCGATTTTAGATTGGCTGAGCCGAACTGGCGGTAAGATCGACAATGGCGACTTCGCGAAATCTTGAGAAAGTCCTCGCCCGCGCCGAAGACCAACTCGTCGTCGCCGGTAAACAGCGGCCAACCGAAGTCCTCGCCACCTACAAAAAATTTCTCAAGCTCGAAGAGCATCGGCTGCGTTTGAAACATCAGGCCGGCGGTGGCGGCCGGGAAATCTGCGCGCGGCGCGGCGAACTCGTGGACGTGATCTTGCGCCACGTTTTTACCACCGCCACAAATGCGGTCGGCCAGCTGCAGACTTCTCTCGCGCTAATCGCGCTCGGCGGTTACGGCCGCGGTGAGCTGAATCCGTTTAGCGACGTCGATGTCATGCTCTTGCACGGCGAGCGAGAAGTTTCTCCTTATGTCGGAGAAATGGCGGAGCAGATCTTGTATTTGCTCTGGGACATCGGCTTCAAAGTCGGCCACTCGACGCGCTCAGTGAACGAAGCGCTCGAACAGGCCAATCGCGACATGCTCACCAAGACTTCAATGCTCGAGTCGCGTTTTTTGGCAGGCGACCGCGATCTCGCGCGAAAGTTTCGCGATGAGTTTCGCGACAAATGCGTCGTTGGTTTCGAAAAGGAATACGTGGAGCTTCGGATGCGCGACCAGGAAACGCGTCATCACAAATTCGGCGATAGCGTTTACATGCAGGAGCCAAACATCAAAAGCGGCTGCGGCGGTCTGCGCGATTATCAAAATCTCCTCTGGATGTCGTATTTCAAAGAAGGTGTGCTAACGACGACGCACCTGGTCGGCCGAGATTGGTTGAGCGAATCCGACCAGCGCCGGATCGAGAGCGCTTACGATTTTCTGCTCCGACTTCGGACCGACTTGCATTACATGTCCAAGCGCGCGGCCGACACCTTGCATTTTAATTTACAGGAAGAGCTCGCGCGCCGTTTGCGTTACCACGAAGACGAGGGACTGCGAGCAAGCGAGGCGTTGATGCGCGATTACTACAAACATACGCGAAACATTTTTCGCGTGACCGAGCGCATCACCGAGCAATTTGCGACCGGTTACGCCACGAGCGGGACGCGGTCGCTCTTCAGCTTTTTGCCGATGCGGCGAGGTCGCGAGACAAAGCTTGGATCGTTCTTCATTCGGCAAAATCATCTCCACGCGAATCGGCGCGACCTTCTAAAGAATGATCCGGTGGAAATGATGCGGGCTTTCGAGCTCGCCCAGGAACACAATGTCGATCTTAGCCCGGAGCTGGAGGATTTAATTACGCGCGGCCTCGGCTTGGTGACTCGCACGTATCAGTACGCCAAAGCGCCACGCGAAATTTTCACGAGGATTTCGTCCCGAAAGGGCGACGTCGGACGAGCGCTGCGCTTGATGCATCGAGTGGACTTTCTCGGTCGCTATATTCCCGAATTCGGACAGCTCACCTGCATGGTGCAGCACGAGTTTTTTCATCGCTACACAGCCGACGAGCACACGCTGCTCTGCATCGACAAACTCGACGCCTTGATTCGAACGACCGATCCAAAGCTCACTGCTTATCGCAATCTCTTTGAAGATCTCGAGGACCCCTTTGTTCTTTATCTCGCGCTGCTCTTGCACGATACCGGCCGCGCGGTGGGCGCTCGACCACATTCGGAAGCGAGCGCGCTTTTCGCGCAAAGTGTCGCAAAGCGTCTCCAGCTCTCGCCCGCGCAACGGAAAGCACTCATTCTATTGGTCGATCACCACGTCACTCTTTCCAACATCGCGCAGCAACGGAACCTCGACGATCCGGCAACGATCGTGGAATTCGCGAACATTGTGCGGAACCAAAAAAATCTGCACGCGCTGATGTTGCTCACGTTGGCCGACGGCCAGGGGACGAGTGGCCAAAGCTGGTCGGACTGGAAGGAATCGCTCGTCTGGCAACTTTTCCACGCGACCTCCCGTTACCTTGCGGACCAAAAAGCTTACTACGAACAGACGAAGATCGAGCGCGACAGCTTGCAACAGGCGGTGGCCGCGCAGTTGCCGTCCGATTTCGAAGAGGAAATCGAAGCGCACTTCGATTTCATGCCGGACAATTATTTTCGCGCGTCCAAAGTCTCGGACATCGTTCACGACCTGAAGCTCTTTCGTTCGTTTCTCGAAAATGCATCGGCCGACAAGGACCGCCCGCTCGAGGCGGCGATCAGCTGGGAAGCCTTCGAGGAATTGGGCCACAGCATCGTTTGTTTTGCGACCTGGGACCGTCGTGACCTGCTCGCCAAGATTGCCGGATCGTTTTCCGTCGTGCCGCTCAACATTTTAAGCGCGGACATTTATCCGCGCGAAGACCATAGCGTGCTCGCGATCTTTCGGGTGTGCGACACGAAACAGCACTCAGTCACTGGAATCTCGGATCGCGCGCTGGTTGAAAATACGCTTCAAGGCTCGTTAGAGGTCGAAACGTTCGAGTTCGGAACGTTGCTGGAGCAAGCCAGACGTAAAATTCATTATCGCCGGTTGCACGAGCTCGAATTTCCGACCGCGATCGCGATCGACAACAAAGCGCACCCGGTCTACACGCTGATCCAAATCGAGACGCCTGACCGGATTGGATTGCTCTATGATTTGCTGACCGCGCTCGGGAAAGAAGACGTCAACATTGTTTTATCCCGTATCAGCACGCAAAAAGGCGCGGCGATCGATACCTTCTACGTTTCCGACAGCGCGACTCGCGCCAAGATTACCGATTCGAACCGGATCGCAGGAATTCAGCACCATTTGCGAGCCGCGATTTTGAGCGGCGCGGGAAGATAATTTTCTTACTTCGGAATAAGTGGCGCGTAGGAACCGTCTGATTATCGTCCTCGGAACTTCGGATGAATGCACTGATTCTCGCCGCCGGCTACGCCACGCGTCTTTACCCGCTTACGTTGAAAAAGGCAAAACCGCTTCTCGAAGTCGGCGGCAAACCGATGATCGAGTGGTTGTTCGACAATCTCGTTTCAGTCTCCGGACTGCGCACCGTTTACGTGGTGACAAACAGCAAGTTCGCCAAAGATTTTCAGAATTGGGCGAACGGCTACCAGGACCGGCACAATGGATTGCAAATCAAGATCATCAATGATGGATCGACCAGCGACGACGATAAGCTCGGCGCGATCGGTGACATTAATCTCGTTCTCACCCGCGAAGGTTTAACGAACGACGATCTACTGGTTGTTGCGGGCGACAATTTGTTCGAGCAACCGCTGACCGATTTCGTAAACGTGGCGAAGGATTCGCCTGCGACCGTCGCGGTGCACGATGTCGGCGATCTCGAAGCGATGAAAAAATACGGCACGGTCACGATCGACAAAAAAGGCGTGATCACAAACTTCGAGGAAAAACCCAAGCAACCGAAAAGCACACTCGCCGCGGTCGCGCTTTATTATTATTCCCGCGATACGCTGCCGCTCTTCACTGCGTATCTCGCCGCTGGAAACAATCCGGACCAGCCCGGACTTTTCTTGCAATGGCTTTACACGCGAAAGCCAGTCGGCACTTTTGAGATCAAAGGCCGTTGGCTCGATATCGGGAGCAAGGAAACCCTCGAGAATGCAGACAAGATTTTTTCGAAACGGTAGCGACTTATTTCAGCCGGCCTTCGTCGAACTCGATCAGATCGAAGTAAGTTCGGATGTCTTTGCGACCCGCGCCACCTGATTGTTTTAGAAAATGACTGAAGCGCGCTCTCTTCGCCGCAGTATCGGGATGGCGGGAGATCATGGCCTGGTTCCAATGATCAATGTCGGCAGAAGAATGTTTTGTCCCGTTTGCTTCGACCCATTTCAGGATCGCGTCATCTTTTTCCAAACGATGGACGGCGTCTTCGAATGCGTCGCCGTCGATCTTCAAAAAACTGAGGAGATGTTTGTCGAACCCCACCGTTTTGTAGTTGTAGCCGTCGAGGAGCCCTTTGCGGTGGAGCTTCGCCTTGTCGATCAAACGTGGCAGGTGAACGTACCCGCCAAGTTTTTCGTACGGACTGCGAGGATGCAGTCTTCGCATGAGATGCATTAAGTCGCGTGGGCCGGCTGAGTTCCCCCGACCGGCATTTCCGAATCTTTCTTCTTCTCCGGTGCTTTTGCCTCGGGCAGCAGCTCACCCTGCGTGAGATTTGCCTGCCCGATCACGAGCTGGCCTGAAAACAGACCGCCTTTTTCGATCTCGATCGATTTCGCGGTCACGTTTCCTTCGAGTGAACCACTTTTGTGAATCGTAACTGCGCCAGTCGCAATGATTTCTCCCGACATCCGGCCTTTAATGTCGATATTCGTAACGCGCACCCGCCGAAAACATTGAATGTCGGATTTTTTCTCGACCACGATGTTATGCGCACCGATCCGCCCGGGGATTTTTCCCACCAGGTTTAGAGTCATCGAATCTTCGCACTCGAGATTGCCGCGAAGTTTTCCCTCTACCACAGCGGACTGACAAATCACGCTCGTGCTGCTGAGATCGCCCTTGTTGGTTAGATGCAAATCGCCGCGGGTGCGGATACTACGGCTAAAGCTGGTGGTAACTTTGTAATCGCGCAGGTCGATGTGCGCGCTGCAACCTGGACAATTGGTCGAGGTCGCCTGATCGCTCACCTCGTGCTTGCGCTTGCATTCAAAACACGAAATGGTGCGATTTTTCTTGCCGCCCCAGATGTTCTCGAACTTTCGATGACGCGGAACTTCTTCGACAGCGCCGGAAGATTCTTCCTTGAGTTTCAGTCCCGGCTTTGGAGCGGATGGTGAAAATGACCGGCCGCATTGGCGGCAAATCGTCGATTTCGCCGCCACATACTCCATCTGCTTAAAGCCACAGTGCGGGCATTCCACACTGGCCTTAGCAGGCGACGATTTGATCACTAGTTCAGAAGCTCAATGACTTACGCCCGAGCAAACGCGGGTTTTGCTGACTCGTCGTTGCCGCGAGAAACTTCCGGCTTGGAGCCGGCTTTGACGCTCATCCCGCTGGAAACTTCCGACTTGCCGATAAAGGTCGCGCCTTCCTCGATGATGAGGCGGGCCGCTTTCAAATCACCCTGAAGAACGCATTTTGACTTTAGCTCGCAGCGCTCGCTGACCGCAATGTTGCCTTGGACCTTGCCGTAAATCGTGATCGACTTGGTCTTAATCTCCGCGCGGATGTCTGCGTTCTCGCCGACCGTCAACGCCCCATCGGAATTAATATCGCCCTCGACTTTACCATCGATCAAAAGCTCCTTTTGGAACTTGATCGTGCCTTTGATTTCAACGTCGCTGGAAAGGACGTCTTTGCCGGAATGTTCAGCCATAAACTTTTTGTGATCGTTGGGTTGTGATTTTGGTTGGTCGCCGTAAGCGGGTCGGTTGGTTTCTTCACCCCCCGAACTCAGCGATCCTTCTCCGATCGATGAGATCGTTCTCTGCGGGATGAATTTCTTCAACACGTACCATTATTAGTAAGGCTTATTAGCATTGTCAACGGGCTGGAGCGAAAAAGCTGACTTTTTTACAATTTATCTGCAAATCGAAACAACTTTGCCGCTCCATTTTGACCTGAAAGCACAAAAACTGCCGGAGCTTGGCCCGGCGTTCGATCCAAAACGCGACCGATCGATTGCTCTGAAGGCGCTGATCCCAACAGATTTGCGGAATTCTGGCCGACCCTGTCCCAATCATACGCAAATACCCAGTCGACCCGTCGAATTCGTAGAATCTCGCGCCTCACCTGGGGATCCTCGGAAAGGTAAAAGCAAGCGCTCTCGCCAATGCCAGACAGTGATTCGTGCGAACTGCCGGCAACTCCTGGTTGGCCGGACCAATAGGAAATCGCCGGCGACCACCACCAGGGAGCAAGAAAAGCGCGCGTCTGATCGGACCGAATCGTTACTGCGAGTTGGCGCATTTGGGCGGACTCGCTCCTGCGTTCAGCTCGTCGAGCCAGCTCGTTCTCGTTCGGCCAAATCTGGGCGTCCCAAAACTGCAGCACCGGAAAGATCGACAGAATGAAAGCGAGCCAAACCGCGACGCGCGGCCGGAATGACTCAAGGAGAGCCGGCAAGACAAGGATGAAGATCAAAACGAAAAAGTAGCTCCAGCGCGCCTGCCAAATCGTTAGGCCGAACGTTGCAAGCAACAAGACGAGAAGAAAAAACGGGGGTGCGGTTCGCTTGCGAATTGAAATCCAAATCAGAATCGGCGTGATTACGATCAGGTAGCCGGCCCAAACAAGCCAGAGTCGATTGAACAGTGGAACGTGTGCAAGCTCGCCGATTGTTCTCGACCAATTTTGAAACAACGCGCCCGATTGAAAAATCGATAGCGATGGAATTCTCCGCTCGATCAAAAGCGCGATGATGGTGATCGCGCCAAAAACAATCCGGCCCGTTCGCCGATGCGGACCAAACAGCAGATGTCGATCTTTTACGAGCGCGATTAAAAGAATCAGTCCGAAAAGAACGAGCGGCTCATAAAACGAAACCCAGAGCGCCACGGCCCACGCAGCCCCGCTGACGATGCCCCAATTTCGAGAAGGTTCGGTTCGCAGAGTCCATTCCGCGCAAAGTCCGATCGCGACGAGCAAAATGAGGAGCGATTGATGGTCGGGACCTCCGAGCTCCGTGCCGTGAACCAAGATTGGACTTAGCGCGTACAAAATCAGCAGCGCCCAGCGATACGTAAGCTTCAGTCGCCGCGACCACCACAACAGAAACCAACCGCCGACCAACGCGAAAATTGGAGAAACCACTGCGCCCGCCACATCGATCGGTTGCGTCGTTAATGGTTTGAGCAAGATCGACAGGGTGAGGATCAGGTAATCCATCGCCGCGGTGGTATGCGGCGTTGTGCCTTCCGGAAAATTTTCGAAGTCGTGATGGCGAACAATCAGACCGGGATGTTCGGCGCACATCCGGACGCGCGTCATTCGCGCATAGCAATCGGCGTCGGTGAAATAAACATTCCCCGCGACAAAGACGTCCGGATAATTCGCGCATCTCGTCCCGATGATAAACACGCTCAGAATCAAAATCTCGATCGCGATACGGATTCGACCGGGCACGCTCCTATCCCAAATCCGCAAGCCGAAATTGAAGACCCGTTTGTTCAAAGTCCCTTTTTGACAAACGCGCGACCGGATGAGGATTTTAGGTACCTTTCGAATTCAGCTACACGCCCGCGATCACGAAACGCTACGTAGGTTTTCAAAAACCACGGTCTCCACTGAGCTGTATAACGGACGTGGCCGCGATATGAGTAGCAAGTCGCTCACGCAAGTCCGTTGCTATACCGACGTAGAACCGCCTGGAGTCGGTTAAGCTCTGCAAAATATATACGTAGCAGAAATCACCGCGCATGACTGAGGGGGCTCGCCGAGTCGTAGCTCGGCGCGCGATGGGATGCAAGGAACAAGCGTGTCCGCCTTCGCTGAAGCTTCGGCGCGACAGTCTACGCTTCCGCCTTGCGGCGCGAGCGTAGACTGGGCCCGCCTGGATTCGAACCAGGGACCAAGGGATTATGAGTCCCCTGCTCTAACCGCTGAGCTACAGGCCCTGCGCAGGCCTTACTCTTGCGTTCGCCCGAGCAATCCTGCAATCGTTTCTTCGAGCTTGGCCGCCGAAACGGGTTTCTTCAAATAAGCGTTACCCGCGACCGAGAGCGCAGCTTCCTGCTCCGCGTCGCTAGCGTAAACCGAATAATAAACGACCGGAACGCCGGGCTGGATTCCGTTGATCTTTTGGCAGAGATCGATGCCGTTTCCGTCCGGAAGTCGCACATCAAGAATGCAAAGATCGAACTTGAACTCGTTGGCCAGATCCAAGCCTTCCGCCACCGTTCCGGCCGTGGCTACGACGTAGCCGAAGTCCTGTAACGAAGCCGCAATCAGCAGACGAATATCGGGATCGTCATCGACGTGAAGAATTTGCGGCTTTGAGGAGATCTCTGCGGGAACGGCCATAAGATCGCCTTTTGCAGCAATCATTGCGCCGCGAGAACCTTTCCGCTCACTTCACCGAAGCCGACGCGATAGCCGTTGCCCTGGCACCAGCCGGTGATTGCAAGCGTATCGCCGTCTTCCAACCATTTACGCTCTTCTCCGCTCGGCAGTTTCAGCGGGTTCGCGCCGCGCCAGGTCAGCTCGAGCATGCAACCGCGTGATTGTTCGGTCGCTCCGCTGATCGTTCCGCTCGCAAGCAAATCGCCCGGCTGAAGATTGCAGCCGCCGACCGTATGATGCGCGAGCTGTTGCGCGACGCTCCAATAGAGATTTTGAAAATTTGTCGTTGTGATCATGTGCGGCGATTTCGATTTCGACGTTTGCAGACGCGCTTCCAATTGGATGTCGAATGTGAAATCGCTCTTCGCGCGCAAATACGGCAACGGCTCCGGTTCCTGTTTCGGCAACGGTTTCCGAAACGGTTCGAGAGCTTCCATCGTCACAACCCACGGTGAGATGCTCGTGCAAAAATTCTTCGCCAGAAACGGACCGAGCGGCTGGTACTCCCACGCTTGAATGTCGCGCGCGCTCCAGTCATTCATCAAAACGAAACCGAAAATATGGTCGGCGGCCTGATCGATCGGCACCGGCTGGCCTAACGGATTTCCGGGACCGATCAGGAACGCCATTTCCAACTCGTAATCCAAACTTTTTGTCGGCCCAAAAACCGGCGATGGTGCATCGGGCGGCTTGATTTGTCCTTTCGGCCGTCGCACCTCCGATCCACTGACGACGACCGAGCTGGCGCGACCGTGGTATGCGACGGGCAGCCACTTCCAATTCGGCATCAGCGCGTTCTCCGGCCCACGCAACATCGTGCCGACGTTGTGCGCGTGATTATAAGACGAATAGAAATCAGTGTAGTCGCCAATTTTCATCGGAAGCTGCATGGTCAACTCGGATTGTTTGTGAAATACCTGCTCGCGCAGCTTTTTATCATCGCGCAACGTTGGCGTTTCGGCGGAAAGCAGATTCTGCAAAACTTCGCGAACTTTTCGCCATGCCGGCCGGCCTAGTGCGAGAAATTCGTTCAACGAATCCCGCGCGAACAATTGTCGATCCGTTAGATCGGGAAAATGTCCCGTCTGCTGAAGCGCAGAAAGATCAACAACGGAATCGCCGAGCGCTACGCCGACGCGCGCGCTTCCATCTCGTGGTTTGAAAACGCCAAACGGGAGATTTTCCAGCGGAAAATGCGAGTCCGATTCAACCTCGATGAAAGATTTGAGCGCCATCAGGAAAGAAACGTTAGAGCGCGCAAGTCTTCACGCGGTTCGTTGAAGCTGCAGCTGCCGAATGACGTCACGAATTTTCGCCGCGCTTTGATCCGATCGAGAGTGATTTCCCAATCGCGCCAGGCAAAGACGGTATCGTGAAATTCAAATGATTTGGCGCGCTGATCCTCGAGCATTTCGACCGTCTGCGCTTCCTCCCAATGATGTTCGGCCGAGAGCACGCCGGCGCCGAGCACATTCAAGAATCCGTGCATCTCGGTTTTCACTTCATCGCGGAACTGGCGGATCGGGTGATGCAATCCAGCCGTGAACTTTATGGGAACATGATGTTTCGTTGAGGCAAGAATCGCGCGCGCGATTTGGACTGAACTCGGAAAAGCGTCCGCAACCACGCCACCGGTGCGCAATTTGTAACCGAATGCCGGTGCCTTCGCGCGCGCGAGAAGCGCAATCGCTTTTTCCGCCGATTCGGCTGGCGCTTCCCAGAACGTTTGCAATTTCAGATCGCCAAGGATCGCAGCCGCCTCGTTCAATCCCTTCACATCGACGTCCTGGGGCAAAGGCATCTCGAGCTGCGCAACCGGCGCAAGATCGACATGCTCTTTCTGAAACGAGCGGATCGTCTCGGCGGTTTGCTTTAATTCCTTTAGAAAACTCTCAGCGTTCTCCGTTTTCATGCCCAACGCGGAAATGCGGAATTGATGATGTTTGTCGAATTGCGAGACTAATCCGTCGGCTTCACTAAACTTCGCGATCGGCAAAACAAACGCAGATAGCATCCACGAATCCGGCGACCGAACATATTCGGCCTGATTTTGCACCGCCGGCGCCAAATCCAAACTACACGGCGGAAACATTCCCGCGTAATCGATCGAGCGATTCAGCAGAGCCCGGAGAGATGCCGCAGCCATGAGATCAATAGAGTTCGCTCCAGCGTCAATTCGCGAGATGCTTTTTCAGTTTATGGGAACAGACCGCGCATTTGTTTTGCCTTGAGCACGCGCTCGACGCCGATCGCCATGGCGGCGGTGCGATGAGAAATCTTGTGTTCCTTCGCGCGACGGATCACCTGAACAAACGAGTGCTCCAAGATCCGGAAAAGTTTGTCGGTCACTTCCGATTCCGTCCAAAGAAAACTTTGCAGGCCCTGGACCCATTCGAAATAGGAAACGATCACGCCGCCGGCGTTGCACAAGATGTCGGGAATGACGAAAACTTCGTCCCAGCGTTTTTCCAAAATAACGTCCGCCTCGGGTGTGGTCGGACCATTGGCGCCTTCCGCCAGGATCCGGCATTTAATTTTCGCGGCGTTCTTCTCGGTAATAACGCGATCAACCGCGCACGGCGCGAGAATATCGCAAGGCAGAGTCAGGAACTCCGCCGGACCGACATGATCGCCCTGGTCGAACGCGCGCAGATTTCCCTTTTTCATAACGTGTTGCTCGGCCGCCTTCACGTCGATTCCCTTAGGATTGTAAATTGAAACGTAGGCGTCGCTGATTCCGACCACTTTCACGCCACTCTTGTACGCGAGTGACAACGCCGCAACTGAACCAACATTGCCGAAACCCTGCACGATCGCGGTGCACTTTTCGGGATCGAGCTTCATCATGTTCATCGCCCGCTCGATCAGATAAACGACGCCGCGGCCGGTTGATTCGCGACGGCCTTCAGTCCCGCCAATTGAAACCGGTTTGCCGGTGACGATTTCGTTAACGGCAAATCCTTGATAAACCGAATACGTGTCCATGAACCACGCCATGATTTGTTCGTTGGTCCCCATGTCCGGGCCCATGATGTCGGTGTGCGGTCCGACGAACGGGATCATTTCCTGCATGTAACGGCGCGAGATCGATTCTAGCTCGGTGTGCGAGACTTTTGTCGGATCCACCGCCACGCCACCTTTGGCTCCGCCATATGGCAACTGCGCGAGCGCGCATTTCCAACTCATCCACATCGCTAGCGCCGCGGTTTCTCCCATCGATAGCGTCGGCGCGAAACGCGTTCCGCCCTTGGTCGGACCGAGGGCGATGTGATGTTGAACGCGATAACCGAGAAAGGCCTTGGTGCTACCGTCATCCATGTGAACAGGCAACGTCACGGCAATCGCGCGTTTGGGATAGGTCGCCCACTCGCGATCGTTCTTGTCGATGTTGAGATAATCGGCGATGAC
>Ga0126379_10001980_pt1 | contig 12800 bp, 19 predicted proteins | sample PanSoiMetPlot_24_FD_92640 | JGI IMG/M metagenome (GOLD analysis project Ga0126379, IMG submission 92640) | Tropical forest soil microbial communities from Panama - MetaG Plot_24 | ecosystem: Environmental > Terrestrial > Soil > Tropical forest > Bulk soil | place: Panama | collected 2016-02-17
GCAGACCAGTCGAGCCAGGGTGAGTTCCAGGTCAACGGCGTTGTGGTTAGCGGCCTAATGACGGCTCCTGGACGACGGACAGGTGCCGCGCCGTCACTATCCCTAAGCGTGATGCGGCGGAAGCTCACGCCGCTCGGATGCGGGATCGATGCCCGCGTAACGCTGAACTCATTAAGGTCGAGGAAACCGCCGACGACGACTAGCACTTGAGCGACCCGCGGCGATAGGTCGAGCGCCGGCCCCGCCGAGATGGAGGCTAGGTGAGCTTGGCACCGCGAGCAGGTTCAACGCCCTGCGAACTGCGTAGCGAACTCGGTGCTCGGGTAGTGTCTCACGGCCTGATCACGCAGCCAATCGGCGATCTCGGTGACGGTGCCCACCTTGACTTCGACCTTGTATCCGTTCACCAGATCGCCCAGCTTCACGCCAATGTCGCCGTCCCAAATATGAGATCGAGACGTTGATCGCGCTCGCGTAGAGACTGATGGAGATTTCCTCCAGGTCCGACATCGGCCACCCCGAGATCCTGCTGATTGACTAGACACCACCGATCCCACTTACTCCGATGGCGTCGGATAGTTGCCGAGATACGGGTCGCTGATCGCCGCTTTGACCATCAAAGTGTTTTGCAAATGCCGTCGCGTGCGTATCGGCTGTGAAGTCCACCGACACCACGACCGTGTCGTCATCCTGATCGTATCGGTACGCCGTGGGCTCGCAGCGATGTTTCTTCAGCCAATCGCGCATCCTCACAATTGCCGGAGCAAAATCCTCGCCGGATAGGCGGACTGTGACGGTATGCATGAAGCCCCTGTCGAATTTGCTTGTGAAAACCAGCGAGTTTGGACGGTTCCCGCGTCGCTGCTCAATTTGCTCGCGTCGCTGCTCAATTTAGACGAGCATCTCGTCCATTGCAAACCGGAAGGGGATAGGTGCAAAGAAACCCCCGCACTGGGCGACACGGGGCCTCGTCATCCAAGGACGCCCAGTGGATGGACTGGCCGCGTCCTCGCCCGATGAACGGGGCGGAAAGGATTGGAGTTCCGCCGGGATTGCGCTTCCCTCAGCGGACGCCTAAGAATGGGTGGGGCTTGGTCTCTTCTCAGCCAAGTCCTTCCTTCTCCTGTGCGTCGGGCGTTTTGCTCGACGCCATCTTTTCGTCCCGGCAGGCTGGACTATGATCCGTGTCGTTCACGCGGAGGGATCGATGGCTCTGTGCGACGACATTCCTGTTTTCGAGGACATCGTCGTCGGCGGCAATTTGATGACCGGCCTGGCGATCGGGGTTGGAGCGTTGGTCGTCTTACCACTGGCCGCTCCACTTCTTCGGCCCGTGGCAAAGACTGCCTATCGAGGGGCCGTCGTGCCTCTCCGCGTACTCCTCGGGGGTTAGCCGGGCAATACTCGATTTCATATTGTGCGAACGAGCAACACGAACGCAGCCCCAGCGATCCCTATCAGCGATACGGTCGCGGCTCCGGCCCAAAAGCCTTTGGCCCAGTCCTCGGCGTGACGTAGCATTTCGGGCCAGTTGATCATCGCTCTCTCCATCAGAACATTAGTCGATTGTGCGGAACCCCCTTTGTAGAGACATGGGGCTCCTTAGTGCGACGGTAGCGGTAGACGGTCTGCATTACGGGATTGTTTCGTGCCTAACGAAACGTACTACAACCGTAACCAACTCACTCGCCGACGCCTGTTAAGAATAGTTAAGGGGGCGGCCCGATCGATGTGAGGCAGTTCACGCTGGGGCGAAATTCGGTGTGTCGGCCCCGAGGAAGAAGAAACCCCGGTCGACAGGGAGGACGCCGCGGTTTCTGAGCGGGCGATCCAGCCAAGGGAGACAGTGATCGCTCGGCCCGCCTCGATGATACGCGATGCCCGCGGTTCCGGCGGCTGTCCGAGCGGCCAGTACGCGGCATGATCCGCCATCAGGGCAGTGCTAACGAAACCGTCCCTCGCCAAGCACGCCGACGCTCGGAGCGGAACTGGCAGAGCGCCAACATTCCCGGACGCTCCTGCGCAGATCGCTCACGCGATCTGCTATTCCCCCCGCGGTCAAAAATTCGTTAACCATACCGAACTTGCGCTGGATCGCTGAAAAGGTGGGCGGTTCCGTATGGGTAGCCGCCAGTCGACGCGTCGGCTTAAGAGAACCGAATTTTTAGCCGCGGGGGATCTGCACGGCCCGTGAGGGCCGTGCGCAGGCGCTTTCACTTTGCCCGCCGCATGCCGATGGTGCGAGCCAAGCGAGCTCAGGTTCGGGATCGCTTGCTGCGCATGCTGGCGGAGACCGAGGAAAAATCGTGAGGCCACACCAGCCGAAAAGCACGGCTCCCAGGGAGGGTCGAGGTGCTGCGGGATTGGCTTACGCTGAAATCGACGATCCCGGTCTCAACCTAGCCAGCGTATCGGGCCGGATTGCCGGGACCAGTCTGGCCTACCGCCGCCTCGTGCTGCAAGGTATGTGCGTATCGGGCGGAATGCGTCGGTGGGCCGCCCGACCGCCGAGCACGCTGATCGATCGCAAATTATTCACAGAGGGACGGCGTGAGAACACCGGCGGGTCCAAAAACGAGATAGGCGTCGTACACCTAGAATAAATTAACCAATTTGCCTAAAAACTCCATCAAAACAATCTATTCGTGTGTGCCTAAAAAGTAGGCAAACCGAGGAGTTAATAATTGTTGCGGGAATTTGACAGGGCTGGCCGTCAAGTTATCACCCAGCTTATCCACAGCTTCAGTGGATTGATGGGGAGCAGGAAAGCCCGCTCCGCCCTTGTGATATCTCGCGCCAGTCTCCCGCCATCCTTATGTTCGTCCTCTGTTCTTCCACAGAAGAGCGCGGCGATGCCGTTCTGTCCACGGACCGGCACGGCCCTGACGAGCGATTGACGGAGGATGGCCCATCCTCCTTGCACGTTAAGCAAGAAACCCCTTCTGATGAACCAAGGGAGGAAGGGACCGAACAATGCCAGCTTTCAATGAGGCCCTGGAATGGCAAGACCGCGCTGACCACGCGCGGCGAGTGGCTGGGCAGTTGACTGATCCAGTGGCCAAGCAGGCCATGTTGCAGGCCGCCAATGGTTACGAGCATCTGTCAAGGGCTGCTGTCGCCGTTAGGGATCGGGAGCACGACTTTGTAATCGGAAGTCCCTCCGAGCCGCGGGCTAACCTGTGACCAGTCAAGGATAACCCCAGCCCGAGCCGTAACTACGCCAACCGCCGTAGGGACCCGGGCCACTGCCGTAACCGCCCCAGCCCCGATAGGGATCTCCCCAACCGCCGTACGGGCCTCTCCAGCCGCCACTGTAGCGGTTCGGCGCACAATGTGGCGGAACCCACCCCCCTCTCCATTGGTTCCAGTGACCGGGGACGGGATGCCAACCCCAGCCGCAACCACCCCACACTTGGACAATACCGGGGACTGTGCCCGTCGCGGGGGTTCCCACGTTAGACCCGACCGGCAGTGCGTGAGCAGCCATTGGGATAGCCAGAGCGAGCATCCCGGCCAAGGCTAATCCGAAAACGCGCATTTTCCTCTCCAGCAACACAGTGGTCTCTAAGCCCGTCGATAACGGTTAGGGACGATTTTTCGTCCCATCACTGCGGGTCTATTGCTCTTCCCTGGGTCAAATTCAGCAACCAATTCGAGATCTTAATAGTCGTTTAAACAACTTCGATCCCATAAATGACACATCGGGGTAGCTAAAGTCGTGTCTACTCGTCGGAATATGGGTCTGCTGGACGTCGTTCTACGCGGCAGGTTGGACCACAACGGGACGGCTCGATCGAGCAGTGATTACAAGTCGTCTATGCGCAAGAGTTGGAGAGTAACGATGGCAAACCCCCGGCCTGCCATGTACGCAGTTGCGGTGAGCATGGTACTGGCCTTATCGGCTTGCACCAATCCCTATGATCCGGTCCAGCGGACGATCGGTGGTGGCCTCATCGGGGCGGGAAGCGGGGCCGCAATCGGGGCCGCCGCAGGCGGTGGGCATGGAGCGGCGCTCGGTGCTGCCGTTGGCGGCGCGGTCGGTGCAGTGGGTGGCCTTATCACTACGCCACCGCCGCCGCGGTACCGCTAATCTCACCACCGACAGGAGTGACGGCCTATGACGCACTGGCTTGACCACTAGGCTATTGGGGTTGAGCCATTGGTATTTTCCCCAGTGAGTGATCTCGTTCGGCCCCTCTCACTCCGTAGTCGATGCTGTGACAAAAATTGGTTCCTTCCGATGTTAATAAAAAGTGAGTGTACCGCCGAGCACGCAACGATTTTTTATCCGCCCACCGCTACGCTGCGATGGATTGGGATCACCGCCTCCAACTGTGAGTGGAGGGAACTAGGAGCGTCTGGGAACTCGGTGGACAGTGGGCAACGGGCTGGCAGCTTGCCTCAAATTTGACACGGCCAATGCCACTCCCCACAGGATTGTCCGCGAAAATGATCCTGCTTGACCCGTTGTTTAGCTTATGGGGGCGTTTAGCTTATGGGGGCCGGGGGCTGGAGCTGAACTGGCCATGCGTGCAATCCCCACCTTCGCAACCGGCGTACTATTGCTGGTAAGCATCAATGTCGCAGAGGCCGCCGATCCAACATTACTGGCGGAGACCGCCGCCTACCTCCTCGGCAACGCGTATCGCTGCGGCGTGGCGGATGAGCGTGTCGAGCACGCCGGAACAGTGATCCGCGACTTGATTGTAGTGGCGGCTCGGGACACTGCGGAGTTAGCCACCGCAAAGGCACGATTTATCGAGATTTTCTCGGCGGCTGCCAACCCAAGCCAAGACCAACAGGGGTTCCCATCCTGCGAAGTCGTGATTTCGCAGTTCGAAAGGCTCGAACGACACCACCGGCAACGCGGACTAACTGATTGAGGGTCTGACCGGCGGATCTCTGAAGGACGCCTCCGCCTGCCCACCGTTGTCGGTGCCGAGCCGGCGGTTTAGGCGCGCCTTGGGTCTCGAAATGATGCTCTCATGACCGCGGGGGCATCATGTCGGGTGGAACCTATAGAAATGGAGCGGCGTTTCGCCTAGCAAAGCAGCGGTTTGGCGGCGGTAGGAAATGTAACTTTAATCAAGAACATCTGCTTCTACCCTTCCGCGTTCGAGCCTCCGCGAGGACGTTGATGCGTGATGCTGAATATCTTCGTAAACAGGCACGACGATGCCGTGCTCTGTCGAAGACTGCCATCCAAGCGGAGCAGATCGAGCAGTTCCGGATGTGGGCAGTTGAGCTGGCAGAAGAAGCCGAGGAAGCGGAACGGCGGGCCGCCAGCCGAGAAGAAAAGCGGCGGGGCCGAGCAGCAGAGGGTCATTCCTCCACCTGGTTAGACCGCTCCCTACGGCAACCCCGAGACAGCAGTGGCAGACAACGAAAGCGCCCAGGCCGCTTGACCTGAGGAGCCAACCGCAGCGAAATCGACGTCAAAGGACGGTTCCGGTCCACCCCCCGCGCGGCTTGGCTAGAAGTCGATCCCGCACACCACGGTTCGATCCGCCTAAGCATTCCTCCCAGATCGCTATTAACTCGGCCGGAGTACCCGTCGGCGGCAGGGAGACTGATCTTCGGTAATAGTAGAGGATCGGAAATCAAACCATTTTGAGACCTCGGCTCGCAGAAACACTTTGCAGGCCGGTCGGACTTCATTCACAAGGGAAGGTGCGAAGATTGTTCCAAGTTGAACGATGTCGTAGTACTATCTCGCACGGAGAGCACCGCCGCAAAGACCCGCATAGAAGCCATTACCTATTTAGGAACGGCAACTCAGCGTCTTAGATGGTTAACAATAATAACTTGTGCTCTCCAACTTGCCGCCTTCTGAGAGCCCGGTGACCCGGCGTTGATATTATTACCGGGGCCAGCCTGGCTCGGTGGAGGCTAATCCTCCCCCGGCAGATCGTCAAAATCCGGTTCGGCAAGGGATCCAACCCCCGGTCGCCGGACTAACGGCTTGGGCTGCTTCACTTCAAACGCAGCCGCGGGGCTGCTGGCTCCATTGCGGGATTGCCCCAATCAGCGAATACGGACGATTACCGGAGCCGTCCCTTCGCCCTGACGTGTCTGCGGAACTCATCGCAAAAGCCTTTCCTGCCTCTATTAGAACTCTTCCCGTCTTTCATCCGACGCGCTGGCGCATGCAGATTTCGCGCACGCCATTGAAATTTTTCGGCACGCTGGATGCGCCTAAGCATTCCGATCGATGACCTGCCACGTCACTTCGCTGGGCGCGAAACGCTGCCGGCTCGCGAGCACGGCCGCGTCATCGTCGACAGTGTGATCATCGAGGGACCTGAAATTTTAGCCGCGGGGGGAATGCAACCGCCGAAGGCGGTTGCGCTTGCGGTCTTCCGGCAAAGCGCATGGCGTAACGACGTGCGGCTAGGGCGGGTTCCGGTTCCCAACATTAGCGGCGCGGTGCGCCGCTTTTTCCCCCGACGCTCAAATGGGCGCCGAAACTTGCATTTTGGCGCCGGGCGTCAGAATTGCCGTGACCGCGGCGCCTTCGCCTCGATTGAGAGCGGCTTGCAGCGGGATTTGTCCAAACATTTTGGTTTGCGGCCTGTGCGTCCTCGGGATCGGCTCCGCGCGGCAGCTAATTGCGCCCGAGAGCCGCAGAAATCCTTGGGAGTTTCAAACCGCGGTATGAGGTAGGGCGGACTGAAACTCCGATCGAGGCGCCTGTCGAGCTGCCCTAGACGGCGTTTCAAGGAGTTGTCCGGTGACCAAGGGTTCCGTCCGTATAGCCGCTACTGCTTCGCTCAGGTGCCGTCTGTAATCACCAAGGACGAGTTTCGGGTTTTTCAGAGCCTCGACTGTCAAACCGCTGTGCTCCTCGCCCGCATTTGCGCTGAAATTGACGATCGTCTTCGGGTCCGTTAGCTGAAAATAACGCTCGGTCAGCAAGTCAATCGTAGCATCCCAATGGCTCCTAGCTGGACCCGACCCGAAAATGACCTCGAGCCTCTTTTGCAGCGCCTTGCCTCGGCCACGGCACTCGCGGTAACGCTCGTCGAGCCAGGTGCGAAGGGCATGGAGCTGCTCCGCGCCCAACTCGTCATTATCTCTGGCCCGCGAGTATCGTTGGGTGGCGAGATACAGAGAACGTGCTGTCTCGGCGATCCCGACAATCAAGTCGTGCCGCAGTTGCTGTTCCTCGCGTCGGCGCCGGATACGCGCGGTAATGCGAACGATAGCCCATGTTCCAAACAGGACCGTGATCATTGGTCCGATGGCTTGCAGCAGTACCAACTGCCAGAGGGGCGCATTAGCCATTGATCTCTCCCTGAACCGCAACATTGTCGCGTCGCGGTCAGACCGAGCCCACACGCCCTAATGCTACGACAGCTTAGCTGCTCCGCTGCGTGAACTGGATCACACCCCCTTGATATACAGCGCCCCTGCCGTCAACTGGCTCGAGCCTACGTTCCCACCCTCGGTCAACTGCCGCCGCCGGATCTTCCGTTCGGCTATGCTCTCGAAGCGGGTTCGCTGGAGGTAGTAGGCTTCCACGCATCTCCGGGGGCATCTCCGGCAATAGACGTTGGAACACCCGCCGCGGTATTCGCCGATCTCGACCCCGAACTCGACGGTCTGCGGCTCGGCATTCCAGTGGGCGTCTTCGGCGGACGCTGTTGGGAAACGGTGCGCCGCGCGCTATCCTGCTCGATGCCGGGGTCGCACGAAGAGCACATCAGGGAGGGAGCCAGGTGCCAACGGCAAGCGCGCTCGATGCTATCGCCGACGAGGTGATCGAGTGAGGCGGCGTGAACTGCTCGGTCTGGTGCTCGCAGCGTCGGCGGCATCCCGAGCGCGTGCACAGGCGCCGAAGCCGCGGCTCGCGACACTGTCACCTTCGTCGCAAAGCGCTAGCGCCGCACGGTGGGGCGCCTTCTGGGAAGGCATGCAGGCGCTCGGTTATTCGCGTGATCATTTTGTGGTCGAAAACCGCTGGGCAGACGGACACCCCGACCGCCTGTCCGCCCTTGCCGCCGAATTGGCGCGGCTCGATCCGCAGATCATTGTCTGTTATGGCTCCGAAGCGACCCTGGCGGCCAAGCAGGCGACTGCCTCGATCCCTGTCGTCATGGCGATATCCGCCGACCCGATTGGCGCCGGGCTGGCGGCCAGCCTCGCGCGGCCGGGCGGCAACGTCACCGGCCTTTCGATGGCCCAGCCGGACATGGCTGGCAAGTACGTCCAGTTGCTCAAGGCGGTGGTACCGCAGGCAAAGCGAATAGCCGTTCTGATCAATCCGCACGATCCGACCCATGCAAATCGCTCGGGAGAGGTCATACGGGCGGCCGGGTCCATTGGCGTCGAAGCCTTCTCGGTGGCGGCAGCAGTGGTCGAGCAGATCGCAGGCGCGTTTGCCGAAATGACCAACCGCAACGCCCACGCGCTCATTGTCCTGGGCACTCCGCTCTTCACCCTGGCGGGGGCTGATATTGTCGCGCTTGCGGCCCGCCAAAGGCTACCCGCACTCTACGACACAAGTTCGTTCGTAGCGATTGGCGGGTTGATTAGCTACGGTGCCGACCCGAACGACCTGTTCCGGCGCGCCGCGTATTATGTCGACAGGATCCTGAAGGGCGCCAAACCGGCCGACCTGCCGATCGAGCAGCCGACGAAATTCTTGTTGCTCATCAACCTCAAGACCGTCAGCGCTCTTGGGCTGACTGTCCCACCCGAAATCCTCGCCCGCGTCGACGAGGTCATCGAGTAAGCGACCGGCTGTGGGAGTAAGCGATGAACTGGCATGCGTGGCTCACCTCGCTCCTCGTTGTGGTGGCCCTCGCCGCATGCACTCAGATGACCACGGGCCAACGGAGCCCAATTCGCGCCCTATTCTGCTGACCACAACGGGATTAGGCCCGAGCACGGCGGAGGGGATGGCGGCGGACGTGCCGGTATGTAGATGGCGAGGCACGGGAAGGGTGATCCGCCCCATTCGTCCATCTCACGCTAGGGTTCATGCGGCTTTCGAGGTAGACTTGGTTAAGGCACCTTACCGCCGAGCGCGAAATGGCCTCTGTCCGCCGCCTCACCGCGATCCTGGCCGCCGATGTGGCCGGCTATTCGCGCCTGATGGGGCTGGATGAGGAGGGGACGCACGAACGGCTCCAAGCGTACCTGCGGCAACTGGTCGATCCGAAAATCGCGGAGCACCGAGGCCGCATCGTAAAGAATACGGGCGACGGCTTCCTGGCGGAATTCGCAAGCGTGGTCGATGCCGTGCGGTGCGCCGCAGAGATCCAGCGCGGGATGGCCGACCGCGAGCCCGAGGTTCCCGAGGAGCGTCGGATCAGGCTTCGCATCGGCATCAATCTCGGCGACGTGATCGTTGAGGCGAACGACATTTTCGGCGATGGGGTGAATGTCGCGGCCAGGTTGGAGGCCCTCGCTGAGCCCGGTGGGATCTGCGTCAGCCGGGTCGTTCGAGACCAGGTGCGGGACAGGCTAGATTTCGCCTTCGAGGACATGGGCGAGCAACAGGCAAAAAACATTGCCCGGCCCGTACGGGCCTATGCCCTGCGCACCGAAAGTACGGCCAGCGGACCGCTGGAGAGCGGATCGTTCAGCGGGTCAATTTCGCGACCTGTCGCTGTCCCGCGGTTGTCGATCGTCGTATTGCCGTTCGCCAATCTCAGCAACGACGCCGACCAGCAATATTTCGCCGACGGGATTACTGAGGATCTGACGACTGATCTGTCACGGATCGCGGACATGTTCGTGATCTCGCGCGGCACCGCCTTCAGTTACCGGAACAGGCCGGTCGGTGCGAAGCAAATCCGCGAGGAGTTGGGGGTTCGCTATGTCTTGGAGGGAAGCGTCCGTCGGTCAGGCAGCCGGGTCCGTGTTAACGCTCAATTGATCGACACCGAGACTTCTGCGCACGTTTGGGCCGAGCGGTTCGACCAGAACGCCGGTGACCTGTTGGCCTTGCAAGATGAAGTCACTGGCAGGATCGCCGTTGCGCTCAATCTCGAACTGGTCGCAGCGGAAGCCGCTCGTCCCACGGAGCGGCCCGACGCGCTGGACTACATTTTCCGAGGCCGCGCTGCCAGTAGGAAACCGCCGTCGCCTGCCAGATATGAGGAGGCGATCGGCTTCTTCGAGCGTGCCTTGGCGCTCGATCCGCGATCTGTCGAGGCGCAGAGCCGATTGGCGATCGCACTCGCGGCACGGGTGCTTGACCAAATGACCGGCTCAAAGGCGGCGGATATTGCGCGTGCGAAGGCCCTCGTTGGGCAAGCCTTGGAGACAGCGCCCCGCAGCCCGCTTGCTCATTTCGCCAAAGGACAGGTGCTGCGCGTAGAAAGACGCTACGCGGAGGCCATGCCCGAGTATGAGATGGCAATCACGTTCGACCGCAATTGGGTGAACGCACTAGGTCCCCTTGCCGAGTGCAAACTCTTTGTCGGGTCGATAGACGCGGTAATCCCGCTCCACGAGCAAGCCATCCGCCGTAGCCCCGGAGATCCCTTCATCGCCATATGGTACTTTCGCATCGGAGTTGCGCATCTACTGCAATCGCACATCGAGGATGCAATCGTCTGGCTCGAAAAGGCGCGTGGCACCAATCCAGAATTACCATATGTTCACTCTCACCTTGCATCGGCATATGCCCTCAGAGGAGAGAACGAACGCTCCGCCGTTGAACTCGCCGAAGCGCGGAGATTGAGCCTTGACGGTCGTTATTCGAGCATCGCTCACTTGCAGGCCGCGGCATATCACGGCGTACCGAAGATCCGCGCCCTGTACGAGGCCACCTATTTCGCCGGCCTCCGCAAGGCCGGAATGCCAGAGGAGTGAGGCCATCGCTTAGCTGCGTCTGTAGAGGTGGCCGGACGGTGGGGAACCGTCACCGCCGCCCCTTCTCGCGACTTTCTCGCCACTTTGGTTTTGGGCGGGTTTCCGACGGGTTTTCGGCACGTTTTGGGTCCCAACGCGAAGAACAGCAGATGGGACCCGAAAAAGCCAACTCTACGGCGGGTGTTCAGGCTGGACCGGGGCCCCCGCCGCGCTTGAGGGCTCCACCTGGCGGCCTGGGGGAAAACCCCCGGCGTGCCGGCGGTACGCCAGCCGCCCAAACGCTGGGCGCTGCCACGAACTGTCCCATTTTCAGTAATCGGGAACGCTCGAGCGACGCGCTGAAAGCCGCCGATTTCCTAGGCCTAGCGCGCAACAGTGCCCCGAAATGGCTGTTAATCGGACAGTCGAGAACGCCCGCGACCTGAATTTTCGGCCGCGCTGGCAGCTGAGCGAGTGCAACGGTACGCGCTGGTCTCGCGCGCGTGCGCGCGAGGGCATTGTAGACTGTTGGACCCAGGCGCCGATGAAGTCCTACTATATGCCGGCGTTTCGCCTGATCTCTGTGCAATCAGAAATATCGGCATCGCTAGTCCGACCGAGAGCGTCCATCGCCGCAGCGTGGTCATTCGCGAGGCATGCGGCAACAAACGCTTTATCCGCTGCGTCCTGCCTCCAGGTATACCACGCGGCGATTAGGACAACGCCGAGCACAACGCCGGCAGAGACTTTCAATATCAGCTGCATCTAAACGCGGTTCTCCCTGGCGAGCAGGCGGTCGCGGCCACGTGTGCGCGACGCCGCTTATCCCGGTTTTGGTAAAGGTTTCGTTAATCCGGTGGCTGCAGGACGCACCGCGAGAAAACATGCTATGTTTCCCGGCGTCGGGGCATCCCGATCTTCGCCGATTTGGCCCCTTACTCAGCGGCCTGTATAGATCGTGCGCGCGCGTAGGCGTGCGGACAGTCGGAGGTCGAAAATCGCCACTCACAACGCCAAACGCAGCGATGACGCTGCCGCCGTGCAGGTCTAGTGCTCACTATCCCGACCATCTGCCGAACCGCGATCGCATTCGCGCCACAACAGACGCTCTTCCGGACCATCGGCGTTTCGCAGGGCGAACGCGTCTTCATCCCCTGCGCAGGTCGCTCACGCGACCTGCAGTTCCCCCTGACGACGATTGCTTCCAGCGCTCGGAAAAATTCACATGGCGCCGGAACGCGAATTTGGGCTAGGTCGGCGCAAATAGGACGGGATTACCGTGGAGAGCATCTCTCACACGCTCAGGGCGCGCGGGAGGGGCGCTAGAGACGTAAGAGCGCAAAGGGTGGCATCGACCGGCACGGCGTGGTATCAAGCGACCGGTGCCGCGAGGCATCAAGAGGGGTTCTGCCAGGTTGCTGGTAGCTATTTGGTAGCTAAGCTCCTCGATCAATCTCGAAGCGATTTTCTAAGGTACTGAAGCGAAACGTATTGAGCCCGTAGCTCAGCCGGTAGAGCAACTGACTTTTAATCAGTAGGTCTCGGGTTCGAATCCCGACGGGCTCACCAGCAAAAATCGATGTCTTACGTCGTATTTCCGACAGGGTCAGCGGACCTCGCAGAACCTGCGGACCCCATGCGGACCTCAGACGCGCTATTTCAGCCCTGCCACTTGGTCGTATTTGCTCGAGCTCGAGATGCCTCTTGGCCGAAATCCGGCGACTTAGAGGAGGAGATCCCCGCGGCCGAGCGCCGCGCGGAAGCCGCGCAGGCGAGGCGGCGGAGGGCTTTCCTCAAGCTTCTGCGCGCCGGGCGGTAGCCGCTTTTGGCCGTGGTGCCAACCGGGTGCTTGCCATGCTCTTACCTGCCTATCGGCGCGAGAGGAGAGTGATGGACTGTATCCGCCGACGCCGCCGAGGACGCACAATTCGAGGAGGCGCGAGAGGCCTCGAACCGCAATCTGCTCCCGTTCAAGCCTGGCGAGATCGGCAATCCAC
>Ga0126379_10001981_pt1 | contig 12797 bp, 7 predicted proteins | sample PanSoiMetPlot_24_FD_92640 | JGI IMG/M metagenome (GOLD analysis project Ga0126379, IMG submission 92640) | Tropical forest soil microbial communities from Panama - MetaG Plot_24 | ecosystem: Environmental > Terrestrial > Soil > Tropical forest > Bulk soil | place: Panama | collected 2016-02-17
AGTGCCACGAAACGTCGATGACAACGGTGTCCCCCTAGTCGCCCTCGTCTCACCGACCTACGCAGCAGGCGCGCCTGCCGGTCAAGGTGGTTCCCCCGGCTCATCGAACGTCTTCAAGCCGAAAGCCTCGACCGCCATCACTGCCGGTACCGCCGTGTCCTTCTGGGCACCGGCTGCCGGTAAGAAGCCCAGACTGCGCGGCTTCGCCCTGAGCACCTCGGTAGCGGGCAGCATCAAGATCAAGATGGGTGCCAACTCCGGTGCTGCCGTCGAGGTCTTCCGCACGCCCGCCCTCGCCGCCACCGGCTTCTTCCAGTTGGGCGACGACGACATGGGGCAGGGCATCCTCGCCGCTGCGGCCAACGATCAGGTCTGGATCGACGCCCCGACCGGCAACGTCGAAGGCACGTTGTGGGGTACGGAAGAGTAATGGCCGCAAAGAAGCCACCGATGAACCTGAACCTGAAGGAAGGTGCCCTGCACAAGGCCCTCGGTGTCCCTTTAGGCCAGAAAATCCCGGCCTCGAAGTTACAGCCCAAGCCCGGTGACTCAGCGCTCATGGCCAAGCGCAAGACCTTCGCCCGCAATGCCCGGGGATGGGGCTGATGCCGCTCCAGTCGGGTAAGTCCAAGAGCGCCATCAGCGCCAACATCAAGACCCTGCGCCACGAGGGCTACCCCCAGCGCCAAGCCATCGCCATCGCCATGAGCAAGGCGGGCAAGAGCAAGAAAAAGTAATGCCTTACGCGGCACCTGACTCGTGCGGCATCTGCCAAGGCGACATCAACCGCCGCCGCTTCGTTGAGAGTGAACTGGCCAAGGGCACCCCGCACCTGTACATCGAGCGTGAGTCGAAAGCACGCAAGATGCCGGTCAAGCGTGAGACCATTCGGCGCCACGTCAGGGTCTGTGTGCCCGCCGCCGTGGCCCAGCGTTACGCCGAAGAGAATGCCATCGACCGCCCGAAACTGGCCGGTGACAGCAATGCCGACTTCGCCCAACTGGTCAAGGATGAGGCCGTGCGCCGCTTGCAGGCAGGCGTCCTGAAACCGAGCACCAAGGATGGCCTCTTGGCCCAATCACTCTTGGACCGGCGCATCGAGAAGGCCAAGGACCGCGACCTGCAGTTCAAGTTAGGGCTGCTCTTGGCCGGTTACAACTCACCGCCGCCCGTGATCATCGAGGGCGACTACACCGAGACCGCGCTATTGGAGGCAGGCAATGTCTGACGCACTGGTCATCGCCCTCGTCATCGTGGCCGCAATCCTCGCTGCCATTGACCTCTTCCGAATGCGCCTCAATAGCCTCACTGCGTGGGCCGTATTGGCCCTCGCTGTAGCGTTGCTGGTGCCCATCTTCGTGAAGTAACCAAGTGTCGATCCTCGATGATCTGGCGCGTGGCCGTTATGACATCGAGTTCTTCGCGCTGCGCTTTCTCGGCGTCCAACTCCACCCCGACCAACTGAGATTTAGCAACGCTGTCATCGCCCGTGGGGCGAATGGCTGGCGACCGGCCAATTTAACTATCTGCTGTTCCTCGGGCAACCGCGCCGGTAAGACGCTGATCATGGCCATCGTCATCTTCCATTCATGCGTCTACAAAACGAACATGCGGCCACCCGATTTCAACGATGAGAACTCGGTCAGGGCATGGATGCGTGCGCCGTATGACTGGTTCCACTTCGGCATCCAGCAGGAAGTGGCCGAATTGGTCTACCAAGAGTTGGTCAGGCTATTCGAGTCACGCCACGAGGCGCAGAAGGGCACGCTCTGTCCGCTGGTCGAGGAACTCGGCGAGGATGTCGTCAAGTGGGACGGCAAGGAACGCGGCGAGTACGTCTGGATCAGGCTGTCCGAGATACTCGGTGGGGCGCAGATACATTTCCGCTCGACCACCGAGCGCGCCCTCGGCCAGTTGGGCAAGGCGATGCACGGCATCTCGATGGACGAGTGCGGCTTCGAGCGCAGCCTGCCCTTCCTGATCAACGAGGTCTTCCACATGCGCCGCCTGTCCACGGGTGGCCAGTTGTTCCTGATCAGCACGCCGTCGGAAGGCTTCAACGAGTTCAGTGACGAGTGGCGCAAGGGAGACCCCAGCAACCCCTTGCGCCTTTCGTCGCACTTCTCGATGTACATGTCCACCCGGTCGAACATTGGTTTCGGCATAGATGTCGATATGTTCGACACGCTCGTGGCCGCAATGCCACCGGAGATGATCCCGCAGAACATCGACGGCCAGTTCTTACAGGGTTCCAAGAGCCACTTCAACTCCAGCGCCGTGGACCTCGCCTTCGATCCCGACCTCGAAGAGCGCATCTTCGCCCAGAACAACCACCGCTACATCGACGGCATCGACCCGGCGCTGACCAATGACAACACCTTCTCCATCGTCATAGATGTGACCGACCGATTGAACATGCAGGGCGTCTCGATCAAGCGCCTGCAGGGCAAGCAGACGACGCTAGCCGTCGTTGGCCTCGCCCACGACGACCATGCCGCGTACCACGAGCCGACCGGGCGCTATACGTGCACCACGGGCGTCGATGTGACCGGCTTCGGGGGCAAGGTCATGCGCGACCAGTTGAGCGGCATCCCCGGATTGCGGGGCGTCGAGTTCGGCGGGCAGGCCAAGACCAAGTTGAAGTTGATGATGGACCTGAAGGCAACCATCGAGAAGGGCCAGTTGAAGTTCCCCCGGCATGGCCTGTGGCTCGAACTGCGTCGCCAACTGCTTGCCTATCGACTGGCTGATCGTAAGATAGAGCAGGATGCGGTCATGGCCCTCGCCATCGCCGTAAAACTGGCGCTCAGGGTGCCCGAGGGGGCAGCCTCGGTGTCGATGCCGTTCTCGTACTTCCTTCCCGAAGAGAAGGAACCTACGACGGACGAGGGGAGGTTCTGGCGCAACCTGCGTCGTAGAGGGACGGTGCAGCGCATTGGGATCGTCCAGTAGATGGCGCTACAGGTACTGACCTCCGACCGGGCCGCGCGCATGGCCGAGGCGTGGAACACGCCCGACCGCGCGCTGCTGCGCGAAGTCAGGATGCGCAAGTCCACCAAGCAGGCCGAGATGGCGCGCTTCGCCGAGTTGTGTGACCGCTTTGACAACCTGTACTACCCGAACACGATCAACAAGTACGGTGGGGCCGACCACTGGCCCGATGACGAGAGCGCGATCATCGAGGGGCGCGTCCACGTCAGCCTGAATATTTATCCAGCATACGTCGATATTCCCGCCTCGCTGCAGTCGGTCGAACCCATCGAGAACCTCCTGCCGCTGGGCAACCAGCCACAGGCGCGCGACGTAGCCGCCGCCGTCGAACGCGCCTACTTCGCGTGGAAGGACGAAGAGGACTTCGAGTTGAAGGCCCATCAGGCGTGCGTCGTCAAGGGCCTCTACGGGCACACCGCCGCGAAGGTCTACTGGGACGAGGACGAGAACCGCCCGTGCATCCAGATCGTGGACCAGCCGCGCAACCTGTGGCTCGGCTGGTCGAGCCAGAACTACCGCAAGTTGGACTGGGCGCTGTACTCGTACAAGATCAGCGTCAACGAGGCCATCGAGCGTTACGGCGTCGATGTCTCGCTGACCGAGATGGACGAGGATGGGCGCAAGGTGCGCCTGCCCATCTTCAAGCCCAGAAGTGCCGGTGCGCTCAATGATGGCTTCGACATCAGGACGCGCAACTGGCTGAACGACGACCAGTACATGGTCGAGTGCGTCGATTACTGGTATCGCAAGCCCAAGGAAGGCGCGACGATCACGGTCGGCGAGCGCACCGCGATGGAGACGTGGAACGCCATCATCGTGGGCAACGTCGTGGTCAAGGACAAGCCGCACAGCGAGTACGCGGGCCAGTTGCCCTACGTCGTCCTGTTCAACAGTTACATCCCCGGCGTGCCCGACGGGCGCAGTGAGTTGTATGACATCGAACAACTCGTCCGCGAGAAGGACGAGCGACTGTCAGCCGGGGGCCAGTTGATCCAGAAGGCGGTCAAGGGCCAGATGTGGCAGTTGACCGGCATGGAGGCACCCGATGTCGTGCCCAATGGCGTCAAGCCCAAGGCCGACGAGGTTGTCGCACCGGGGGCCGGGAACAGGTTGGAGGCCATCCAGCCGTACATCCCGACCTTCGACCTGATGAGTTATCTCGACCGCCTTGACAGGGAGTTGGTCGATGTCAGTGGCCTGAATGACCTGCTGCGGGGCATCGCGCCGGCCCAAGTTCTTTCATCCAGCAAGGCAATCAACGCACTGGTGGCCAACTACGAAGCCCGTATCCGCATGAAGCGCGATGTCTTCTACATCTGGCGGCGCAATGTCTGGAACTTGGCCAAGACGCTGTGGGGTAACAAGAACGGTGACATCAGGCAGGCCCTCACGATGGTGGGCCGATTGGACATCAAGGCCCCCAGCATCACCCCGCGCGATGACCTTGAAACGGCAACCTTGGCAACCAACCTACTCAATGCCCGCGTGTGGTCATTGGCCCGTGCGCAGGACACCACGGGCGTGGATGATCCTGAAGGCGAGACGGCGATAATCCGCGAAGAGCGCACCGACGCGACACTCTTCCCGGCAGATGTCCAGACGCAGGCATCGCTGATGATGACCCTCCAGCAACTGCAGTTGAACCAGCAAGCCGCGCAGGTCAGCGCCCAGCAGCAGGCGGCTCAGGCGGCGAATGCCCAGCGCCAAGCCATCGGCGGGTTTATGGGTAGCCCGATGATGAATGGCGCGTCCGAGCAGATCGCCACACCGCCAGAGGCGGGACCACCGGGTGGCGCAGCCCTGCCACCGGGCCTGCCGCCCAGTGGTCCCGGCGAGAACTTGGTCTCGCAGACGGCCATCCGCGCGGGTGAGCCGTCGAACCGCATCCTGATGCAGCAGCCCATCGCCCCTGAAGCGCAGGGCGGTGGTGGCGGAGGTGGTTAGTGGCCCGTACCGGGCGGTTTGGACGGCTGCCGAGGCGCGCCCCTGACCTGAGTGGCGCGATTGTCGCCATGATCAACCAGTACTGGAACACCGTCGAGCAGGAGATGGTCTCGGCGTGGAAGGACGGTGGCGAGGTCGATGGCAAGCCGGTCACCGACGAGCGCCTGCTGCAGTTCTGGACCGAGCGCCGTGACGCGATGTCGCGTGACGACCCGATGTGGGACTACTACAACAACCTGCACGACCAGTACAAGTTCAACATCGCCGAGTCCAAGGTCGGCCTCGCTTACGCCCAGAAGAAGATGTCGGCGCGCGAGGTGGCCACGTGGTACAAGGGCCAAGCCGACAACTATCCCGAGCACTCCGAGATATGGCGCACGATCATGGGGCAGGCAGCCAAGTTCCTTGACGCCGCCCGCGCCCAGTCGTCGGCCAGCGCCACGGAGCGCCGCACCAAGGCGTACGTCCAGCAGCGCGACGACCACTACCGCACCGAGATATATCCCGGCCTCGTCGTCATGCAGGCGTTAGTCGCCGTGGGCCGGGGCCTCAATACCGCAGGCATGAACGGCTCACTGACGTGGCAGGGGGCCTTCGACCAAGGGGCCAAGGTACGCCCCGAAGAGGGCCTCGATGACCTCGGCAACGGCTCGTCGCTGCTCAATCTGGCAGGCACCCAGTTGAACCAGAGTTCGGGCTGGGAGGAAATCCTGTACGCCATCAACAACAACGTGCCGATGCCCGGTACGGGCATTGGTGCGGGCGACTACTTCCGCTCCATCGCCTTTGGCCGCAAGACCACCACGGGCAAGGAAATTCCGGTCGATGAGGCGGCATTGGGCACACTCGACCGGGGTGATCTGGAGGCCATCCGGCAGCAGGTCAACAAGGGCTACGACGACGCTATCCACGACGCCCTGAAGTTCGATGACATCGTGCCCGTGGGCACCGTCGAGGACCTGCGCCAGAAGAAGACCCAGCGCAACGACGAGTTGACCTTCGCCCTGTCGCTCGATGACCAGCAGGATTACGCCGCCCGCAACCAAGCCTTGGAGTCGGTCCTCAACAACCCACAGGCCGATCCCTTCCAGCAGATGAACGCCTTCTCCAGTTACCTCGACTACCTCGGCGGCAAGCAAGCGCAGGTAGGCCAGTACAACCCGGCCTTCTCGGCCCTGCTGATGGGCGAGATGCGCGACATCTTGGGCAACAACGCCGGTCTCGGCGCAACCGTCGCTGAGGGCGCATTGGCCGCACCACTGGTCTCTGGCGGCGTTGGCCCCACGGCGGAATACAACCCACAAACGGGTAGTGGGGGCAATGCCAGTCGCTACGCCTACTTATTTGCTGCTGCGAGTGACACGATCAAGCAACTCGGCGACGGCCAGAGCGTGCTCTGGCAGGACCCCGCCTCGGGCCTCTGGTCGGCCAAGCCCATCGCCCAGTTGTCAGCCGAGACGGGCGATACCTACGTGCTCATCCCGCAGCAGGCCAACGCCACGCTGGTGACGCCCGACAACTCGTCACAGGCGACCGTGCTGCAGGCCAAGTACGCGACCGTGGCCCAGCCGATCTACTACTCCAAGGGCTACCAGACGGTGGACCTGATCGTGCAGGCCCCGGCCTTCCCGGTCAATCCGGTCACGGGTGCCTACAGCAACGAGCAGTTGGGCCTCGCGGCAGGCAACTCGGACCAGAACATCGGCAAGGTCCTCCAGATACCGACTGCCGATGGACAAGGGGTGCGCACCGTCTTCGGCATCTACGTCGATGGCAAGTTGCGCTGGACGACGACCAGCCCGTTCAAGCAGGGTGCTGCCGTGTCGCAGGGTGTGCGGCAGGTGGCCGGTGGTGACGCCTATGTCGTGACCATCAACGCTGATCCCAAGAACTCGCCGCCGCCCGATCAGGGCGGCTGGGTCGTGCCCGTCTACGACACGACGCCGGGGGGCGGCACGTCGGACCAGATCAAGACATACACGTTCGACCCACAGGCGGTCACGGACATGACCATCTTCGCGCCGCGATCCACCCAGTCGTTCATCGACCCCGGCTTCGCCTATCAGGTGAGCATAGAGTCGGAGCGCCAGAAGATCGGTACTGCCGACATAGGCGTGTTGTACGAGCAGTACCGCCACAGCCAGTGGGTCGATTGGAACAACTCCGCCGAAGTCAGCCAGTTCGTCGGTGATGTCGCCGCCGTCAAGTCATCGGAAACGTCCAGCAAGGACCCGAACAATCCGCTCCACGGGTTGGGCGGCGACCTCGCGCTGTGGTCGCAACTCTCCACCCTTCGTTCAGGTGGAGAACCCAACCCGTGGTGGACCACGATCACGCAGGGCACGGGCGTGCGTGCCAACGCCCTGCCCCAGATGCTGAAGAACGTTGCCGCCGAGTCGGGTAACGTGTGGAACCGCTACAACGGTGAGCCGATCAAGTCATTCGCCGCACAGATGGCAGCGGGCAACTTCGGCGAAATCACGACCGGCCATCCGCCCACGCTGGTCGAGCAGTTGGGTGCTGCGGCCACGGCATGGGCGCAGCAGCAGGTACCCAGCACGGCCCCTCCGGGCTATCCACCCAACTACCAGAACGGGCCATACGCCGCACAGGTGCCGTATGCTGGGATGCCCGGTCAGGCCCCGGCCTACGCCCAAGCGCCGATGCCCGGTGGTACCCAGATCAAGACCGGCACGCAGATCACCGTGCCCACCGCGCCGCAGACCAACAACGTCGCGCCACGGGGCAGCACGCCGTCGCCCTCCGGCCCCGCGTTCAACCCGATCATCTCGCCGACCTCGCCCCAGATCGCACCTGAGCCGATAGCCCCACCGCCGCCACCTCCGCCACCACCCGTGGTCCTGCCGGGGGCGGGTGGCAACCTGCATCTGCCCGGTCCCGGCGACCTAGGCTACTAATGGCCGTTAACAATCCGTATGGCGTTCAGCCACGCTTCCCCGCACCAGCGCCGATCAACGGTGGTTATCACCCACAGGACCTGCTCAATCCGCAGATCGCGCAGGCCGTCGTGCGCCCCCAGTCGTACGGCAGCGCCTACTCGTCATACAGCCCACCGAGTCAGGGTCGGCCGAGCACCAAGATCAGCCAGTTCGATGAGGTCGGCAAGACGGCGGTCCAACTCGTCGGCACCTCGGGTGCATTGGCCACACCAGCGCAACTCTATGGCGACCAACAGCCGACCGACATCTATGCCCCACCCAAGCCCGTGCAGGGACCGTCCACGTCGGTCCTCTCGGCGTTGCTCATGGGTGTCGGGCGGACGCTCACCGGCTTCCTGCCAGCGGACTTGGAGCAGCACGTCCAGAACGGCCTGAACATCGTCGGCAACGCGCTCTCGATCCCGTTCGACATTATCGGCAGCAGCAACATCCAGATACCCCTGCCGCAGTTGTTCAACCGGGGGCCGGGAGGCTGGTTCCCGACCAAGCAGCAGTACTTCCAAGGCTTGCCCGAGACCGCGGAGAAGGCCAAGGCCGAGGCGGCTATCGCCAAGGACCCGCAGGACGAGTTGTATTACATCAGCCAGTACTTCAAGTTCAACGAGCACGAGATTGCCAACGGCCTTGGTGTGAGTCCATTGGTCGCCGACTACTTCGTCCCGGTCAACAACGTCGGCGACCAGATCATGCAGACGCTGGGGGCCACCGGCCTGCTCTCGCGGCTCGTTGAGCGGACCTATGCCGGATCGCAGTTCCGCAACGTGCAGGACACCATCATCAACGCCGATCCGAGCACGCTCAACCCGATGGTCGCAGACCTGCGCCAGCAGTTCCTAGACGGCAAGTTGGACTACAACCAACTGTATGACGCGCTGGCGATCAACGGTGCGGGCTTCAGCAACAACCCCATCGACAACATGCTCTGGGAGATGGTCACCGACCCGCTCAACGTGACCTTCGTGGGCGGTGTCGCCGAGAAGATAGTCCAGTCCGGGGCACGGCTGGAGGCCATCGGCAACTCGGTGCGCATTGCCATGCAGGAACTGCCCGACGCGGACAAGTTGGCCATGAACACATACGCCGCACAGAAGTACATCGAGCGCATGGCGGCGCAGGGCGTGACCGTGCCGATGGATCAGGCCCTGTCCTATGGCCGTAGCGCGCACAAGGTCGAGTGGCTGGCCGATCACAACTATCAGGACATCGTGAACCGGGGCGTTGATGAGTTGTCGGCCAAGCGGCGGCTGTACTACAACCTCGACCCGGTGCTCAACGCTGCGGCGCAGGTGGCCAAGGCGGTCAACGCCCCGTTCGATGCCTTTGGCCACACGGTCAAGGCGATTGGCCGACCGTTCTCGAACGGTGACCGCATTGCCGCGCTGAGTTCGCGGGCCAGTGTCGAGGGTGTCGTCGCGGCGTACGGCATCGACGGCGCGATGAGCGTCCAGTCGCAGTTCCGCAAGTTCGGTGCCGACAGTGCGTTTGTCGAGAACCTTGGCCGGATGGGGGCCAACGGTGAGGCCAATACGCTGGGACGCAATCTGGGGCGCATGGCGATGGAGGCCGGTGGCGTGCCCAGCGCCCTGCCCGACGAGATAGTCCGTGCCCAGTCCGAGGTGTACAACAACCGGCTGGCGATGGAGGTCGAGGGGCTGACCCGTCGCCAGATGGACCAGTACCTGCCGACCGCTCGCTTCGGGGCCGAGGCAGCCGACGAAGAGATGCGCCGCGTGCGCCGTATCGCCGCCGAGAAGTTGGCCGACATGATCGGGCCGAAGGCCGACAAGGCCGAGATACTGAAGTACACCGAAAAGGCGAGCGAGAAGGAACTGGCTCTTATCTCGCACATGTACTACGTCAGCGAGCCGGTGCTGAAGGGCTTCCTCGGGGCCAAGAACGCCGCTCGTGCGGCGAATAGCGCCGAGCAGGCGGCACTGAAGCAGAGACTTTCACCGCAGGCCATCCAGACATTGGCCACACGCGGCGGTAGGCGTTTGAAGGCACTCATGGGCCGTGACGAAATCCTGTCGAGGTTGACCGTCGTCGGCCCCAATACCCTCACCTACGACCGGGCCAAGCAGGTTGTCGCCATGATCGACCGGCGTGATGCCGGGGCGGTGCGCCAAGCGGTCGAGCAGTACCGGGTGCTGTTCAACAACTTCGCCGCCAAGGGCCTCGATGACGAGGAATTGCTGCGTGACGCCAAGGCATTCCTGCTCGACCTGATGGACAAGGGCAAGGGCGAGGCGCTGGTCACCACGCTGAAGCGCGACAACCTGCCCAAGGAACTGAAGGACTGGCTCGACTCACAGCGCGACTTCGGGCGCAGGGCCAACACCGAGCATTACGAGATTGGCGTCGGCCCTGATGCAGGCAGCCGCTGGCGTCCGGTGTACGCGCAGGACGGCAGGCTCATCGGGGCCAACGCATGGGTCGATGCCGTGGCCGATACGGCAGACGTGCCTAACCTGTCACGGCTGTCATCGGTGCGCAGCAAGTTGTTCGCCCCGATCCGGGGTGAGCGCATTCTCGAAGAGGCCCGCCGCGAGTTCAGGAGAGTGGGCGTAAGAGATTACGACCTCTCGAAGAGTGAGGCGAATGCCATCTTCAGCGCAATGCGCACACTCACCTCCACCAAGGGCGTGATGCCAAGGGGTCTGACTAACGGCGAGTTGATGGACCTCGCCAGCCGCATGGGTTTGTCCGACGTGACCATGCAGAAACTGGGTCAGCGCGGGCTGGCGCGCATGGTCGCCAAGGCGTTCGAGGGAGACGCGCTGACGGTCGGCATCACCCAGAAGATCACGGGCAAGATGAAGACGGCGCTGTCCAACCGACCGGGCAACAACTGGCTGGGCGTCGTGGCCGAGCACCTCTACCCGCTGGCGCGCTTCAGTTACAACCCGATCTTCCTGATGCAGGAAGCCTTGGAGCCGTTCTTCTGGAACATCATCAAGGGCATCAAGCCGGGGATGCACTGGACCAAGGAAGACGTTCGCTCGATGGAGGCGCTGCGGCGCAGCGGGTTCCTCGGCGAGTGGGCCGACCAGTGGGAGTTCTCGCCCAGCGCGATGATGCTTTTCGCCTCACAGGAGTCACGTCGCGTCTTCGGTCAGGGCACCCTCGTTGGGCGCACATGGGACACGTTCATCGGCGAGGGTCGGCGCGTGCGCTCATTGGCCGAGTTGAAGCGCCTGAACTACGTGCGCAACGTCAACCGCAACTTCGGACGCTCGCTGCGTGCGGCCTTTCAGGACATGAACCCGGCCTTCTGGGACGACCTGATCAGCGAAGCGGGCACCGCCGATCCGGGCCGCATCGGCAACTACTACTGGCTCTCGAAGGGCCTCTTCGCGCCCGATGACCCGCATGTCCAGACGTGGCTGATGGACGCCACGCGACCGTCGGTCATGGGCAGGCGTGATCCCATTCGCACCGTCCAGTTGGCGCGCTACAACGGCTACATGGACATCGGCGGGATGCGCCGGGGCTACGCCGACGGGACGCTGACCGAGGCCCAGTTCCGCAACAAGATGCTCGAAGTCAAGGCCGACCCGGACTACATCGACCGGGGCTGGCGGGTCGTCACCCACGAGGGCCACGACAAGTGGTACGACGCATGGGTGAACGCCATCGCCCAGACCCGTGGTGGGACGAAAGCCGACATCGCGCTGGCCCGTGCGCAGGTGTCGGGCTATCGCCGGATCATTCAGGCCAAGGCCAAGGCGCTTGGTCTCGAAGAGGACGAATACCTTGCCACGCGCTTCAGCCAGAGTGTGTCGTATGTCGATAGCACCAAGCGTCTGCCTCAGGGCGTCAAGTTCCAGATGGTCGAGACGCCTGACGATCTGCTGCGCTGGTATGGCACCACGCTTTTGCCCCACAGCGATGCCTCGATCAAGCGCATCAGCCGTGAGGCACTGGCTGTTTCTGGGCCATTGACCCCACGTGAGGGCATTGCCCTGCCACTGGCCGAGCAGCAGTTGGCCGCTGGCACATTGACGCCCGAGGAACAGGCCGCGCTCGCCGCCCAGCGCACAGCGGCAGGCTTGCCCGAGCAGCCGGTGCCGCACGTCATCCCACCCGAGATGCAGTTGCCTGACTACGACCAGTGGGTGCAGGACATCCATGACAAGTTGTCGGCAGACGGCATCGAGAAGTTGGCCCTTGCCCACCGGCAGGTCGTGCCGATGGTCGAGGCTGCCGTGCGCAACCTGCCCGACGACATCACGTGGCGGCTGACCGAGCAGTTCATCGCCCAGCCCTTCGACTACCACATGCACCGGCTGCGCATCGAGAACCGCGAGGCCGAGAACTTCCTGCAGTGGACGGGCAACACCGAGTCGGCCTTCGCCTTCCAGAAGACACCGCTGGCGGCGAGCCAGCAGATCGCCCAGAAGAAAGAGGCTGCCACCGGGGCCAACTTCTTTGCAGGCAACGAGCACATCCTGAAGGACTTTGGCTTTCCGACCACGGGCACGCCCAACTCGGGTGCTCACTTCCAAGGTCTGTACGGCGACGTGGACCAGCCCGAGCACATGTTCGTGTGGTACGACGAGAACGGCGATCTGGTGGCCACGGCCTACGTTATCGAGCGGCAGGACACGCTCTCGACCATCGCCGTGCCGGGGGCAATGGGCCAGCCCACGGTCCACCCCGACACGATGGCCATGCGGGCGTCACGCGAGGCCGTGCCTGAGCGCCTGCCTGTAGGCGAGGTCCCCGGCCAGTTGCCCGGTCATGTCCAGCCGCACGTCGAGACGGTCGGCGTCAGGAAGGACGCACGGGGCAAGGGCTACTACACCAAACTGGCCGATTACGTCCAGTCCGAGGGCACGTTCAACTGGGCCGACATGACCGGCCGTGGGACGTATACCCAGCAGGGCAGTGCCGCCGCCGCGC
>Ga0126379_10001984_pt1 | contig 12795 bp, 11 predicted proteins | sample PanSoiMetPlot_24_FD_92640 | JGI IMG/M metagenome (GOLD analysis project Ga0126379, IMG submission 92640) | Tropical forest soil microbial communities from Panama - MetaG Plot_24 | ecosystem: Environmental > Terrestrial > Soil > Tropical forest > Bulk soil | place: Panama | collected 2016-02-17
CTGTAGCTTTTGTTCTTCGATTTTGTAGTCCAGGGGCTTTAGACTCGGTAGTGCATGGCATGAGTTTTGACGGTTTGTCATTCCGAGGTTCGAGGACCTCTTCACCTCCACGCGTATTTTGCGTGGAGAATCTGCTTTTTCTTTGCCCTGTGGTGTAGCGCCGGGCTTCGGCCCAGCACCACTTTGGGGGGGCGGACCTTTAGGTCCGGCAACTTGCTCCCGGCAACAACGCGGACTTTACCCCTGAGGAATCCAGGCATTTGTTGTATTCTCGAAAGGAGAGGTTTTTCGCTCAGCATGAACACGATCATCGGCATGGTCCTCGCCCTCGGTGTCATCATCCTTGTCCACGAATGGGGGCATTTCATCGTCGCCCGCCTCTTTGGCGTCCGCGTCGATGTCTTCTCCATCGGCTTTGGTCCCCGTCTTTTCGGTGTCAAACGCGGAGCCACCGACTGGCGCGTCAGCGCTCTTCCACTCGGCGGCTACGTCCGCATGGCTGGGCAGGACATCACCGATATCGACTCAGGCGACCAGAAGCCCACCGGCTCTCCCGATGAACTCATGTCCAAAAAGCGCTGGCAGCGCGCGCTTATATCTTTTGCAGGACCCGCCGTCAATCTTATTTTTCCCGTGCTGCTCCTCGGCTTCTATTACGTCTTCGCCGGCGAGCCCTATGCCGCCTATTTTGAGAAGCCCGTCGCAGTCCTCGGCCTTCCTGCCGGCAATTCTTCCAGTTTACAGGTCGGCGACAAAATCGTCTCCGTCGACGGCGTCAAGAACCCCACTTGGGAGCAAGCCTACCGCGCTATGGAGGCTCTCCCCACAGGCGGCACCCTCAAAGTCCAGGCACAAGATGATGGTGGCGCCGTTCGCCAGCTCGATATCCCCGTGAGGAGAACTCCCGACGAGCACGTCTTTGGCTTTTCTCCCGTGCCTCCCAAGGTCCTTCAGTCCATTCCCGGGAAACCTGCCGCGGTTGCCGGCATGAAAGACGGCGACCTCATCACCGCCGTCAACGGACAGAAAATTGATTATTGGGATCAATTCGTCGACACCATCCACAAGTCTGAAGGCAAAACTCTTCAGGTAGAAGTTTTGCGCAACGGCCAGCCCATCACGCTTTCCATCACACCCAAGATCGGCGCCGCCCAGACCGGCGACAAGGTCTATCAGATCGGCGTTGGCCCGGACATCGCAATCGCCCACAAATCCCTCGGCGTCGTCGCTTCGTTCAAGGCAGGCTTTGAAAAGACTAGCGAACTCGTTGCCGACACCCTTGGCGTCGTTGCCAAGCTCGTTACCGGCCGCGTTTCGGTCAAGGATCTTCAGAGCGTGGTTGGCATTTCTCGCGCCGCCGGTGAAGCCGTCTCTCTCGGCCCCTCCGCCACGATCCTGTTCATGGCTCTCATCAGCGTCAATCTCGGCATCCTGAATCTTCTGCCCATCCCGATTCTCGATGGCGGGCACATCCTGCTTCTCACTCTCGAAGGCATTCGCCGTCGCGATTTCAGTCTCGCCTTCAAAGAGCGTTTCATCCAGGTCGGCCTGGTCTTTCTCCTAGCCCTTTTCGCCTACGTAATGTACAACGACGTAGTTCGCCTACTCCCCACCCACTCCTAGTGCATCTGCGTTCGTGCTAACGCCACAAACCGCATGACCTTGAGGGGTGTCCCATCCGTCGCGTAGCTTGCGAAGGGTGGGCTGTTACGATCGAACGGGCCCGCCCTCCTATGTTCAATGTAGCGCTGCCCTTCATGCCAGCATTGTAGCTCACCCTTCGGGGATGAGGCCGCAGTGGTTGCCGCATCCTTTGAGTTTGTAAGAGTGCGGCATTTTCTTTCTTTAGCTTTTGGGTTTGCATTTGTGGTGGCCAACCTTCAGGTCGGTTCTTGGGTTTAGTAGTAGCACAGACTTCAGTCGGAGCTCTCGCCGGGTGTAGGGGCACGATACATCGTGCGCTTATATTCTCCCGGTTCTTGATTTGTCATCCCGACCGAGGGCGCAGCGTATTTGCTGCACCGAAGCGGAGGGATCGTGGCACCATCGCTGGCTAACGAAACTCAACCATCCGTCTTTCGTCCCCACGGATACAATCTTTTTACATCCTAATTCCGCCCGTTCCCAGTTATCATCGTTCTCGTCCCATGCCACACGCACTCAGGAGAACTCTATGAAACGTCTGCTCGCCGCCGGTCTTCTGTTCGCCATGCTGCCCGCGCTGGCTGCTTCGCCCGCTCAATCTCAGAACAAGGAAGAAGTCGCCAAGCTGTCTCTCAAAGTCGGCGACAAGGCTCCCGACTTCACCCTTCTCAGCGACGAATGGAAAACCGTCAAGCTTAGCGATTATCGCGGCAAGAAAAATGTTTTCCTCGCCGTTTACGTCCTCGCCTTCACCGGGGGTTGAACGAAGCAACTCCAAGCGGTCCAGGCTGGACTCGCCTCCGGTAAGATCGATCCCAGTGATACGGAAGTCTTCGGTGTGAGTATGGACAGCCCGGCTGCAAACGCCGCCTTCGCCAAGTCAATCGACATCAAGTTTCCGCTCCTCAGCGACATGAACCGCAAGATGCTCACCGATTACGGCATCCTCAAGAAATATGACGTGAAGGGCGACAATTACGAGTGGGCTCTGCGCGCCAACATCGTCATCGACAAAGATGGCATCATTCGCCATATCGAAGGAGGCGACAGCGCCGTCGATCCCAATTCCGCCGTCTCTGTCTGTACCGACCTGCACAAGAAACAAGCCGCCAAATAACCACGGCCTCTCTCTTGGAGCTCACCCGTTCAGGGGTGAGGCTGTTGTCTTTCTTTTGGCTTTCGTTGGGTGGAGCCCTTCACGCCGCTATCGGGTGTGCGGTTCTTGGGTTTGCTTTTGTACGGGCGGCCTTCTGAGGCCGTCCGCCAACGCAAATTCCTGGCTCGGTACGGGTACCGAATCCTTGGTATGTAAGGGTGCGCTGTTTTCTTTCCTCGCTTTTGGTTGCTTTTGCAGGGATCGCTTTTTTACCCTGAGCGGCAAGGGGCCGAGACGACTCGCTTTTCCGATTTTCTATCGACCATTTCAGCCGGCGCGCAGCGGAGGCCCGGCAATCCTCTGGACACGAAAATGGCTTTTTGAATGCACGCACACCCCTTACCCCTCTCGACGTCCCGTTCTAAACATCTCCTCAATATCCCCCAACTGTTCCCCTACCAAATTCATTTTGCGCGCCAACCCCTGAATATCCATTTCCGCACGCCGGTTCACCGCATAATCCAGTTCGCTTCTCACTCGATCCTTCCGGTCCTGCCGGTTCTGGCTCATCATGATCACCGGCGCCTGGATCGCCGCCAGCATCGACAAAATCAGGTTCAGCAATATATACGGATACGGATCCCACGCCGCTCTCCCCATCCAATGGTTCACAATCAGGTAAATCGCCGACACCACTCCAAACGTCACGATGAACGTCCACGACCCTCCCCCGTTCACCACGGCATCCGCCAACTGCTCTCCCCACGTCGCTTTTTCTTCAATCACCTCGTTCGGATTCCTCATCGCGCGTATCCTCACCAACTGCTGCGCCGAATGGAATTGCCTGCCCAGCACACTCAGCATTCCCATCCCGGCCAGAGGCTTTCGTTGTAGCAGCGTCGCGATGTCTTCCTGACTGACTTCCAGGCACTCCGTTTCCTCCAGCGCCGTAGCTGTCGTCTGGTGCGCTGTCTGCTCCAGCATCGACGCGAACCCAAAGAACGCGCCATGTGCTGGCTCGTCCACCACCACCTCCTGATGGTCCTCGTCCACCGTCGTTACGCGCACCCTCCCGCTCACCATCACGTACGCCTGCCCTCCGCCGTCTCCCGCCTTGTAAATCCTTTGTCGTGGCGCAAATTTCTTCAGCTCCACTTGTGAAGCCAGCACCGCCGACTCCTCCTCATCCAGCATGGAAAACAACGGCACATGCTTCAGCACTTCCGGATTGCAAGCCATCGTCCACCTCTTTTGTAGCTTCGGATACCACCAACCCGCTAAATCTAACGAATCTGTTAGTTCCAATAGATCTGCGCCCGATCCGCCAATTATCCCCAGCCTTTTATAGCAAACCTGCCGCCGGCGTGCTCTTTTTCTTCACTGAAGCGCTGGCATTCATGCCAGCTTCGGTAGTCCTGCAGCTTACCTCTTAGGGGTGGCTGTTGCCGGAGGTTGGCCTCTTGGGCCCGCCCGCCGGTCATCGGGGATCTGGTTTTCCCGCACCGCTCCGCGGTGAATTTCTCTTTCCTCTTTCAACTTTGAACTTTCAACTCTCGTTTTCCGTCGAACAACCCTCCGCCCCTTCCCTCACCTTTCACTTGCTAGATTTCTTCGAGGTGGCGGCATGCGATTCTTTCGCTCTTCTCTCGTCCTCTGCTTTCTTTCGGCGTTCCCACTCGACGCCTACGCTTCTGCGCAGGCGCCCGACACCACCACGCAACCCCTCGGCTCCAAAGACCGCAAAAAACGCGAGAAGGCGCTGCACCGCCAACTCAGCGATCCCTTCAATTCCTGGCTCAACGAAGACGTCTACTACGTCATCGCGCCAGAAGAAAAAGCCTTCTTTAGCCGTTCGATCAACGAAGTGCGCGACCAGTTCATCGAGCATTTCTGGTACGCCGCTACCTGTGAGGATTAGCTGAGATGGACGGTGCGCGCGGTTAGCGTGGCTATGCGGTCTGGGCGCGGGGCGAACGCTATGCCCGGAGCTGTGGGAACTTTGATGGTGCCTTGGGGGGTTACTGTTACTTCGGGAGTGATGATGTCTTCGTGCCAGTAGCGTGCGCTTGCGGAGACGTCCCCGGGCAACGTGAAATTGGGGAGAGTGGACATGGCGATGTTGTGGGCGCGACCGATGCCGGATTCCAGCATGCCTCCACACCAAACGGGGATGGCGTGTTTGTGGCAAAGATCGTGGATGCGCTTGGCTTCGTGGAATCCGCCGACGCGGCCGAGTTTAATGTTGATGATTTTGCAGGCTCCCAGAGCGATGGCGGCTTCGGCTTGTTCGTACGTGTGGATGCACTCGTCAAGGCAGATGGGCGTTTGCAGGGCTTTTTGGATTTCGACGTGGCCGAAGAGATCGTCCCAGCCGAGCGGCTGCTCAATCATCATGAGGTAGTAGGCGTCCAGCTGCTGGAGGAGCGAAAGATCTTGCACGCGGTAAGCGGAATTGGCGTCGACGGAAAGCTTGATCCGCGGGAAGTCCTGGCGGACGCGCTGAACGGGAAGCAGATCTTTGCCCGGTTTGATTTTGATTTTGATGCGCTGGTAGCCGGCGGCTAATTCTTTTTTGACGCTGGCGGAAAGTTCATCGAGGGAATCTTTCACTCCGATAGAAACGCCGCAGGGGATTTCCTGTTGCGTGCCACCCAGAAGGTTCCACAGCGGGATATTTTTGAGTTTGGCTTCGGCGTCCCAGATGGCCGTTTCAATGGAGGCTTTGGCCATGTTGTGGCCGCGGACTTGTTCGAGAAGCGGCCAGATGTCGGAAGCGGACGCGAAGTCCTTCCCCTTGAGCATGGGCCAGAGGTAACTGGTGAGGACGTGCCAGGCCGTCTCGGTGTCCTCGGGAGAGTAGAAGGGATTTTCGCCGGCGGTGCATTCGCCCCAGCCGCTGGTGCCGTCGACGGCGGCTGCAACGAGGACGATGCGCCGGTTGAGGACGCGGTCCATACTGGTCTCAAAGGGAGTGATGAGTGGGAGATGGATTTCGCGGAGAGTTAGGGATTGCAGGCGCATGATTGGTCCTTTACGACATTGAACAAAGCGGATCCCCCAGAGGCTGAACCCCCAATCTTGTCGAGATATTTATTTCGGGACTAGAGCTCCGACCCCTTAGCAGAGAAAGCCAAAAGACAAAGCAAGAACGGACCCAGGAAAAGAGACAGCGCGTCGCTCGATCGTAAGAGGCCAGGTTTTGCAGACAGGCACACCTCGAAGATAGCCCCCCGGGGCTTTCGACGTACCACGGCATCGAGATGGGTACAGTCGATCAAAAGTCACTCCAGGGGGAGAGGTGGTAATAAGCGCCGGACGGGGTCAAACGGACGGCGGTGGCGGCGTAGCCTTTAGCGAACCAGCGCTGGAATTCGGTGCGGAGGCGGGTCTGGAGTTCGGCGACGCGAGGGAGGTCGCCCGATTTCCATTGCCCGAGTTCAGCGGGGAGCCGGATGGTTGCGGGGCTGTCGCTGGGATCGGGAGTGAGGTCGTTGATGGCGGCGATGGCGCGCTTGGAGTCCAGATGCCACTCGGCGAGGAGACGATCGGTGGCGAGGCCGCGGTGGAGAGGGCTGCTGGTGACTCCGTAGAAATTGGGAATGAATTGCCGCGAGATTGCGCCGAGACGATTGAAATTGAAGTGCGCGTTGCGAGTTTCGAGCGGGTCGAAAGTCCATTCGACCAGGCGAATGTCGCGCGCGAGCGCTTCATCGCGCTGGAAGAGCTTCAACATGCGGCCGATGCGGCGGTCGCGGTGCGAAAGGAGAACGCCGGTCATGTGGGAGTGAAGATAGCGGGTGTTGCCGCGAATGGCGGCCATCGCGAGAGTGAAGCCAACCATGGTGTCACCATCGAACGCACCGATGACTTGGCCACCGGTTTGATTAGCGACCACGAACGTGGCGTAGGGCTCGACCTCGAGATCGGATTCACCCCAGACGCTTTTCTGGATAGCAACACACCGGTGGAAGTCGTCGAGGGCGGTGCATTTGCGGATGGAGATGTCGGAGATCATAGGACAGGTACGCGTTTTAAGTTATCAGTTTTCAGTCGAGGAGGAGGATTGAAAGTTGACGGTTGAAAGTGCAAGGCGGCTCACGCTAGGGCTTCTCTCCATGGTCTTGGAGCTTGCATTGTTCCCAGAGGGACTCCATCTCGGGGCGTGGGATCTCGGCGAGAGTCGTTCCCTGGTGGCGGGCTAGGCGTTCCATTTCGTGAAAACGGTGCGAGAACTTGTAGCTGGCCTTTTTCATCGCGATTTCCGGATCGACGTTCAGAAAGCGCGCGAGATTGACGACGACAAAGAGGATGTCGCCCACTTCGGATTCGATGCGCGAAGCCGATTCCTTTTTGTCGAGAGCGTGGCGGAGTTCACTGGTTTCTTCGCCTAGCTTGTCGAAGATGCCGTCGACGTTCTGCCAATCGAAGCCGATTCGCGAGGCTTTGCGAGTGAGCTGCAGACCCTCCAGGAGCGCCGGAAGAGTGCGCGGGACGCCGTCGAGGATGGACGCGGGCTCCGCTTCGGCGGTGGATTGGCCGGATTTGTTGCGGCGTTCCTCCTGCTTGATGATTTCCCAGTTGCGAAGTACTTCGGCCGCATCTTTGGCGCGCTTTTCGCCGAAGACGTGGGGGTGGCGGCGAATCATTTTTTCGTAAATCTCGCGGATGACGTCGGAGATGGCGAAACGGCCTTCTTCAGTGGCGATTTGCGCGTGGAAGAGGACCTGGAGCAGAAGATCGCCAAGCTCTTCAGCGAACTTGACGTCGTCGGTGGAATCGAGCGCGTCGAGGACTTCGTAAGCTTCTTCGATGAGGTAAGTGCGGAGGGTGGCGTGAGTTTGTTCGCGGTCCCAAGGACACCCGCCGGGAGCGCGGAGACGAGCCATGACGGCAACGAGTTTGGCGAAGGCGGGACCGGCGGACGCGAGGCGCGGTGCGGGCTTGGTACGTTTACGTTTCGTGGGGCGATTGGGAAGTTTGCGCGTGGATTTTCGGGTCATGCCTCTGCCTGAGATGGAATGAGAGTGAACGTAACACTTTACGGTGGGGGCGCGGGATTTACAAGTTGTCAGGGGGGACGACGGGGACGACCATGCTCTTCCTTTCCTCGGGTTCAATTCTGTTTGCCCAAGTATAATTTCTTCCAAGGACCTTTCTTGCTCAATTCCATTCCGTTTTTCTGCCGCATTTCGCCCGGCCAGCCACCGTGCGCCTAGACGCCTCCTCTGGGCGCGCCTTCAGCCGCCCCGTCGTTCCCGGCTCACCCTCTTTTTTCCACTACCGTCTGTGCGCTCAACTTCATCGCCGGAAAAATTGTGCTTTGTTATCTCCCCGCGACGACCCTGGCCTCCATCCGCGTCGTTCACGCCGGAATCTTCACGCCCCTGCTCAACCCGCTCTGCCGCCGGCCTTTCGCAAACATACACGAACGATTCCGCCAGTCACGAATCGCGGGGCACGACCTCGGGACTTTTCCTTTCCTCTAACTCGGTTCCCTCGGTGTCATTCTCCTCGCCACCGCCCGCGGTTCCGCTCAACGCTCCACCGAGCCGCTAGTCCGTTTAGCCTCCCGTTCCCTGACTCCCTGGATAGCTGATCCGTGCTCTCGGATATCTCCTACTGCACGGGTCACGAACCACGAATCACTGATCACTCCCAACCGTGCTACCTTACCGCGTACCCACTCCTTGGAGGCTCAAACCCGTGCCCGCTACACCCCTTCGCAACGGTGGTCCCAAAGCCCGCATCGCCGTCATCCCCGGCGATGGCATCGGAAAGGAGGTCACTGCCGAAGCCCTCAAGGTCATCCGCGCGGCCACCAGCAAGCGCAAACGTCCCATCGAGTTCGTCGAGTTCGACTGGGGCGCCGACAAATATCTCCAAGAAAACATCTCCCTCCCCCAGGGCGCCGTCGCCATGCTCCGCGACGAGTTCGACGCCATCCTCTTCGGTGCCATGGGCGACCCGCGTGTGCCCTCCAACCAGCACGCCGCCGACATCCTTCTCGGCCTGCGCTTCCAGCTCGACCTCTTTGTCAACGCACGCCCCACCGAACTCTTCCACGAACGCCTCACCCCGCTCCGCGATTGTCGGCCCGCCGACATTAATCTGATGGTCTTACGCGAAAACACTGAAGGCCTGTACGTTGGGGTTGGCGGCTTCTTCAAGAAGGGAACTGCCGACGAGATGGCCGTGCAGGAAGACGTCAACTCGCGCAAGGGCGTCGAGCGCATCATTCGCTACGCCTTTGACTTCGCCCGCTCCCACTCCCGTGGCACCGCAGGACTCCAGCCGGCATCCCCGGGCGCACAAAGGCCCCTGCGCGTTTGCATGTCTGACAAGTCCAACGCCATGACCTTCGCCCACGATCTATGGCAGCGCACCTTCAAATCCGTCCGCGAAGAATACGCCGAGGTTGAATCCCGCCACTTCTATATCGATACTCTAGCCATGGAACTCATTCGCGATCCCGGACAGTTCGACGTTATCGTCACCAACAACCTTTTCGGCGACATCATCAGTGACCTCGCCGCTCAACTAGCGGGCGGCCTCGGCCTCGCTCCCTCTGGCAATATCCATCCCGGCAAGACCTCGCTCTTCGAACCCGTCCACGGCTCCGCACCCAACATCGCTGGGAAGGGAGTTGCCAATCCCTTCGGTTCTGTTCTCGCCTCCAGCATGATGCTGAATTTTCTCGGATGGCCTGAAGAAGCGCGACTTTTGAGGGAAGGCGTGAAGTCTGCTTTGTGGGATGGAGTCTCAACCATTGATCTAGGTGGCAAGAAAATGACCACCGAAATCGGCGACTGGCTAGCCAACTACGCAGCCAAGCACTCGTAACGCACTTCAACCATTACTTTATGTAGTAACCCTATAGCTTAGGGAGCCTTCAGGCCTGAGCGCTTGCTGCAAAACCCAGACAAGTTCAACCATTACCTGAAGAAATGTAATCCGAACCAAAGCCATGTCTCAACCGTCACCTGTAGACAAAATCCAAAGCTCAAGCATTACTTCATGTCGCAACTCGCTACGCTTTGCCACCGAAGGGTGAGCTGCATCACCGCTTCCTCAGCAGCACTGTAATCAGCACCCCAATCAAAAATCCCCCAATGTGCGCCCAGATCGCCACGCCACCGCTATGCACCGCCATTCCGATCCCGCTCACTCCCTCCAAAAACTGAATCACGAACCAATAGCCCAGGATCAAGATCGCCGGCACCGGAATCAGAAATATAAAAAAGAACGTCAATATCCGGTGTCCCGGATACAGCACTGCGTAAGCCCCCATTACTCCGCTGATTGCCCCGCTCGCTCCCACCGCCGGTATCCGCGAATCCAGATTAAACAGCACATGGATCAGCCCCGAGCCCACACCGCACACTAGATAAAAGACCAGGTAACCCAGGTGTCCGAAGTTGTCTTCCACGTTGTCGCCGAACACCCACAGGAACAGCATATTCCCCGCCAGGTGCATCAGCCCGCTATGCAGGAACATGCTCGTCACCAACGGCAACAGCGCCGCCTCCGCCGGAATTCGACCCGCTATCCACAGGTTCAAGCGCTCCGGCACTGTGCCGTACGCCATCATGATCGCGTTCTCCGAACCCCGCACCAGCGTGCTTGTATAGACCATATAGAAGAAGACCAGCACGTTGGCGACGATCAAAGCGATGTTCACGATGGGGGTTGTTCGGGTGGGGTTGATATCCTTCAGCGGAATCATGTCAGTTTCGGCAGATACTCTTCATCTCGCAACAGCATACCTATCCCCTGCGATCTTGTGTAGCTCTACCAATGCGAAGGTGCTGACGCAAGTTTAGGTCTTCCCTGTAGCGCTGGCTTTTATGTCAGCTTGCACTGGTGGGCTCTTTTTGGGCAGTTGTCCTGAGGAGCGGATTTATGGCTCCCCGTAGGAATCGCGCACCTTTCGGCAGGCGGGCGGGGAGCAATGTCTGATAATATTTACCCGCCAAAACACAAGTTAACAGAATCTGCAAGCAGCGGTCTTCTTCGTCTTTTCCCGGCGAGATCGCGCCTCACGCCTGGGCGGCGGCCTTCTCCAGCGGGGCCGCCATAGCTCACCCCTTCAGGGGTGAGGCCTCTGTGCGTTCTAATGGCGACCAAGCCAGCTGCGAAGAAAACCCCTGAGTCTTGAAGCCCCGAGCTATAAAAGCCGAGCCGTAGCAAGGTCAATGCACCGTAGGAAAAATGTCGGCGCGCCGACATTTTTCCTACGCCCTCCCCACTTTCTTTCAAAAAAACCGTCCCCGTCATTGCGCCATTTTCCCGCCTGTGGTAATTAAATTAGCTCTGCATGCACGCGCCATTGCGCAGGAGCCGCACGACACTCAATCCAATGTCGGCGCGCCGACATTTATGCCTGCCCGGGAAACGGAAGCCATCATTCTGAAGACATTTCCACTGGGCGAGGCCGATCGTCTGGTGAGCTTTTTCGGTCGCAGCTCGGGACGCATGCGGGGAGTAGCGGCCGACGCGCGGCGTCTCAAGAACCGCTTCGGCTCCACGCTCGAGATTCTGTCCCACGTGCAATTGTGGTACTTCGAGCGCGAGACCCGCGACCTGGTGCGCATTCAGCAGTGCGAGCCGCTCGAGTCCTTCAACAAGGCTCAAAGCGACCACGAGATGAATACCGGCTTGGCCGCTGTCAGCGAGATTGCCGAGCTGGTCCTGCCGGAGCACGAAGCCTCCGAGGCCATGTTCCGGCTGATGCTGCTCACCGCCCGTGAGATCGAGCGCCGCGGCAATTGGCTCTTGCCGCTCAGCTACTTCGCGTTCTGGACGGTGCGCTTAGCCGGCTGGCTGCCGCGATTCGATGTTTGCGCCGCCTGCGGCAAGCCGTTTGGCAGGCACGTGGCTTTTCAGGATGCCTTCCATCCCGGGTTGTTCGGGGAAGAGCATCGCCGCCACGGCATGAAGCCGGTTTCGTTTGAGGCACGCGAACTGGCCGAGCGTTTTGCCAAGGAGCGGCTGGACAACTTTGATCTCGCGCTGGGCCAGGAACCGCTGGTGCGCGAACTGCGCGAAGCAGGCTTCAACTGGATTGAGCACCACGCGGAGCGCAAACTCGGGATTCGCGAACTTTTGGAGGTTTCTTGAAAGCTAAAGTAAAACTTGAGAAAAAGATCTCCGGCCTTACCTTTCAGGATCTCATTCTCAAACTCATGCACTTCTGGGGAAACCAAGGGTGCGTTCTCCAACAGCCCTACGACACCGAAGTTGGCGCCGGCACCATGCACCCGGAAACGTTCCTTCGTGTCCTCGGTCCCACTCCCTATCGCGTCGCTTATGTCCAGCCATCGCGCCGGCCTGCCGATGGACGCTACGGCGAGAACCCCAACCGCCTGTACAAACATTTTCAGTATCAGGTTCTTCTAAAGCCTGCGCCCATTAACATCCAGGATATGTACCTGCGTAGCCTGGAAGCGATCGGCATCCGCCTCAGCGAACACGACGTCCGCTTTGAGGAAGATAACTGGGAATCGCCTACGCTCGGCGCCTGGGGCATTGGCTGGCAGATTCTCCTCGACGGGCAGGAGATCACTCAGTTCACTTACTTCCAGCAGAGCGGGGGACTAGACCTCGACCCGATCTCCGTCGAGATCACCTACGGCCTCGAGCGCATCTGCGCCTTCCTGCAGAACGTCGAAAGCGTCTACGAAATCCAGTGGACCGCTGACAAGACCTACGGCGACATTCGCCTCGCCGAGGAGCAGCAACTCTCTGAGTACAGCTTCGACCGCAGTGACGCCGCAACCCTCCGCGGCGAGTTCGAGATTCACGAGAAGGAGGCCAAGGAACTCCTGGACGGTTGGAAGCAATTAGTCGGGAATGTCGGCGCGCCGACCAAAGATCGAGACGTGAAATCAGGGAAGCCCTGCGCCGAGCCCGAGCAATTGGAACTGGGAGTAGGCAGCGTGAGTGCTACGGAAAGTGTAGGCGCGCCGACATTTTCAGGAACTTCCTCGGTCAAGGCGCGCGCCCGCTACCCGCTTCTGGCGGCCTACGAACACTGCCTGAAGTGCTCGCACCTGTTC
>Ga0126379_10001986_pt1 | contig 12794 bp, 6 predicted proteins | sample PanSoiMetPlot_24_FD_92640 | JGI IMG/M metagenome (GOLD analysis project Ga0126379, IMG submission 92640) | Tropical forest soil microbial communities from Panama - MetaG Plot_24 | ecosystem: Environmental > Terrestrial > Soil > Tropical forest > Bulk soil | place: Panama | collected 2016-02-17
CCGGAGAACAGTCGAACCGGCGGTGCCGCAATCAAGGCTCCGGCCGGAACGATGACGGCAACCTTCATGAGGTCGTTGCCGTGCCGATAGAACAACTCGCGTCCGCTCGGAGCCCACAGTGGTTCCGTTCCTCCGCCAGCCGAGATCGTGTACTCCTGCGCGCCGGCGGCAGGATACGGTCGCACGTAAATCTCGTTCTGACCGGACTTGTTCGACGCGTACGCCACCCAGTGTCCGTCCGGGGAAAACATGGGCGCCGAGTCCTCGAACGGCGTGCCGAAAAACGCTTGAGGCTTTTCCTGCCCGCCGAGCGGAAGTATCCATAAATCTCGACGAGTCTTTGGATGAACCTGGTAGAACGCGAGCAGCCGACCGTCCTGAGATACCGAGGTGGGGTAACGCTCCTCGCCCTCGAGCAACGTCTCAATAGAGCCCGCGCCGGTGGCAGGAGCCCAGCGGATCCGATTTTTTGATGCAGCGCCGTCCGAGAAGATCAGTCGCTTCCCGTCTGCGGTCCATACTGGATAGAAACGATTGTTCCCTTCGAAGGTGATTCTCGTCTTCGAGCCGCGCAGCGGCTCGAGGACCCAGATGTCCGCTCTGCCGGGAGTGCCACTGTCCGCAATTGAAACCGCGACGCTCATGCCGTCTGGCGAAATGCGCGGATACGAGTAAATCTGCGCGTCCAGCTTGAGTGGTTCCTCCCGACCCGCGCGATCCACCCACACCAGCGTGTTATTCGACGGACCAAAGCCCAACGTTGTACCGGCGACGTAGGCGAGAGTCCCGTTGGCGGCCACGCTGAAATGAGCCGCGCCGGTCACATTGAGGGCATCGCCCACTCCTTCGACCAGCGACACAGACCCGCCGGTCACTTGCACGCGCGAGGCATCGAACCTGACGGCGTAGATCACGCTGTTCAACGCGTACACGAGATGACCAGTCGGCACATAACGCGCGTCACGGCCAGCGTTGATCAAGACACGGCGCTCACCGGTGGTGAGGGACTGGACCGCAATCTGCGCCTGATTCCAGTCGCCCACGCCAGCAGGTCGGAGCGTAAACAGGATCCAGTCGCCGCCTGGCAGCCGCTGTGGGCTCTGTGCCAGCTCGCCCTCCTTCATTTTGATCAAGGTGACAGGTGGGCCCCCGCTTGCGGGAACCTGCCAGATGCCTGCGGCTCCTTGTCCAACGAGAATCGTGTCGTCGACGTTCCACAATGCGCCCCAGGGGTTGGCCGCAGCACACAACGTCACCGGCGCCCCGCCGCTCAACGCCACCTTCTTCAAGGCGTTTCCGGACCAGAACCCCAGCCACTCGCCGTTGGGAGAGAAAAACGGGCTTCTCCCGCCGCCGATTTCCGTACCTCGAATCGGGGCGGCGGACGGTTCATTCAACGCGCGGAGATAAATGCGGCCATTGGCAACGTAGGCCAGGCGTGTACCGTCCGGCGAGAGCGCCACGACGTGCCGACCGGGAGAGGAATAGTTCAAATCTTTCTCGAGCGGGATTGAGAATCGGACGACGTGTACCGGCGCGACCGGCTGACGGAGGAGCCTCCACGCCAGGGTGCCCGTCGCTCCCATCGTGAGGACAACGATCCCGACGACCGCCGTTGCCCGCTGCCACATGGGTTGCTGCAGCGCCGCACGGCCGCCGCTCGTCTCCGTGTCGCCTATCTGAGCGTTGTCGATTTCGAGCGTCGCGCTGCCGGCTTCGCGAAGTCGTTGTTTACGATCCTTTGCGAGGCAGCGCTGCAACAGACGCCGAATGGAAGCAGGCGTGTCTGGCGGAAGCGCGTTCCAGTCCGGTTCGGCCCGCAGAATCGCCGCGAGCGTCTCGACAACGGAATCCCCTTCGGCCTTGGGCGCTGTCTGCGGCGAGCGTGAGCCTGTTGAAGGCTCGAACGCCCGACGGCCCGTGAGCATTTCGTAGAGGATGCACCCGAAGGCCCAGAGGTCCACCCGCTTGTCGACCGCCGATCCGCGCGCCTGCTCTGGCGCCATGTAGGCGGCGGTCCCGAGAATCACGCCGGCCCGCGTCATCGCCGGGGACGTGATGGTTGGCACCAGGGTGGCCGAGTCTGACCCGCCCTCCGGGCCGTCGACGGCTTTCGCCAGCCCGAAGTCCAATACTTTCACCGTCCCATCAGGTCTAACCTTGATGTTGGCGGGTTTGAGATCGCGATGGATGATGCCCTGATCGTGTGCCGCTTCAATCGCCTCGCAGATCTGTTTGGCGATCGCAAGAGCCTCTGCCAACGGAATCGGCCCGCGCGCGATCCGATCTGCGAGTGTCGGCCCTTCGACCAGTTCCATCACCAACGCGAAGGTCCCGTCACGCCCTCCTTGCACCTCCTGGCGTTCCAGTCCGAAAACGTGGGCGATGTTCGGATGATTCAGTGCCGCGAGGACCTCCGCTTCTCGGTGGAAGCGCGCGAGCCGATCCGCATTCGCAGCGACCGACGCCGGCAGCACTTTGATGGCAACCTGGCGTCTCAGGTTGGTGTCCGTGGCGCGATAGACCTCGCCCATACCGCCCACACCGAGTGGCGCGACGATTTCATAGGGGCCGAGGCGCATGCCAGGGTTCAGCGTCACGGTGAAAGTGGGTCGGATTGTAACGCCGAGCACGGGATCGCGCATCAGTGATGAGGAAGTCGCCCTGGGGCGAGTAATCGCCCACCCTGAATCGGTCGCCACTGCGCCGTTACTCATTACTAACGCCTCTGAATCGCCTCGTCCCCTATAATTCCAGCCACTTCCAAGTGGCCCTGACTCCCGGCACGCGCCTTGGCGCTTACGAGGTCGTGTCCCTGCTCGGCGCGGGCGGCATGGGCGAGGTCTACCGTGCCCGGGATGCGCGCCTCGGCCGCGATGTCGCTCTCAAAGTCCTCCCGGCGGGGTTGAGCGCCGACCCTGAGCGGCTGCATCGATTCGAACGGGAAGCGCGTGCGGCCGCCGCGCTCAATCACCCGAATATTCTCGCCGTCTACGACATCGGCACGCTCGACGGGACGCCGTATATCGTCTCCGAGCTGCTGGAAGGCGAGACGTTGCGCGCCCGCCTGACGCAAGGCCCCACGCGCCGAACCGACACGCCGAGCCCCGGCGGATCGCCGCTGCCGGAGGCATCGAAGAGGGTCGGCGGCCTGACCATCCGGCGCTCGATTGAGTACGCCGTGCAAATCGCTCACGGTCTCGCGGCCGCCCATGGCCGGGGCATCGTCCACCGCGATCTCAAGCCGGAGAACATCTTCATCACGAAGGACGGTCACCTTAAGATCCTGGACTTTGGTCTGGCGAAGCTGGCCGAGATCGACACCGCCGTGGCCTATGCCAGTCAATTAGCGACGACCGCGCCGGACACGGTGCCAGGGCTGGTTCTCGGCACGATGGGCTACATGGCGCCCGAGCAGCTGCGCGGGCAGGCTGTGGATCATCGCGCCGACGTTTTTAGTTTCGGCGCGATTCTGTACGAGATGCTATCTCGCCAACGCGCCTTCACGGGCGCGACGGCCGCCGACGTGATCAGCGCCACCGTCGACAAAGATCCACCGGAGCTCTGCAGCCTGGATCGGCACATTCCCTCCGCTGTAGAACGTCTCGTCACACGGTGTCTCGAGAAGAATCCCGCGGAACGGTTTGAATCGACGCGGGATTTGGGCTTTGCGCTGGAGTCGCTCGACGCCAGCGACGCATTGCACGCAGCCGCAACGCCGCCGACTCGCAGAACACGTCGTGATCGTCTGTGGAAAATGGCCGCTGGCGCGCTGCTGCTTATCACGATTGGGCTCGCGTGGCCCGCCGCGCGATACGTGCGGCGGCCGGTCCCTGATCCGCGCGTCTACCGCAGCACCCTTCTGTTACCGGCCAACTTGGGTGGGCCCGCCGGGTCACGTCTGGCACTCTCACCTGACGGCCGGCGCCTGGCGTTCGTGGCGGCCGACAAGAATGGCAGCAACGGATTGTGGGTGCGCGCGTTGGACAGCCTCACCGCGCACCCGCTCGCCGGCACGGCAGGTGCTCAAGGACCGTTCTGGTCGCCCGACAGTCGCTTCCTCGCCTTCTTCGCGGACAACAAGCTGAAAAGAATCGATGCCTCCGGTGGGCCTGCGCAGGTGCTCTGCGACGCAGAGGGCACACTCCCTTCGGGGGCTTGGAGCCGAAACGATGTGATCCTCTTCAGCGCGACGACGGCGCCTTCACCGCTCTCGCGCGTATCAGCGGGCGGCGGAACGTCCACGGTGGTCACCGCCCTTGACAGGTCGGCCGGCGAAACAGGACACGGGCAGCCGTCTTTTCTGCCGGACGGCCAGCACTTTCTCTACGGCGCGACCACTGCCGCCCGACGTGCGCTGGGGGTGTACGTCGGCTCGTTCGATTCGCCGGCTCGGATCCGGCTGCTCGAGGGTGTGTCGGACGCACGGTACGCGCGCGGGCATCTGCTCTTCCTGCGTGGGACGACGCTGATGGCGCAGCCCTTCGATCCGACGCAGCTTGTGCTCAGTGGCGTCGCAGTGCCGATCGCGGACGACGTGCAAACCGACACGGCGTGGCAAGGGGCCTTCGCGGTCTCAGAGTCGGGCGTTCTGGCGTACCAGGCCGGCTCGACTACTTCCCGGCTCATCTGGTTCAACCGCGCGGGCACACAAACTGGGGTCGTCGGCGACTCTGCGAATTACGACAACGTGTTTCTTTCGCCGGACGGGATGCACGCATCTGTGAGCGTGAGGGAATCAGGAAACGCTAGTCGTGCCATCTGGACGGTCGACGTGATGAGCGGCAACAAGAGGAGGTTCACCTTCGAGGCCGGCGAACAATTTGAAGCGCCGTGGTCCGGCGACGGGAAACGGCGAGTCTTCAACTCGCCACGGAACGGGCACCTGGACCTCTACGAGAAATTGTCCAGTGGCGCAGGCACTGAAAAAGTCCTGCTCGCAGACGGCGTCGACAAGTATGCAACGAGTTGGTCCCCAGATGGCCGGTTCCTGATGTATATGGTCTTCGGCGCCACCACGGGCCAAGACTTATGGATCATGCCGGTCGACGGGACCGACGATCACAAGCCTTTTGTGTTTCTCCAGACGGCAGCCAGCGAGGGCGGGGGCCAGTTCTCACCTGACGGACGTTGGGTGGCGTACTGGTCGACCGAAACCGGGCCAACTCAAGTGTTTGTCGCACCGTTTCCCGCCACGGGGGCCAAGTGGCAGGTTTCGACGACCGGGGGAGTGTTCCCGCGCTGGCGACGCGACGGCAAAGAGCTCTTCTACCGATCCCGCGATAACAAGCTGATGGCAGCATCGGTCAACGGTCAGGGGTCCAGCTTTGAAGTAGGTACGGTCCACCCGTTGTTCGACGTGCAACCGGGCGGCCCCTTTTGGTTCTACGATGTCGCGCCGGACGGCCAGCACTTTCTCGTGAACACGGCAGAGGAGCGGACGACGTCGGCGCCGATTACCCTGATCGTCAATTGGCCAGCAGCGCTGACACCATGAGTAATCTTCCCGCGACAATAAGCCCACGAGAAACGAACTGTCGCGCAGCCGTAACGGCTCTCAGTGAAGCGATTCCTATTCGTCAAAACCGACGAGCAGGTCCGCTATTCCGTTCAGCAGCGAACCGCGTCCGAAAAGAGGTTTACTACAACGCGGGAATACGGCCAGTTGATTGGCGGTCAGCTTCCCAGAAGAAGACTTCTGGGGCTTGCACGTGATTAAGAGGAACCTCTGGTAAGTTTGGCCTAAAATAGGCCCTCGGCGCCCTGTTCCTGGATCGCGATGGTTTTTGTCTCATCCTCTGGAGCCGAGCTGAAATGAAGCTCATTCTCGCCGCCGTATTCGTTTCCGTCTTCGTGGCTATCCCGTGCAACGCTCAAGAGAAAACGACACTCAAGAACGAAGATATTGTTCGGATGACAAAATCCGGCTTGGGTGAAGACGTAATCCTGGCTGTAATCACGCAAACCCAGAGCGCCTTCCGCACGACACCGAAGGACCTCGCCGATTTGCGGAAGGCGAAAATAAGTGAATCCGTTATCCAGGCGATGATCAGCGCCGTGCCAGTCTCGCTCGAGCCGACCAAGTCTGCAGTTGATCCCAGGCGCATCATCACAGAAGGCGTCGGATGGGGAGAATTCACCGTTGGAGCGAGTGGGCCGGCTTTGGAGCACGCACTCGGCTTGCCCGACTATCCTCTACAGATCCCGATGGTGGCGTGGCGAAAACTGGGCGTCACTTCGCGGGGTAACACAGGCCGGCATCGGCTGGGGAATGCTCCAGAAGACAGCGAAGCAAGCCTACGGAGAACCAGAGTTTTCGGTGAAGAAAAACGGCGGAGAAAAATGGGTGTGGCGATCCAAAGGCATCCTGATCTGGTTCAACAGAGGTCGCGTGGTCCAGATTGTTATCTTCAGACCGCAATGAATCTTTCGAATTTCACGATCCTCTCGTAGTCGGCCTAGGTTGTTCGTCGGGCAACTGAATAGCCCTTTTGGCCGGATGGTTTTGGCCGAAGCATAACTAACGACAAGTCGCCCAGTGCTTTCTGAAGCGGCGCCGATGAGATCGAAGGCTGTCAACCGACGTGCTTAGGCGCCAGCCGGCGTCCACACGTGAGCGCCCGCTGGACCAGCGAAGCCGGGCTCGGCCACGCCGATAGCCAATGACCAGCCGCCGGTCGCCGCGTGCGAGTTGAGTTGAGCTTGTTGCGCGACCGTATTCGCATTCCTCAGCAACGACCTTGAGTGCTCACCCCAGGGATGAGGTCGTGAAGGGGAATTGTGAAGGCTGCCGTGTCGCGCTCCCTCGCCATGATGATGATTGGCGCCGCCCTCGTGCTCGAGGCAGCGTGTTGCGTGATCACCTGTCCATCGCCGTGCACGCCCGAGACCTCGCGCCGCGCCCAGTCTCGGATCGTCGCGCTACCCGATGGGCGGCCGCTCGCCCGCTTCGACCTGACGCAGGCCGTCACCGCGGACCTTGGTGACTGTCCAGCAGATGATCACGCGACCGGCGCGATCTCCTTATCGATCACCAACATGACGGCAGAGCCCGTGTCCTTCGGGTACTCGATTACTAACAGTGGCAGGGACGTGAGCGTCTGGACATACACCGGTCAGGTGACACTCCTCGCGGCGAGCGCGACGGTCGACGTCGGACTGATCACGAACAGCGTCGTGCCGCTGGACGCCTCTGTGACCGTTCTCGTGTCGAAGTAATCACCTGCATCTGAATAGCACCCCAGATCGCCGTTTTCAGGTAGTAATCCCCTGAAATCGTCGCATCTTCTATAATTCCAGCCACTTCCCGTGGCGCTCGCCCCCGGCACCCGCCTCGGCGTGTATGAAGTGATCGCCCAGATTGGTGCGGGCGGCATGGGCGAGGTCTACCGCGCCCGCGACACGAAACTCAATCGCGACGTCGCGCTGAAGATCCTGCCTGAAGCGTTCACGCTCGACGCCGATCGGATCGCACGTTTTCGTCGCGAAGCGCAGGTGCTCGCCTCGCTCAACCATCCCAACATCGCCGCGATCTACGGCTTTGAGGACAGCGGCAGCACGCACGCGCTCGTGTTGGAACTGGTTGAAGGCCCGACGATGGCCGACCGCATTGCGAAGGGACCCATTCCGCTCGACGAGGCGCTGCCCATTGCCAAGCAAATCGCGGAGGCGCTCGAAGCGGCGCACGAGCACGGGATCATCCATCGGGATTTGAAGCCCGCCAACATCAAGCTCCGCGACGACGGGACCGTGAAGGTCCTCGACTTCGGGCTCGCGAAGGCGCTCGAACCGGCGTCACATGTGCGACCGGACCTCTCGAACCGGCCGACGATCACCACGCCCGCGATGATGACTGGCGTTGGCACGATCCTCGGGACAGCAGCCTACATGAGTCCCGAACAAGCGCGCGGGAAGGCCACCGACAGACGCGCTGACATCTGGGCGTTCGGCTGCGTGCTGTTCGAGATGCTGACGGGCACGCGGCCGTTTGACGGCGAGGACACGACCGCGACGCTCGCGCGAATCATCGAGCGGGAGCCCGAATGGCGAGCCCTTCCAACGGCCACGCCGGCCGTCGTGCGCTCGCTAATCGCGAGATGCCTCAAGAAGGATCCTGCGCTTCGGCTTCGTGATATCGCCGATGGGCGCTTCCAGATTGAAGAGGCCCTGAGCAATCTGTCAGGTTCTATCGCGGGCACCTCGACTGTCGGCAACTATCGTCAATGGTCCGGCTGGATCGCCGCCGCTTTGTTCCTCGGCATCACGCTGTTCCTGACATTGCGGGCCCCGGTGAACTACACCAGCCTATCTTCTGGCGAACCGATCAGCTTTCAGGTCTTCCCTCCCGACAAAACCGTCTTTTCCGTGGCGATCAACACCACCGTTAATGTCCCATCGTTCGCGCTCGCGCCGGACGGCCACGCATTGGTGTTTAGCGCAGAAGTCCCCGGCGGCAGGTCCATGCTGTGGGTACGACCTCTGGATGACGTGAGCTCGCGCCAACTGGCGGGTACCGAGGACGCTCAGGATCCCCTATGGTCCCCGGACAGCCGCTGGATTGGCTTTTTCGCTGAAGGCAAGTTGAAGAAGGTTCCCGCCGCTGGCGGCGCCGTGCAGGTCATCTCGGCGACGGCGACCGACGTCCGCGGTGGGGCGTGGGGCCCTGACGATGGAGTCCTCTTCGGAAGCGGAACAGCACCGATTGTACGGGTGAGCGCGTCGGGCGGAACCACAACGCCCGTCACAGTTCTGGATGCCGCTCGTCAGGAGGGCACGCACCGATATCCATACGTCCTGCCCGACGGCCATCACTTCCTGTACTCGGTCCTCGGCGCCAAGCAAGATCAGAATGGGGTGTACGTGGGATCGCTCGATGGCAAGACCAAGCGTCTCACCGTGCACGTCAACACGAGTGCCGTCTATGCTCCGCCAGGCTACTTATTGTTCGTGGACGGAGACTCGCTGCTCGGACAGGACTTTGATGCGGAGCGCTTGGACCTCAAGGGCCAACCGTTCCTCGTTGCCGAGCACGTAGGCCGTACCAGCGCCTTCATGAGCGCGGTCTCGGCATCTCGCACCCAACGGATCGCGTATGCCGGCACAATCTCGCAGCGCGGCCGTTTGATGTGGATGGACCGCAAAGGAACCGTGCTCAGTTCCGCAAGCGCAGCAGAGGGCGACTACACCGATTTCCGATTGTCCCCGGATGAGACCCGCCTGGCGGCGTCGCTAGTCGATCCCAGAACCAACACCATCGACATTTGGCTCACGGATCTCACGCGCGGGAGTACCTCGCGTGTCGCGTCCGGGTCGCTTCTTGCGGCATCCGCGCTCTGGTCTTCGGATGGCACGCAGTTGGTGTTCCGAGCGAACAAAAACGGAATCATTGAGTTCTATCGAAGAAGTGCCGCAGGGGGTGGAAACGAACGAGCGGTGCTGTCTTTCGACACGTACCGTGCCGTGGAGTTGTCGCAGAACCTCATTCCCACCGACTGGTCGCCGGACGGAAAGTACATCGTATTCTCAGCCCCGGGGCAAGGCTCCGCTAATGACTTGTGGCTACTACCGCTCGGAAAGGAAGGGCAGACGGCGAAATTTATCGCATCACCGGCCGAAGATCTGCATGGTAACTTTTCGCCGGACGGTCGTCTGATGGCGTACACGTCGAACGAGTCCGGCAAATATGAAATTTACGTCGAGACCGTTCCGCGATCTGATCGAAAGTGGCCGGTCTCAACAAGCGGTGGCTACGAGCCGCGGTGGCGGGCTGACGGTCGCGAGATCTATTATCTGTCCGAGGATCGAAAGCTTATGGCCGTCTCGGTGGGCGCGGGCCCATCGTTCGGCATTCCCCAGCCGTTGTTTCAAACGCATGTGCCGGAAGGCGTGACGGCCAACCGTACGCACTACGTGCCCAGCCGCGACGGCCAACGGTTCCTCGTCAACATGGCCACCGATGCGGTCGCATCGCCCATCACTGTCGTGCTCAACTGGACGGCTGGGCTGAAGAAGTAGCCCCTGCGGTTTTCGCGGCACGATGGACAGTCCGCGGTTGGTCCCCGCTAGTCGCGCAGTGACGAGTAATCGCTGACAGACTGTCAGCTCACCGGCGATGGGACAAACCTCCTGCTCTACTCTGACTTTCGCCCGGTGGTCGGCCGGATAAGCTTCCGGAACATCAATTACACGCTGCCGGCGTTCTCGTTTCCATAGTGGATATTGGCCGCGTTCACTGGCGGCGCGAGTGCCGCATCCTGTTTGATCTGGGGCGCGGCGCTCGGACTGGCCCCACACGAGAAGGCAAGCAACGCCGCACTGCAAACAAACAGCTTGTCAAGGTGCGATTTCTGCCGCATTCAAACGAGTTGGGGGGATTCGCGTCATCTCTCGATCATCTCGCACGATACAACCGGGCATGGCGGATGTGCTCGTCAGCAAGCCGATTGGCCGAGTGGGACACCCGCCGTTCTTGTCATCTTGTTCTTACACTGGGCTGTTGAAGTCCAACGGGACAAACCGGCCAGCGCGAGAAAGGGCCTGGTCCCGCCGGTGTTTCACCTCCGATATCAGTTGCGCAACTGCCTTCGCGTTGGGCACGCCATAGAACCACCACCTCCGCCGTGCGAGGCTGTTCCTTGTTCGAACGCTGAAGTCTGTACTGATCATGACGTCTCCCGACCCGTCTTGTCGCTCCCGAGATTTCAAATCACAAACTTCGGCAGGATCCAAAGAATCGACGGAACTGCGGCCCTCGCCTCGAATGATCATTACGCGATGGCTGGTTATTGCATACACCGTTCGGAGTGCCCGCCGATAAACCCACAACGGCCTTGCGAGGTTGAGCAGGCCGCCTACCAGGAATACCAATGGAATAATCAGTGCGCTTCGGACTGGCGAGGATGTTTGCGTGGACGCTGTCGATGTCGAAACGGCAACACTATAAGCCTGGATCGTCCAGAGAAGGGCAAAACCAAACAAAGCGATCGCCGGAGTGATCGTCTCGGAAATTGCTGCAACTGCCGCACGCCGTGCGTTGGGCACACTGTTCCAGACCAGGCTTTCGCCGGCCCCCAACGCCGATTGTGCTCGCAGTTGTGCCTCGGGGTAAATCAATGGTCCTCGCCAATCTGTTCAGGTGAGTAGCGTACCTGAGCGCGAGGGGGCACACCAAAGCGTTCATCGATGTTGTGCATTGAGGCCGTCTGCTCGCGGCTCAGAGTGCCGAATGAGCAGCCGAACGACACCTGCGCCAGCGTTCTCGGCGCATAGAGGATGAGCAGACCCACACTCAAGAGTGCTGACAGTTGTAAGCGTTTCGTAGTTACAAATATCGGCTGGTGCAATGGCGAGAATCATACCGGCGTGAGCGATATGTGCCAGACCGACACGCGCAACCCCGGACCTAGCGCAGGTCATGACTCCAGCCACGGGGCTCGAGCGATTCGATGAATGCATCCAGATCCGCGCGATCCACGAGCACCCGCGCTTCGACGGCGTCCCAGCGCCAGACTACTTCGTCTGTCGGCTCTACGATCAAACGGCCTTGACATTCAGCAGACATGCCGGGAGGATGAACGAGGATGAATATGACGATCGATGCGAGCGCCGGCACCTTCGCCGTCCCGTCGCAGGCACCCTTTCGACATTTGGGCCACGAGGCCGGCGCTCTCGACCCGACCCCGACGTCGTTTTCGAAGCGCGAGATCGTGGTTTGCGAGACCAGCGTCCGAACGGTTCTTCGGTCGACGTGGAGTCGTCAGGGCGACGCGTAAGACGGACTCTGACGGTGCGACGGGTCCCCGGGCGTCTGTCGGAAGATGACCAACTTGGCCGAGCCACGGGTGCTCTTCGTCTCGCACGAGGCCACGCGGACCGGAGCGCCCGCCCTTCTACTTCACTTCTTGCGTTGGCTTCGAACAAACACGAGCATCGACTTTGAGGTGGTGCTTCGCCGGGGTGGTGAACTCTCGGCAGAGTTCGCCGCGCTTGCGCCAGTGTGGCATGCGGAGGCGACGACCGGGCGGCTGGCGCGCACGACGATGCGCGTCGCGCGGCGGCTAGGCCTGAGGGCGTCGCTGGACGACGTGCACATCGGTCGCATGGTTCGCCAGATGTCGCATCGCGGTTTCGGGGTTGTCTACTCGAACACGTTCACAAATGGGGCCTTCGTCTCGCGGCTGGGGGTTCTTGGTTGCCCGGTCGTGACGCACGTCCACGAATTGGAGTCGAATATTTTGTACCCGGGCGAGGAGAACCTTCGCCTCGTCAAGGCGCAAACATCCCGCTACATTGCGTGTGCCGAGGCCGTGAAATCGAATCTCATCGTGCGACACGGCATCGAACCCGATCGTATTGATGTGATCCATGGGTTCGTAGCGACTCGAGCGTTGACGGCTGCGCAACGGGCGCAGGCGCGGGCTCGTACGCGTTTGGAGCTCGCCATCCCTGAGGGAGCTTGCGTCGTGGGGGCAGCCGGCACTCCGAACTGGGCGAAGTCACCGGATCTGTTCGTTCAACTCGCCTACGCAATGCACCGCCGACGTCCGGCGCGGCCCGTACACTTCGTATGGATGGGCGGCGGCAGTCCGCAGGACCACCACCTAGCCCAGTTGCGGCTGGATGCGCAGACGGCTGGCGTCGGCGACATCATGCACTTCCCAGGCACGCGACCCAATGCGACTGAGTATTTCTGCGCATTCGACGTTTTCGCTCTCGTCTCACGTGAGGACTCATACCCGCTCGTGTGTCTGGAGGTCGCATCGTTGGGGACGCCAATTCTGTGCTTCGACCGGGCA
>Ga0126379_10001987_pt1 | contig 12791 bp, 16 predicted proteins | sample PanSoiMetPlot_24_FD_92640 | JGI IMG/M metagenome (GOLD analysis project Ga0126379, IMG submission 92640) | Tropical forest soil microbial communities from Panama - MetaG Plot_24 | ecosystem: Environmental > Terrestrial > Soil > Tropical forest > Bulk soil | place: Panama | collected 2016-02-17
CTTCGACGACATCGTCGATCACTGCTGCTACGCCTGGAACGCGCTCATCGATCAGCCGTGGAAAATCATGTCCATCGCCCGCCGCGGGCAGCCGCAGGTCACTCAATCTGAGGATTGGTATTATTCGTCGTGTCAGGTGGCGTCTCCGTATGCTGGATCGGGGAACGAAAGCGCTATTTTGGCGGTTTGTCTCCGAGGGCTATTTTCCGTATCTCGTTTTTGCTTAGCTGGTGCCTGTCGTTGTCCGGCCGCGGCAGGCTCTCGACGAGCCGGGAGCCGCCTGCGCCTCCATCGCATCGAGGTCACGAAAAACTCCGTCAACGCCCTGCCGCTTCAACGCTTTCATCATGACGCTCAGCGCGAAGGGATGAATGACGCGCAGCGTGTGCGCGAGTTCGTCACGCCGCAGGGGCGCCGTCCGCTTTGCTAATGCGTCGACGAGTTGCGGAATATTCGGGTCGGCGAAGAAGCGGTCGCAGGCTTGACGATAGATCGTGCGCACCGGCGCATCGGGCAGATTGTCGTAAGCGGAGAAGATAATGTTCTTCAGATCGGCGTGTTCGAATTCTGGTCCCAGGATCAAGCAGGAGGAGATCGTTTGCAGAAGGCACAGCAGGTAATGCCGCAGAAGATTCGCCAGAGGATCTGGTCGCCGGACCAGAACACGTCCTTGTAGCCTTCTATGAGATCGTTCAGCTCTTCGGGCGGCGAGAAATAGATTTCCTGCTTCGCAAGCTCCTCGTATTTGTCGAGGACGGCATGGACAGGGCGGAAGCGGTACAAGCTTACACATTGGGTCGAAGCAGTGCGGCGGGCCGGTACTCGCCGCTGCCGTCTACGGTCACGTGCTCATACGTTTGGACGGAACCAAAGGTGTTAAGCAACTGGCCGATCAGCATTGCGAGGCCCGCGGGCGCGGCCATGAAGAGATGCGCGTTGCCGATGTTGCCGTACTCGCGCCGCGCGGTGCGCATGCCGTCTTGGACGGCGAGTGCAACGTCGGTCGCTTCGCCGGGGGTTCGAATGATGTGCGGATAGGCGCCCGGCCGCGTGATGTGTACGAGCGCGCGGAGTGCCGGCAAATTCTTCTGATAGGCGGCGAACACCGGCTCGGTGTTGTCGGCGATGGAGACGAGCACGGCGATATCGCGACCGCTGGTCTGCTTGCTCATAATCCGCGCCTTGAAGCCTGAGTCTTCCTTCGGCTGCGAAAGCGACCAGAGCTGATCGTCACGACCCGGCGCGATCTGGCGCCAGGACGCGCGCAGTCCGCTCGTCGAGAGAAAGGCGCACCCGAGCGCCACCGCAGCCGGCAAGGTCGGCAGCCCAAAAGCTTCGACCTCGCGTCCCGGCGCATGCTGGCGTAACGCCTTGGCGATGCGATCAAGGCCGGGAAGAAGAGTGTCCCGCCATGTCTCCGACGTCGCTTCCTTATCGGAAAAATGCGCCGACCAGTCCAAGACCAGCGCCGTGCCCCGCTGAAAAGGCGGCGGCCGCCGAACAAAAAGGCCGATGCGGAGCAGCTGGCCTTGCGGAAGATGGCGGTGAATCGCTTCAAGCCGTTGCACGAGAGCACGGTATGCAATTTCGGCCGCGTGGCCGGGCGAAACCGGGGATGCCGGGATCTTATGCATGTTCCAGTCGGCGAGATTCTGTGCCGAGAGATGATTGCTGGTCGCCTCTGCCGCCTTCGCGTATTCGAGGCCGTCCGCGGCGACCGGCACGACAAAGAAGCCATCACGCTGCTCGGCGCGCTGGACGATCTTTGGCACCTCCACCTCGCGGATGACGGTGGAATTCTCGACCTCAGGCGTAATGAACAGGATGGCGCTGGAGGTGGTTGGATCGGCGAGGACGCGGCGCAGCTCGTCCTCGGTCGGCACCGAACCAAGGTTGTGAACATCCTGCCAAGTCGGAATGCCGTGGTCGTGCTGCGCCTGGATCAGCAGGGCCGCTTCCTCCTGGCGGGATCGCTTGTAGCTGAGGAAGGAGCGTCCGGTAGGATCGGTCATGCGGCCTTCATGACAACGGAAACCGCTCGCCGAACAGCTCACGGTATTTTCGCAGCGCGTCGCCGTTGCGGCCGGCGCGCGAAAGCTGGATCGCCTTGCGCACCATATGATGGGCGTCGGTGAGCGCCGTCTTGGCCGCCGCGCGCGCCGTCGCGTCCATCGAATCGCTGACCGGCGGCCCGAGCCCGGCGGGCTCTGGCCAGTCCTCGTCGACGCGGTCGGCCATCGTGGCGAAGAAGCCCATGAACTCGTAAGGGAAGTCGCCGCCGAACGGCGGGCGCAAGACCTGCAGGGCCATGACCTCGATCAGAAAGGACGGCTTGACGATCTTGTCCTTGGTGCGATTCCAGCTTTTGGCCATGCGCACCATGCCCTTCCATTCGCCGTTGAACGCATCGTTCGCATCCTTGGCCTTGTCGAAATGGATTTTCGGGTTGGTTCCCGTCCAACCTTCCTTAGTCCCGGTATCGGGGATTTCGTAGTGATGTGACTTGGTAAAGGCCGGCACGACGTCGAAGCTCAAGACGCGCTCTTCGTCGGCGCTGTCCGTAAATTCGACCGTCACGGCGCGGCGCTGCCGGCTTACGTTGGCGTGGCCATATTTCTTGGTCAGAACGTTTTCGACGTCGCCAAGCACTATGGATGGCGCCTTGCCGTTGCGGTATCTCGGCCGCTCGTCGTCATGAAAGATGCAGAAGATATCCACGTCCTTGAGCGGCTTGGTCTTCGTCCAGCGCCGATAGGAGCCCGTGAGAAAATCGTCGGCGATGTTGAATGATTCGTCCATGAGCGCGCGGATTTCCTTCTGGCGCGAGGAGGCGCTGTCCTGCTCTTTCTGGGTCAGCTCAAGGTTGCTTCGGAATTTGCGGAAGGCTTCGTTGGGGGTCAGCATTAGCGGCTCCAATAGGTGGTTTCGGTGGCGAGGCCGTTGCCGCCGATCGTTGCGCCGACACCGTAGCGTCTGAAGCCCTCGGTGGACCGGAACGTGCAATCCTCCCAGCCACGCACGTAGGGCCTGCCCGGCAGATCGTTCAGCTTGACTTTGACGTTGTAGAGGCACGACGAGGGCGCGAGCCCGGCCTTGAGGATGGCGTACCGGACCGCCGCCGCATCGACCCACAAATTGCCGTCGCCGACCGTCGAATAAACGATTTCAAGGTCCCAGCGGGTGACGAGGTCGTTGGTCTTGGGATCATAGACCTCGAGCGTGACCCGCTGCAGGTGGTGGCTCGCCAGCCACGTCGAGATGCCGGCCTCGTACACGGCCCAATCCCTCGCGAAGTTGGATGGATCAAGGCCAATGTCGCGGATGATGTTGCTGAGGAGGTGCAACATCTTGGAGGTGACGTAGGTCACCGTGTAGGCGTAGGAAATGACGAAGGTTGACGTGCTCATGGCTTAAGAAATTCCGTGAGATTAATGCTGAGCGCCGGTGCCGCGAGCGGCTTATTCTCATCGATCTCGTCGTCCACCGAGCGCGCCGAAATCCGGCTCGATGCGGCGGCAAGGCTAGCGCCGCTCCACATCACGTCTTCCGCGAGAAATGGAATGGACATTTGCCAGTCGCCCTCCGTCGGCAGTTTCGGCAAGGCGTCTTCATTGACGCCGTCCTGAGTGATGGCGTCTTCGTCGAACACGCAATAGACGCGCACGCGAGAGCCGCCGCCCCAGATCACCATCGGGGCTTCCTTGGGGGCCTCGGAAGCGATTGACGCGCAGGCCGTGCCCGCCACCCTCGAAAGCTCCTTTCGCGCCGGGCTTTCGGGATCGGGCGCGATGATCTCGACAATCCTTGTCCAGGTCTGCACGGCGGTGCGGACCGGGGTCGAGGCTACGCGTCGGGCCAGCACAGTGCTCATCGGCTTTTCTCCACCTTGGTGCGCTCGGCCTGCGCGCGTCGCATGGCGTCGAGCACTGTGTTTGCCGTGAGGCTCTCCGGGTTGGCGGCGATCTGTTTGCTGTGGGCGAGTGATGAAAGCACGGCTTTGCGGATGCGCCGGGCATCCAGCCCAACGGCGATCGCGGCGGCGTCCTCGATTTGTGGCGCGGAGCGCAACCCAGCAAGCTTGGGATAAGCCTGGGCCAGCCGGTCGATGGTGTCGAGCACGATGGCCTTGCAGGCCTCAGGGGTTGGCAGGTCGATCGTCACCACGAGATCGACGCGGGAAAGAAACGCTTCGTCGATCGCTCCCGCAAAATTGCTGGTCGCGAGAAAGAGGAGTTGGGGATAGTCCGCCGCGAGTCGGTCGAGCTGGGTCAGAGCGGCGTCGGTTGCCCGGTGCACATCGACCGGGTTAGCCTCCATGCTCATCTTGCTGCGGTCGGCGGCGAGCGTCTCGACTTCATCGAGCGGAACGATGCAAGGGCTTGTGGCAGATTGTTCGGCGAGCACCGTGCCGAGAAGGTGCGCGACCGCTTGCTGGGTCTTGCCGTGAGCGGCGCTTGCTAGGCCATGCGGATCGGCCTCGATGAAAGTGAGTGCGTCGTTTAAGGAAGCCGCCGTGCGCGAGGCAACGCCGCGCGCCAGCGAGGTCTTGCCCGTGCCAGCTGGACCGACAAAAAGAATGATGCCATGCACTGGCAAATGGACCTGCTGCAACCGCACCCGTGCCGTGAAGTTCAGCACGGCTTGCGCGAGAACGCGGTCCTTGAGGCCCGGAGGCAGAATGATCGAGTCCCAGACACCGTCGAACTCCGCATCGGGCAGGCGGCGGATGTCGTGAATGCCCTTTTGGTCAGATGAGCGGCGCTGCGGACGAGCAGCGCCAATAGGGGTGATACGGCTCACAGTCTGTATCCCTTTCCGAACGCGGTGCCCTTCGTGGTGTCCTCGGCGGCGGCGACCGCCACCTTGGGCCTGCCCCCAGGGGCATGGACGAAATGTTCGATTTCCTGGCCTTCCATAGCGGGTTACCTCGACTCTGGTGGCTGCCGCAAAGCAAGCCCTTGCGCGCGGCCGAACGAAGTGCCAATGTTCAACTTGTCTGGATGGACAACAATGTCGTCGGAGACGATTCCGTCGTAAGCGAACAAAATAGCCACTTTTCCGCTAACTGTTGACCCCCTGGACAACAGCATAAAGGCTACGCCGCGCTTGTCAAGGAGGCTCGATGGCCCAAGCCGCATTGGGATTCTTGCTGCGAAATTTGCGTGAAGAACGAGGGCTTTCGCTGCGGGAGGTAGCGCAGCTCGCCGATGTCGACCATGCCTATGTTTTCCGCCTGGAAACCGGCGATAAGGAGTCGCCCTCGGACGAAGTCTTGTCGAAGCTGATCCGCGCCTTGAAGGCGCCCAAGCGCGAAGTCGATATGCTCCGGTATCTGGCCGCGCACACCGACACCAACGCCGGGTTTGTCGCCTATGTTCGCCAGAACGCGACCGTAACGTTCGACGAGTTCGCCTCCGCGGCCGGCATGGTCTTCCGCGGCGCCGGCCGCCCGGATTACGCGACGCGTATCGAGCGCGTGCGCCGGATCCTGAAAGACGACGATGGCCATGGATGAACTCTCAGTGGTGCTGAAGGCGCGTGAACTCATCAACAAGGTCGGTCCGATCGCGATTCCCGTTCCGATCAAGCCCTATGCGGAGCAGGTCGGCGCCGTGCTGCACGTTGACCACGATCTCGCCGCCGACGAAGCCGGCTATGCTTTCGAAAAAAATGGCAAGCACCACATCTGCATCAACGGCAAGGATAGCGAGGAACGCCAACGATTCACCGCATGCCATGAGGTCGCCCACATCGCCCTTGGGCTTCCGTCTGATCACGCGGGATTGCCATGGTGGAGCTATGCCAAGCGATCGCCGAATGAAATCGCTTGCGACGTGTTCGCGGCGGAGCTGTTGCTGCCCTACAAGTTGTTTAAGCCGCTCGTCGATAAGTCGGACATCAGCCTTGCCACCGTGGATGGTCTCGCCAAGGATTTTGTTGCGTCCACCATGGCGACCGGTTCCCGGTTCGCGACGCTCGTCGGCGCGCCATGCGCTTTCGTCCTGTCGGAGCAAGGCAAGGTCCGCTACGCATCGAGGTCGAGAGCTTTGCGCGAAGCGAACGCCTGGGTTCAGCCTCGGCTTGCGCTGCCGAAAGGCTCGGTCTCTGAGCGCCTTCGCGCCGGGGGCACCTGCGATGGCCCGGAAGAAATAGACGCCGATATCTGGTTCAGTAATTGGGATCGCGGCGGCGTTCTGCTTGAGAATGCCCGCCATCTCGCGCAATGGGATCAAACGGTGGCGTTGATCTGGTTCGAGGACGAAGAGGTGCCGGCGCCGCAGAAGGACCAGCACAAGCGGGAACAAGAAGAATCCGGTCTCGCCGAACTCGATGGCGTGCTTCCCTGGCCGGGCAGGAAGCGCCGTAAATAGCCATGGCTGCAGTGACGCTTCTTTCCCTGTTTCCCAGGCCGGAGGATGTTCTCGCGCTCGCGCCAGAGGACTTCGGCGGCATCATCATTGAACTCATGCCGCCGCTCCTGCAAAACGGGATGTTCAATCCTGCCGCGCTCCTCGCGCAGGTCTATCAGATTGTCGGACCGTCCTATCCGCCGGGATCGAAACGCGCGGTCGAGCTCGCCATGGCCGAAGCCATTTCATGGCTGGCCAGTCCTTGGGCAGACCTGAAATGTTCTGAATCGGGCTTGGGCTGCTGACCGGTGCCAGATCATAGCACGCCGGGGGGAAACCTGCTGCACTGCGGCAGCTCAACCTGACTTATATCCGCTAAGGGCATTTTGAGCCTCTAAGTCCGAACAGGGCCCGCTGGTCAGACCAGGCGAGCGGAATAGATCGCAACAGCACTCTGACTGTGAGAGATCGAGGCTGACGTCCATCGACAATGGCCTCGAGAATGTCCGGTGCAAGGTATGCAAATCGCAGAAGCCTGCGGACATGGGCATTGCTGAAACCGAAGCGCCGCGCAATCTCGGCGGTGTCGGCATATTCGCCTTGTCGTAACGCACGGATCCATGATCGTGCTCGCGCGAGGGCGAGCATGAGCGCCTGATCAATGTGTCGAGGCACTGATCCGCCATTCCCCGGAATGAGAATCTCTTTACGTCCACGCGGTCGTGCGTCCGGTAGCGCCACCTTGAGGATGGTCGTGGGGTCGTCACGGCCGCTTCCCCCTGCCGTTGGTGTGCCGGTATCGCCGGCCTTCCTTTTGAGTACGAGTTGGATCTCTTCATGGGAGACAACGATCCGTTCCACGGCTTCCCGGAGGATAGTGCGGGTTTCCGGACTCGAGATGCCGCCGGCCGCGTTGGTGGCTAGATCATCTCGCGATAACTCGCGAGCGAGAGCCTGAACCACTAGCCGCTCTACATCATCAGCCGCGACACGGGGGAGGGCACCTCTTCCCTCTCGCTGATCCTGCATAGACCCTCTGCTGACGTAATACCGGTACCGGTTCCGTCGCCGTACCGTGTAAGTCGGGGTCATTCGGTTGCCGCGATTGTCGAAAATGAGACCGCCCAGCAGGGCGCCGCTCTCGATACGACTCCGCCGTTGTTCCACAATGTCGCCTGAGAGCTTGACCTGCACGCCGTTCCAGAGATCCTCGTCTACGATTGATTTGTGTTCTCCTGGGTAAGCGAGACCTTTGTGCACCACCTCACCCCGATAAATTCGGTTCCGCAGCAGGTGGTACAGCGCGCCGCGACCGAAGGAACAGCCTCCCAACACTTGGCCGGATGTCAGAATGCGCTTCTTGCTACGGATTCCGTTCCGATCGAGATCAATCTGCAGCTTCGAAACACATCCGACCGCAAGATACCGACGGAAAATGAGCCGCACAGTTTCGGCCTCGGCCTCGTTCACGACGAGCTTGCGGTCCTTAACGTCGTAGCCCAGCGGGACGGTCCCACCCATCCACATGCCCTTGCGACGTGAGGCGGCAAACTTGTCCCGGATGCGCTCGCCGGCTACTTCGCGCTCGAATTGAGCAAATGACAGCAGCACATTGAGGGTGAGCCGTCCCATGGAGGTCGTCGTGTTGAACTGCTGGGTGACGGACACGAACGACACGCCGTGCGCCTCGAATAAGTCGACCACCTTGGCGAAGTCGGCTAGCGATCGGGTGAGGCGGTCCACCTTATAGACTACCACCACGTCGATCTTGCGTGTTCGAATGTCCGTCAACAGCAACTGAAGGGCAGGGCGTTCCAACGTGCCGCCGGAGAGACCGCCGTCATCGTAATGCGTTTTGATGAGCTTCCAGCCCTCGTGGGCCTGGCTCTTTATGAACGCTTCTCCGGCCTCGCGCTGGGCATCAAGTGAATTGAAGTCCTGTTCAAGGCCGTGTTCGGAAGATTTCCGGGTGTAGACGGCGCAACGAAGGATTTTCCGCTCGTTAGCGGGCATGGGAGGTCACCGATTTCCTGCCGTTTTCCTCGCGCATTCCAAAGAACCGGGGGCCATTCCACTTCGTACCGGTAATCGCATGGGCGATGCTGGAAAGGCTGCGGTAGGTCTGGCCCTTCCAGAGGAACCCATCATTTACGACGGTGACCTGGTGGGTGGTCCCTTGCCATTTCGCGCACCAGAACAGTCCCCGTCCGGGGCAGCGGAGTTGTCGGCGCCGCCCGTCGCTTGGCTCCGCCCTCGCGAAGGACACGCTCAAGTAATCGGTCAAGCTCGTTGGCGACGGGCTTTGTGAGACCCCCATCGAGCCGTTCCTGCCTTCCGTAGGCGATGGCGAGAGCGAGAACGTCGCGTCCCAGGGTCGCAGGTGCTTTGTCGCCAAATTCTTGCGTCCAGAGTGCACGCAATTCAGCGCGCGACAATCGATTGAGATCGTCGAGCTTCAAATCGAGGCTGGCTCGCACAGCCGTTCCCTTCGAAGGCTGTGTCATCATGTGCCGTTCGCGTGACTGCTCGCGCGTACCGGTCCGAGGCCGAATGACCTGACGCGGTCGGTTCTCGGCCTCGACGGCAAATGGGTCGATCGGCTTCATGATTAGCCGGCTCGGCGTTCTGCTTCCTGGCTTGTGGCATTGGCAGTCTGGCCGCCAACGATGCGGTACCAGCGTTCGCCGTCAGGCTTCTCGGACTGGAGCCTTAGCTTGAGCTTTTTGCGCACTACGCCCGCAAAGAATCCGCGGACGCTGTGCTGCTGCCAGCCAGTGGCCTTCACGATCACGGCGATGGTGGTGCCCTTGGGTTGACTCAACATCGCAAGCACATTCGCCTGCTTGGAGCGTGGCATCGCGGCTTTTTTGGCTGGGGCGGGCTTCTGCCGATCTTTGCCCGCGGATTTCCTCGTCTTGGCGCTTCTCTTGTTCTTCGACATGGCTATCTCCTCATCGGTTGCGACAGCATCTGGTGCCGCCACTGCCGAATCCCCGCGGAGGCCGTTGGCGCTGGCGGGGGATAGGAGAGCAAGCGTAGAAACGTCAGTCCTTCGAGATCCGATTGATCAGAGAGGCTGCATTCAGCAGCGTATTGATTTGAGAGACCAGTTGCTCGACATCGAGCGCGATGGCTATTCCCTGCTTGGTATTGCCGGCCTTGGCACAGGCTTGCGCCGCCTTGGCGATGCTCGCGTTTCATCAAGCCGTTGCGAGATCTCGGCCAGATAGGCCTTCGTCGTGATTTGGACCGTGGTGGCATCCATGGGCGTTGCCCCGCTTGTTCGCCACCACACATGCTCACAATGCCGGGGAAGTCGAGCGAAAGCTGAGCAATCTTATGGCTCTTTTCGCCCAGTCCCGATCACTTCAGAGGGACCGCAGGACGCGCAAATGAGGACTAGGCGAGCCGGCGCATAAGCGCCTTCACAAGTCGGTGGCGCTTGGTGCGGATGCCGCGGCGATCAAAGGTCCTGCATGAGGGTGCGAATCGACCGACTTCGAGGTACCGCCGAAAATCAAACTACCGTCTCGGCCTCCCCCGCGTTGCGAGCCATCGCAGCAAAAGCATTAGTTTTCGTTCGGCCAGGAACGCTGCGTAATCGCTGCGACACTTGTCGATCCATTGCCGGCTTTGTTCGGCGATCCGTAGCACCTCGTCGCGATCACCGCGTCGTGCAGCCGCAATGATGTCGAAGTCGAGCCATTGCTGCACCGGACCGAACTCGTAGCCGGTGTGCAGATGTTTCGGAGAGATGTCGGCAGCGGAGTCCTTGATCTGTTTTGCGAGGTGATGCGCGAGAGCCTCAAGCTCCCGACGCATCTTCCGACGCGCTAGGAAATCATCGAGCAACGACACACTGCACCTTCCTTTCAATCGCCAGCGCGGAGTGACACGGGGGCGTGTCAGTAATGGCAGGACCAGTCTTTGATCAACGGAGTAAGTCCCATATCGGCGCGTGTGATCACGATGGGTATGGGCCAGGTCATATTGATGTTGGGTTCATTCTCGGAGAACCAATCAAGAAACAGCATGAAGGCGTCGACCTGATCGTCATAACGGCCACTTGGGAACGACAAGAGTTCGCTTTCCAAGTCTGCCAACCATGGAGCTTCTACCGGCAACAGAACGCGGCCTGCTTCGAACCGTCCTTGGTGACGACACATGCGCGTTTCCTTATCATCCTTGGGATGTCGACCGACGATGCTTAGCGAAGTTTGCTCCCTGAGAAGCTGGATCAACCCCATACCGCTGCTCGTATCTTCAATGAGGACGAGATCCGGCTTCCATTGTTGGGCCAACGCGGAAATCTGATCACGCATCTGCAATACGGTCCAATGTCCGCGAGCCACATGCAGGAGGTGAAGCTCCTTGTTGACGACACCGGCAATGGTAATGGCTGTGTAGTCGTTCAGAACGCCGGCCTTCCCGGCAGGATCGCAAGACAGGACGACATGGCGATAGCTTGTCAGGTCCAGGGCGACTTGGTAGCGCTTGAGCCAAGCCGCTTTGACTAGGTTTCCCTCCGGAGGGGTCGGACTCTGCTGGAACTGAGCCGCGAAAACTCGGCTCCCGACCTCACGCCTGATCTCCTCCAAAGCCTCCATACTGTCGCGATCCGGCTGCAGTAATTGCCCGACTGGGCGGTGATAAACTTCCCTATCGGCCAGGACGTAGTCCATGGGCTCCGTGGCTATTGCAGGGAGGACTAACTTCGGCCAGCCGCTCTCTATCAGAATTCCTGAGAGGTCATTCATGTGGAGACGCTGCATCGTCACGATGATGAAGCTCTCGCCCGGATTATCGAGTCGGCTCAGGGCGGTGTTGCGGAACCAATCAATCGCGCCCTCAAGTGCTACGACAGAATTGGCATCATTGGCCTTGATCGGATCATCGATGATCAGAACGTCGCCGCCGCGGCCGGTTAAAGTGCCTCCAACGGATGTCGTGAAGCGATATCCGCGACGGGTGGTCTCGAATTCACCCTCGGTAGCCTTTTTTGGATTGAGACGGGTGCGGGGAAAAATTCGCTTGTAAAATGGGCTATCCATAAGAGAACGGCAGTCGCGCGAGAACTTGTTGGCGAGATCCACCGAATAGCTCGCACAAATTATCCGTGAGCTGGGATTTCGACCCAACAGCCACGCTGGCAGGGCCACTGATGTAATGAAAGATTTGAGGCTGCGCGGCGGCTGGTTGAGGACGAGGCGCCTGGCATTCCGGCCGGTGACCATCAGCTGCAGGTGATGGCACACACAATCGATGTGCCAGTTCGGCCTAAGTTTCAAACCTGGATTGACCACCTCGAATGCTGCATAGACAAACGCGCCGAAGTGATTGCGGTAGAGCGTATCGGCAGCCTTGCGACCAAGATGGGATTGATTCGTCATTGTCTTTTAACTGACCGAAGCAGGCGCGGCGCAAAGCGCCTCAGGACTTGCAACTCGTCGGTGTCGATTGGTTGGTTGTCGTCATGGGGCGGTTCCGTGATGACCCGGGCATATAGCGCCAGCAATGAAGTCATCGCGCGGACGTCTCCTTGCAGGGCCTTCGCCATCAATGACTTGATCAAGGCTCTTTGCTTGCTGACCTTGCGTGGCCGCCCATCCTCGCGAACCGTGATGTGCTCGCCGAGCTCGGCTGTGAGATCGGTGGCGAGATTGAGGCTCCCCTTGGGGCGCCCCCGGGGATTGCCGGACTTACCCTTCTTGAACTGCCTTGTTTTCGGGGGCTTGCCGTATCCAACCTTGTAGCCGCTCATGCTGACCTCCTCCTGGGGCCATGTCCATTTGCGGAATCGATCGCGTTTTTGCCGATCCGTCGGGCCTCGGTTTCTGCAAACGACCATCCAGTCTCAACATGCCGGGCCTGTACGCCGCTCACTTGCTCCCAACGGCGAATGGCGACATCGACGTAAAGCGGATCAAGTTCTATGAGGCGGGCGATCCTTCCAGTCCGTTCAGCAGCCAGAATTGTCGTTCCGCTTCCCCCAAATGGATCGAGTATGAGCCCGTTGCGCCGGCTGCAGTCGCGGATCAGGTCCGCGATCAAGGCGACGGGCTTCACGGTCGGATGCATTTCGAGCTCGCCACGGCGAGCAGGATGGAGGCTGTTGACCCCGGGATAATCGAGAACATTGGTCCGGTACCGCCCCTGACCGCCCAGGCCGAAATTGTTGATGTGCCCCGCGGTGCCGTTCTTGAAGGCGGCGATTAGCTCATGCTTGCTGCGGTAGAAGCTGCCCTGACCGGCGTTGCTCTTGTTCCACACCAACAGGTTCTTCCATTCGCTATAGATCGGCCGAGCGGCAGTTAACAGTTCCGGCAGATGTCTCCAGTCGATGAATAGGAAGTGGATGGACCCGTCCTGGCTATGCCGAACCGCCAGGCGAATGAATTCCTCAAGGAAGGCGGTAAACTCCGATTCCGACATCTCGCCCGA
>Ga0126379_10001990_pt1 | contig 12788 bp, 9 predicted proteins | sample PanSoiMetPlot_24_FD_92640 | JGI IMG/M metagenome (GOLD analysis project Ga0126379, IMG submission 92640) | Tropical forest soil microbial communities from Panama - MetaG Plot_24 | ecosystem: Environmental > Terrestrial > Soil > Tropical forest > Bulk soil | place: Panama | collected 2016-02-17
AAGGCATGACGCTCGAGCAGTGGGAAGATGAGATGATCCGCGAAGCTATGCGCCGCGCGCACGGCAACAAGAGCGAAGCCGCGCGGCTGCTCGGGCTGTCACGAAATGCTCTGCGCTACCGCTTGGGGAAGCTGGGCGTGGCGGATGACACCGAATAGAATCCGTCCGCCCATCCGTAGACTTGCTGGTCAGGAGACTGCTCGCAGGCTCTTCCGGAAACGATCCGGGTCGCGATCGGGAAGGAGAGCCTCAACTGCCGTGTGGGTCTTTTTCCAGATGGGAACGGCGCATGCAAGCAACTTGCGGCCCCTGGCCGTAAGCGTCATGACACGGCTGCGGCGGTCCGCCGGGTCCACCGCGATCTTGAGCAGATGCCGGCGCTGCAATGGTTTGACAGCGGCTGTCAAAGTCGTCCGGTCCATTCCCAGGAGCGACGCTACTGCCCCCATGTCGGGTGGTTCTGGACGGTTCAGGGACATCATGAGCGAGAATTGCCCGTTGGTTAATCCGATTGGGCGCAGCGCATCATCAAAACGCCGTCCCAGTGCACGGGCCGCGCGCTGCACATAAAGGCACAGACAGGCATCCCGCACCACAAGCGTTGTCTTAAACGTTGGCCTTATAGCAGTCCCCATACCGACATAATATTGATATCAACACATCTTGCCAAGTAACACCTGGTCATGTATGTTGATATCAATCTATTTCGCTTGATTGCGATATCTGGAGGAATAACATGCAGCCAAAGAAGGTCGGGGCAATCGTGGTGAGTATTGTACTGGTGGTCACGCTTGGCTCAGCGTGCTGCGCAATAGCACAGGATGTTAAGACACCTTATCCGAACATGGCTCCTCTTGAACAATACCTGATAGAGGATCGGAGCTCCGAGATCGCGCTTGCGCGAAGCGCGGCGCCGGAGTCCATCTCCCACGATGCTGATGTCCTGGTTCTAGGACGTCGCGGTTACGAAACTGCGGTCAAAGGGAAGAACGGCTTCGTGTGCATAGTTGAGCGTTCCTGGACCGCTCCAATCGATAACCCGGAATTCTGGAACCCTAAGCTGCGGGCTCCGATTTGCTTTAATGCCGCAGCCGCACGCACTTTCCTTCCACGTACGATTAAAAAGACGGACTTGATACTGGCTGGACGCACGAAAGCTCAGATGGTTGAGGCCGTCACCGCCGCAATCGACAAAGGGGAATTGCCGGCGATGGAAACCGGGGCTATGTGCTACATGCTGTCCAAGCAAGGCAACTTAAGCGATAGCGGCGGGCACTGGCATCCGCATCTCATGTTTTTCATTTCACAAGCCGACCCTGAGGCGTGGGGGGCAGGTAAGCCGAACTCTCCCATCATTGCGTTCAACGATACGTGGGAGCACCTGACTACGTTCCTGGTTCCGGTGCGGGAGTGGTCGGACGGAACGCCGGATCACTAAGGATCCGTTTGACGTTTCCGGTCCCAAGCATGCCAAGCATGATCGGTTGAACGCTGGGCCATGGGTTGGAGCCAGCTAGCCGTGCGGCGGTACAATCCCTGGGGATTGTGCGATTATGACTGCCCGTGCCAGCCCGGACCGGCCCACAGTGCTGCTGTTCACTTCGGCTGCGGGCAGCGTGGACGCCATCGCCTACATGGCGGCGCACGTCTTTACCGCCAACATGACCGGCAACGCCGTTCTGATGGGGATTTCCATCGGGCAAGGGAAAGGCCGCGCTATCATCAATTCGCTGGTGGCGCTCATCGTGTTCATCGGCGGCATTGTGCTGGGTGCGGTACTGGCCGGCGAGGGCGGCGACAAGGCCAAAACCCTCGCCGCTGTGCGCCGCGAAGTCATCGTGGAGTGCGGCGTGCTCGTCCTCTTCGCCGCCACCTTTCTCCTACCGCTGCCGCGCGACCACAAGACCGTCATCCTGCTGCTGATAATCTTTTCGGCTCTGGCCATGGGACTGCAAAGCGCGGCGGTCAAACGCCTGCATCTGCCCGGCATCGCCACCACTTACATCACAGGGACTATTACGAGTTTGTTCACCGGGCTTGTGCACCACTTTGCTCCTCGGGCCCGGTTGGCCCTCGCCGATCGTTCCGGTAGCGTTCCCAGGTTTAACCCGTCGCTCCGATTGCAAGCTGAGGTGTTCCTTGCGTACTCGATAGCCGCTCTGATCAGCGCTTTTCTGTACGTGCGCTGGCCGTCAGCCGTGGCGTGGTTGCCGGTGGTGGCGATTGGAGTGGTGGCAGGTTCCCTGAGATCGCGGCCGGCGGGCAAATAAGGCGGCCCCTTCTCTCCGCCTCCTGGAACTGCTAAGGCTTCTGGAGCGTACCATTCTTCGCGTGAGGAAGCGACAGATGAAGCATATGCTCTTGTTCCTTGCCCTCGTGACTGGGGCTATGTTGCCGGCCACGGCCCAGCAGCCAGAGTTCAGACGCCTTGACGGCAGTAAGCTGGCGACCTCTGACATCGACAAAGAGGTTGCTCGCCTGATAACCGCAGCCGAGGTTACCGGTGTGGGAATTGCTCTCTTCGAGCACGGCCGTGTCGTCTATCTGAAAACCTTGGGTATGCGTGATAAGGAAAAGGGCCTTCCTTTAACTGGCGATTCAGTCCTGAACGCCGCTTCTTTGACGAAGGTTGCGTTCGTCTACATGGTGATGCAGTTGGTCGATGAAAAAGTCCTGGACCTGGATCGGCCCGTTGATAAGTACTTGCCCAAGCCGCTGCCGGAGTATACGCGCTACCAGGATCTGGCCGGCGATCTTCGGTATCAGCGCATCACGGTGCGGATGTTGCTCGACCATACGAGCGGCTTCCCCAATTTTCGCTGGCTCAACGACGATCACAAGCTCAATATCAATTTCGATCCTGGGTCGAGATACGCGTATTCCGGGGAAGGTATGGAGTTGTTGCAAATGGTGGTGGAAACCGTCACGAAGAAACCGCTCGAAGAGCTGATGCAGGAACGCGTCTTTCGGCCCTTGGGTATGAATCGCACCAGCATGGTTTGGCAGTCAAAGTTCGAGAACGACTATGCCAACGGGTATGACGAGTACGGCCGGTCACTGGGCCCGCTGAAGTTCCAGCAAGCTGACGCCGCCGGGTCGATGTCCACCACGCTGGCCGACTTCAGCCGGTTCATGCAGGCGGTGATGGAGGGTCGTGGGCTGAGCAAGAAGTCCAGGGAATTGATGCTTAGGCCGCAGATTCAAATCCTGTCCAAACATCAATTTCCGACACTCAACGCCGAGACGACCGACGCCAACAACCCCATCCACCTCAGCTATGGCTTGGGATGGGGTATTTACGAAACTCCGTACGGCAAGGCTTTCTTCAAAGAAGGGCACGCTGATGGCTTCAGGAACTACACGGTGTGCTTCGATAAAACCAAGACTGGAATTGTCATCATGACCAACAGCGCCAACGGGGAAGGCGTATACAAAGGACTTCTCGAGACGCTGCTCCGAAACTCTTTTACGCCGATCGAGTGGGAAGGCTTCACGCCATACGATCAACTGCCTCCGCGGCCACCTCTCAAGCAGCACAAAGAAGTCGCTTTGGATCCGGTAACGCTCGAAAAGTACGCCGGCCGTTACAGAGTGTCTGCAGACCTCGTCTTGATCGTGGTCCGGAATGGCAACCACTTGACGATCAAAGAAGGCGACGAGGACCACGAGATGTTTGCCGACAGTGATCACGATTTCTTTTCGAAGACCGCTGACGATGAGATCACGTTCGTCGTGGATAGCCATGGCCCAGCGACCGAGATGATTTTCCAAACTGGGGGCAGGACGATGCACTTCAAACGAATTGAGTGAGCGGACATCAAGCCTCAGAACTCTCGCCGAACCGAGGCTTGGTTGCCGTCGTGGCGGATTGAAGGAGATCGCGCCAACCGGCAAGCAAAGGCGAGCCCATCGTCCTTATCTGCCACGAGGCTCTTTCGGTCTTAGGCACGCCAACTTCGACGAGACACAATCCCGAATCCCGCGCAGCCCGCCCCGGCGGGCGAGCGGTGTGAGGGACCTGCTCCGCTGCCCCCGCGCCTGAGCCAAGATGCACGCGGCTGAGAGTGTGGTGCTCCCGGATGATGCGGCGGAACAGGTTCCTCGGCCTCACCCGTTGCTTAAAGCAGATCCAGGCATCGTTCATGGGGGGTCTCGGAATGGGGTCTGGTTGTGTTTCGTATTTGGCAAACGGCGAACGCGCCTAACTGCGGGGAGGGCTGTGCTCCCGGCCCAAATCCACCGGCAAGTGGTTGAAAACCACCAGTTCTCGCCTGAGCCAGGAACGTAAAGTTACGTAACCCATTGAAAAGCTGATAGTTATCGCACCATACAGACTGGCACGCCACTTGCCTTACGGTTAGGCAAGGTTGAAGTCTCCTCATTAGGAGGAAGGGAATGAACACGGGAAGGTTCCTCAGAGCAGGTATAGCGGTGACGATGCTGCTGGCGGCATCCGCCTGGGCGCAAGACCAAGATCAAGGTCAAGGTCAAGAGCCAAGCCCAGGCGGAAGCCAGCCGGTAAGTCAAGAGTCGAACCCAGGCGGAGGCCAGCAGGTGGACGTAGGTCGCGTGAGCATGATTCACGGCGATGTCTCCGTGCAGCGCGGCGACAGCGGCGACTGGGCGGCAGCCACGCTCAATAACCCCTTGGTGCGGGGCGACCAGTTGGCCACCGGCGACAAGTCGCGCACGGAGCTTGAGCTGGACTACGCAAACATTCTGCGTCTCTCGTCCAACAGCCAGGCGAAGATTGCCGAGTTGAGCCGTACACGCATCCAGGTGCAGGTCTCGCAGGGCTATGTGAACTACAGCATGTTCAAGGGCGGCGAAGCCGAAGTTGAGATCGATACGCCCAACGTTTCCGTGCACCCCCTGAGTCACGGGCGCTATCTCGTGCAGGTGAATTCGGATATGGAAACCGACGTCATCGTGCGCGATGGCGAAGCCGAAGTGACTACGCCGCAAGGCAGCACCCGGGTGAAAGACGGCCAGATGATCTTGATCCGTGGCGTGGATAACCCTGAATACAAAGTTGCAGACGCGCCGTCGCGGACTGAGTGGGATCGCTGGAACCAGGATCGCGACAACCTGATCAAGAACGCCAATGCCTGGGGGAAGACCAGTCCCTATTACACAGGCGCGCATGACTTGGATGCTTACGGTCGATGGGTTAATGTCCCCGGCTATGGCGACGTCTGGCAACCATATCAACAGGCAGCTTGGGCGCCGTACCAGGTGGGCCGCTGGGTCTGGGAACCCTATTGGGGATGGACTTGGGTTTCCTATGAGCCCTGGGGCTGGGCGCCGTATCACTACGGCCGCTGGTTTGTCTGGGGCGGCTCCTGGGTGTGGTGGCCCGGACCTGTTTATCAGCCTTTCTACCGTCCCGTTTGGTCGCCGGCATTCGTTGTCTTCGTCGGTTTCGGCCACGGCTTCGGAGGCGGGTTTGGGTTTGGCTCCATCGGTTGGTTCCCTTGCGGGCCGCATGATTTCTTCTACCCGTGGTACGGTCGCGGATTTAACCGCGTGAACGTGGTGAACGTCACCAACATCAACGTGACCAACGTCCACGTGATCAATCGCGGGGCGTGGGGCGGAGCAGGAGCAATTGGTCCGCTGGCGGGACGTGGACAAAGGGAATTCTCGAACGCCCGGCTGGTGCTGACTGACGCCCGGGTGCGGGGATCGGTGACCTCCGTCTCTGCCCAGGACTTTGGTCATGGAGTTACGAACAGCAGGCGCTTCGGCATGGACGCAGCTGGGATGCGTGAGGGCAGGATGGTTGCGGGCAACCTGGGCGTGGTTCCGACGCGGGAAAGCTTGCACGCGGGCGGCGCAGCCCAGGGTGGTATTCCAGCGCACGGCAACGATCACTTCTTCACGCGGCACGCGCCGCCAGCCGGCCTGCCTTCGTTCCATGATCAGGCCGCAAACGAGGGACGACTGGTCCAAACTCACGGCGGGAACGCCGGCTTAGAGGCCGGTGGCCGCGGCGAGTTCAATCGTGGCCAGGAGAACTCCGGAGCCCAGGGCAAGTTCGGCGGCGAAGGATCCAAATCCACAGCCGGTCCTCTTCCTCCCGAAATGAAGGGACGCGGAGTGGCCGATGGCAACGGATCGCGTATGTCGCAGGGCGGCACGCAGATCGCGCAGTCGACTGGCGGTAACGCCAAAGACATCAAGCCGCAGGGTGGCCCTGAGAGGAGTGCCGGCGCCAACGACGGTCAAAGTGGGTCGTCCAAGGGCTGGCGCAGCTTCGGCAACGGCAACGGACGCGGCCAGAACAGCAATACGGCGCAGGGTCCGAGGCCCGAGGAGATGACCAGAGGTCGCGGCGTTAGTCCCAGCGGCGACAGCGGCAACGGGCCGCGCATGTCGCAGGGTGGCCCAGGCGGCAATTCCTCCGGCAAGAACGGAGGGAATGGCTCCGTGAACGGCAGCAGCGGACAGAATGGCGACCGTGGCGGCTGGACCAAGTTCGGCGGACGTTCTGATGGATCGCCGCAAGGCGGCGGCCAGCAGAGCGACTACGGACGCGGTTCGCGGAATGACAACTCAGGACAATATTCGCCCCGGGGGAATAACAATAACAATGGCGACCGTTACGACCGCTCGTCGTACAAGCCGCCGCTGGAGATGAACAAGCCTGTGGTGACGCCGCGTGACAGCCGGAACAGCTCCTACACGCAGGACAGCCGTCACAACAGCTACAGTCCGCCTCCGCCATCACACCCGCAAGTTTACAGTCCGCCGCCATCGCACAGCTCAGGAGGCAGTTATGGCGGGTACTCGCGGGGAAGTTATAGCGGTAGTAGCGGTGGCAGCAGTCGCGGATCGAGTGGCGGCAGCAGTCACAGCTCGGGCTCCTCGGGGGGCAGCCATTCATCTGGCGGAAGCCATAGCAGTTCGAGCTCGAACAATTCAGGGTCCGGGAAACATCGGTAGGTCGGAACTGGCGGCGGCCAACGTCAGCTCCGTCTAGGTGACAGAGGCGAGAAAGCAACAGGGCGGCAGAAAAAAAAGTTCTGCCGCCCTTTGCCTTAGGTGTGATTTGTGGCACCGGCACTCCTGCCGGTGCTGGCTTCCTCGGAGAAGAGATGCTTCTGCAAGAGCGCCTGTACTACTATGGCCAACATTCCTTTCGGTTCACGACGATTTTTCGACAGCACAAGAAACACCTTACCGCGGATTTCCGCGGATGGGCGCAGATAAGGGAACCGAGGGCGCTAAGGGCCGGTTTTCATTTACATCCGCGATCATCCGCGTGAATCCGCTTTAGGGTTTTGCTTCTTTAGCTTGTCGCTTGCCGCGCTGTGCCACACACCGCGAATGCCGTCTGCCTACCAAACTCCCTTGTCGCTACCCGTGATTTTGTAAGCGACGGCCGCTGCGGAAGCCAACGGCGGAAGCAGGCTGAGGCGCAACGTTGCTGGAACGTTGCCGCGGAAGAGGGTTTGCGCCCACTGTCGCGCATAAAGTCCCGCGCCGTACGGCAGTGGCAAACGCAGGAAACGCGCGCGGGGATAAACCTTCTCGGCGCTGACCGTCGCCCCGTGGAGCAAATCAGCTGGGAGATGCAGCTTGCGCCCGCGGTACTGCTCCACATAACCGGAGACGATCTTCAGAAATCCGGCTACGCCGGGCCAGATTCCGGCTTCCAGGGCGGCTCGGCGCAACTCGGCAAAGTCCAGCGCACGGGAGTCGATGAGCGATGCGGCGTTGAGGATGTCGCACACACGGAAGTAGAAATGGCGGTACATGCGTTGTAGCGTGGCGGCGAAAACGCGCTCTTCCGGCGCGGGAGCAAAGAAGTGGCTGCCGCCCAAGCTGACGCGCACGCGCCTCTGGATGAAACGCGCGGCCAAGCCGATATGCTCGCCCATTTGTCCCAAGCGCCCGACGTGGGCCTCAATCGACTCGCGCAGGCCAGGTAAAGCGAAATTCCACTTGCTCGCCAGACGGTCGCCCCAGCTGCGGGCTTCAAGATGCGCCCCAAAGTCACGGGTAAGAACACGCAATAAGGTTCGCCGGTCGCCGGTGGAAACCAGATCGAGATCGTTGCCCAGGTCGGGCCAGTGGTCCAGCGTCTTCATTACCACCGTGCGACAGCCTGCCTCTTCCAGCGCTTCACAGACTTTCTGCAAGTTGTCGAGCGCGTTGGCAATGCGTGCTCGTTCGCCGGCGAGCACGCCAACGGCCCAAGCCTGAAGGTCGGGCAACCCGCGGTTACCGGCCACGCGGTTGATCACCTCAAACGAGCGGACCACCACGTGGTTGGAATCCGCCAGATCCAAAAAATCCTGGCGTTGCGCTGGCGTCAGCGAAGCCAGCAGAGAGAAGACATCGGCCGCTGCCGCCGGCCGGAGAGTGAGTTTGAACAACACGTCAATGTATAGCTTTTCACCTTCAATCGTGTGGGCCATGGGGAAGGAACTCCGGCTCGGTTGTGCTTGCCGTGAGATGAGAGTTGCTGGTCCGCAGGTTGTCGGAGAAAGTTTGCGGCGAGTTTTGCGGCTCGCGGCTGCAATCGACGCTTTATAATCGGCAGTTCTGTTGAGACTAAGTTGCGGAGCCGTGAGTGGCCTATAACGATCTGAGAGAATGGATTGCCGCCCTGGAGAGCGCAGGCGAGTTGAAGCGGATTCGTGCCGAAGTGGATCCGACGTTGGAGATCACGGAGATTGTTGACCGCGTCTCCAAAGGCGCAGCGAAGAAGTATGGACGGCCGGGCGGTCCCGCGCTGCTTTTCGAAAAAGTGAAAGGCGCCAACGGCATCCCCGTCTTGATCAACCAGTTCGGCTCCGAACGGCGCATGCAGATGGCGTTGGGCGTGGAGAAACTTGACGAAATCGCCGAGCGGATCCGCCAATTGCTGAACATGAAGTCGCCGGAAGGCTTTCTCGAAAAACTGAAGATGCTGCCCATGCTGGCCGATATGGGAAAGTTTTTCCCCAAGGTTGTTCCCAAGGGGCCATGCAAGGAAGTTATTCAGAAGAAGGACTTCTCGCTGCTCGACCTGCCGGTGCTGCAATGCTGGCCCAAGGACGCCGGTCGCTTCATCACCCTGCCTTGCGTGATCACGCGCGACCCGCGGAGCGGCAAGCGCAACGTGGGCATGTACCGCATGCAGATTTACGATGCTACGACCGCCGGCATGCACTGGCAGAGGCAGAAGGTGGCTGCCGAGCACTACCGCGAGATGCTACGCGCTGGAGCCCATGGGGGAGAAGACAAGAGCGCTGCCGTGGACATCATGGCCCGCTCCGGCGGCGGTTCTACGCTCGCGGGAGGCGACCGTCCCAGCGGCAAGATGGAAGTGGCAGTGGCCATCGGCACCGAACCCGCGCTGACATTTTCCGCGATTGTTCCCGCGCCGCCTGATGTCGAAGAATTCATCGTCGCCGGGTTCCTGCGGCAGAAGCCGGTAGAACTGGTGAAGTGCGAGACCGTGGACCTGGAAGTCCCAGCGTCGGCCGAGATCGTCCTCGAGGGCTACGTCAAGCTTGACGAGTTGCGCACCGAGGGCCCGTTCGGCGACCACACCGGCTTTTATTCTCTCGAAGACGAGTATCCGGTCTTTCATTTAACTTGTATCACGCACCGTAAGGACCCGATCTACTCGACCACCATCGTCGGCAAGCCGCCCATGGAGGACGGCTGGATGGGAAAAGCCGTGGAGCGCATCTTTCTCCCACTGATGAAACTGACCCTGCCCGAGATCGTGGATGTGAACCTGCCCGTGGAAGGCATCTTCCACAATCTAATGATCATTTCCATCCGCAAGTCGTATCCGGGTCATGCGCGCAAAGTGATGAATGGCATCTGGGCGCTGGGCCAGGCGATGTTCACCAAGTGCATTGTGGTAGTGGATGAAGACGTGAACGTGCAGGACATCGGCGACGTGGTGCTGAAGGTCTTCAACCACATCGATCCCGAACGCGATATCCAGTTCACGCTCGGGCCTGTGGACTCCCTCGACCATGCCTCGCGCCTGCCGAACTTCGGCTCCAAGATGGGCATCGACGCCACGCGCAAATGGGCGACGGAAGGTTTTACTCGTCCCTGGCCCGATGAAATCCTGATGGATGACAAGACGAAAACCCTGGTCGACCAGAAATGGAAAGACCTGGGTATCGAGTAGGAATCGCTGCGTTCGCCCAATCGTGAAGCCCGTTTGGCATCATCGCCTTCAACGATGTACCCTTCCGAGTGAGCCCAGGTATGCGTTATCCGGCTTTCCCAGTAACAAGCTTAACCTTCTTCATCCCTTAGCCGTCTAAGCCTTGAGTCGGTGGAAGGAGGCTTTGTTACTTGTGCCGAGCTGTGTCTTTAAAGAAATGAACACACGGGGCGGTTGGGAGGTCATTCCAATATGGATGCCCGCAAACTGATTCTCGTCCTGCATCGCTGGATCGGACTGGTGGCTGCCCTGACGTTGCTGGTTCTTGGCCTCTCCGCCGCTCTCTTGGTCTTTGAACGTCCAGTCCACCGTCTGTTGAACAGCTCATTGGTCAAGGTGGCCCCGCTTTGCCCGCGGTTGCCCTTGAAGGAAATAGCCCGGCGATTGGAAGTGGCCTATCCCCAATATCACGTCGCGGGATGGGAGCTGCCGCAACGGCCCGACGAAGCCATTTCGGTCGCTTTGGAGTTGAACAAGGGCGCCAAGCCCGCTGCTCCGTCGGATGGAGATGGCGATGACGATGAAAATGAAGGCTTAGAGCTGGCGGTGAATCCCTATACCGGAGAGATTCTGGGTGATCTAGGGAGAGCAAATGACCTGATGGTATATGTGCATCGGTTTCACACGCATTTTCTCTCGGGTGATGTCGGCAGCGCGATTGTGGGATGGTCGGCGGTGTGCCTGCTGGTCCTGAACCTGACGGGGCTCATTCTCTGGTGGCGACGCAAGATCGGCCGTTTCCGCTGGAGCTCCACCGGCGCGTTGTTCCATTTCCAGGTGCACCAGGCGATTGGGATCTATGCCTGGATATTTCTCATGGTGTTATCGGTGACCGGCATTGCACTTCATTGGGAAGGCGCGGCTGGCCGTCTGGCGGATCGGCTCACAGGCTCGCCACCGCGGGCCGAGATGCTTCCAGCGGACCCGGTGCAGGAGGGCGCCGTTCCCCTCGACTCCGACCAGCTCGTTTCTATCGCAGAAACGAGCGCACCGGGGGCCCGGGTGACAGTCATGCAGATGGCCACAAAGCCGCAGCAGCCCGTGCGCATGATCATGAAATATCCCGAAGACCACACACCTGCTGGCCGGACGCAGGTTTTTGTTGACGGTTATAGCGGCAAGGTTCGGATGTTGGCCGATGCACGTTCGGCCCCGCTGGGATTCAAGCTTATGCGTTTATGGAACCGCCAATACCACACGGGAGACATTTTTGGCTGGCCTACGCAGATGCTGGCGCTAATCTTCAGTCTGGCTCTTGTAGCCATGGCGATTACCGGCCCCATGATCTGGTACAAGCGGAAGCGAACGCCCCAAACAGCCCAGGCTGCCGCTGCGAACGATTAACAACGAAAGAGCCGCTGGTAGACCGCTTAACATTGCGGTCACTGCCATCCCTAACGTCGGCAAGCGCTTGATTTCAGTACCCATGCCCTTCTTCAAAACTATTCAAGACTTATTGATCGCTTCTTAAAGACTCTGAGCGCGCCAACCTGCAAGATTACGCTCGTCTGACGCGGCGCACCGAGTGTTTCGGCCGTTGGCACGAGCCAACACCGGGACACAGGGACGTCACGATTCGGAGCACAGGCGACTGTTTCTTAAAATCTTCGGAGGTGTGAAATGGCTATCGATGGCCGACCGGACTCCTGCCCGGTCCCCTTTGCCTCAAAAATCTTGAACGGCGACCTGAACCGAATTCTGCGGAAACGTGTCCTACGCTATAGAGCAGTGAGGCCTGAACGGCGGAATTGAGAGTTTTCCCACATTAAAATTGGGAGACCGTTTCACGATTTGATCGAGAATTAATGCTTCTGTCTTCAAAAGGCCATGATTGGGCATAGGAAGCACGTTATGATTCCCAATTTGAAACGCTTTTCGGTTTCGTTGCACCACTTATCAGTAAGTGTTTGACGAGCCATGAGTTTTGCAAGTGTACGCGCAGTTGAGATGTGTTGTTTCTGTGGAGATTTCGTGAAGTACAGGACCGACGCACATGGACATAGCGATTTTTGGAGCTGGGATAGCCGGTTTGACGTCCGCGATTACTCTGCGCGCTCACGGACACAGATGCCGCGTCTATGAACGCAACCGTCAGGCGCAAGACGCAGGCATGGGTTTTATCGTCGTACCTGAAGCCATTGAATTCCTGCACGGTCTCGGAGTTGATCTGGAGGGAGCCGGCACGCGGCTCGAACGCTACCTTTGCCGTGATTCCGCTGGCCAGGTTCTACATGAGCAAACCATTCCTGTGGGGGCCCGCGGGATTCTTCGCCGCGACTTGATCACAGCGTTAACGCGGGGACTCAACGGGGACACGAGCGTGGTTTTCGCCGGGCTGAAAGACCTGCAGTTCAACGGAAACTGTTCGGTCACCTCCGCCCAGGTGACGGCTGGCGCGGGCGAGGAACGCATCCAAGCCGACGTATTCGTCAGCGCTGAGGGCGTCAATTCGCAGGCCCGGCAAACGCTGTTTCCTGACTGGCCGGTTATGCCGGACCGGATCCAGGAGGTCGTTGGCCTGGTGCGATGCCAAAAGGCTGTCGAGTGGGCAAGGCACAACCTCAACAAGTTCCACGCTGAAGAAGGCGGCCTTGCTCTGGGCATCCTG
>Ga0126379_10001992_pt1 | contig 12770 bp, 15 predicted proteins | sample PanSoiMetPlot_24_FD_92640 | JGI IMG/M metagenome (GOLD analysis project Ga0126379, IMG submission 92640) | Tropical forest soil microbial communities from Panama - MetaG Plot_24 | ecosystem: Environmental > Terrestrial > Soil > Tropical forest > Bulk soil | place: Panama | collected 2016-02-17
GATGGTGCTGGCCGCGCCGCTGGCGATGCCCTGCAGCCGCCCGAGGTTGAGCGCGCCTTCCTCGCTCGCGAGCAGTTCGCTCACGCCCGCGGGGATGCCTCTGGTCAGTCCGCCTTCCAGCGCCATCGGCGCGACGACGTTGGCCACCTGGCCGAGCACGCGCGAGACGTTGGGATCGACGCCCGCCGCGGTCAGGCCGGCGCTGACCGGCTGGCTCAGGTCGCCCTGCGAGCTGGTCATCGGGTTGGCCTCGAGCAGCGTCTGGAAGGTGTTGCCGACGTCCTGCTGCGCCGAGCGATCGCCGAGCAGGGCCTGGCCGAAGCGTTCGGTGCGATTGATGTCGTCGAGACGTCTCTGCTCAAGCACGTCCATCGCGGCGCCGAGGCCGCGGGCCACCGGCTGGGTCCAATCCGGCGGTGGCGGTGCACTGGCAGCCTGGGCTTGGCGGTACTGCTCGATGTTCTGGAGCGCCTGATCCCTGAACTCGGGACCGATCGCGCGGATGGCCGCGTCGAGGTCGTCCAGACGGCGCTGAGCCTCGTCCGCAGCTGTCTGTCCAAGCTGGGTCACATCGCCAGAAAGGCCTCCACCGAGGGCCTGGGACGCGTCGGGCTGCTGGAGGACCTGTGGCGCCTGTTGAAGCGTCGGTGGCGGCTGCTGGGCCTGCTCACGCAAGCTCAGCAGGTTCTGGCCGTAATCGTGCAGGCGCTGGATAACGTTCGGATCGATCTGAGGTGGCTGGGGCAGGCCCACACCGACCTGGCTCAGGAGACCGCTGCCGTAATCCTGCAGGCGCTGTATCGCGTTCGGATCGACCGGTGGCGTGGTCAGGCTCTGGAGGACGCCGTTGCCGTAGTCCTGCAAACGCGCGCGGATGAAGTCGGTGGCGTCGTCCAGCAGCAGGAACGGCATCTACAGCTAGCCGAGGTTCTTGAACGGTGGCGACGGCTTGGTCGCCTTCGGCTTCGGCCGCGGCGCCTTGCTGGTCGAGCCGCCGGAATGGACGCCGCCGACCTTGCCCTTTGGGCCCAATGGGGCATGCTCTCTGCCGCTGGGTGGGGCGTATTTGCCGCCGCCGCGAGAGCTCGTGGCTCGGCTGCCACCCGCGCCGGCGCCGATGCCGCCGAGCGGAATCTGCGAGGCGTTGTCCTTGGCCATGACTGGTGCTCCTCTACACGAATTGCCGAGCGTTGCGCGGCGTGACCTCGATCGTGCGTCCGTTGCCGGGGCCCGCTTGACGACTGCCGTCGATCAATCCGGCGATGCGCGGGTCCACCCCGCCGGTCTCAATGCCGCGCAGGTTGGGGTCAGACTGAGCACGCGTGCTCGGTTGCCGATCGGCCTTCGTTCGCGGCATGCGAAGCTTCCCGGGGTACTGCTCGGCAAGCTCCGCGAAGAACTCCTCGAGCTCCTGGAGCGACAGGTCGCTGAACAGAAGCGCACTCGGGTCACGGTTCATCTCGTCATACTCGAGAACGATGCCTTCGCGCTGGGCAAACCGCCGCATGGCGGTAATCAACAGCGCACAGCGTCGCTGTTGCTCGACGACGCGCGGCTGGATGTTCTCGAGCCACTCCCTGGTCTCCCTGGGGCTCAGCACAACAAATCCCAGGTCTTCATACATCGCCAGGTTGTTCGGGTCGCCCTGTAGCTGCACGATGTCGCCGTCGGGCCTTCGATACCACCGCAGGGGGTAGTTGTAGGCCAGCGGATGCCGCGGGGCGACCTCATCGTCTGGTCGGCGGCGAGCAGCGATCTTCTCGTCCCACTGCTCCATCTCGGCCAACCTGTCCGGCGTGCCGTTGCTCAGCGTGGGCGTCGGAGCAGTGGTCGTCTTCGGTGCGGACTGCACTCCCCGCACAGGCTTCGTGCGCCGATGCACCCGCCGCGGTTTCGTCTCGACCACAGGGGTCTCGTCGTCGGTCATCAGCGGCCTCCTCGATTCCCGAATTCTCTGCGCGTCGCGTTATCCATCGAGTCGTCGATCACCACGTCGCGACTGGTCGGGCGGAATGTGTAGCCCTCTCGCGGTCGACCCGTTTCGTCGAAGACCCGGTCGTACTCCGCGGGCGTCATCCTGGCCACGTCTTCGCTGGTGACCTCGCCGCCGTGCCAGCTTTGACCAGCGGCCTCGATCGTCTGTCGGTACGCCTGGTAGCCGGTGTACGCGTCGGAGCCCGCGGCGTAGGTCTGTCCCTGCACGAACTGCTGAACGTCCTGGGGCAGACGGCTCTGCCAGCGCGCCAGGTTCTGCATGAACACCGCACGCCGCGCCGGGTCGCGCATCATGCGATTGAAGTCGCGTCGCCGCGAATCGACGTACGCGTCGGGCAGCAGATTGCCCTGGTCGTCCAGGTCGGGATGCCGTCCTTTGTTGCTCATCGGCATGGTGAGCTCAGTGTCCAGCTACACCGTTGGCCGAGGCAATGGGCAGCTTGTGCTCGACGTACTCGACCTCGATGACGGTGCGCCCGCTCGCCTCGACCTGCAGCGCGGTCTTGAAACCCGCGCGGTCGAGCAGGTCGCGCGCCGCGGCAAGCGCCACCGCGGGCTCGGAGTCGAAAGCCTTGATCGCCTGGGCGATGGTTGCCAGCGCGGGTAAGACAAGGCTCTGGATGCGCCGTTCCGCGGCGGCACGCACGTTCGGCACCGCGCCACCGTGAGCTCGGCAGACCACGCCGCCGGCGATGGCGTGGTTGCGGCACGGCGCGCCGGTCCGACTCGAGTGCGCGTGACACATCTGCGAGATGGGGCGAGTGGCCACGGCGTGATCGTATGCTCGCGGGCATGGGCTCGGCGGACTACGAGCTGACCGCGGCGCAGGTGGCGCTGGGCGTCGGCGACATGGTTTCGGACAGGATGGTGAGACGCTGGACGACCCAGGGCTATGTGCCCTCGTCGTACTGGTGGCGCGCGCCGAGTGGTCGCCTGTACTACCGGCGCAAGGTCATCGCCTGGCTGCTGGCCGGCGGCAGCACACTGGCTGAGCCCTCGCAGCAGGCGCCGAGACCGAGGCCCGTCAAAGTCAGGCCTGTGAAGTGGGGCCGCGCGTCCTGAACCGCTCACAATAGGCGGGCGTGACCTCTCCTGCTTCGCGCCCCGACCGCGCCCTGGCCCGCAAGAAGCGTGATAAGTACGTCAACACCGGCGAAGCCTCGAGGATGATCGACGGACTCATCAGCGCGGGTGTGCTCAGACAGATGGCGCTGGCCGGCGAGATCAAGGGCGCCGTCAGGGTGCGAAGCCGTGTGCTGATCCCGCGCTATGTAGTGCCGTCGCTGGTCAAAGAGCTCGAGTTCCAGGCCGAACCGAAGGCGCTGCGCCCGCGCTCCGGCCACACCACGCTCGACGGGGCGCTGGCCAGCTAGATCGAGAACGCGTTCTCAGTTTGCTGCACGCGGGACGTGGCGCTCGAGTTGCGCGCGCACCGTGTCGGCGGCGCCCTGGTCGCAGCTAGATCAGCGGGCGTAGCGCTGGTATTCGCCGACCATCACCAGCGCAGCGCGGCGCGCCAGCCGGCGAAGAAGTCAATGCGCGCGCAGCGGCGCCTGCGGTTCGCCTCGGCGTACTGGTCCTCGAAGAGCTCGTGCGCCCAGGGCTCGAGCTCGTCGGGCAGCGGCGCGTCGTCGTCAGCGTCGTCGGTGAGCGAGACAAATGGCACGTCGAGTACGCGGCGCGCCGGCCCACGCAGTAGTCCGACCGCGTCAGTCACCGACGTACCCGGCTCCAAATTCCCAATCCACTGGGAGTCTGCCTCGCCCAGCGCCATCAGGCTGGACACCTGGGAGTGACGGAATGGCAGGTGCTCCTCGACGTACGGCAGCCACTGGCCGTGGCCCAGCCGGCGCTTCTTCTCGGTCAGGTACTGGCCGAGCCGCCAGGCCTGCTCGACGGTGTGCCGCCAGGACTCGACCATCGATGCGCGGGTCGAGTCGATGAGACGATCGAGCTCGTCGTCCGACAGGCTCGAGGGATCCGATGGTTCGACAGTCGCGATGCTCGTGTGTTCACTCCCCAGATTTCGATTTCGTGCGTAATTTCAGCCATCAGGCCCGCGCCCCAGGTACAGGCAGCCCGACTTCGCCATGCAGCCGGGTCGCCAGCAGTCCGTGTTTTACTGGCGCATAAATCCGTGCTCGAGCAGAAAGAACGCGATCAGTCGTCCCTGCTGCTTGAGCGCCTCGGTGCGCGGCTCGATGTTCAGCAGACGCTTGATGTCGTGGTCGCCGTGTCGCAGCAGACCGCGCCTCACCGCGTCCGCGGTCAATGCCGCGAGCGCCACGGTGATCGCCTCGGGCAGCTTGACCGTCAGGAAGCCTGGCCCCGACCCAGCCTCGACCACGGTCTCGATCGCCAGCGGCGCGCCCCTGATCGCCTCGCGAATGCGCTCAGCCAGGTCCTGGGCTCGCGCGCGCTCGGCGTCGTCCTGGCACAGCTCCTGGCGCACCTCGTCCAGGTACAGCAGCAACGCAACCTGGGCGGCCAACGAGATCTCGCCCGCGGCGGGTGTCGTCGCCCAGTCGTCGCGTTCGCCCGCCCGTCCTCTCGGCCAGTCGATTGTCGCCAGCGCATCCTCGCCGTCGCGCAGCAACTGGGGCAGGACGATGTCGGCGATGCGCTCGAGCTCGGCGAGCGACGGCGGGGCGTTCGGGTCAGGCCGCGGGCCGGTGTACTCGATGTTCTCGACGTAGAACGGCGGGTGACGGTGGCCGACGTACTTGCCGCGGACGCGGCAGCGCTCGGTGCAGTTGGGGGTAGTCATGATGTCGGCTCCTTCGATGGATGGGATGACTGAAGGGTTGTCAGGACGCGAATGCGTTCGCGCGCGCGCGCCCGCGCGCAGGGGGCATATCGGCCCGGAATGGGCCGCGCTGAGTTCAGATCCGACGCCGATACGACAATCACGCGACCCACCAATCGCCCCCCAAACCCACCAATCGCTCCCCCAAACCCACCAATCGCCCGTCGATTGGTGGGTCGAATGGTGGGTGAGCGGAGCGATTGGAGGGTCTCACCGCGACCTCCTCGGCGAGCGCAGCCAGGTCACGCTGCGCCCTCCGGTCGGCGGCTTTTCATGCTTCACGGCGCGTGCATACATCGCCTCGAACTGGTCGATTACTGCCTTGAGCGTCGCTCTCGTCTTGATGCCGGCCACGCCGTTCTCGAGCAGCTTCTTGGCGTTGATCCACCCGTCGCGCGTGTCCAACCAGGCGACGACGCGATCGATGCTCGGGTCGACTTTCTCGGCCACTCGTCCGACCGAAAGCGCCTTCCCCGCCGGCAGCGCCGCCGCGCACTCGAGACAGAACTCGAACCACAGCGAGGCGCGTTGGATGGTCAACGAGGTCGCCTCTGGCGCGTCGTCGAGCTCGACCGCTCCGGCCTCGCCGATGACCAGGGCCAGGCGCAGAACGTGCGTGGTGGCCTTGCTGAGCAGCCCCTGGACGATCGGCGACGCGTCCTCGGCGCGGTAGCGCTGATTCCACTCGGCGATCAGTCCCTGGAGCTCGTCGTACGCCTCGCCCTTGACCAGCCACTGCCTCGCGTCGCGCGCACGCCTGCGGAGGCGCTCGAGCAACTCGGCCCACTGCTGGCGCACCGCCTGGTCTGGATCACGCTGCTCGCCGGCGCTCGAGCGGCTGGCCAGGTGGATCAGCCAGCGCGAGCGCAGGCCGTCGGCCTCCTCGCCGAGCAGCGCCTGGTCGCCTGGCACCAGGGCGCCGCAGATCACCAGCGTCGGCTTCGGCACGCGAATCGGCACCGCGCCGACATTCACGCGCGCGTAGACGATCGGCGATCCAGCCCAGGCCTTCAGCAGGCGCGCGACGTCCGACCCGCTCTGTCGCTTGTACTCGCCCAAACCGGCGAGTAGCTGCTTGAGCTCGTCGAGCACCAGGCCGCGCGAGCCGACCTGGTCGAGCATCCGCACCATGACCTCCTGGTTGGCGTCGTCGAGCAGCACGTAGTAGGGCGGCTTGGGCTTGGCGTAGTTGGCCTGATACGCCTCACCCGCGTCTTTGGCAGCCCGCGCGCGGTCCTGATCCTTCTGGTACTCCTCGAGATCCGACTCGTATTTGGTCTGCGCCGCGTCGTCCAGGCGCCGCAGGGGATCGAACATCAGGTCGATCGACGGGCTCTTGCCCGCACCCGCGGGTGACACCAGGGGCAGCCAGAGGATTGGACGCGTGACCTGGCTGTTGAACTGGACGGACGCCTCGCCGCCGATCGCCACCGCCAGGGCTGCAATGCCTGCACCTGCCGTGAGCGCCTGCGGCAGGGTGCTGCCCTCGACCATCGCGCGCAGACGCCGCGGCAGCACCCAGAGCGGCGGCGTCGGGATCGGCGCCAGCAGGCTCGAGTCGTCGGGCGGCTCTTCGTCGTCATCGTCCTCGCGCTTCTTTCCGACGCCAGAAACTCGCCCCGGGCTCTCCTCGTATTCGCGTTCGGTGCTGGGCGGCCTGAGGTAAACATCCGCCACCAGCCCGTACACCTCGCCCTCGGTCCAGGGCCTGTGTGGGTCAAGCTGAGGGCAGCGTCGCAGCGCTGACCAGACGAGCTCCTGCGCCTCCTCGAGCGGGTAGTTGGCCGACTGGAGGGCTCTCGACGCCGCCAGCGCAGCTCCTCGCTGGGTCTGGTCGGCGGAGACCTTGCAGCCGACCAGGAAGTCGAGCGTTTTCTCGCTCAGGTCGCGTCTCGGTCCACCAGGTGGGCGCTCCGCGCGTGTATGCCCGCCCGACGCGTAGCCGTTCGTGCTCGACGCCTGGATGATCGGCAGCCACAACTCGCCGTGCATGACGCGCGTCTGGGCCAACTCGAGGCGGTCGCGCGGCGCGCCGTGCAGGAAGTAAAAGCGCGAGACGTCCTTGCACTGCGGGTCGGCGTGCGGATCGAAGCGCTCGACGCCGCTGCGCCACACCGCAGGCCACTCCTCGACGGGCACCGGGCGGGCGAGCGGGACGACCAGCCGCCAGCGCGGATCGTCCTGGGTGTGCGACCAGGTGGTGTAGGCGATGATCAGGTTGCCCGTCCGCTCGAGCTCGTCCCAGTCAGGCTCATGGTGATCCGAGTCCAGGACCAGCGCAGTCAGTGCGGCGACCGCGTCGGTGCAGCGATACGCCGCAGGCGCGTCGACGGCAAAGGTCCGCAGCTTGCCATCCTCGCCGACCACATGCGCCTCGTAGTGCTCGCGGTACACCGTGGGGCTGAAGCCAGGCGCGAGCTCCTTGACGGGAACGACGTGGCGCTCGGTCAGGAGCTCGACGAGCTGCTGGTGACGACTACGCGCGCGCTTGCCGCGCGGACTGACGCCGCGGAACGCCGTGAACTCAAACGGTGAGACGGGGCTCGTCATGGGCGCGCCCCCATGCGCCCCTGGGCGTGCCCCTCGTCATGGACAGGCGCCCCTACAAAGATGCAACATTGGGGGCGCGGGTTAGTGTCGTAAGCTGACCGCAGTCGTCGCGGTGTGGGGTGTCGTCCCATATCGCTCCTTTGGAGCCCTCGGCACGTTGGCGCGTGCTCGAGGTGCTCCGAGGCTATCTGGGCGGAATGTCGGATCTCTAGAGGGACGCGGCCTTCTTCTTCGCCGCCGCGGTCTCGCCCTCGACCAGCAGGCGCCGGTAGTAGGCGTCCAGCGCATCGATCGGGATGCGTGACCTGTCGCGGACCCTGACGGTCGGCAGGTCGCCCGAGGCCACCAGGCGGTCGACCGTGCGACGGCTGACTCCCAGGCGCCCTGCGGCCTCCTCGTAGGACACGGTCAGCTTCGGACCGAAGTACGTGATTGCCACTGTGGGCACACTCCCCTGCGGAGCGTGCCGCCCGCCCACCGGCTCAGCGGCGGATCGACTTCGCTAGCTCGCCGCTCGCGGACCTCTTACCTGAGGTGCTTGGATGGCCGTACTCGAGTCCTGTCCCTGGGTCGCAATGCCCAGGTCCCGTACCTGTCGCGAGCGTCTGAAGTTGTGCGACGGACTATGGCGGGCCTGGGCGCGCCTCGTCAAGGGGTTGTGGCTGCACCGGGCGGGCCCATCTCGGCGGTGGCTGCACTGTGGCTGCACTGCCCGCCTGAGGAGCCGATTTTGAGAACGAAATCGGGCGTCGGAGCCGACGAAGGGACTCGGCCCCAGAGGCGCGCTGAGATTGCCAGCCCACGCCAGTCGCCGCCACTTTTGAGAACGCATCGGGCCTCGCCGATGCCGGCGCGGGGCTGAGTGGCTGCACGGCTGGCTCACGCGTGCAGCCACAGATTCGGCCCCTCACCCCAGCTTTTCGACCGCTTCGCGCAGCACCGACGACACCGCCGCGGTGTAGCGGTTCATGCTGGTGGCGATGTCGCTGTGGCCCAGCAGCGCCTGGACCGCGCGCGGGTGGGCGTCCAGGACGAACAGCCTGGTGGCGTACGTGTGCCGCAGATCGTGCAGCCGGCGGCGCTCGAGCCCCAGCCGATCGAGCACGGCGTGGAACTCGTCCAGGACGTGCGGCTCGCGCAGCGGCGTGCCGCGGCGCGACGGGAAGACCAGGTCCTCGACCAGCCACTCACTCGAGACCTCGTAGAGCTCGGCGTCGAGCTCGAGCTGGCGCCTGAGCGCGATGACCGCCGACGGCGGCAGCGGCACCGTGCGCTTGCTCTTGGGCGTCTTCGGGTCGGTGAAGGCGTAGCCCTTCGAGCCCTCGCGCGTGATCGTGGCGCGAACTCTGAGCAGTCTCTCGTCCAGGTCCACGTCCGGCCAGCGCAGTGCCGCGGCCTCGCCGAAGCGCAGCCCGGTCTGCAGCAGCAGCGTCCACAGGCTCTCGCGTTCGTCGCCGACGACGCCAGCGGTGAAGACGGCGAGCTCCTCGGCGGTGAATGGCTTGGCCTCCGGCGGCTTGGGCTGGGGCACATCGACGTCCTCACACACGTTGCGCTCGACCAGCCCCCAGCGCCTGGCCTGCTTCAGGGCGCGGTGCAGGACGACGTTACAGCCGTTGATCGTGCCGCTGCTGAGCCCCGCGGCGAGCTTCCTGGCGTACAGCAGTTGCAGGTCGCGCGGGGTGATGGCGCCGAGTTTCTTGGCGCCCAGGTCGGGCAGGATGTGGACGCGCATCCGCTCGCGGTAGGCCAGGTAGGTGCGCGGCCTGGTGGTCGGCTTGACGCTTGACTCGAGCCACTCCTCGACGAACTGCGCCAGCGTCTGACCGCGCTGGCCCTCGACGGTGCCGCGGGCGATGTCGTCCTTGAGCTTCTTCAGCCTGTCCAGCGCCTGCTTCTTGGTGTCGCCCGAGACCCACAGACGCTTGCCCTCGTGACGCAGGGCGCCGCGCCACAGGATCTTCTGGCGCCCATCGGCCAGCGTCCTCGTCTGCTTGAAGACGCCGCCCTCGCCGTCGCCGCGCTTAGCCACAGGGCGCCGCCTGCCTGCCGCGGCTGACGCGCTCGACCTCTGATTGCCGGATACGCAGGGGCGCGTTGCGCGCCTCGCCGAGGCTGATCGCCTGGATGTCGCCTCGGCGCACCCAGCGGCGGATCGTCTCGGGGTTGAGCTTCAGGTACGCCGCGACCTGCTCAACGGTCCACAACTCCTCGTCTGTCATGTCGTCAAGTGTAGCAACTAATAGTCACTAAGCGCTATACTTAGGGCGTGACCGAGAGTGGACTGGGCAGTGTTAGAGCCACCGCCCAGCCCGTGGTCAACACCTGGCTAGAGGTGCCAACCATGTCCGTTCTAATCGATCCCGCGGACCCCCGCGGCGCCAGCGCCGTCATGCTCGCGACACATTCCGACCAGTGGACGCCCATCGGCAGCGCCTGGCGCATCCCCAGCCGCTCGAGGCCAGGCGTGAGCTACGTCGTCACCGCCGCTTCGTGTACCTGTCCAGACCAGCGCTTCGGCCACCGCTGCGCGCACCAGCTCGCGGCCGAGCTCGTCCAGGAACTGACCGATGAAGCTGCCGCATTCTGACAATCTCGACTGGCTCGCCTGGCTCGGGTGGATCATCAGCGTTCCCATTGTGATCCTGGCCTTTGCCGCCGCGGCCGCGCTTTTGTTCAACATCGCCATCGCCGTGGCTGGATTGCCTCACGGGCTCGAGTGCACGAGCATCAGCGCGGACTGGTACGCCGGCTACGGACAGACCGACCCAGCGCCCGTGCACCGAGTCACCACAGACGATGGACTGGTCGTGGATGACCGCTACGTCTACCCGCACGCTGCTCCGCCTCTGGTCGCGGCGGGCAGGAAAAAGATGGCTGACGCCCAGGCGCGCTACACCCAGGCGGGGTGCGAAGGAGTAGTCGGCACGGAGGGAGTTGCGCCCTTGCCCGGAGGCCCCTGGGGCACCACTCCGACGAAGCCGACTGATGCCTGAGCTCAGCGACGACGACCGCGAGTACGTGCTCGGGAAGCTGCGCGCGGAGTACAACGACACCGTCCAGGACCTGGTCGCCATCCTGGTGGAGGCTGCGCTCGGCGACGTGAACCGCCTCGAGGCGCGGCTGGCAGCCCTCGAAGCGCGCCTGGCAGCACTCGAGGCGACGTCCACCAATGGCCACGCCTGAGCTCGCTCGAGCCGCGCGTGGTTACTCGCGTCGCGGACTCGAGCTCGCCCCGCACCGCCGCTTCCAGCGAGCGAGCCCTCTAATCACCCAGCCTGGGTGATCAGCCAAACGTCGGCGCGGTGAAGCCGGTCTGCGCCTGGTTCTGCTGATTCTGTCGCTGACGCGCGGCGTCCTGCGCCTGGGCCAGAGCCGTGAGTTGGGCGCTACGCGCGTTGGTGTTGGGATCGAAGCCGACGCCGACCGGGTTGCCGTTCTCGTCGGTGATGGGACCTGGCGCGTAGCTGTACACCGGCGCCAGGGCATTGGTCGGAACCAGGCGCGACTGGATTGCCGCGCGCGCCGCCTTCGTTCCGGCCAGGTCCTTGAGCAACATTCCGTTCGCCGCGGCGGACGCCGCCGAATCGACTGCCCTCAGCGCATTGCGCTGGGCCTCGTCGGCCATCTTCTGATACTGCGAGGAGCTCATCAGCTTGGTCGCCAGCGCCGATAGTTGCTGGCCGCGGTAGACCTCCCAGGTCTGCTGCTCCTGCGGCGTCAGCATGATCTCGTAGGCCGAGCCGTACGGCACCGACTTCGGCGCATTCGGTGGCGTGAGGCCCTTCTGTGCGAGCTCGAGGAGGATCGGATCGTTGTTGGCCACGCTGCTCCTGGGCGCCAGGATGCCCGCACCGGCCTGTGGATTCTCGAGCGGCTGGCCGGTGGCGCTCAGTCGCTGGGGCAGGTTCTCGCGCTGGCCAGGAGTGCGTGACTGGATCGCTTGCTGGATTTGTGTGAGCGGGTCGCTGCTCCTGGTCACGCGCTGGTACGGGTCCTGAGCCGAGGCGATATTGGCCAGCAGCGCACCCTGCGGGATGAGCGACTCGAGGACACTGGCGGCCTCACGCTGGCCCACCTGCCCCGCCTGCTGATACGAGCCCGCGGTGTTGAGCACCTGGCCCAGGCTCCTCAGGAAGGTCTCGTTGTTGACGTACCTGCCCTGTCTGGCCACCAGGTCGCCCATGACGTCGAGCAGACTCGGCGGCTGTAATCCCTGGGGTGTCGCCTTCGGCATGGCGTAGCCGCCGGCTTCGGTCGAGCCAGGCTGGGCTGGTGCGTGAGAAGCCTCGTAGGCGTTGGCACCCTGGATCAGCGGCCAGCCGATGGGTCCCAGCAGATGCAGGTCGAAGTAGCGCGCACCGTTGCCCTGGGCGTCGCCACCGAGCTTGATCGAGTCCGGCTGCCAGCCCATGTCTCGCAGCGCGGCCTGCTGCTTCGGGTCGGCGGGCCCCTCACCGGTGATGGTGCCCTGCGACGCCAGGTTGAAACCCTCGTACGCCAATCCGATGCCGATGACGTTGTTGCGGATGCGCTGGGCCAGGGGCGTCACGGCACCCGCCGCGCCTCGAGACGCCCAGTTACCGCCCGCGTACGGCCCAGCCCCCGCCAGACCGCGAGCGACGTCATAGCCAGTGCCGAGCAGCCCCAGCGGTGACGTCTCGATGCCCTGAGTCGCCAGGGTGTAGCCCTTGTTGAAAATGGGCAGGATGAAGCGCGCGACAGGGTTGGACTGCACCAGGTCGGCGATACTCTGGCCGGTAGTGCCCAGCGGCGTGGTCAGGCCGGCGCGCTGGGCGGCGGCGTCAGCGGACGCCAGCATGTCCGGCGTCGGGTTGGTGATCAGCCTGGCCACCTCGGCACGCCACGGCGCGCTGAACTGGGCACGCAGTCCCAGGCTCTGGGTCGCCGCGTCGGCGGCGGTGCGCCACAGGTCCATGTGGCTGGCCAGGTCGCCGGCCATCTCCTGCATCGGCTGGTGCAGCCTGACCAGGCCGGTCAGCGCCGTCTCGCCGATCTGCGGCCCCACACCACCGCCCATGCTGCTGGCCAGCGGTCCTGGCTGCGCGAGACCGCGCGCGGCCGCGGAGCTCCACGAGCGCATCCCCTGCAGCACGCCGTACAGCTCGGCCGCAGCGGTGCCTGGTCTGAGCGTCAGCAGCGAGGCCGGCAGGTCAGCAGCCAGCTTGAGCCCGCCCTGAGTGGGGATGTTCATGGCGATGTGCGTCAGCGTCGGGATGCCGCCTGCCAGCGAGCCGACGCGCAGCGCCTGGAGTGTCTGCAGGGGACGACTGGCCATACCGCCGATGGTGCTGGCCGCGCCGCTGGCGATGCCCTGCAGCCGCCCGAGGTTGAGCGCGCCTTCCTCGCTCGCGAGCAGTTCGCTCACGCCCGCGGGGATGCCTCTGGTCAGTCCGCC
>Ga0126379_10001993_pt1 | contig 12768 bp, 12 predicted proteins | sample PanSoiMetPlot_24_FD_92640 | JGI IMG/M metagenome (GOLD analysis project Ga0126379, IMG submission 92640) | Tropical forest soil microbial communities from Panama - MetaG Plot_24 | ecosystem: Environmental > Terrestrial > Soil > Tropical forest > Bulk soil | place: Panama | collected 2016-02-17
GCGATCAAGGATTGCCCGGTGTTCGGTGGCAAGGTGAAGAGCTTCGACGCCGACAAGGTGAAGGGCATGCCCGGCGTCCGCAAGGTCGTGCCGGTCGGCGATTCGGCGGTGGCCGTCCTGGCCGAAACGTGGTGGCAGGCCAAGACCGCCCTCGACGCGATGCCGATCGTGTGGGACGAGGGGCCGAACGCGCAGGTCACGAGCGCGACGATCGCCGAGATGTTGAGGGAGGGGCTCGACGCGCCACAGGCCTTCGCGCGCAACCAGAACGGCGACGTGAAGGCGGCCTTCGCGTCCGCGGCGAAGAAGGTCGAGGCGGTGTACGCCTACCCGTTCCAGAACCACGCGCCGATGGAGCCCATGAACGCGACGGCGAGGTACACGCCGGATCGCTGCGAGGTGTGGGTGCCGACGCAGAACGGCGAGGCCGCCTTCGCGGCCACCACGGCCGCCTCGGGCCTGCCCGCCGAGAAGTGCGAGGTGTACAAGATCAACCTCGGCGGCGGCTTCGGCCGGCGCGGCGCGTTCCACGACTACGTCACGCAGGTCGTCCTCATCGCGAAGCAGGTGCCGGGCACACCCGTGAAGCTCCTGTGGACGCGCGAGGAGGACATGACGCACGGCCGCTATCACCCGGTCATGCAGGCGAAGATGATGGGGGCGCTCGATGCGAGCGGAAACCTCACCGGCCTGCACATCCGCCTGTCCGGCCAGTCGATTCTCGCGTCCGTGTTCCCGCAGAACCTGCAGGACGGGCGGGACAACGCCACGTTCCAGGGGCTCGACCCGAGCGGCGACTTCGCGTTCGGCTACAGCGTGCCGAATCTCCTGATCGACCACGCCATGCGCAACACGCACGTGCCGCCGGGGTTCTGGCGCGGCGTCAACATCAACCAGAACGCGATCTTCGTCGAGTGCTTCATGGACGAACTGGCGCACGCGGCCGGCCAGGACGCCCTGGAGTTCCGGCGCAAGCTGATGTCGAAGCACCCGAAGCACCTGGCCGTGCTCGAGGCAGTGGCGAACCGCGCGGGATGGGGCAAGCCGGCGCCGCAGGGCGTGCATCGCGGCCTCGCGCACATGATGGCGTTCGGCAGCTACGTGGCGGCCTGCGCGGAGGTCTCCGTGACCGACGGCGACAAGGTGAAGGTCCAGCGCATCGTCGCCGCGACCGATTGCGGCTACGCGGTCAACCCGGCCCAGATCGAGCGCCAGATCGCCGGCTCCTTCGTGTACGGGCTGTCCGGCGTGTTCATGGAGGAGTGCACGGTCAAGGATGGGCGCATCGAGCAGACCAACTTCCACAACTACGACTCGATGCGCATCGCGCAGATGCCGAAGGTCGAGTGCATCCTCATGCCGTCGGGTGGCTTCTGGGGCGGCGTCGGGGAGCCGACCATCTGCGTGGCGGCGCCGGCGGTCCTGAACGCGTACGCCAATGCCACCGGCAAGCGCATCCGCACGTACCCGCTGAAGAACCACAACATCCAGATGGTGTAGCGATGCGCAGGACAGTGGCCGCGGCGATGGTGCTCGCCTCGATCGCCGCGGCTGCGATCGCATCCGCCGAGCCGCCAGCGGGGGCGGCGTCGTGCTCCGGCTGCCATCCCGCCTCATCCAGCGTCCAGTCGCCGGTGCCCCGCCTCGCCGGCATGGATCAGGCGGCCATCGTGAAGGCCATGCAGGATTTCCGATCCGGCGCGCGCCCCGGCACGGTCATGGACCGGATCGCGAAGGGCTTCACCGACCCCGAGATCCAGGCCATCGCGGCCTGGTACGCCGCGCAGAAATGAAGACGCGGCGGCGCGACTTCCTCGGGCTGGGCCTGGCGGCGTCCGCCGCCGCGCTGCTGCCCGCGCCGCTCCGCGCGCAGGGCCCCGGGCCCCGCGTGGTCGTCGTCGGAGGCGGGTTCGCCGGCACAACCTGCGCGCGCGCCTTGCGCCACGCGGATCCGCGCCTCGCGGTGACGCTGATCGAGCCGAACGCGACGTTCACCGCCTGCCCGTTCAGCAACGAGGTGATCGCCGGCCTTCGCGAGATCGCCGCGCAGCAGTTCACCTACGGCCACGTCGCGGCCGACCGCATCACCATCGCGCGCGCGTCGGCGATGGCGGTCGACGCGGCGGCTCGGTCCGTCGCGCTGTCCGACGGGACGCGCTTGGCGTACGACCGGCTCGTGCTGGCGCCCGGCATCGACATCCGGTGGGGCGCGCTGGCCGGGTACGACGAGGCGGCGGTCCAGCAGATGCCGCATGCCTGGCGCGCGGGCGATCAGACGCTCCTCCTGCGGCGTCAGCTCGAGGCGATGCCCGACGGCGGGCTGGTCGTGATCTCCGCGCCCGCGAATCCGTTCCGCTGCCCGCCGGGGCCGTACGAGCGCGCCAGTCTCATCGCGCATTACCTCAAGACGAAGAAGCCGAAGTCGAAGCTGATCGTGCTCGACGCCAAGGACGCGTTCTCGAAGCAGCGCCTCTTCCAGGCGGCCTGGGCCGAGCTCTACCCGGGACTGCTCGAGTGGGTGCCGCTGTCCAAGGGTGGCAATGTCACGTCGGTGGAGCCGGCGACGCGGACGTTCGTGACCGACTTCGGCCGGCACAGTGCCGCGGTGGGCAACGTGATCCCGCCGCAGAAGGCCGGCCGCATCGCGGAGGTCGCCGGCGTCACCGACAAGAGCGGCTGGTGCCCGATCGATCCCGTCACCTTCGAGTCGAAGCTCGTGCCCGGCATTCACGTGATCGGCGACGCCGCCATCGCGGGCGCGATGCCGAAGTCGGCCTTCGCCGCCAACGCGCAGGCCAAGACGTGCGCGGCGGCGGTCGCGACGCTCCTCGCGGGCGGGACGCCGGCGTCGCCCAGGCTGATCAACACCTGCTACAGCCTGGTGGCGCCCGACTACGGCATTTCCGTCGCGGGAGTCTACGCGCCGACCAACGGTCAGCTGGCCGATGTGCCCGGCGCGGGAGGCGTCAGTCCCCAGGACGCGCCGCGGCCGACGCGCGCTGCCGAAGCCGTGCTGGCCGCGGCGTGGTTCCGCACGATCACCGGCGAGGTCTTCGGGTGAGAGTGGCGGTCGCGATCGCCGCGGTCGCATGCGCCGCGGGGATCGCGCACGGACAGGAGTCGATGCCGCAATCGCTCACGGGCGCGAAGGGCGATCCCGCGCGCGGCCGCGCGATCGTCGTCAGCCGCCAGGTCGGGCTGTGCCTCCTGTGCCACAGCGGACCGTTTCCCGAGGAGCGCTTCCAGGGCAACCTGGCGCCGGATCTGTCCGGCGCGGGTCGGCGCTGGTCCGAAGGGGAGTTGCGGCTGCGGATCGTCGATCCCGCGCGCGTCAACAGGAGCACGATCATGCCGGCGTATCATCGAACCGAGGGGCTGACGCGGGTCGGGCGCGCGTGGCGCGACAAGCCGATTCTGACCGCAGAGCAGATCGAGGACGTGGTGGCGTTCCTGACGACCCTCACGAACTGACGGTTGCGGGGCCGGCGAGACGACGACGGAATGACGGGATATCTCACGCGACGTGACCTCCTGCGATCCGCGGCGGGGGCCGCCGCGGCCGTGGGAGTCGGTCCGGCGATCGCGCTCGCACCCGCGCGCGCGACGCCCGCCGGCATGCAGGAGGCCATCGCGAGGGTCGTCGGCCCCGCGCGCGTCACGCCCGGCAAGATCAAGCTCGAGTTGCCGCCCCTGTCCGAGAACGGCAACGCCGTGCCGCTCGAGGTCAAGGTCGACAGCCCGATGACAGACGCCGATCACGTGCGGGCCATTCACGTGTTCACCGAGAAGAACCCGCAGCCCGACGTGATGACGGTTCGCCTGGGCCCGCGCGCGGGACGCGCGCGCGTGGCGACGCGCATCCGGCTCGCCGACACGCAGACCGTGATCGCGATCTGCGAGCTGAGCGACGGCTCGTTCTGGTCCGCCAAGGCCGACGTGGTCGTGACGCTTGCCGCCTGCCTCGAGGATCCATAGGAGCGTGACGGCGTGAAGCGCACGACCTTGCCTGTCCGAGCGCCGGCTACGCCGGCGCAATCCCGTCTTCAGGGGGAGGTTCGGAAGGGGGGCGGAGCCCCCCTCCGAGTCTCATAGCGATGGCGAACGCGCTCGTGAACGTTCCGGCGCAGGCGCGCCGCGGCGAGGTCGTCGAGATCAAGGCGCTCGTGTCGCACCCGATGGAGACCGGCTATCGCCGCTCGCAGACCGGCGAAGCCATCCCGCGCGACATCATCCGGCAATTCGTGTGCACCTACAACGGCGCCGAGGTCTTCCGCGCCGAGTTGCATCCGGCGATCGCCGCGAACCCGTTCTTCGCCTTCTCCACGGTCGCCACCGAGAGCGGGACCGTCACGTTCACGTGGACCGGCGACAAGGGCTTCGCCTTGACGGAGTCCGCGTCGATCACCGTCGTCGATTGACCGCGGCTCCCGTCGTGGGGCCCGCGCGGGTCGAAGTGCTCGCCTGCCGATGGTCGCTGGCGGCGGCCGTTCTCCTTGGCCTGACCGCGCTGGCCATCGCCGGCGAGATCCCGAGCGGCGAGCGGCGCTCGGGCTACCAATTCATGAGCCGCGAGACCCGCGCCATGCAGGACGACGACACGTCGAACCCCGGGCTCCTGTGGGTCCTCGAGGGCGCGGCGCTCTGGAACAGGAAGGCCGGCGCGGCCGGCCGCGCCTGTGCCGACTGCCACGGCGATGCGCGCGCCGGCATGAAGGGTGTCGCCGCTCGATTTCCCGCGTTGGACGCCGCGCAGGGGAAGCCGGTCGATCTGGAGCAGCGGATCAACCGCTGTCGACTAGAGGGACAGCAGGCGCCGGCGCTCGCTTGGGAAAGCAAGGAACTCCTGGCCCTGACTGCCTATGTCGCGCGCCAGTCCCGGGCTGTGCCCATCCAGATCGCCGTAGAGGAGCGCATGCAGCCGTTCCTCGACGCCGGGCGCGCCCTCTGGGAGCAGCGCCAGGGACAGATCAACCTCTCGTGCAGCCAGTGTCACGACGATCACTGGGGCCGACAGCTCGCCGGCAACGTCATCCCGCAGGCACATCCGACGGGCTATCCGGTGTATCGCCTCGAGTGGCAGGGCCTGGGGTCCCTCCAGCGACGCCTGCGCAACTGCCTCGCGGGCATCCGCGCGGAGCCCTACGACTATGGCTCGCCCGAGCTGGTGAACCTTGAGCTCTTCCTGATGTGGCGCGCGGGCGGGATGCCCATGGAGTCGCCGGCTGTGCGACCGTGAACGGGCTCGGACGCGAGCATTGCCGGGGGCGCACGATTGCCCCAAGGTCGACGGCGTCCTCGCAGGATCGAGACGAACCGCGATGGCGAAGCCGCGCCGGGCGCGCTGGTGACATCAGTGGTCAGGGCTATTCGCCCGGTGCGGGCATCCCGCCCGAGGAGGCGATCGACGACGTGTGCAAAATCGGAGGAATCATTGAGCCTCTCCATGGCAGGGTCTTTGCCAGGCGATCCCCGCAGTGATCCTCAGATCGCCTCGCCACGCTTCGACCCTCGAAGGAGGCACGCATGAAAAGAGCCGTCGCTCTGTCGACCGCGACCGTCGCCATCGGGCTCTGGGCGGGTGGCGCCGTCGCCCACGACGAAACCGGAGCCCTCGGTCAAGTTCGCTTCCCCACCTCGTGCGCCGCGTCGGCGCAGCCCGTCTTCGAGCGGGGCGTCGCCCTGCTTCACTCGTTCTGGTACGAGGAGGCGCTCAACACGTTCACGAGCGTCAGCGCGAGCGATCCCGGCTGCGCGATGAGCTACTGGGGCATGGCCATGAGCGTGTACTACCCGCTCTGGCAACCCCCGAGCGACGCGATGCTGGCCAAGGGCCGGGCCGCGATCGAAAAGGCCGGCACCTTGACCGCCACGCCGCGCGAGAAGGACTACGTCGCCGCGCTCGCCACATTCTACCGCGACACCGACAAGCTCGATCACCGCACGCGGGCGGTCGCGTACGAGAAAGCGATGGAGCGGCTCGCCGCGCGCTATCCGGAAGACCGCGAGGCCTCCATCTTCTACGCCCTCGCGCTCGATGCGACCGCGCCGCCGACCGACAAGACGTACGCGAATCAGCTCAAGGCGGCTGCGATTCTCGAGAAGATCGTCGCCGAGCAGCCGAACCATCCGGGCGTCGCGCACTACCTGATCCATAGCTACGACGCTGCGCCGCTGGCCACCCGTTCCCTCACGGCGGCCCGCGACTACTCGAAGATCGCGCCCGCGGTGCCGCACGCGCTCCACATGCCCTCGCACATCTTCACGCGCCTCGGCCTGTGGCACGAGTCGATCGACTCCAACCTGGCCTCCGCCGACGCGGGCAAAGCCTATGTCGCCAAGCAGGGCGGCGGCTACGCGTGGGATCAGACGCTTCACGCCCAGGACTACCTCGCGTACGGCTACCTGCAGGTCTGTCGGGACATCGCGGCCCGTCGTGTCGTCGAAGAGGTGGCCGAGTACCGCCGGGCCGAGCCCGGGAGCCTCGCCGCGGCCTACGCGCTCGTGGCCGTTCCCGCGCGCTACGCGCTCGAGCGGCGAAGCTGGACGGAGGCGGCGGCGCTCACGATGCCGGCGATCACGTTCCCATGGGAGCGCTATCCCTGGGCCGAGGCGATCGCCGTGTACACGCACTCCCTCGGCGCCGCGCGCACCGGCAACGTGGCGGCGGCGGAGAAGGACGTCCAGCGGCTCCTGGCGCTGCGCGACGCCCTCGGGCAGGCCAAGAACACGTACTGGGCCGATCAGGTGGAAGTCCAGCGCCGGGCCGCCGCGGGATTCGTGGCGCGCGCGAAGGGCAACCCGGACGAGGCGCTCACGCTCCTCGGATCGGCCGCCGACCTGGAGAGCTCGATGGACAAGCATCCCGTGACTCCCGCGGCAATCGTTCCGGCCCGTGAGTTCCTGGCGGATATGCTCCTCGACCTGAACCGTCCCGCCGAGGCGCTCAAGGAGTACCAGTCCAGCCTGACCGCGGAGCCCGGTCGCTTCCGCAGCCTCTACGGGGCGGCGCGCGCTGCCGAGCGCGCGGGAGATGCCGCGCGGGCGCGGACGAGCTACGCGAGCCTCGTCAGCCTGTGCGGCAACGCCGACACCGAGCGCCCCGAGCTGCGGGAGGCGAAGGCGTTCCTGGCGAAGTAGTTGCGTCGGTTCGCCTCGTCCCCCGACCGGGCGCGGGTGTACGATCGCCCGGCGCGGGACGCGCTCCATCGGGACGGGGGGGACGATGCGCTTTTCGATCTGCGTGATGGCCGACGTCGACGAGATCGGCTTCTTCAGCCACGCCGAGAGCCTCGGCTACGACGCGGTCTGGGTCACCGACAGCCAGATGCTGTTCTCGGACTGCTACGCGGTGCTGGCTCTCGCCGCTCGGCAGACGAGCCGGCTGCGTCTCGGGCCCGGCGTCGCCATCTGCGGCACGCGCATCCCGCCGGTGCACGTGGCGGCGATGGCGACGCTCAACCGCCTGGCACCGGGGCGCATCCACCTCGGCGTGGGGACCGGCAATACCGCGACGCGCTCGATGGGCCGCCCGCCCATGCGGATCTCCGAGTACGCCCGCCACCTGGCCGTGCTCCGCGGGCTCCTGCGGGGCGAGGTGGTCGACGACGTGCACGGCGGTGCGCCGCGGCCGATCAAGATGCTGATCCGCGAGAAGAAGTACATGAGCCTCGACCCGCTGATCCCGCTCTACGTCTCCGGGTTCGGACCGCGGGCGATGGCGCTGGCGGGCGAGTATGGCGACGGCCTCGTGTTCGCGATCCCGCCCCGCGGCGTCCCGCCGGCGGAGGCGGTGGCCCTCGCGCGCGCCGGCGCCGCTCGCGCCGGAAGGCCGCTCGCCGAGGACTTCCACACCGCCGCCCTCGCCAACGTGGTCCTTCTCGAGCCGGGCGAGCCCGCGAACTCCGAGCGCGTCATCCGCACCGTCGGGCCCAACGTCATGGCGAGCGTGTACTACTTTTACGACGCCGTCCACGAGCGCGGCATCGAGCCGCCGCCGTTCCTGCGGCGGATCTGGACCCGCTACTGCGCGCTCGTCGAGGAGACGCCGGCCGAGCACCGGCACTTCCGCACTCATGAAGGCCACTACACCTACCTCCACCGCGGAGAAGCCGAGCTGATCGACGCCGAGCTGGTCCGGGCCACGTGCATCGTCGGGACCGCGGACGAGCTGATCGAGCGCATCCGCGAGCTCGAGCGCGGTGGTCTGCGCGAGCTGATGTTCGCGACCGGCGTCGACGAGAAGTGGCGCTTCAGCGGAGAGTTCGCTCGCCAGGTCGTCGCGCGCTACTGAGCACGACCAGTGACACCGCGCGTGCCGGGGAAGCGCCGATGATCCACCTCGACTCGCACCAGTTCGGTCGGGTCGCCGCCTTGTTCGACGACACCCTGCCCAACCGGCCGCTGCTCGAGTCCGTTCTCGCCGATCGCAATCCGGGCTGGGTGTTCGCCGATCGCGAGGAGCAGCCGACAGCGGCCGTGGTCGTCTCGCTCTACAGCTTCACGTACGTGGGTGGACGGCCCGACCGCGAGCTGCTCGACTTCGCGCTGGCCCGGTCGGCGCCGGCGAGCAAGCCCCGCGTGATCTGCTCGCCGGACGAGGTCTCCAGTCCAGCGGGCTTCATCGAGGGCGATCCGACCATCGATCGGATCGAGTTCACTCATCTCGTGCCGACCTGGAGGGCGCCGGTGCCGCTTCCGGACGGCATGCTGCTCGAGCCCATGACGCTCGGGTTGCTGGAGCAGTGTCTCTGGAAGGAAGACGTCCTGGCCGATTCCGCGTCGCTCGAGCGGTTCCTCGAGATCGGGCTCGGCATCTGCGGCGTGATCGACGGGCGCGTGGTCTCGGAAGCCTATGCCAGCATCCCCGGGGATCGCGCCTATGAGATCGGGGCGATCGTCCACCCGGAGTTCCGCCGGCAGAGGCTCGGCTACGTCACATGCGCGGCACTGATCGACGAGTGTCGGCGGCGGGGACACGGAACGATCTGGAGCTGTGACCGCACCAACGAAGCCTCGACGCGGCTCGCGCGGGCCCTCGGGTATCGTCGCGAGCGGCCGTACCGCTTCTGGCTCCCGAGCCGACCGGCCTGACTGCCGTCGTCAGCCCGGTCGAAAATGTGACGCTCGCCGCCGGCGAGATGCGGCGGCCCCAATCACAGATGGTGTACGCTCTCGCCGATATGCGGACGTCCACCATCCGACTCTGGAGGTTCGTGCCATGACCGCCGGACGACTGGTCAGCCTGGTTCTGATGTTTTCAATCGCGTTCGCGCTCTCCGCGCCCGTCGCCGCTCAGCCGGCGGGGACACTCGTGGTCGGCGTCGTCGCGGAGCCGGTCGCCCTGGACCCCGCCCAGGTGACGGACTTCAACTCGAATCGTGTCGGCCGCCGGATCGTCGAGCCGTTGGTCGCGTTCGCGGACGAGACGACGCAGATCGTGCCGGGGCTCGCGGAATCGTGGACGATCTCGCCGGAAGGGCTCCAGTACACGTTCAAGCTGCGCCGGGGCGTGAAGTTCCACGACGGCACGCCGTTCAACGCCGCCGCCGTGAAGTTCTCCATCGAGCGGCAGATCGACCCGGAGCACCCCGCCGCCAAGCTCGCGAAGTATCCGTTCGCGAACTACTTCTTCGGCAACGTGAAGGCGATCGACGTCGTGGACGACGCGACCGTGCGCTTCGTGCTGAAGGAGCCCCGAGCGTCGTTCCTCGTCGTGATGGCCGCGGCCGCCGCGTCCGTGGTGAGCCCCACCGCGATGATGAAGGCCGGGGTCGACTTCGCGTCGGCCCCCGTCGGTACCGGCCCCTTCCGGTTCGGCTCCTGGACGCGCGGGCAGCAGGTCGTGCTCGAGAAGTTCCCCGAGTACTGGCGCGGCGCGGTGAAGTTCGACCGCGTCGTGTACCGGCCCATCGTGGAGGACCAGGCGCGGCTCACCGAATTGCTCACCGGCACCCTGGATCTGATCGTGGGCGTGCCGCCGGACTTCGTCGCCCAGCTCGAGGGGAGCCCGAAGGTGAACCTCATGAAGCAGGTGGGCGCGCACGTCTGGTACCTCGGCATCAACAACCAGAAGAAGCCGTTCGACGACAAGCGCGTGCGGCAGGCGCTGAACTACGCGGTGAACAAGGACGCGATCGTCAAGGACGTGCTGAAGAGCACGGGAGCGATCTCTCGCGGGCCCGTCCTGCCCGGCACGTGGGGCGCGAATCCCGATCTGCCGGTCTATGTCTACGATCCCGCGCGGGCGAAGAAGCTGCTCGCCGAGGCCGGCTACCCGAACGGCTTCTCGACGACGATGTGGGTGCCCGAGTCTGGCTCGGGCATGCAGTCGCCGTCCGCGATGGCCGTCGTGATCCAGTCGAATCTCAAAGCGGTCGGCGTGAACGCGGCGATGCAGACGATGGAGTGGGGCGCCTACATCGCCAAGCTGCGCACGAAGGAGCAGGAGCTGTTCGCGCTCTCGTGGGCTGCCGGCTCCGAGGATCCCGACATGGTGATGTACCCCTTGTTCCACTCGAGCCAGTGGTCGCCCAACGGGCCCAACCGCGCCCTCTACAAGAACGAGAAGTTCGACGCGCTCCTGGCCGAGGCGCGCCACGTCACGGACCAGGGCAAACGCGCGGCGCTCTATCGGGAGGCTCAGAGAATCCTCGTCGACGACGCGCCGTGGGTGTTCGTCGATCACGAGATCCAGATCGCTGCGACCTCGAAGCGCGTGCAGGGCTTCAAGCTCCACCCGAGCTTCGACCTCCGCGTGGAGGCGATCAGCCTCCGCTGAGTCGGCGCGCACGGCCCGCCCGGTGACCCGGTTTCTCGCGCGCCGGCTCCTGCAGCTGGGACCTGTGCTGCTCGGGGTCTCGGTGATCGTCTTCCTGGTGCTGCATCTGTCGCCCGGCGACCCGGCCGAGGTGATGCTGGGCGCCAACGCCAACCGGGAAGACCTGGAGCGGCTGCGCCACCAGATGGGCCTCGACCAGCCGCTCCACGTCCAGTACCTCACGTGGATCGGCCACGTGGCGCGCGGCGATTTGGGGCGGTCGCTCTGGATGAAGCGCCCGGTGCTGGGCGAGGTGCTCGAGCGCTTCAAGGCGACGCTCCTGCTCACCGGCAGCGCGCTGTTCCTGTCCACGGTCGGCGGCATCGCGCTCGGCATCGTGTCCGCGACGCACGCCAACTCCCTGCTCGACCGCCTGTCCGCCGTCGCCTCGCTCTTCGGCGCCAGCATGCCGGTGTTCTGGCTCGGCCTCGTGCTGATGGTGATCTTCGCGCTGTGGCTCGGCTGGCTCCCCGCCTCGGGCATGTACGCGCCGTATGGCGGCGGCGGACTCCGCGACCTGCTCGCGCACCTGGCCCTGCCCGCCGTGACGCTGGCCGCGGCGTCGGTCACGATCATCGCGCGGCTCACCCGCGCGACGATGCTCGAGACGCTCGGTCAGGACTACGTCCGCACCGCGCGCGCCAAGGGCCTGGGGGACCGCGTCGTCGTCTGGCGGCACGCGCTCAAGAACGCGCTGATCCCGATCGTGACCGTGGTCGGCGTGCAGACCGGCTATCTGCTCGGCGGCGCCGTGCTCACCGAAACGGTCTTCGCGTGGCCCGGGGTCGGCACGCTCGTGGTGCAGGGCATCCTCGCCCGCGACGTGCCGCTGGTGCAGGGCGGCGTGCTCGTGATCGCGGTGTCCTTCGTGCTGGTCAACCTGGCGGTGGACACGCTGTACGCATGGCTGGACCCGCGGATCAAGTTCCAGTAGCCACGCGATGCTCTATCATCTCGACCGGTACCGCCTCGCGGCCGTCGCCCTTCTGGTCGTCGCCCTCGCCGTCCTCGCCGCCATCATGGCGCCGGGGCTTCCGCTGCCCGACCCCGACGCCGTCAACACGGCGAACCGACTGAAGCCGCCCGGCACGCCCGGCCATCCGCTCGGCACCGATGAGTTCGGGCGTGACTTGCTGAGCCGCCTGCTCTGGGGAGCGCGCGTCTCGCTGCTCGCCGGGGTGGGCACGGCCGCGGCGGCGATGCTGCTGGGCGTGAGCCTCGGGCTGCTCGCGGGCTTCTATGGCGGCTGGGCCGAGGTCCTCATCATGCGCTTCACCGACATCCTCATGGCCTTCCCGTTCATCCTGCTCGCCATCGCCATCGTCGCCGGTCTCGGCCCCGGACTGAGGAACGCGATGATCGCCATCGCGATCGTGGGATTCCCGATCTACGCGCGCCTCGTGCGCGGCGTCGTACTGAGCGTGCGCGAGCGGGAATTCGTCGAGGCCGCGCGCGCCCTGGGCAGCCCGGACCGTCGGATCCTCGGCCGCCATGTGCTGCCGCACCTGCTCTCGCCGGTCGTCGTCGCCTTCAGCCTCGACGTGGGAGCGAAGATCCTCACGACCGCGGGACTGTCGTTCCTCGGCCTCGGGACCCAGCCGCCGACGGCGGACTGGGGCAGCATGCTCGCGACCGGGCGGCAGTTCGTGATCCTGAGCCCGCACGTAGTGCTCTTGCCGGGCCTCGCGATCTTCGTGACGGTGCTGGCGCTGAACCTGGTGGGCGATGCTGTGCGCGACCTGCTGGACCCCCGCATGCGCGCGGCGTGACCGCTGCGCGTGGGGCGTCAGGTTGAGACGCGGACGATGGCGATCAGGGCGCCCTCCGCGCGATCGGCAGGCGGTGCACGCGGAGGCGCCCGCGCTGCACCGTGATGAGCGCTCCCGCGGCCAGTGCATCGCCCCGGGCCTCGACCACCGCGGCGATCACACGCGCCGCCTCCGGGCCAGCGA
>Ga0126379_10001994_pt1 | contig 12767 bp, 11 predicted proteins | sample PanSoiMetPlot_24_FD_92640 | JGI IMG/M metagenome (GOLD analysis project Ga0126379, IMG submission 92640) | Tropical forest soil microbial communities from Panama - MetaG Plot_24 | ecosystem: Environmental > Terrestrial > Soil > Tropical forest > Bulk soil | place: Panama | collected 2016-02-17
GATCTCGCCCCGCGGCCGATCACGCCGCCACGGCGCGCGGCAGGATCGGCGCCGTCGCGTCGAACCGCCGTCCGGCGCGCAGGCAGAACGCCGGCTCGAGCAGCCGCTCGGCGATGAGCTCGGTGCGCTCGTTGTCCTGCAGCTTGAAGCGGCCGCGCACGTCGTTGAGCACCGAGACGTCGGCCGCCATGCCGGGCTTGAGCGCGCCGATCTCGTTCGGCAGGCCCGCCATGACGGCCGCATTGCTCGTCACCATCGGCACGACCTGCTGCAGCGTCAGGCCGAGCGCCAGCATGGAACTCATGGCCTGGGTCAGGCTGAAGCGCGCCTGCCCGGCGAACGGATGGTTCTCGTCGTCGGGGTGCTCGGACGGCGTGCCGGCGGGCGGCGGCAGGAACGTGTTGTAGCCGTGCATGTCGGCGCCGAGCGTGTGCGGCACGACACCGGCGTCGAGCGCCTTGCGCGCCATCTTGTACGAGAAATGGCTGCCGTGTCCGACGTCGATCCTGAGGCCCATGTCCATGGCGGCGCGCACGATCGGGTGCACCTTGCCGTTCCGGTCGACGAAGCCGCCCGGGTGGCGGGTGAACGGATGCGCCAGGATGTCGCCCGGCCGTAACAGCTGCACGGTCTGCTCGACGATGGTGTCGGCGTCGACGCCGTTCGCGCCCTCCGGCGGCAGCGACCACAATTGCCCGAAATGCACGTAGACCGGCAGGTTGGCGTCGCGGCCGATCTGCGCTCCCATCGCCATCACGGCATGGCCCCAGCGCGCGAAGCCGCCGATCTCCGCATGCGCCTTCACGCCCTTGACCAGGTCGCGGTTCGCCTTGGCGGCCGCGACCGTCGCGTTCACGTCGACGCCGCTCGGCGAATAGAGCTGCGGGTAGTAGTGGCCCTCGAGGCCGCCCACCAGGTAGGCCGAGATGAACGCGAGGCAGCGGCTCGCCGCCGGCTCGGCGATGAAATGGCGAAAACCCGGGAATGTCATGCACGAGGCGCCGCCCTGGTCGATCAGGGTGGTCACGCCGCTCTGCACGCCGACCATGTCGGCGTCGAGGCCGAAACGGCCGGTCACATAGCGGTAGATGTGTGCATGGGTGTCGATCATGCCGGGCAGCACCAGCTTGCCGCGCACGTCGATCACCTGCTTCGCCGCTGACGGCAGGATGCTGCTGCCGACCTGGGCGATCTTTTCCCCCGCGACGGCGACGTCCATGACGCCATCGATACCGGACGCCGGGCAGATCACGTGTCCGCCCTGCAGCAGCAGATCGTAAACAGGCATTGCACTCATGGCGTGCTTCCTTTCGTGAAATCCGGTTCCCCGATTCCCAGATAGGCGGTGCGCACGTGCGGATCGCCGAGCAGCTCGGCACCGTCGCCCGACTTGGTCACCCGGCCCTGCTCCAGCACATAGGCGCGGTCGCACAGCTCGAGCGCCGCAAACGCGTTCTGCTCCACCATCACCACCGTCACGCCCTCGGCGCGGATCTGGCGGATGATATCGAAAGTCCGGGTCACCAATCCAGGCGCCAGACCGAGCGAGGGCTCGTCGAACAGCACCAGCTTGGGGCGCGACATCAGCGCACGGCTGATCGCCAGCATCTGCTGCTCGCCACCCGAGAGGGTCCCGGCCGCCTGGTCGCAACGCTCGCGCAGCACTGGAAAGCGCTCGAACATGCGCGTCATGTCCTGCTCGATCCCAGCCCGGTCGCGCCGAAGATAGCAACCCATCTCGAGATTTTCACGCACCGTCATGTAGGGAAAGACCCGACGGCCTTCCGGACAATGCGCAATGCCGAGCCCAAGCATGTCACGCGCCGACGCGCCGGTGACGTCCCTGCCCTCGAACAGGATGCGGCCCGCCGCCGGCGCCATCAGCCCGGAGATCGCCTTCAACGTGGTGGTCTTGCCGGCGCCGTTTGCGCCGATCAGCACGATGAGTTCCGCCGGGTGCACGACGATCGACAGGTCGCGCACCGCCGCCACCTTGCCGTAGCGGCACTGCAATTGCTCAACCTGCAGCACGGACGCTCCTTTCGCCCAGGTAGGCCCGGATCACCTCCGGGTTCGCCTGAATCTCCGCCGGCGTTCCGTCCGCGATGATGCGGCCATGGTTGAGGCAGATGACGCGGTCGGATACGCCCATGACGGTGCGCATGTCGTGCTCGACCAGCAGGACCGTGATGTCCTGCCGGCGGATCTTGTCGAGCGTGCCCATGAAGCGCGCCTTCTCGGCCGGATTCATTCCCGACACCGGCTCGTCGAGCAGCAAGAGCTTCGGCTGCGCCGCCAACGCGATCGCGACCTCGAGCAGGCGCTGCTCGCCATAAGGCAGCGCGGACGCAATTTCGTGCGCACGCGCCTCCAGGCCCATGAACCGCAGCACGTCCCAGGCGGTGGCTTCGAGCGCGCGCTCCTCGCGCGCCACCGCGGGCAACCCGAGCATGATCGCGATCGGCCGCTGCCGTGCGCGCAGATGCAGCCCGGTGAGCACGTTGGCAAGCACGGTCTCGCCGCCAAAGAGGCTGGTCTTCTGGAACGTGCGCACGATACCGCGCGCCGCGATCGCGTGCGGCCGCAGGCCGACGATGCTGATGCCGCGATGGACGATGTCGCCAGCGGCCGGCCGCAGATAGCCGGTGATCGCGTTGAAGGCTGACGTCTTGCCGGCGCCGTTCGGCCCGATCAGCGACAGTACCTCGCCTTCGCGAACCGCGAACGTCATGTCGTCGATCGCGACGAGGCCGCCGAAGCGGATCGACAGGCGCGCGACCGACAGCGCGGTTGCGGCGGACGCGCTCATTGCGGCGTCTCCGCCGCAGCCTCGACCTGCGGTCCGGTACGGGGCCGCAGCCACCGGCGCTGCCGCCACCAACCGTGCACGGCGGGCACGATGCCCTGCGGCAGCACGAAGACGACCACGATCATCAGCGCGCCGAACACGATCCATTGCACCTCTGGCTCGATTGCGATGGCGCGCAGCAGTTCCGGCACGACGCCGAAGATCATGCCGCCGACGACCGGACCCGCGAACGTGCCCTTGCCGCCGGTGATCACCATGATCACCATCGTCACGGTGTAGATGAACAGGAAGATGTCGGGGTCGACGATACGCACGTAATGCGCATAGAGCGCGCCGGCGGCGCCGGCCATCGCAGCCGACACCACGGTGGCGAGCACCAGATACCGCGTGACATCGATGCCGACCGACACGGCGAGCGACTCGTTCTCGCGCAGCGCGATCATGGCGCGGCCGGCCTGCGAGCGGATCAGCCGGCGGATCACGACGTAGCACGCGACCGCCACCACCAGCACCAGGTAATAGTAGGCCGGCTTGCGCAGGAACGACAGTTCGAACAGCCCGGGCACGCCGAGGCGGAGAAACGGAATGTTGTTGAGCGCCATCGGACCTTGCGTGAGCTCGACCCAGTTCACCGCCACCAACCGGATCACCTCGGCAAAGCTGATCGAGACGATGACGAAATAGGCGCCGCGCACCTTGAAGGCGAGCTTGCCGATGGCGAAGCCGCAGAGTCCGGCAACGAGCACGGCGACCAGCATGGCGAGCCAGACCGGCTTCGGCGCGAGGCCGACGACGATATCGTCGGTGAGGTGGATCTCGAAGCCGAGCGAGACCAGCGCGCTCGCATAGGCGCCGATGCCGAAGAAGGCGACGTGGCCGAGCGACAGCTGCCCCGTAAAACCGAGCAGCAGGTTGAGGCTCATCGCCGCGATCATGAAGATGCCGGTGACGATGAGGATGTGGAGAAAGTAGAAGTTGCCCAGCCACAGCGGAACGGAGGCAAGCGCCGCGACCAGCAGAAACCCAGGCCAGCGGCTCATGCGGCGCTCGATCGTTTGCACGTTCTCGGGCGCGGCCGAAGCCCGCGAGCCCGCAATCCATGGACTCCGCGCATGCCGCTGGATTCCGGACAGCCACGCTTCGCGTGGCTTCGCGAATGACGGCGTGAGGGTCCTGGTCTCAACTGATCCGCTCCTTCTGGGCGAACAGGCCGGTCGGGCGCACCAGGAGGATCACGATGATCAGCAGAAAGCCCATGGCATCGCGGTAGCCTGACGAGACGTAGGCGACGCCGATCTCCTCGGCGAAGGCGAGGATGAACCCGCCGATGGTGGCGCCGACCACGTTGCCGAGCCCGCCCAGGATGACGATCGCGAACGCTTTCGTGGCGGCGAGATCCCCCATCGTCGGCGTGACGACGAACACCGGCCCGAGCAGCGCGCCGGCCGCGGCGGCAAGCCCGGAGCCGAGCGCGAAGGTCGCGGTGTGGATGCGCTCGATGCGCACCCCCATGAGCGCCGCCGTGTCGCGATCCTGGAACGTCGCCCGCATCGCCTTGCCGAGCTTGGTGCGGTTGACGAGGAGATAGGTCGACGCGATCAGGAGGCTTGCGACCGCGAAGACGAACACCCGATTCCACGACACCGACAGGCTCCCGATCACGATCGGGTCCGCCGGAAAAGGCGTGGTGATCGATTGCGCGACACCGGTCCAGGCGAGCTGCTCGGAGTTCTGCAGCACGATCCAGGCGCCGATCATCACGAGCATGGTGATGTCGATGTCGCGGCTGGGCAGCGCGCGGAGCAGGACCACCTCCAGCGCACCGCCGAGAACGACGCCGAGCGCGACCGCGAGCACGAGCGCGGCGAAGAAGTCGATGCCGAGCCGCATCACCAGCGCGTAAGTCATGTAGGCGCCGAACGCATAGAGCTCGCCGTGAGTGAAGTTCACGACGCGCATGATGCCGAAGATGAGCGTGAGGCCGATGCCGAGCAGCGCATAGGTCCCGCCCAGCATGACGGCATTGAGGCAATGCTGCAGGAACTGGTCCACTGCGAGGCCCCGGACGGATGCATCTTTCCCTCTCCCCGCAGGGGAGAGGGGGGCGAGCGAAGCGAGCCGGGTGAGGGCCGCTCGGCGTTTCCATTCCGGCTCCGAGAGCCCCTCACGCCGCCCCTCTCCCACGCAGGTCGGGCCTGCCCGACCTGCGCATTATTAATGCCGAACTCGGGCAGGCCCGAGTTCGGTGGGCAGAGGGAGTGCCGGCGCCGTGCCCGCAGAAGCCGCGAGACCCGCGCTACATCCTCACCACTTTGCCGTTGTCGATCTTGATCAGATAGACGCTCGGCACGTTCTGCGCGCTTTCCTGGCCGGCCGGCCCCTGCTTGATGAAGGCAATGTCGCCGTTGATGCCGTGCACCTTCACGTCCCACAGCGCCTTCTGGATCGCCTTCGGATCGGCGACCCCGGCCGCCTTGATCCCCGCGACGATCGTCGTGATCCCGTCATAGCCGCGGAAGCCCTCGGTCAGACCGCCGACATTGTGGCCCTTGGCCTTCCATTCGTCGACGAACTTGGTTGCGATCTCGGCATTCTTGACCGCGTCCGGAAACCACGGCGTGAAGAACACGAGGTGCAGCGAGCCGTTCGCGGCCTCGCCGGCCTGCGCGATCAGCTGGTCGGGCGACACCGAGCCACCGGTGGTGATGATGCGGGACTTGAGCTGCTGCTCCTTGGCCTGCTTGAGGATCACGGTCGCCTGCGAGACGTCGGTTGTGACGAACAGCGTGTCTCCGCCCGATGCCTTGATCTTGGCAAGCTGGGCCGAGAAATCGATCGCCTTCGGATCCATCGTCTCCTTGGCGCCGATCTCGACACCGGCCGCCTTCAGCATCTTCTCGAATTCCTGCATGGCGCCGAGGCCGAAATCATTGTTGGTGCCGAGCAGGTCGGCCTTCTTGATGCCGAGCATCTTGACCAGCGGCGCGAACGCCTTCGCCTCCATCTCGGAGGTCGGGCTGATGCGGAAGATCCAGGGATTGCCCGAGGTGGTGATCTTGCCGGACGAGGAAGTCTCGACCAGCATCGGCACCTCGTATTCGATCAGCTTGGGCATGACAGCGAGCGTGAGCGTCGAGCTCCACGCGCCCATCATGACCGGCACCTTGTCCTTCTGAATGAGCTTCTCGGCGGTGGCGACCGCCTCGGTCGGGTTCGACTTGTTGTCCTCGACGATCAGCTCGATCTTGCGGCCGAGCACGCCGCCCGCCTTGTTGATGTCCTCTTCGGCGAGCTTGGCGCCCTGTGCCACGTAGTTGCCCGACGCCGCGAACGCACCGGTGAGCGGTTGCGTGACGCCGATCTTGATCGTCTCCTGCGCACGCGCCGGGCCGGCCGCCAACAACCCGACGAGAACACCGATGACGGAAAGACTATGCCCCTTTCTCATATCCCCGCTCCTTGTTGTCCCGTGCCCGGCATGCGCGACGGCAGCCAGCACGGTCGATCGCGGTGCGCAGAGGCACACCGCTCGCAAGCAACCGGCAAGGCAAAAAGACTATTGTGCCGGATTTCCGATGACAAGCGACGAAACGGGCGGCCAGCGACTTGTCCGAGGAACGAGCAATTGGTCCAACGAACGAGCAATGGCCTCGCAGGTGTTGGATCCCGCAAAGCGCTTCCAGCCCATGGATGACTCGCCTTGCCGCAGCAAACCTAGATGCGTGCCAGCAGCGCTTGATACCCATTGAACTCGTTCTTCCAGTCGCCATAGACGGCAACCAGGCCGCACCGCGTGCAGCGGCAACCAAGGTAGAGCCAGCGGACATCCTCGCTGCCCGTGTAAAGCGAGACGCCGACGGTGATCTCGAATTCCTCGGCCCCGCACGGACACGCGCATTCGGCGAGCTCCGCGTCATCCAGGTATTCCGCGCTGTCTCCGATCGCGTGTTGCTCCTTGCAGTGCACGCAATGGCGGACGGCAGCTCCCTGGTCGTCGTCGAGCAAAAGCTTGAACGCGTGCCCGCCGCACCGGCAGACCGCGTCCGCGAAGTGATGCGCCAGGTAACCGACGTCCTTGCTATAGTTCAAAGCCTCATCTCGGATGTCGCTTTGGCTGTCGCCATACCGATAATCGCCGCGCTGCTCCAACACCGTCTGTCCCCCGCTGCTTGTCCCCGCTGCGCATGCAGCGGCTTAGCCGAAACCACAAACGTGGCAAAAAATCCGTCGCTGCGCTTGCCCAGGAAACTCGCCTTTCGATAAAGATGGCATCGGCTCGGCTGCCGACTCCACACGCGCGAGGACCAAGCTTGAACCACCACGGTATCGGCGCGCGGCTGACGCGCAAGGAGGACGACCGCTACCTGCGCGGCCGCGGGCAGTTCGTCGGCGACATGTCGCTGCCGCACATGTGCGATGTCGCCTTCCTGCGCAGCCCGCGCGCGCATGCCCGTATCACGGCGATCCGCATTCCGCCGGCCATTTGCAACCGCGTGTTCGTCGCCGCGGACCTCGACGGCGTGGCCGCGATCCGTGCCGACACCGCGCTCGCCGGCTTCAAGTCCTCGCTGCAGCCGATACTCGCCGCCGGCAAGGTGCGCCACGTGGGTGAACCGGTCGCCATGTGCGTCGCGCCGACCCTCGCCGAGGCCGAGGACCTCGTCGCGCAGATCGAGATCGAGTTCGAGGACCTGCCGGCGCTCAACGACATGCTGGCGGCGCGTGCGCCCGACGCGCCGCTCGTGCACGAGGCCTGGGGCGACAACCTGTTTCTCACGACCGAGATCGACGTCGATTTCGCCGCTGCGAAGGCCAAGGCGGCGTACTCGGTGACGCGCGAGCTGCGCACCTCGCGCCAGGTGATGAGCCCGCTCGAAGGGCGCGGCGTGCTGGCGCATTGGGACAGCCGGCTCGACCAGCTCACGATGTACTCGTCGACCCAGCAGCCGCACATCGTGCGTTCCGGGCTCGCCGAGTGTCTCGGCCTCGACGAGGGACGTATCCGCGTGATCGCGCCCGACGTCGGCGGAGGTTTTGGCTACAAGGGCGTGCTGCTCGGCGAGGAGGTGGCGCTCGCCTGGGGGACCCGCAAGCTCGGCGTGCCGTTGCGCTGGATCGAGGACCGGCGGGAGAATCTCACGGCCGGCGCCAACTGCCGCGAGCATCACTATCGCGTCACGGCCTATGCGGACGCGCAGGGCCGCCTGCTCGCGCTCGACTGCGACGCCACCGTCGATGCCGGCGCCTACTCGGCCTATCCGTTCTCGGCCTGTCTCGAGGCCGGCCAGGTCGGCAGCATCCTGCCTGGCCTCTACGACTTCCCGCACTACCGCTGCCGCACGTTTTCGGTCGCGACCAACAAGCCGCCGATCCTGCCCTATCGCGGCGTTGCCCGCACCGGCGTCTGCTTCGCGCTCGAACTCACGCTTGACGCGCTGGCGCGCGAGATCGGCATCGAGCCTGCGGCGCTGCGCATGAACAGCCTGGTGCGCCCCGAGCAGATGCCATTCGACAACATCGCCAAACGGCACTTCGATTCCGGCGACTATCCCGAGGCGCTGCGCCGCGCGACCGCGGCGATCGGGCTCGACGCGCTGCGCGCGCGGCAGAAGCGCGGCGAGCCGGACGGCCGACGCGTCGGCGTCGGGCTCGCGATGTATTCCGAGCAGGCCGGGCACGGCACCAGCGTCTACGCGGCCTGGGGCATCCCGTTCGTACCTGGCCACGAGCAATGCCAGGCGCGATTCACGCCCGACGGCGGGCTGGAGCTGCGCATCGGGGCGCACAGCCACGGCCAGGGCCTGGAGACGACGCTGTCGCAGATTGCCCATTCGACGCTCGGCGTGCCGCACGAACGCATCAAGCTCGTGCACGGCGACACCGCTCTCACGCCCTACTCGACCGGCACCTGGGGCTCGCGCTGCGCCATCATGTCGGGCGGCGCGGTCGCGGCCGCGTGCGAGCAGCTCGCTGACCGCGTCAAGCGGATCGGCGCGCGGCTGCTGCAGGCGCGCGCCGAGGAGGTGCGGCTCGAGGATGGTGCGGTCATCGCCGCACACGGGCGCATCTCGGTCAGCGAAGTCGCCCGCACCTGGTATCGCCGCCCGCAGGACCTGCCGGGCGACGTGGATCCGGCCGGCCTCGACGTCACCGCTGGTTACAAGGCGAAGCGCGACACCGGCACCTTCAGCTATGCGGCGCACGCCGCCACGGTCGCGGTCGACCTGGATACCGGCGCGGTCGAGATTCTCGACTACGTGGTGGTCGAGGACGGCGGCGTGCTGCTCAACCCGATGATCGTCGACGGACAGATTCTCGGCGGCGTCGCCCAGGGGATCGGCACCGCGCTCTACGAGGAGATGGCCTACAGCAACGACGCCCAGCCATTGAGCGCGACGCTCGCCGACTACCTGCTGCCCGGCTCCGACGAGGTGCCGCCGGTGCGCATCATCCACATGGAGACGCCGTCGCCCTACACCCGGTTCGGCCAGAAGGGCCTCGGCGAAGGCGGCGCGATCGCGCCGCCAGCCGCGATCACCAATGCGGTCAACGACGCGCTCAAGGATTTGGGTGCTGAACTGCTGGTGTCGCCGATCACCCCGCGGCGGATCGTCGAGGCGATCGCGGCGGCGCGGGCGCGTTGATGCACCCGGCGCGGCGGCGGCGCCGGTGATTCCACCAGCCCGCGTGCAGACCGCAGTACCTCAAAAACCCGGACCTCCACGGACCGGCGCGACCTGCAGGAACTGCTCCTTGCCGGCAACTTCTGCCGGGGCGGCCGCGTTGCCCCTGCGGGCGCCGCGTGTTAGCGGTCGGTGCCGCAATGAGGAAATCGATGGCGCGTCCGCTCATCATCGCCCCGTCCATCCTGGCATCCGACTTCGCCAAGCTCGGCGACGAGGTCCGCGCGGTCGACGGAGCCGGCGCCGACTGGATCCACGTCGACGTGATGGACGGGCATTTCGTCCCCAACATCACGATCGGGCCGGACGTCGTGAAGGCGCTGCGCCCGCACAGCAAGAAGCCGTTCGACGTGCACCTCATGATCGCGCCCTGCGATCCCTATCTCGAGGCCTTCGCCAAGGCCGGTTCCGACATCATCACGGTCCATGTCGAATCCGGCCCGCATGTCCATCGCTCGCTGCAGGCGATCCGCGCGCTGGGCAAACGCGCCGGCGTCACGCTCAATCCCGGCACGCCCGAGAGCACGATCGAGCATGTCATCGATCTGGTCGATCTCATCCTCGTGATGTCGGTCAATCCCGGCTTCGGCGGCCAAACCTTCATCCCGACGGCGGTGGAGAAGATCGCGCGCCTGCGCGCGCTCGCGGGCGGTCGGCCGATCGACATCGAGGTCGACGGCGGCATCACGCCGGAAACCGCGCCGCTCGTCACCCGCGCGGGCGCCAACGTCCTGGTCGCCGGCTCCTCTGTGTTCAAGGGCGGCAAGCACGAGGCCTATCGTGCCAACATCGCCGCGATCCGCGATGCTGCCGCACACGCGCGCGGCGAAGCCGCCTAGAGCACGGTCCGTTCCTACGGAACCGGACGTGCGCCGGAATATGCGCTAGCGCCGGTGATACCGCCATCGGCCGAGCGCTACGAAGATGCGACAACGCGCGCGCCATCGTCGCGCCAAAAGCCGCTACCATCCGCAAAACAACGATGGAAACGCCCCGCACGCCAGCCCGGCGCCAGCGGAACCGGAGGTCGAAATGAAGAGATCGCTGTCGGTGCTGCTCGCCGCCGTGTGCCTTGCGCTCGGTGCGGCGTCGGCGGGTGCCGAGGACAAATACCCGTCCCGTCCGGTCAAGATCCTCGTGCCCTATGCGCCCGGCGGCGCCACCGATATCGTCGCCCGCGTCATCGGCGACCGCCTGCGCGACCAGTTCGGCCAGGGCTTCGTGATCGAGAACAAGCCCGGCGCCTACGGCATCCTCGCGCTCGAAAGCATGGCGCGCGCGACACCCGACGGCTACACGCTGATGATCGGCAACGTGACCACCAACACCATCACGCCGATCCTCTATCGCGACAAGCTTCACATCAACTACGAGAAGGACGTCGTGCCGGTCCTGCGGCTGGTCGACATTCCGGAATTCCTCCTGGTCGCGACCAAGGACTTCCAGCCCAAGACCGTGGCGGAGTTCGTCGCCGAGGCGAAGGCGCATCCCGGCAAGGTCAATTATGGCTCGGTCGGCGTCGGCAGCTATCCGGACTACGACATGGCGCTGTTCGCCAAACGTGCCGGCGACCTCAAGATGCAGGGCATCCCCAACAAGTCCGGCGCGACCGGCGTGATCAACGACATGCTGGCCGGGAGCACCCAGGCCGCATTCCTCAACGTCGCGAGCACCGCAGGGCTCGTCCAGTCCGGACAGCTCCGCCCGCTCGCACTGGTCAACCGCGAGCGCCTGCCGGACTATCCCAACGTCCCCACCATGCAGGAGGTCGGCTTCCCGGGCGTCGGCACCCTCGCCTGGCAGGCGCTGTTCGCGCCGGCCGGAACGCCGAAGGAGATCCTGGAGACGCTGCGCAAGGCGATGGCCGACGCGCTGGAGTCGCCGCAGGTGGTCGCGACCTTCAGCAAGCAGAACTTCAACCGCGTTCCGAGTCCGTCGCTCGAGGCGGCAAAGACCTGGCTCGCCGACGAGATGGCCCAGTGGAAGAAGATCACCGAAGAGGTGAAGATCGATATCCCGCAGTGACCGGCATGCGCGGTCCGCCTATTTCTTCGCCGACTTCATCGGGTCCTTGACGGCCTCGAACGTCTGGAACTCGACATTGTAGAGCTCGCCGTTGACCTTCTCGACCTTGCGCATGTAGATGTTCTGCACGATGTCGCGGGTGTCGGGATCGATCGAGATCATCCCGCGCGGGCTCTCCCATCTCATTCCCTTCATCGCTGCGAGCAGCGCGTCGCCGTCGGTCTTGCCGCCGGTCTTCTTGAGCGCCTCATAGATCACGTGCATCCCGTCGTACCCGCCGAGCGAGATGAAGTTCGGGCGGAAGTTGTTCGCCTGCTTGAACGCCGCCACATAGGCCTTGTTCATCGGCGAGTCGTGCAGGGCCGAATACTGGTGCGCCGTGATCATGCCGAGCATCTGGTCGCCCAGGCCGTTGAGCTCGTCGTCGTCGGTGAGGTCGCCCGGGCCGATGATCTTGATGCCCGACTGGCCGAGGCCGCGCTCGGCGAATTGCTTCGCGAAGATGCCGGCCTGGGTGCCGGGAAAATAGATGAAGGCGGTATCTGGGCCGATGTCGCGGATGCGCTGCAGAAATGGCGCGAAATCCGGATTGGCGAGCGGGATGCGCATCGATTCGACGATCTGCCCGCCTCCTGCCGCGAAGCTCGCCTTGAACGCGGTCTCCGCCTCGATACCTGGGGCCCAGTCATTGACCAGCGTGACGACGCGCTTCGACCCGTTCTTCGCCGCCCACTCGCCCATGATCCCGGACGATTGCCCGAGCGTGAAGCTCGTGCGCACCATGTAGGGCGAGCGGTCGACCGTGATCGAGGCGCCTGACACCATGACGACGGTCGGGATCTTCGCCTGGGTCACGATCTGGGCGATGGCGAGCGCGGTCGGCGTGATGCCGGCGCCGATGATGGCGACCTTGTCGTTGACGATCATCTCCTGGACGATGCGCCGCGCATTGTCGGCGACGCCGCCGTCGTCGCGGGTGATCACCTCGATCCTCCTGCCCGCGACGGTGTCGCCATGCTGCTGCATGTAGAGACGGATGGCCGCGGTGATCTGGCGCCCAACGGCGTTGAAGCCCGCGCCCGTCATCGGAATGCTGATGCCGATTTTGACCGTATCCTGGGCAAAGACGTCGACGGCGGCGAAAGGTACGACCGCGACCGTCAGCGCGGCCACGAGGAATGATCTGCGCAACATGGCTCCTCCCTGGTCCAGCAGGCGGCGCGCAGCGGTCTCTGCCGCCGTCCATTCGA